>Ga0310813_10000092_pt1 | contig 67288 bp, 65 predicted proteins | sample YN3metagenome_FD_203086 | JGI IMG/M metagenome (GOLD analysis project Ga0310813, IMG submission 203086) | Soil microbial communities from experimental microcosm in Duke University, North Carolina, United States - YN3 | ecosystem: Engineered > Artificial ecosystem > Soil microcosm > Unclassified... | reverse complement strand
ATCTGATAAAAGATGGTGTATAACAGTGCAACATTTTAACCACTTAATATCATAAAGTAAGAAATTTCAGCTAAAAGTTATAGCACAGTGACGCTCCCTCACGGTCGCGGCTCGGTTACACCGAGTGTCTCCCAGAGTATCTCTGATTTATTCAACAAAGCCCCTTTGGGAGAAGGTGCCCGACAGGGCGGATGAGGGGATATACCAAACAAAACTTCAGAAGTGAATAGCTACAGTAATCGATGTGGTTTAACGCGCCCATCCGGCATGACTTCTCCCACACCCAAAAAACGGCTATCTTCTGTTAGCAAACGAACAAGCGTACTGCCCTCAGGGACAGAAACGCGCACGGCTTGGCCTGTGCGCAAATAGAATTCAGAAACAGTAGAAATACGCGCAACACCTAATACCTGAACAGCTGTCTCTGTCGGTAATAAACAAGACTTAAGCACTGACGACCCGCCCATCTTCATCATTTCTTCAAGTTCAGCAAGACTATACATCTGCGCCTCGCCATATGGCGACACCACTGTACGACGCAACTCACTCACGTGACCACCACAACCTAACTTCTTCCCAATATCTTCCGCCAAAGAACGTACGTAGGTTCCCTTCGTACAATGCACACGACAAATGAGCGACTCGTCTTCTAACGCGTCCAATTGCAAAGAAAATATTTCAATCGTGCGTGGCTGTCTTTCCACTTCAATCCCTTGTCGCGCAAGCGCATATAAAGGCTTGCCTTGATGCTTTAAGGCAGAGTACATCGGGGGAATTTGCTGAATTTTTCCTACAAATGTTGCTAGGGTGGAAGCAACCATTTCAGCCGTCAGTTGCGGAACAGGGTTGCGTGCAATCACCTCTCCTTCCGTATCCCCTGTTGTGGTCTGCTCACCTAACTTTATTTTCACAACATAATGCTTATCGGAATCTAATAAGAACTGAGAGAATTTTGTTGCTTGCCCAAAACATAAGGGAAGCATGCCTGTTGCGATCGGATCTAAGCTGCCCGTGTGACCCGCTTTTTTAGCATTAAACAGGCGCTTCACCTTCTGCAAGGCACGATTTGAGGTGATACCTTCGTGTTTATCTAACAACAAGATACCGTTAATTGATTCACGTTGTTCCATACGCTATTCATCTTTTATATTTTTTACGGCAGAATCAATTAGTTGCGATATTCTAAAACCATTCGCCGCTGTTTCGTCGTAAACAAACTTTAACTCAGGCACAATACGCAACTTCACCGCCTTCGCTAGATGATAACGTATTGATTTCGTGGAATTATTTAAATCTACCATGAGTTGCTTAATTTCACTTTTTTCATCTTGCAATGTGCTGACATAAACCTTGGCGTAGGAAAGATCACGACTGACATCTACCCCCGTTATCGTCACAAAACGAAATTGCGGGTCGTGCATTTCTTGCAGCAAAATATTCGCAAGCGCTTTACGTATTAAGTCGCTTACGCGCGTAGAACGCTCATAGCCTCGTTTCACCGATTAAATCTCTCGCCTAATTTCAATACGCTCAAATACTTCAATTTGATCGCCCGCCTTAATATCATTGTAATTCTTCACTGCTATACCGCACTCCATACCATTACGCACCTCAGAAGCATCTTCTTTGAATCGACGTAATGATTCTAATACGCCTTCGAATATCACAACATTCTCACGCAATACGCGTATAGGAAGATTACGTTTTACAAACCCTTCCACAACCATACAGCCTGCCACCGCGCCTGTTTTGCTAGAGCTAAATACCTCACGAACTTGCGCAAGACCGACAATACGCTCCTGCACTTCAGGTGCAAGCGCACCACTGATCGCTTTCTTCACTAAGTCAATGACATCATAGATAATGTTGTGGTAGTGAACGCTCACTTTATTACTTTCAAGCAATTTACGCGCTTCCGTATTCGCACGCACATTAAAAGCAACCACAATTGCGCGAGAAGCAATCGCAAGATTTGCATCGCTCTCATTGATGCCGCCAATACCACTTGAAATCACATTCACTTTCACTTCAGTGCCCGACAATGCCAGCAGTGCCTGCTTTAACGCTTCAACCGAACCCAACACATCTGCTTTAATAATGAGATTCAACGTAGTAGATGTTGCTTTTTCATCTTCGATGCGCTGCAACAAATCTTCTAATTTAGGTGCTTGACGCGCTAATTTCATGTCGCGATGTTTCGTTTGACGGAAAGCAGCAACTTCTCGCGCATGCTTTTCATCTGGCACAATCGCAAAATCATCTCCAGCCTGCGGAATACCCGACAATCCTAACACTTCAACAGGAATAGAAGGGCCTGCACTCTCGATAGGTCGGCCATTCTCATCATACAAAGCGCGAATACGGCCAAATTCAAATCCCGCCAAAATAACATTTCCTTTACGTAGCGTACCTTGCTGTACTAACACACTCATCACAGCACCGCGACCATGCTCCAATCGAGATTCAATCACCACACCACGAGCAGGGCAATCTACAACGGCTTTTAATTCGAGCATCTCTGCTTGAACCAAAAGAGAATCAAGTAAATTATCAACACCTGTACCAACTTTTGCTGAAATCGGCACAAACATCGTTTCTCCGCCCCATTCCTCAGGAATCAGTTCATGCGCAGCCAACTCATGTTTAATGCGATCCGGGTCAACACCATGCTTATCCATCTTATTAACCGCCACAACGATCGGCACCTTGGCAGCTTTTGCATGCTGAATAGCCTCTATTGTTTGCGGCATCACGCCATCGTCTACGGCAACAACCAACACAACAATATCAGTCAGTTTCGCACCGCGAGCACGCATTGCCGTAAAAGCAGCATGGCCGGGTGTATCTAAGAAAGTAATCGTACCCTTCGCTGTTTGTACATGATAAGCACCAATATGCTGCGTGATGCCACCCGCTTCTGAGGCAGCCACTTTTGCTGTGCGAATATAATCTAATAACGTTGTTTTACCATGATCAACGTGGCCCATAATCGTAATCACAGGAGGGCGCACAACAGCCTCACCTGCCACTTCGAGTGTTTTTGCTAAACGATGCTCAATCGCATCCGAGCTCACTGGCTTGGGAGTATGCCCCATTTCCTCAACAACTAAGATTGCTGTTTCTTGGTCAATCGCTTGATTAATTGTTGCAACAACACCCATCTTAAAGAGCACTTTAATGACTTCAGCACCTTTAACAGACATAAGCTGCGCTAAATCACTTAATAAAATATTTTCTGGTATCTCTACTTCATGCACCATCTTTGCCGTTGGCTTTGTAAAAGCCTGCACTTTAACTTTAGATGATGAAGACGAACGAAATTTGCCGGATCGACGAAAATCATCATCAGCATCCTCAACTTGCTTAAAGACACGACCCAAGTCAGTACCACGCGCAAGCAATGCTTCGAAGTTTTTTTCGCTTGCACCATCGCTTGAAGTGCGTCTCTTTTTCTTACGACTCTGTTTATCACCACCCTCTTCATCCTCAGATCCGCGGTGCTTGCCCCGTTTTAAGGATGATAACGATGGCTTTGCTTTCTCTGGCGCCTTATCCTCTACAACACCGGGAACGGCTACTTCAGGCAGACTAGATCCTGGTACAACAACGGGCGATTCAACTTCTGCACCTGTGACCACCGGCGTCTCTTCGACAACAGCAGGCGCTTCGACCGAAGCAACGGCTTGCTCAGCTGGCAATACAGCAGCTCCTGTTTTTTCCTCTGACGCTTGCTCAACATAAGTTCGTTTGCGACGCACACTCACCGTCGTTCTGGAGCCACGAGAGCTGCTCAGCTTAACATTGCTGGTCGTTGCACGTTTTAAAACAATATTGGACGATGCGGCCGCCTGTTTTGCACCATGATTTTGCTGCAGATAGCGCAAAAGCGCTTCTTTCTGCTTTTCGTTAATTAGCCCGTCAACATCATCGATCTCGATACCTGCATCTTTTAGCTGGTCTAATAGACGATCTGGCTTCACGCGAATTTCTTCAGCAAACTGGCTAACCGTTATGCCTTCTTTTTTACTTGTCACGCTTACCTCTCTCCCAACATCTCTCGTTATTTATCGCTATCAAACCATACTTTTCGAGCAGTCATAATCAATTCACCCGCTCTTTCCCTATCAATGCCATTGATATCTAATAAATCATCAACAGATTGTTCAGCCAAATCTTCTCTTGTGATAATGCCATGACTAGCCAAAAGATAGGCTGTTTGTTTATCCATCCTTTCCATTTTCAACAAATCTTCAGCGGGCTCCGTTTCTAAAGCCTGCTCCTCTGCAATCGCTTGTGTCAGTAAAGCAGCTTTCGCACGCTCTCGCAGTGTATTCACCAACGACTGATCAAAACCATCGAGCGCTAATAATTCTTGCACCGGCACATAAGCAATTTCTTCCAACGAGGAAAATCCTTCGTTTGCTAGTAGAGTAGCAATATCTTCATCAACACCTAATTTCTCTTGGAAAAGCGAAATAATTTTATTGCCTTCAGCATTTGATTTGGCTTGCGCCTCCTCTTCGCTCATCACATTCAATGTCCAACCGGTTAAGTCTGTTGCCAACTTCACATTTTGACCATGCCTACCAATCGCCTGTGACAGCTGTTCTGCTTTCACTGCGAGATCCATCGTATGCGTATCTTCATCGACCACAATGGAAGACACTTCAGCAGGCGCCATTGCGTTGATGATAAGCTGAGCAGGATTATCATCCCACAATACAATATCAATACGCTCGCCCCCTAACTCACTAGAAACCGCTTGCACACGAGAGCCGCGCATACCCACGCAAGCACCAATGGGGTCAATACGGCCATCGTTAGTTTTTACAGCAATTTTCGCGCGTGAACCAGGATCACGTGCAGCAGCCTTAATATCAATCAGCTCCTCAGCAATCTCCGGCACTTCAATTCTAAATAATTCAATGAGCATTTCTGGCTTGATGCGACTCACTAAAATTTGAGGGCCTTTTGTATTACCCGCCTGAATATCGTAAAGATAAGCACGGACGCGATCACCAACACGCACCGCTTCATGCGGGATCATCTCTGTCCGCATCAGCAAAGCTTCTGCATTGCCGCCCAGACCAAGAATCACAAAATCACGTGTGACGCGCGTGACAGTTCCTATAATTAACTGACCCTGCTTCTCTCTATAAGCATTTACCAACTGCGCACGCTCGGCTTCCAAGATCTTTTGAATGATCACTTGCTTCGCTTTTTGTGCTTCAATACGACCAAAAGCAACTGATTCGACAGGTTCTATCACATACTCACCCACTGTGATCGCTGGATTCTGCTTTGTTGCTTTCGTTAACCCGATGGTGACACTGCCGCTATCTTCATCATCTTCACCATCATCGGCAGCTTCATCTTCTACGACGAGCCATCGACGAAAAGTGGTATAGTCACCTGTTTTACGATCGATCTTTACGCAGATATCGCCTTTAGCGCCGCCTCTTTCCGCTGCAAATTTTAATGCAGACTCAAGCGCTTCAAAGATAATTTCTCTATCCACACCTTTTTCGTTGGATACGGCTTCGACAACCAATAAAATCTCTTTATTCTTCATGACAAAACCCCACAAACCATTTCGTAATGCACACAAAACTAACGTTTCTGAATCTCACCCACCACATTGGCCTTCTCAATTGCAACAAATGGCAATTTAACTGCTTGGGCCACGTTGTCCACTAACAAATAAATATCTTCGCCTTCTACGCTTTGTAGCAGCCCTTTATACTGCTTACGCTCATTAATGGGCATACACAGTCGAATGCTCACACACTTACCGACAAAGCGCTGGTACTGCGCTATCTCAAAGAGCGGCCTATCGATACCTGGAGAAGAGACTTCTAGCAGATATCCCCCTTCTATAGGATCCTCAACATTTAACACCGCATTCACCTGATGACTCACTTTCGAACAGTCATCAATGCTCACGCCACCCTCTTTATCAATATAGAGCCTCAAGACAGCTTGCCGACCTTGAAGCGCTCTCTCACAACCAACAAACTCGTAACCCATTGAAACAACGAGTTTCTTTAACATCTCTACCAAGAGAGGGCTTACTTTTTTCATCAGACTTCTTTCCAAACCAGGTATTTAGGCCCAGATAGCAAAAAACCCCATTCGGGGTTCTCTCATTATCTCGCCTTTTTAATGGTAGCGGGGGCAGGATTTGAACCTACGACCTTCGGGTTATGAGCCCGACGAGCTACCAGACTGCTCCACCCCGCAGCAACGCTCGTATCATAGTACACTTCAAAGGTCAGGAGCAAGGCTTTAATGCGGATTCTCAAGACTCAGCACACCAGAGTGGTAATCATAGGCAAATAATTCCGCATAACGACCCCATTCAATGACTGCGCTGAGCACGCGCTCAGCCTCTTCTTCAGAAAGATAGTCCTCTAGTAAGGATAGATAGTTCTCTTCTAAGGCACGATGGCGAGGGTGATGGATAAGCTGATCATAAATATACCGCGCCAAGGGCACGTATTTTTTTAATTGTACAGAAAACATCCTTTTGCGCTCTAGAATATCCGCCTCAGCAAACACTTTTCCCTCTGCTGTCATTGTGAGATCGCCCTCCGACACGGTTGCCAAATGCAAAATCTCTAGCAACTCTGTTAAAGGAAACAAATCATCGACATCTAAATCTAAGGTATCAGCCACATCGGGCAAGTCCATTCTACCTTGATGCTCTGGCGCATTTAACAATTCAAGCAACCCCGTCACCTCCGCCACTGTCGCCAAAGGCAAGCGGTACCCCAGATCCAACGCATCATATTTCCCTTCTTTAAGCTGATCCCCTTTAGGCTCCGTGGTCATCAATGTATAAATACGATCAACTTGATGACGGAATCGAGGATCCACATCGTTACGAGGATACGGCAAAGACACTTTCAAATCAGAGCGCACTGTGCCTGGATTACTACTAAAAACAATAATGCGATCAGCAATCGTAATGGCTTCTTCAATACTGTGTGTAACAAAAATAATGGCGTTCAATCCCGTTTTTTTGCTTTGCCATAAATCCAGTAAATCGCTTTTTAAATTTTCCGCTGTCAGCACATCCAACGCAGAGAAAGGTTCATCCATCAGCAATACATCAGGATTCACGACCAACGCACGCGCAAAACCAACACGTTGCCGCATACCGCCAGATAACTCTTTAGGAAGCGCAGACTCGAAACCATCCAGCCCAATCATATCAATTGCTTTAATAGCCCGCTCACGCCTAAGCGCACGATCAATACCCTGCGCCTCCAAACCTAACTCTACATTCTGCAAAACACTCAGCCAGGGTAACAAAGCAAACGACTGAAAAACCATTGAAATACCCGGCATCGGTGAGGTAACCGGCTTCCCTCGATAATGCACATTACCGCCACTGGATTTTGTGAGCCCAGCAATGATTCTGAGTAAAGTCGATTTGCCCGAGCCCGATTTACCCAGAATAGCAATGATTTCGCCGTTATAAACACGTAAATCAATATCTTGTAACACAACCAATTCCTGACGGTCGCCCGTCCGAAAAGATTTTTTTACTTTTATCACTTCAATAATAGGGGTTGCCATTTGCTTTTATTCCAATAAAAACCGATTCACCGCGTAAAGATACAATGGACGCCACACCACACGATTAAAAAGCAGCACCAACATGCACATCATACCAATACCTAAGGCGATACAAGGGAAATTCCCTTCTGTTGTATACAGGGTAATATAAGAACCCAGCCCTTTTGCGGTAAGTACAACTTGCCCCCAACTCACCACCTCTGCCAGAATGCTCGCATTCCACGCACCCCCTGCTGCTGTCATTGCACCTGTGACATAATACGGAAAAATACAGGGCAAAAATAACTTCCGCCAACGCAACCAGCCTGTTACACCTAAATTATCAACAGCTTGTATCAGATCCTTCGGCAAAGCAGAGACACCTGCAATAACATTAAACAATATATACCATTGCGCGCCCAATATCATCAGTGGCGTCAGCCATAAGTTTGGATTTAAGTGGAAATAAAGAATAAAAGGTACAACCAATGGATAAAGTAAGTTTGTCGGAAACGCAGCTAAAAATTGCGCGATTGGCTGTATCAGCTGCGCGGCGCGTGGTCGCAACCCCACCCACACACCAACAGGCACCCAAATAAGCGAGCACAGCACAATCATAATGAATACACGGAGTGCTGTAATTAATCCAAGCGCAAAAACTTCAACCACCATGCCCATAGAATAGTTTTCACGAATATAACGACTCAGGAAGAAAAGCAGCAGCGCAAATAACACCGCCGCAAGGGACATCCATAGCACACCGAACCAACGACGCACTTTTTCCTCAGTAGCTGGCACGCTCATACGTAGGTTTCGCCTATGGAAAAACTTAATATTCACGAACAAATCGAATAAATGAATGATCTTACGTCCAAGCAGGCGCACCCAACGCGTATGCCTAAACAAATCAACCACCCAAGATTCAGCGACTCTTTCTGTAGAAATTTGTTCAGCCTTAAATTTTTCGGCCCACGATACAAGCGGCCTAAATAACAATTGATCATAAATCAAAATCACAATAAACATTGTTAGAATAGCGTACAGGATAGCGCGCACATCTGCTGCACGAACTGCAACAGCAATATAAGAACCAATCCCCGGCAATAGAATTTGTTGATTAGAAACAGTGATGGCTTCAGAGGCTACCACAAAAAACCAACCTGCAGACATCGAAGCCATGGTATTCCACAACAAACTGGGCATAGAAAAAGGCACATCAATACGCCAAAAACGCTGCCATGCTGACAATCTAAACATATGAGCAGCCTCATTAATATCAGCTGGCACCGAGCGTACCGTTTGATAAAACCCCAATGCCATATTCCATGCCTGAGACGTAAAAATCACAAAAATAGCGGCGCATTCAGGGCCTAATAAACTGCCCGGGAATAAGCTGATAAAACCCGCCACCGTGACAGACAAGTAACCTAATATAGGTACAGATTGCAGTACATCAATAATGGGAATAATGAGCCTTTCAGCACGACGATCTTTGGCTGCCCATGTCGCAAAAGTGAATGTGAATAAAAAAGAAAAAACAAGCGCGATTAACATACGCACAACCGTACGCATCGCGTAAAAAGGCAATACAGCGGGATTTAGCGAAATCGGAATCACCTGACCCAGCTGATAAGGCGTTGCCATTTGCTTACCCGCCCAAGCAAATAGTCCTATTGCACTTAGCACAAATAGAAGCGCAATGAGATCCCAGTAATTAGGATAAGCTCTCGCCTGGTAAGCAGACTTAAATGTCTCCCGAATAAAATTCATGCTCAGTTATCACCTAATAATCGACCACCATCAACGGTTAACACCTGCCCCGTGACATAAGGAGCCTCTTTTATAAAGAATAAAACAGCTCTGGCAATATCGGCTGGTTCTCCGTCTTTTTTCAATGCCAAATGATCAACCAACTTTTGTTTTTCGCTCTCCGATAAACTATTTTGCCCTTCTGGCCAAATAATCGCGCCTGGAGAAACGGCATTCACCCTAATACGTGGGCCCAATTCTTTAGCCAACACCTTTGTGAGCATTAACAGTCCCCCTTTGGTAATAGAATACACGGGATATCCACTTAAGGGGCGCTCACCATGCAAATCCGTAATGTTCACGATGCTGCCCTGATTTTCTGCGAGTAACGGCGCTGCTGCTTGTGATAAGAAGAAAGGCGCCCGCAAGTTTGCATTCATCAAGTCTTCCCATTCAGAGATAGACACCTCGCCCACCTGGGTTTTATAGAACCGAGATGCATTATTTACCAATGCATCAAGCCTACCCCAGCGTTCTTTTATTTGTTCAATAAGATGGCATTCCATACCTACCGCCTGTAAATCTGCTTGCAAACAAATAGCTGACCCCGGACGAAGATTGTTGAATTGCTCACAAAGTGTAAGCGCTTCATCCCCGGATGTATTATAATGCATGGCAATGTGCATGCCAGCGCGGTGCAAATGTTGAGCAATCTCAGCACCGATACGACGTGCAGCACCGGTAATTAAGGCAACTTGAGAAGAAATTTTTTGCATAGTCACTCCACTTTATGACGCTATATAAACCAGAAGACCACGAACAAGTCAGCGATCAGCTTCTTCAACTTATTCGTCAAGAAATTGAAAAAGCAGACGGCGCACTCCCCTTCGATGTGTACATGGAGCATGCTCTCTATCATCCGCTTTTTGGTTACTACAATGCTCCCACGTTTACCCTTGGTGAACAAGGTGATTTCACCACAGCGCCTGAAATAAGCCCCGTCTTTGCGAGGTGCCTTGTCAATCCGTGCATTGCGGTATTATCAAAAACAGGCGGCAACCTGCTTGAACTGGGAGCTGGCACGGGTGTGCTGGCCAAGGACTTATTAACTGCATTGGCAGAAGCCGATTGCTTACCAGACTATTACTTTATCTACGAAATCAGTCCCACCCTGAGACAAAAACAGCAAGCTTTTTTGCAGATCCATTGCCATCAATTTTTTTCACGCATTGTTTGGTTGGATAAACTCCCAGCGGCCTTCCATGGGGTCATCATTGCAAATGAAGTCTGTGATGCGCTACCTGTACACTGCTTTACGATAAACAATGGGGAGCCTGCGGAACGCTGCGTTATATGGCACCAAGATCATTTTGCTTGGGAAAATAAACCAGCCACATCGGCGCTGAAAGATCGCATTCAAGCATTACACCGCACATACGCCTTACCGGAAGGGTTTTCTTCCGAAATCAATTTTCACTTAGATAGATTAATGAGTACGCTTGCAGCATGTTTAACAACTGGGATGTTATTGATTGCAGACTATGGCTATGGGGAAGCAGAATATTATCGCCCCGATAGACGAGAAGGCACCCTCACTTGTTTTTATCGACATCAAAAACACCATGATCCTTTGATTTTAACAGGACAACAAGATATTACCGCGCATGTTGATTTTACACGACTCATTACCGTTGCTTCCCAATATGGTTGTGAATTGCTGGGATACACCACACAAGCTGCTTTTCTTGCTGATTGCGGATTGCTTGATATTGCTGCGACTATGGAAAAAACACTTTCAACATCTGCGCAGTATGCATTACGCCAAGCACTGAAGATCCTCACGCTCCCCACAGAAATGGGGGAACACATCAAAGTCATGGCGCTTGCAAAGAATATGAGCCTGCCCATTAAAGGGTTTGGGTTAATTGATAGGCGGCGGGATCTATAAAAACTACTTCACTTTAAAATGCCTGATAAAATCCATGGACTGATGCAGCACGCGAATAATTGAAATACCATGGTCAGTTATTTTGAAAAAAATAATATGAGAGCCCACATTGAATGCTTTCAAATTCTGCTTAATATAATCACATTTACGCGCAATCATCGGATCATCTGTTAAACGCTGGAAATTTGCTTCGATAGCTAGAATATAATCCTCGGTTCTTTGAGAACCAAATTCACGCGTGCTGTATAAGTAAATAGAATCAAGGTCATCTATTGCTTTTGGATAGAGACGATATGTTTTATTCGGCATGAGGCTCTTTCTTCTTTCGTGCAAAAAATTCATGTACATCCCACGCCACAGGATCGCCACTCGCCTCCCCTTCATCGATAAGATGACGCAACTGTTCAAGTTTTGATGCCGCTCGTTTTTCACGAAGTAATCGCAGCGATTCTCTTAAAACCTCACTATTACTTCTATAGTCTCCTGATTCAACAAGAGATTCTACGTAATAACGAAGTTCATTACCTAAGTCAACCGTCATTGTACGTGTCATCATTACCCCCACAATATATTAAGAATTTATCATCATAGTATATAAGACATTTTCTTACATTTCAACCTTTGCAGGCCTTACTAAACGCCTGCTATTTAAAAAATTCTTTATTAATGAATGTGTTAAATTCTATCGCCAGATTGTAAACGAGCTTTAAAATCATGTATGATAAGCCTCTTCATCAACGAGGGGTATATATTGTGCGACAGGCAACACTCAGCATTCACCAAGAAGAATTTTCCTTCTCCGCAGGACACTTTACGATTTTTTCTGCCACAGAAAGAGAATGCTTACATGGTCATAACTATTACGTGAGTGTTAACTTTCATTTTTGCATTCAACAAAACGGACTCGCTTTTGATTACCGCCTCTACAAAAAGAAAATTCTGGCACACTGCGAGCAATTAGACAGGCATCTACTATTGCCTGCACACTCGCCCTATTTAAAACTTGAAGACGCTGGTGACTATTGGCATGCCTATTTTAATCAAAAGAAAATGTATTTTTTAAAAGAAGATGTGATTATACTCGAGCTCGAAAATATTACGATTGAAGAATTATCACACTGGTTTTTAACAGAACTTACTATCGATAAAAGCGCATTGGCAGCACATGGCATCCATCAAATCACATTAAATGTATTTAATGGCCCTGGGCAGTCAGCAGGCGCAACTTGGAGTCAGGATAATGACGCAACATAAGCAACGATCTTGGTTTGCTATTGCAGGCATACTCACACTGTTATTGACTTCCTGTTCACCAGTAGACTCTGTCAGGCCTTTTGATCGACAACAAGCTGCTCTATTAATTAAACAGAATACGCATTTTGTACCAACACGCGAATGGATCAGTATCCAGCTTCCTCAGCCCTCTCACTGGCAGCGCATCAATCAATCATTTGGCACGACCAACTCACCTATCATGTATATTCCCCGCGGAGAGAACAGGGACAACCCAACGGAAAGTGTACAAACTGATCTAAGTGCTTATATTTACTATCCTCACATCACAGCAAAAATACTGATGGAGAAACGCGCCGCACACAGTAAGCAAGCATGCCAAACTGTTACATTAAACATCCTACAAGAAACAGCAACTCACTTAACTTACCGCCTCATGAGTGAACACTGCATGAAGCGAGATGATACCGTTGAAATAGGCAAAGCCTTCAACGGTGCTGATGCCGTTTATGTTGTGTACTACACAGCAAATAGTCATAGCGTATCAACAGCCCGTATTAGACAAATGACCAGCACCATTGCATTAACGACATTACGCAAACAAGATAAACACTTTAATCCTTTCTGACACTATTTTGTGTAACTGAAGGAGAAAAAGATTTTTAAAGGGCAATCCAACATATATTTTTGTGATAGGATAGGCTCCGCCGACTTTACATTTAGTTAGGAAACATAATATGTCGTCTATCAAGCACCAATTAACGCGCTGCGCATGGGTAACCGAGGATCCACTCTATCAAGACTATCACGATAAAGAATGGGGAGTACCCATACATGACGATCGCTTACTGTTTGAATTCCTAATATTAGAAGGCGCGCAAGCTGGATTAAACTGGCTCACTGTTTTAAAACGACGCGAACATTACCGTCGCTGCTTTGAGCAATTTAACGCTGAAAAAATAGCCACCTACCAAGAAGATGCTTGTCTTGCTTTGTTATCCAATCCTGGCATTATTCGTAATCGTCTGAAAATACAGGCCACCATTAGCAATGCAAAAGCCTTTTTAGAAATTAAACGCTCATTTCCAACGTTTGCCTACTATCTCTGGCGATTTGTAGAGGGGCGCCCTATACAAAATCGATGGCAGCACCCAGAAGAGGTGCCCGTTAGCACACCGCTTTCAGACAAATTATCCAAAGATTTAAAAAAACGCGGATTCACTTTTGTTGGCACAACCATTTGTTATGCTTATATGCAGGCAATTGGCATGGTGAATGATCACCTAGCAACTTGCTTCCGCCATCGTGAAATTTTTTCTCGGAGGTAACAATGATTGATTGGTCTATCCTACATGTCTTTCTGGCCTACGTGCAGCACGGCATTTCCTTGATCGGCGTGCTAGTCATTATTTCCGGTGTATTAGTTTGCCTATCACAGTATCTGTTTGCTTTATTGAAGGGGCAACTCAAAACAGATTCATCAGGCATTAATGTGATGCGACTGAATTTAGGCCGCGTGTTGATTCTGGGCTTAGAATTTATCGTTGCTGCCGACCTGATTGGCACAACCACAACGCCCGACTACTATGCCGTTGGACTGTTAGCTGTGATCGTACTTGTCCGAACTGTGCTCAGCTTCTCGATTAATCGGGAGCTGATGTCGATTGCTAAGGAATAGACGCCTACCGCGTAAAAAGACGACTACTCTGGGCACTTTCATCCATTGAAGTATTTTTTGCTGCTGCAAGTGCTGCTTTGATTTCTGCAACCTCTTGCTTTAGCGCATCAATCGTTGCTCTATCTTCCGCGCGCGCTGCCTTCAACAGCTCAATCTCTTGCATCATCCGTTCTTCGCTATTAGCTTTTACAGGCTTTGCTGGCATTTTTTCCTCATACAGAAACACTTTTAGCTCTCTCACGGATCGCACCCCAAACTGCGCCTCCTCATAGCAGGGATGCTCATCAGGAATAGCCTCATACAGCCTCATCAGATAGTCTGCTGAAAAAACTTGTTTTTTATCAAACATTAGACGGTGTGCTAATTGTGCAAATTCAAGTATAAGGCTATACTGTCTTTCCGATATAAAATCTTGAGTCCGAGACATCCAACTTTGAAAAGAAAAACTTCCCTCATCACACTCTTTCTTTAATTGTTTAATCAGGATTCTTTCTCGCTGAATCATAGCATCCAGCATTAACTCATCGAATACCCGTTCGCTGCCAACGAAGTAAGGATCAAGGTAAGGCTGTATGCATTGGATTATTTCACGCACCACACCTGAGAAAAATTCATTATCCATCCGGGGAGTCTTCTTATCGACATTTTTTCTCTTAAAAAAGGAACATTTAATCCGGGATCAGTACACAGTGCATCCACCGGCTTCTTTTTAAGGGGGACTACATCTACATTGTTAGTTGCTATGGCTAACAATTTTTTTATCGCGTGGGCGTCTTCATGAGAGTCATTCAGACCAACATGAAGGTAGCATAATACTTGTGGCCTGCTTTTAATATGGATACAACGAATCGCAGATTGAATCCCATCTTGTGGTAAGAAAGTATAACGAAACATCGTACCACAAGACCCCTGCCAAGCAAGGCACTCTCTCAGACACACTAATTTCCTACTAGCACCCATCACCACCTCGCTTTATCTATTTTTGTTATAAGACTAAGCATTGTACAATGTAAGAGAGCTAATATCAATCGCTAAAGAATAATCGGCCCGACCGCAAAACCGAGCCGCGACCGTGAGGGAGCGTTAGTTAATAGCGGCTGTGTTGACAAGGCCATCCCCACTGGTTTAGGATACCCGGCTACTGAAATCAGAATAAATGAGTATTTTGTTATGAAAAGAACTTTCCAACCTAGCGTTATCAAAAGAAAGAGAACTCACGGCTTTCGCGCACGCATGGCAACCAAGAATGGTCGTGCCGTGATCAATCGTCGCCGCGCCAAGGGTCGAGCGAAGCTTATTCCCTAATGCATACTGCCGCTAAGTCCTTTCCACGCGAGCGTAGGCTCTCTTGCCAAACGGACTTTAGGGCAGTTTTTGGACAATCCCAGAAAAGCACGTCTCACTATTTACTTGCCTTACATCGCCCAAACGGCAGAACGTATGCGCGTTTAGGTATTGTCGTCCCAAAACATCATATTAAGCAATCTGTTGATAGAAATATGCTAAAACGCCAAATACGGGAAAGTTTTAGACATCGGCAAAATACACTTGCTGGAAAAGATATCGTTGTTCTTATTCGATCGAAATGTCCTTTTCTAGCGCAAAATAACCGTCATCTCTTAAGAGCTAATGTAGACAACCTATGGACTCTCGTCGCCACTTCTTAAAAAGGCCAATATTTGTCCTTCTTATCACTCTTGTTCACATTTACCGCTACCTTATCAGCCCATTACTCGGAAATCGATGCAGATTTCAACCTTCGTGCTCCACTTATGCCTTAGAAGCGGTTAGAATGCATGGCTCTCTAAGAGGAAGTTATCTTGGAATCAAACGCCTGCTGCGATGCCACCCCTGGCATGCAGGCGGCGCAGATCCTGTACCTCCTGTACATAGAGACAATAACGTCGTTCATTAACGGAAAAAAAGATGACTAATATTATGTTAAATTACTTACGAAAAGCGTTATACCTGCTACTCTTTATTTTGGTATTTTTTCTTTATCAGGCTTGGGAAGTAGAGCACCCACCAACGCCGTCTGCACAAACAACTACTACACCCGTTGCAGAAAAAAGTATAGCCTCAAATTATATGCCTGCAGCGCCTGCTGCTACGCAACCTGCGCAGCCCGTGACAACATCGCAACCTGCGCCTATCGCGTCACAACCTGTGAGTCGCGGACAACACATTACCGTCACCACTGATGTGCTCGCTGTCACTATTGATACGCGCGGCGGAGATATTATCGATACGCAATTATTGAATTACCCCTCTGCATTGCATGCCACAACACCTGTTGTGTTATTTAATAACGATCCCGCAACACGCTATATCGCACAAAGCGGCTTACTCAGTCAGCAGGGGCCTGACACAACCGAGGGACAGGCACTTTACACGACTTCGCAAACAACTTATCACTTAGAAAAAGCAGAGAATCAGCTTGTTGTTTCACTTTACTGGACGAATAAGAGTGGAATCAAGGTTACAAAAACATATACTTTCCACCGCAACAGTTATCAAATAGAAGTTAAATATCTCATTGATAATCAATCTGCACGCGCCTGGTCAGGCAATCTGTACACGCAGCTTATGCGCACAAACACACCGCCCACTGCACACAGTGGACTCGTTAGTTTAGCAACATACTTTGGTGCAGCTATTTCAACACCAGAAAAGAAATTTGAAAAAATTACTTTCAAGCAAATGAAAGAAATGAACTTGGACAAAACAGTTCAAGGTGGATGGGCAGCGATGATTCAGCATTATTTCATTAGCGCCTGGGTGCCACCTACTGTTAATGCTACCAATACCTATTATTCCCGCATCACATCCGATGGGCTATATACCATTGGCATGATCGGACAACCGCTCACTGCACCATCTGGTACGCAAGCGGCGACTGAGACCAAGCTCTATGCAGGGCCTGCCATTGCTGATCAGCTTGAAAAAACTGCACCAGGCCTTAAACTCACCATTGATTATGGTTGGTTCTGGTTTATCTCCGGTATTATTTTCTGGATGATGCAGAAAATTTTTGATGTCGTGGGCAACTGGGGATGGGCAATTGTGCTCGTCACCATTATTATCAAATTGATGTTTTATAAGTTGTCTGCCAAGAGTTATCGCTCCATGAGTGCATTGAAAAAAATGCAGCCACGTATTGAAGCACTCAAACAACGTTTTGGTGATGATAAACAAAAAATGACGCAAGCAACGCTTGATCTTTATCGCCAAGAAAAGGTAAACCCGATGAGCGGGTGCTTACCATTGCTCATTCAAATACCGGTATTCATTGCACTCTATTGGGTGCTCGTTGAAAGTGTGGAACTACGACAAGCGCCTTTTATCCTATGGATTCATGATCTGACACAACAAGATCCTTATTATGTCTTGCCTGTCTTGATGGGTATTTCCATGTTTATTCAACAGCGCTTAAACCCGCCACCACCGGATCCTGTACAAGCGAAGGTGATGATGCTGATGCCGCTGATTTTCACAGCGATGTTTGCAAATTTCCCAGCAGGGTTGATGTTATATTGGTTCGTGAATAACACACTTTCCTTTTTGCAGCAGTGGCATATCATGCATCGCCTCGATAAAGAGATAAGGAAATAGTGGAACAACACACCATTGTTGCGCAAGCAACGCCGCCGGGTCGCGGCGGCGTTGCTATCTTGCGCATATCCGGCTCTTTAGTCACTGCTCTGATGCTTCCTCTGTTTGGTACTACACTCACACCCAGGGTTGCCACTTACCTGCCATTTCTTGATGAAGATAACAATATCATCGATGAAGGCATCGCTATTTTTTTCGCTTCCCCACATTCTTTTACAGGCGAAGATGTACTAGAACTACAAGGTCATGGCGGGCCTATTATTGTAGATTTATTATTGCAACGTATTCTGAAATTGGGCGTGCAGCTTGCCAGACCTGGTGAATTTTCTGAGCGTGCTTTTTTAAATGGCAAAATGGATCTGACGCAAGCAGAGGCTATCGCTGACTTAATCAATGCCTCCTCAGAACAGGCAGCACGTTCTGCTGTACGCTCATTACAAGGTGAGTTTTCTAGACAAATACGGGCTATCACCAAAAAAATCATCGCGCTGCGTATGTATATCGAGGCTGCTATCGATTTCTCTGAAGAAGAAATTGATTTCTTAACTAATGAAAAAGTAACGAGTGATTTACACTCACTTTTAACAGATACACTTAACATACTCACCATTGCTAAACAGAGTTGTTTACTCAGAGAAGGCATTGCCGCTGTTATTGTCGGTGAGCCGAATGTGGGTAAATCGAGTTTACTAAATTGCTTAAGCGGCAAAGATATTGCGATTGTGACTGACCAGCCTGGCACAACGCGGGATGTATTAAGAGATTATATTTTAATTGATGGTATGCCAATGCATATTATCGATACAGCAGGCTTAAGAGAAACAACTGACATCATTGAACAAGAAGGCATTAAACGTGCTTATCATGAGCTTTCTCAAGCGGATATTGTGTTATATATGCGAGATGCGACGCAGCATGAAGAAATTGATATCGCAACATTGCCCCAAGTGGTTGCTGGAAAGCCTGTGGTTGTTATTTATAACAAGATAGATTTATTAGAAAAACAACCCACTATCGAATCACAAACAACTTACCCTGTCGTGTATTTATCGGCTAAAACACAAACGGGTATTTCAACGCTAAAACAAGCAATCAAAACGCAAGTGGGTTACGAAGCACAATCAGAAAGCGCTTTTTTAGCAAGACAGAGGCACCTTGATGCGTTGAATAAAGCACAAATACATATTAAAGCTGCCCTGCATCAACAAACCACTACCGCTATGCCAGAACTGATGGCAGAAGATCTGCGTCTTGCACAACGCGCATTAGGTGAGATTACAGGCGAGTTCAGCACAGACGACTTGCTAGGCGAAATTTTCTCACATTTTTGTGTAGGGAAGTGAGTACCGAGCCGCGACCGTGAGGGAGCGTCACTGTGCTATAACTTTTAGCTGAAATTTCTTACTTCATAATAGTAAATTGTCTTCTAATAGTTAAAATGTTTCATTGTTATACACCATCGTTTATCAGATTCATGTGACTCCCTGCCGGTCGCGGCTCGGTTTCGCAACTCGATCTCCCCGGGAAGACGCGGGGAGATAGCGCCTTAGAATCAAAACGCTGGAAATAACCCCGGCATAAAACGATCTATCAGTGTTGCAGGAAAAGCGATTTTTAAGGGAGATTTAGGAGAGTCTGATACTAAAACGCCTGTTTTCATTAACATGGTTGTTAATCTGCGCGCATGTCGGTCGGTGATGCCCAGTATAGCAGGTACTTCGTGCCTTGCTATTTCTCCGCGACGATATAACACAGCCTCCAATATAGGCACAGCCTGTGGCGGCAAGTGACCAACTTCAACTTCTTCTTTTGCCCACAAGAGTATTCTCGCTTGCAACAAATGAGGCTGCATCAGTTTCTGCATAAAAGTCACTTGATCAATACAGGTCTCGATAAAAAAACGGGTGAAATCAATTAATGCTTCTTCGCTTAAGTTTCCACGCTCATCTAAATCATTACGCCGCGATAAATCACAGTTCATGAGATGCTGTTTGTACTCTGGTGCACGGCGTGCAAGACCGCGCGCGATAGACCATAAGCCATTTGTATTCAGACAATCTAATGTAACAGCATGCGACATGAGGCGCGCGACGCGACCATTACCATCCAAAAAAGGATGAATCCATAACAATCGGTGATACGATGCTGCAAGCGCGATTATTTTTTCTGTTTTTCCTAGTGCGCTGTACACAGCGTCAAATCGCATCACAAAACGGTCTAATGCACCGGGGCTGATCGCAATATGATTACCAACATCGATACACTTGAGATCGCGGCGTTTTAACTAGAGAGAAGCTGATCTCTTGCGTCTGCTTTCCCGCGCATCTACTCCCTCACGCTTGCTAAAAAGCCCAGGAACAGCACTTTCTTTTCCTTGCGCCGAGGTATTTTTTGCAGTTGTCAGCACAAGTGCCGCTTTGACTGTCTGAAGCTCTCGTGTTAGTGCGTCAATTCTTGCTTTATTTTGTTCGCACTGCCTCTTCAACGCATCACTCTCTTCCCGCTGCTTTTGAATGTGAAAAACTATTCTAGCAAGTCCATGTATATCGAACGTTATACCAGGCATGACTGGTTGCAATCCTTCGCCCCCTGTTAACTGATGGAATATTTGATCGATCAGCTCTGGTTCATTCGCCTGCATGGCAGCATAGAGTGCACGTATCGATGAAGCAAAAACAGAAGATGCATCATCAGGATTTCTATGGCTTAAATATAAAGCCACCAGCGCAAGCTGCACTTCCTGATAACGCGAATTCTCCTTGGAAACAGATTTGTATAACTTTATTTGATCTTCTTGAGTAATAGCGCCCGCGGCTTTTAAGCGCCCCACCAATTCAACTATGCACTCCACATGTCCTTCGCTTCCCTGCATAGCATCAACAAAATCGATCGCTTCTTGAAAATGATATTCCTCAACCATCTCCTTTATGCATTCATAATATAAACGCAATAACATCGGGCAGAGCTCTACCATTATTTCTTGAGCAACAGCAGACTTTCCGATAAAAAATAAAGACTCTACCATTTCGATTGTCTTTACCATTTGAACTATAGTTTTATCAAGCTCCTCGTGTATCCCAACAACTTCAACAAACTTGACCGCCTCTGCAAAACACTTTTTTGCAATAAGCTTAGCTATCCATTTATAATATAAGAACGATAATTCAGGCTTCATGGGTCGAGACTTAACCACATCCACATAAGCAGCTATACCTCCCTGCCCTTCTGATTCCATGTAATCAGCAAGAACTGCCGCTTCCCGAGAACACATTATTGTCAATAAGTCGGCTATCATTTCGCGGCAAAAATTGCTACTTACCTCAGTCAAACCTAAATCTCGCTTTATCTGATACTGAAGCACCTTATCTAAAGAGACAGCTTTCTTATTGCCTTCCATCCGCGTGGAATCTTCTTCAGTTTGGCAATAGTTAACGTTAGATAACCAGGGCCATATAATCTCCAATATTTTATCAGCCTTGTCCGAGCATTCTCCTTCGGCAAACGACATTCCGCCTTCTGAGAAGAGAGTCTCTGATGGATCTAATTCCCGTAACTTACCTAACATTTCCGACACTTTTATTCCAATACCATCTTTCCTTGCACTGTGACTTTCTTTGTTTAACTCAATCTGGAGTGCTGTCACCAATGGTGGCTTCCTCGTTTCAGATCCTTCAGGAACCGGGGTTAGCCTTATCTTAATAGAAGAAATAACACATAATAATTGAGGAAAATCATATGTTATACAATCATCATCGCGCAGACGCTTAAATAACAGATCCTCTGGTTTTCTAGTAACAGACATTTATCACCTCGCTTTCTATTTATTTGAAACTATACCTATTAATTAACTCAAATAGCTCAATCAATCTCACATCTTCTTCAAAAAACTCGCCATCAATACCTTTGTGCCCGTCCTTGCAAATCGCACCTTGGCTTTTAGCTGTTCGCCTTGACCTTCGCATGCTAATACAACGCCTTCTCCAAAAATAGGGTGAAAAACAGCTGCACCATTTCGCAGCGCGTCGTCATCATTTTCTTGATAAGAAGTTATCGTAGAACGCACAGGAGAAACACGAGAAACTTTTACTTTAAAGCTTTTATCTTGGATGAGATCACCAGGTATTTCAGCTAAAAAACGCGAAGGACGCGGATAAGAGGTTTTTCCATACATACGCCTTGATTTTGCATGCGTCATGTAAATTTTACGCATAGCACGCGTGATACCCACATAACACAATCGACGTTCTTCTTCTAATGCTTTAGGATCCTCTACACAAAGATAATGTGGAAATAAATTTTCTTCACAGCCCGCCAAGAAAACGACTGGAAATTCTAATCCTTTCGCTGCATGCAGTGTCATCAGTTGCACGCAGTCTTCTTCTATACCGCTTTGCTCTTCACCAGATTCCAAAGCAGCATAAGACAAGAATGCCGTGAGTGGTGGCATATCTTCTATAATACCCGCTTCATTAAATTGATAGGCAGCATTTACAAGTTCTTCTAAGTTTTCAACGCGCGCAAGTCCTTTTTTATCTTGCTTAAAGAACGTTAATAGTCCTGTTCGATCTAGCATTATCTTAATTTGTGCATCTAAAGAAAGCGTAGCAATCTCTTCGCCAAGCTGATTGATGAGATTAACAAAAGCTGTCAGTGCAGACCCCGCTCTTGCTGAAAATAAATTTTGAGATAAGAGTTGATTTAACGCTTCCCAAAGAGAGATGTTCATCTCTCTTGCGCGATCTCTCACAACAACTAATGTACGCTCACCAATGCCTCGCGTTGGCGTATTAATAATACGTTCAAAAGCAGCGTCATCCGAACGATTAATGACTAAGCGCAAATAAGCCAATGCATCTTTGATTTCAGCACGATCAAAATAACGTAAGCCACCGTAAACACGGTAGGCAATACCGTAATTCATGAGTGATTCTTCAATAACACGAGATTGGGCGTTCGAGCGATAAAGAATGGCCATTTGACGCGCTTGATAATTTTCTTGCAACAAGCTACGTATGGTATTTGTGATGTAATAGGCCTCTTCTAATTCATCAAGCGCAGTATAAATGACAATGGGATCCCCAGCCTGATCTGCCGTCCATAGATTTTTACCTAAACGATCTGCATTTTGCGAAATTAAAGCATTCGCTGCTTTTAGGATAGTGGCTGTTGAGCGATAATTTTGTTCTAAACGCGTCACTCTCGCATCAGGGAAATCTTTAGAAAACCGCTGAATATTCTCAATACGGGCGCCACGCCAACCATAAATAGACTGATCATCATCGCCCACAACCATCATGGCTGTTTGATCACCCAGAAAATTCTTCAGCCAAGCGTATTGAATCGCATTTGTATCCTGAAACTCATCGACCAATAGAAAGCGGAATTGCGATTGATAAATTGTGCGTAGCTCAACATTTGTTTGCAACAGCTGATAAGTTTTCATCAATAAATCGGCAAAATCAATCGCAGCTGTTCTGTTTAATGTTTCCTGATATAACTGATACACCTTTAGGAAGGTCTCATCATCTGCGTGTTGTGTGAGCGCACGTTGCGGTTCACGCGCTTCTTCTTTTTGTTTGTTAATATACCACTGTGCTTTTTTAGGTGAATAATGATCTTCATTCAGACCCATTGAAACAATTAAGCGACGAATCAAACGATACTGATCGTCTGCATCCAAAATTTGAAAATCTTGAGATAGTCCAGCTGCCTCCCAGTGCATACGTAAAAAACGATGGGATAGTCCATGAAAAGTGCCAATCCATAAAGAGCGCGCCGATGTATGGAGCATTTTTTCAACACGAGAACGCATTTCGTTCGCCGCTTTATTTGTAAAGGTCACCGCCAAAATATGGCTGGGTGAGATGCCTTCCACCTGAATCAGCCAAGCCATTCGATGAGTCAGCACACGGGTTTTACCACTACCTGCGCCTGCCAAGATCAATTGATTACCAAGCGGCGCACTCACTGCTTCCTGCTGGGCTTCATTCAAAGAATTCAGTATGATGTCTCTTTTATCGTTTACTAAGGTGTGGGATGTCATCATTGTATAAAAAGGCCTCTTTCTTGCTCAGCGCTGCTGAAATCAAACAACTCCCGCCGGATCAGGGAATAGAAGTTGCCATCGTGGGTCGTTCCAACGCAGGTAAGTCTAGCGTACTTAACCGTATTACCCAAAGCAAAAATTTAGCCAGAGTCAGCAAAACACCGGGCCGAACTCAGTTAATCAATGTTTTCGTATTAGATGAAAACAAGCGTATTGTGGATCTCCCAGGCTACGGCTTTGCCAAAGCACCTCTTGCCGCTAAGCAAAAATGGGAAAGAGCAATTAATGAGTATATTTGCACCAGAGAGTCACTGACAGGACTGGTCATGATCATGGATATCCGACATCCCTTACGCGAGCTAGACCAGCTGCTCCTTGATTTCTGTGAACACGACGAACTTCCCGTGCATATTGTGCTCAATAAAGCCGACAAGCTCAGCAAGGGCGCGGCAGGAAGCACCTTACAAGCTGTGAAAAAATCAGTTGAAAGTTATACACCCACACCAAGTGTACAACTTTTCTCCGCCCTGAAGGGGATAGGCATTGAGGAACTGCATAAGCAGTTGGATCGCTGGTATTTCTCAAAAGCCGCATCCTCTGAAATGCTTTAGCAAGAAGATGCTCTTCCAGATCTACGAAAAAGAGCGGGTTTAGCGCCGTCTTTTTCTTTAGTTGAAGTATCTTTTGTAGCTACTGCAAGTGCTTGCTTGGTTCTCTCAAGCTCTTTTGCTAGCGCATTCATTTTTACCTTATCTTCCGCACGTTCATCCTTCAGCGCCTTATTCTCCTGCCTCAGCGCTCTCACTGTTGAAGCCACCTTAATAAGCCCCTCAACATCAGGCGTTACGCCAGATTGCGTTAAGCCTTCACCTCCTGCTAATTGATGAAAGAGTCGATCAAACAGCATTTGATTCTCCTCTCCTGCCCTGCTAGCAGCCCGTAACGCAGGTATCAAGGAAACACTGGCATCAGATCCATCGTTAGGATTACTGAGAGAACCATATAAACCTGCTAACGCAAGCTGCGCTTCTTGGTAACGAGGATTCTCCTTATCAGAAACAGACTCGTACAGCTCTATTGCCTTTTCTGGTTCAATAGCGCGCGCTGCTTGTAAAAGATTCGCCAATTCAACCATGCCCTCCTGATGCCCGTGTGATGCCATACAATAAGCTATGCCGGTTGCTTGGTTAAAAGAACTTTTCTTTATGAATAAACGCATTAGAACAAAACAAAGAACACTGTCCACTTCAGAAAGACCTAAATCTATATTTATGAGATAGAAAAGCGCCTCGTCCAGCTCGCGACACTGCTTAAAAAGATCCGTATCTATCTCTAGGGGAACAGAACCGACACACGCTTCTCTTTCTATACGTAGCACATTACTTATTGCGGAACTTATAGCACCGTATATGCTGATCACCTTATCCCTATGCGTTGATAGAGTGATAACACGCATTCCGTCCTCGAAGAGTTTGTTGATATCCTCACCTATTGCTATCTCCTTTATATCAAGAAACATCCCCAGCATTATTTTGTTAACAGACTCAGAATAAGAAGCTTTTTCCCAGAGTTTTCTTTTTCGTTCCCTGTCAATTATAGTAACCATCATAGCTTTCATCAACGCTTCGCTGTTCGGATCAGACAACAAACTATACTTATCTCTTACATGAGGGTTAGCTTGGTTAAGTTCAACCCGAACACAAGTCGTCATCATTGGTATAGCACGCCCTTGCATCTCCAGATAAGAAGTTTCAGTCTTTTTTATCGTAATTGAAGAAATAATTTCCAATGGACCAGAAAAGCGATACGTAATCAAGTCATCTTCCTCTAGACGCTCGAACGATGGACACTCTAACTCTAGTCTACCAGCCATTTACCACCTCGCTTTTATGTGTTTCATAAATCGTTAGTTTTTAGGTCAATAATTATACATTAGGTAAAAATATAAGTCAATAGTTAACTGCTCCTTGATTTCTGATTTCTGCGAACACGATGAACTTCCTGTTTATATTTATTGCGTTGGCCGGTAGCGTTCGATAAAATATGCCTTCACCGATCATCTTGAAACGTTTCAGCACCCCAACAACCATCGTGTCTTTGAAGGAAACCGCGTCATGGATAACAAGAATGCAGAACACAAGATAAGCATCCGCAATAGCACTTCTGAATTTTTGATTTTTACCCAACAGGAAGGTGAAAAAGGGATAGAAGCACGCTACGAAGATGGAACCATTTGGCTGACCCAAAAGCTCATGGCTGAGTTGTTTGGTGTCACCACAGCAGCCATCAATCAACACCTTCAAAATATACTCGAATCACACGAACTTGATCAAAATTCAGTTATTAAGAAATTCTTAATAACTGCAAGTGACGGAAAAAATTACAATTCTAAATTTTACAACCTTGATGCCATTATATCCGTTGGCTACCGTGTGAACTCAAAACGAGCAACCCAATTCCGCCAATGGGCAACGCAAGTGTTGCATCAATTTGCGATAAAAGGTTATGTGCTAGATAGAAAGCGCTTAGAGAATGGCAACTTTCTAAATGAAAATTACTTTGAACAGTTACTCGCTGAAATTCGCGAGATCCGACTTAGCGAACGCCATTTTTACCAAAAGGTTACAGATATCTACGCAACCAGTCTTGATTACAATAAAAACGCGCCGACAACACGAGAATTTTTTGCTAAAGTCCAAAATAAGCTACATTATGCCATTCATGGCCATACAGCATCCGAGCTGATACACAAGCGCGCTGATAGCAACAGACCAAATATGGGATTAACAAGCTGGGCAAACAGTCCTGCTGGAAAAATTCTTAAAACAGATGTACCTATCGCGAAAAATTATCTTACAGCGGAAGAATTGGACTCTCTCGGACGAATCGTTAATGCCTATTTAGAATTAGCAGAAGATCGGGCCAAACGCAAAATACCCATGACAATGGAGGATTGGGCGAAACGATTAGACAAATTTCTCGCGTTTGATGAGCGCGATATACTAAAAGATGCAGGAAAAATTACCGCCAAAATCGCTAAGGATCACGCAGAAAGCGAGTTTGAGAAATACCGAATCATTCAAGATCGCTTATTTGAGTCTGATTTTGATCGCGAGATCAAAGCAATTACCGAGAGAAAGCTGTCCGAAAATGAAAATGACTAATGTTGTAGTATTCAGCATAGCATGCTCACATGAACGGTCTACTACACCATAACTGCATCTGCGCATAGAAATGAATTGTTGCAATTATATTAAAAATTAAACTAATATTGAGATATTCTGATCTTGGAGCTATAAAATGGATTTTATAGGCAAGTTAAAAAAGTTATTCCTATTACTTATCACTCTAATCAGTTTTTCAGCTTGCTCTGTATCGCAAAATTACCAAACAACCACCAGCGCTAGACAGTTTACAGCAACAGAGCAATTAGCTGTTATTATAAAAAAAGATATAAACCGAAATGCCTCACATCAAAATCAAAAAAAGCACCATCAAGTCAAAATATATACAAAATACATTGACGGATTGATTGAACAAATTAAAGAAAAGAAAATTTCTGAGGAAGATGCTCATAATTTATTAATAAAGTCATATCGTCAATTTAAATCTGAAGAATACAGTCCCCAAAAAGAATCAACAAATAAAGCTCCAAATTCAGAAGAAACACCCACCTCACATTATATTCCCTCGAAGCCAGGACGTTTATGAATAAGCCAGATCCAAAAAAAGATGAAATCCACAATCTAAATAAAAACAAACTTGATGCTTGCGACAAGCATTATGTTGTTTATAGTGATAAACTTTCTTCAGCATGTAGGCAACTAGCCTTTTCAGAGGGAGCTGTATTTTGGATTTTTAGTCAGACAAGTTATCTATCAACACCAATCGCAATAGGACTCTTAGTATTGGTTCTCTTTTTTTGTGTTGATATGCTTCAATATTATTTTGGGATGTTTGATTATGAGTATTCAGCAAGCAGAATCAGGAAAGAAATGAAACGCCAGGAAGACGAAGATGATTATAAGGAAATAAAGGAGGAGGATGACCCCAATAAAAAATTAGAGAAATGCTTTAACTGGAAGTTAGTATTTATAGGAATCTCTTCTGTCTTATTAATTTTTGTATTTTTTCAAATATTTTTTTGTCACTAATAAATTTTATGTATGTCATCTTAAAATAAAAGAACATTTATTTCTGTTCGCATTGTGTTTTTTTAACATAAGCATCGATAATGTGCCAACCCTCCTGAACAAGAGCCCCTCTTCTTTGATGAAATTTTTCAAATACATTCATCATGTCACCGATAGACAAGTCAGGATACCTTTCCATCGCTTCTGCCATGCGCCATTCCAACCGAACTCTTATTTCATCAACTAATGACGTATTTTTTGGCATATCTCTGCTCTCCGTCAATCAAGAAATATCATATTTAATATTTATATATTATTAATGATATTTCTGTCAAGAAGTTTTGACATCTTTATCACATATTTGAGACGATAGTCTTATTTATAATATAAATCAGGGTATTTGTTTGAAAAATATCGATTGGAATAAGCTAGCCTCAGGGATACTTAAAGCTGAACTGAAGAGACGACATATCAGTTATGAACAACTGGTTGCGCTTTTGGAAAAAATAGGTGTTAAAGAAACGCATGCTAGTGTACTTAACAAAATGAGTCGTGGAACATTTCAATTTTCATTTTTTCTTCAATGCGCTGCTGCTATCGAAGTTAAAAATTTAAAATTAGACGATTTACTTTCATAGTGTTTAATGTAGGCAGTCGGTATATGAATAATGACATAGCGTAACCCTATCCAACTTCGTCGTGCAGTTATCCTGCGCTTTCAGCGGTGCAGCCAATATCTGCACCCCGTCAATCTCTATTTTCATTTTTAATTTTTACAGATCGTCCACCCCATATTTTATCAAATCATAGATTTTTCCATTATATTTAATTTTAACCATATCTAAATTCGCTGAGGGAAAAACACTGCTGTAAATGTCTATGATTTCGGGAGATGCCAGTTCACATGTGGATAATCTCTTATCTGTGTAAACATGATCATCCTCAATATATCCATCTTCTTTCTCGCGTTGCGATACAAGCCAAGTTGGCTTTGCAGGACTGTATTCAGCTTGCGCAGAAGTTCTCGCATCGCTTTCATCATCAGCATATGAAATTTTTTCTTTATACTGCTTATCTACTGGTCTAATGATGAAAATTTTTATATCCTTATCAAACTTCTTCATTGGGATCCTCCTATTCAGCTTATACGGATATAATATTCTTTCCTCACCATTGATAGAAAATTCTTGATCCTGATAAGGAGAGCATAAAATCAAATCCTCCTCATTCTCATATTTTTTCCAAGGAGAAAGCGAATCACTAGTACTTTGATTAGAAGAAATTCTATACGTCCCTGTGTATATAGAGTCTGAAATTAAAGAACGTGCCTTTTCTTCAGATTCCGCCCTTACAATTACCTCTCCTTGGTAATCGCTTGTTTTCCATCTTGTATTACTCGTTTTAGACTGTATCGGTGTTAATTTGTAGATATTCATTTATTGACCTTATTCAATATTTAACCACACAAAGATAGTAAACAAGATTACTGCCACTATAAAGAAAAGTGCAGACAGATACTGAGAAAAAGACATTATCTGATCCCTACAGCGCACCAACTTAACTCTCACCTTACTAGCTAACATCTTAGATGAATGAAATCTCACGCGATGTAGTGCATATTTTTCTGTAAAAATCAGAGCGATGACTACTGATATAATGGCCAATACAAAAAACAACCATGATAGCTCGAGCAATTTCATATAAACAAGATGATTTTTCTCAAGTTTTAGAAAGGCGAATGTAAATCCAAGAGATGCTATTGAAAGACTTAAGATCGCTTTATCAAATGATTGAGCAACCACAAGAAACATTGATAAATAATGCGTCAGCTTTATTCTTCGATAATATTTTATATCACTTCTAGATTTATTTTTTTTATTAGCATACTGAGAAGTCATTTTTTTCTCCCGGGATGTATTAAACTTTCTTCTTTTTTCTTTTCTAGCTCTTCTTCTAAATCTTCATCATCTTCTTCTGCCCAGCCAATAGCACCTTCTATTCCACGAGCAGACTTTTTTTGGCTGAATAATAAACTTCTATTATTTTGTGTAGACGACTTCCCCCTTGTCCTAGAAAATGGACAAAATGACTTTTTAGATGGATGGCGAGCCTTTCTTTTTGTCATAACACATTCACCATTGTGTAACAGACTCTCACGCTCTATGAATAATATTTTACCATAAAATCCTCTTACCTGGATTGAACTTTACAAATATGCTGCTATAATTATCAATAGCATTTGTTTTAAGTATTAAAAAATAATACGTTAATAAACATTGAGTTATATTGTTTTAGTATTTTATTTTGTAAGATATTACTACTAATTATTCTTACAGGACTTACCCTATGGCGGCGACTGATAACACCATTTTACGACGTATTCGCGCTAAGAAGCGCGGCTGGGTATTTACACCCAAAAACTTCATTGATATCGCCAAACGTAGCGCCATAGATGTAACATTACATCGATTAGTGAAACAAGGGATTATTCGCAAGCTAGGTAGAGGAATTTATGACTTTCCGTATATTCACTCAAAACTGGGCGTCCTCGCCCCTAACCCTGATGATCTTGCAAAAGCAATAGCGAGCAAAACTGGCGACACCATTCAACCAAGCGCTGCTCGTGCCGCTAATCAGCTTGGAATTGACACTCAAGTTCCTGCAAAACCTGTTTATATCACCTCACGCTCTTCAGTGAAACGTAATATCGGTAATTACCCTATTGTGTTGCGTCATTCTAAGTACACAAACAAAAATTCATTTACGTCAAACGTTGCCAATACAATAAATGCTATTCGCCATTTAGGAAAACACAACATCTCACCGTCTATCATCAGCCAACTCAAACGAGTTCTCACAAAAAAAGATAAGTTGCAATTAATGAAGAATATCTCTAAATTCCCAGACTGGATGGCACCCATCATTATAAAACTAGCAAGGAAATAATATGGACCAAATACTAAGCATGCCCAAAGAAGACCAGGCAAGATATTACCAAGAATCCGCTGCTCGTTCCAACATGATTAAATCACCACACATCATGGAAAAGGATTATTGGGTATGCTGGACCCTGAAACAAATATTCAGCATACCAGAAATCAGCCCACACATTACTTTTAAAGATGGCAATGTTAGATATACATGGTGTAACAAAACAAGCGCTCGATGATTCAGAATTGTTAAATACTGTATTAATGAATAAAAAAACTTATTTTGCATCGCCCTCCGCTAATTATGAAACCGCCGCCATTGGTACGATGCATTTAATGCCGAATGAACTGTTTAAAGAAACGCTGAGACAGGACTGCAAAGGAATGTCAGAAATGTTTTTTCAAGAATCGCCAGATTTTGATGAAATAATGTCTAAAGTGGCAGAAGTGGAGATAATGATAAACTCTCAGGCAAAAAATCGTAATTAAGCACATGAGTTATTTCACGTGCTTTTCATTTATTATCGATCTAATCTAACGAAAATAAAAATACTGGCACTGGAATGTCTGAATATTTCCATGACTTTTTGAATTCATTATTGAAATGGTCAGCTTCTTGGTCAGCTTCTTGGTCTTCTCCTAATTGTCTTAAACTTTTAGATAATCCATAAAGTGACCAGCCATTATGAGGATGTTTTTTTAAATCTTCCATGAAGATTGATTTTGCTTCTGCAAAATGTCTAGATTTAAATAAAAATGCACCCAGTAACTGACGTGCAGGGAAATACCAAGGTGGCGGATCAGCTGAAATCATTGTATCTTGGAGACTAACAGCTTTCTTGAAATCTATTAGTGCATAACCAAACTGACCAGAAGAATCCTCTATCATACCTTTAAGAATATTCTCAGCAATCTGCATTAAAGTAATGCCCGTTTGACTTAAATTAACATTGATAGGGCCTTGTTTAATAATTTGTTGCAAGTCTCTTAAATGCTTATTTGCAGCATTGATTTTTCCAAGTTTTACTTCGGCTATTCCTTGTGCGTAATACCATATTGCTAGAGCATACTGGAACCGCGAAGATGGCGGATGTATTTTTAAAATTTCTTCCCACTCTCCAAAACGTACCAGCATTAACATTTTATCGGTTAACATTTTTTGTAAAGCGGGATTTTCTTCAGCAAGAGGGTAAATCTGTTTAGCGAGTTCATCGGCAGCGTTAATAGATAATTTCTTCCGCCCTTCCATGCTCGCAGCTGTTATCAAGTAATCATAATTGTGATAATAGAGATATTGAATTTCTGGCTCAAATCCTTGCGCCTTGCAAGAATTGACATAATTTTTATAAATCTGAATAGCCAGTTGATTTGAAAGTGTTGCGTCATGATACAGACCTATCGAATAATAGGTATGACAAGGCATATGTGCTAAATGTTCAGAACCTGGAACTAACTTACTTAACCGTTTTGCATTAGGCAAAGCTTTTTCTGGATGCTGTGACCATTCAATAATATGGACATATAGATGATTAGCGCCTGGATTATTTTTATCAATCTTCATCGCTGATTCTAATATATTGATTGTTTCTAAAGTATGAAGGTTAGGCTTACCTTGAATACTCCAAAAATCCCATTCTGTTAAATCAAAAAGTGAAGCTGCATAGAGTGTTTTTGCATCGGCATCATCTGGAAGCAATGCGGATAATTTTTTCATAGCAAAAGCATATTTCTTAACACTGCTGCCAGTGACAGCACTATAACTACTACACAACCCAGAAAATTCATCTGTTTTCTGCGCAGGTAAGTCTGCATAACGTTGCGCAAGAGCGGCAATATAAAGGCGCTCAGAAAGATTTCGTTGATCAACTTTCTCCATGGCAAACCCAACCATAGTCTTTGCATCGATTAATTCATGACCGTTCAATGGCATATCTGTTTTTGAACCCAATGCAAGAGCCAACCCCCAATAGCACATTGCGCAATCTGGATCTGCTTTAATAGCAGCACGAAATGATCGGATCGCTTCGCCATATTCAAAACTATAGAATAAAACCAATCCTTGATCAAAGTAGCGTTGAGCCAAAGAATTTTTTGTAGTAATAGGGTGATGAAATTTACCGAGATTATCAAACAAAGGAGCGTTCAATTGAATTTTTTGGTTCTCTGCAAATGAAAAAGGCGAAAAAAAATTCAGACTTATAAAAACAGGTATAACAAAAAGGAATATAGGTCGTATCCGCATGTCTTGAAATCCTATTCAGATATAGCTAAATTACCGTGATTGTCAAGTTAGCTATGGTTATTGTCAACAGAAAAGTAAGAAGGCACTATACCATGTTGTTTTATACCCCCCTCATCCGCATGGTCGGACCTTCTCCTGGAGGGAGAAGGCATGCCAAACTAAGCTTCAGAGGTGAGTCGCTACAATACTTTGTGAGGATAACTCAGCACGGTCGCGGTTCGCTATCATGTCACTCGCAAATGTATAGTGTTAATAATTATAGCTGAGTGTTCTTTGAAGCAGTCTCGATTTGTTTGTCAATAACTCTTCTCATATCAAGCGGTAGAAGATCTTTTTCGGGCAGCGTCTGCCAAGCAGACGTTGCTTTTTCTATTGTTTCAGTAATCAGTGCTGATATATCACTAACTGATAACTGTGCCTTCTCAGAAAAACGTCGAACTTGACCCAGTGTAATCTTATCAATTCTGTAACTTCCACCAAAATTTAAAGCTAACTGATCTTCCTTTATATAAGGAAGCGTTGAAACAAAATCATACGCTGGCGAAAGCACAGGCGTGTGCTTATCAGGATAAATAATCGACCAGTTTTTAAGGTGCATATCAGCATTGCCAATCAAAATTGAGAAAGCGAGTCGACGTACATATTCATGCACACCTACCTCACCTGTTTCTGCTAATAGCACAGATGCAATGTTAGCATAGCTTCTCTGTTTATATTTCTCCCACGGAAATAATCCAAAAACCTGAGCAAAATCCTCCATGTGAATGCGTTGCTTATTTGGAGCCCGATCAAAACGCTCAATAGCAATCGCCTTTCCCTCGGCGTGCGCAATTTCTTTAGGCAACCCTTTAACATCACGAATATCAACAAGATGATTACGCGGCAGTGTTATCCCAATAGATCTCGCAAGCGCAAGCATCACAAATTCATTTTCTGGTACAGCATCAAAACGTGGCGAAGGTAACTTCACGATCCAAGACCCACCCATACCATCAGCTGGAACCGTTAGCCCACCGCCAGCTTCTGCAATTGCAGAAAATTTAAGTTGAATACCCGCTAAAGAAAAACGCAACAATGCATCATCGTTATTCTCACCTTGTTCATTGATATTTTGTATCTCTGAATATTCACCCATTTCTAGCGGTACAATTTTTAACGCACCAGGCAAATCAGCACCAAGAGCAGCTAATAAAAAAAACTCATGTTCTGGCTTCACGTCTGCTTTTTCTGCAAGGTACGTTCTAAGATGTCCCTCTGGCAATAAGTTCGAGAAGAAAGGTGGCAATCGCGTATTATAAAGACGGGTTGATGTAATCAGCTTATCTGCTTGCCCCTTAAAAGAAAGACTTAGTATCGAGCGGCTACTATCGTTAACGTAACTATCCTCAAATGAAAATACATAACGATCGCCCATCAAACGATTAATAATACCAATGCGAGTATTGTGCAGCATGACCGCAAGCGCATCGATTTTTTTAAAATCAAACCTCGTCATGCGGTAACCCCTCTTCTGACTCTTCATCACCATCAAGCATAGCATACAGTGGGAGTTCTTCACCTTCCTTACCATTATCACGGATAAGCGCTTGCACTGCTGGTACAAGCGTACGAGGAACAAGCAGTAAGTCGTAATTAAGCACGCGAACAAGATCGAGCAGCGTGTCAAAACGCGGCACAATCTTACCTGATTCAATGCCAGAAATATGCATCTGAGGTAAGCCAATGCGGGCACCTAATGCTGCCTGACTCCAACCCAGTCGGATACGCTCAGCTTTTAATTGCTGACGCATGGTTTCCGGCACCTGCTTTAGCCTGAGTGGCTTCATATGCTTTTTTATATTCTCTGACATAAATTATATAGTATCACATATACATTAAATAAGAAACGATATGCAAAAACATATTATATCACGGGATTCATATAATTAAACATATAAAATCAGCCACGAATCTGAACCGATGGCGCTTTAAAATCCCCTTCCCACTTGGCAATCACAACGGTCGCAACGCCGTTGCCAATGAGATTGGTGATTGAACGCGCTTCTGACATGAATCTGTCTATTCCCAAGATCAACGCAAGACCTTCGACAGGGATCGTATGCATTGCTGATAAGGTTGCAGCTAACACAATAAAACCACCGCCGGCTACAGCTGCAGCACCTTTTGAAGTCAGTAATAACACAGCAATAAGTGTTAACTGTTGCGTCAGCGTTAAATCGATATTAAAAGCTTGCGCGATAAATAAAGCTGCGATTGTTAAGTAGATGGAAGTACCATCCAAGTTAAAAGAGTAACCGACTGGCAACACCAACCCTACCACTGTTTTACCACAGCCAAATTTCTCTAACTTATCAATCATCCTGGGTAACACAGCCTCAGAAGAAGAAGTACCTAGCACAATAAGCATTTCTTCTTTAATAAAAACCAAGAAATCCCAAAGACTGAATTTTGATAACCTGGCAATACTGCCCAGTACTAAAAAGATAAATAAGAAACACGTTAGGTAAACACAGGCAAGCACTTTACCCAAGGAAGCCAATGTTCCTACGCCATAAGCACCGATTGTAAAAGCCATCGCACCAAAAGCGCCTATGGGCGCTATCCGCATAATAAATCCAACAATGGTAAATAAAATAACGGAGAGATGTTCAATCAATGCAGAAACAGCGCCTACTTTTTCCCCGCTGTATAACATGCCAAAACCAAACAAAATTGCCACTAACAATACGGGCAAGATATCCCCTTTAGCGAAAGCTTCCCCAAGGGTATTGGGTATCATATTTAAAATAAAATGCGTGGAATCAAAATGTGATGATGAGCTCACGTAGCCTTCTACTAGCTTGGTGTTTAATGCGTGCGTATCAATATTTAAACCCGCGCCTGGTTGATACAGATTGGCAACGAGCAACCCGATTAACAAAGCAGCCGTTGTAACCACTTCAAAATAAACAATAGCCTTAATACCAACACGACCCGCTTCTTTGGTATCTTTCATGCTGATGATGCCGCTGACCACTGTCACAAAAATAATTGGCGCAACAATCATACGCACCAGCTTAATAAAGGCATCGCCTAAGGGCTTCATTTGTACTGCTATATCAGGATAAAAATGGCCTAATAATACACCGATGATAATACTGACAATGACCTGGAAGTATAATTGCTTAATGAGCTTCATTTTTCCGAACCCCCTTGTAATAAAGCAATATCCGCAACCTGCAAAAATAGAGCGCGCAGTTGCGCCAACAAGCAGAGTCGATTCTCACGCTTTGCTTGATCATCCGTCATCACCATCACTTTTTCAAAAAAATCATCAACGGGTTGACGTAATGCTGATAACATTAACAGAGCTTCTGTATAGTTTCGTGTGGACGATAAACTTTCAACGCGTGCACGTTGCGCTTTTAAAGCATCAAACAACGCAGATTCTGCTGATTGTTCAAATAAAACAGCACTCACCTCTTTCTCTATCAGTCCATCCGGATATTTTGCCAATATGTTACTGACGCGCTTATTGGCAATACTCAATGCAGCGGCTTCTGGCGTCTGTGCAAATGCTTGTACTGCTTTAATGCGATTTAAAATGTCTAACGGATTCTTTAAAGAAAGCGCTGCGACTGAGGCAAAAACATCTGCGCTCACGCCTTGATCCAAGCACCAGGCGCGCAGTCTTTCCTGTATATAATGTAAAACTTGCGGCACCACTTCTTTATTCGCCAATTGCACTTGATATGCATTAACAGCGTCTTGTAATGCAATTGCTAAATCTAAATCAATCTCTCTTTCAATAAGAATACGAATGACGCCCACCGCTGCGCGACGCAATCCATAAGGGTCTTTATCACCTGTCGGCAAATGCCCCACACCAAAAGTCCCCACCAAGGTATCGAGACGGTCTGCTAAAGCCAAAGCCTGCCCAACACTATTTTCAGGTAACACATCTCCTGCAAAACGAGGGAGATATTGCTCCCGCATCGCTATTGCCACCGCGTTCGGTAGTTGCTCTTTGGATGCATAATAATAACCCATCACACCTTGCAGTTCAGGGAATTCGTTCACCATATTTGTCATTAAATCTGTTTTTGCTAATAATCCGGCTTGCTTTGCTTCCTCAACATTTCCTTTCGTAGCAATAGCCATTTTCGCGCTCAACTGGCTTACGCGTAAGGATTTATCGTATAAACTACCCAGCTTATCTTGAAACACAATACCTTTTAATCTTTCCAAACGATCTGCACTTTTTTCCTTTTGATCTACGCCATAAAAGAAAGCAGCATCTGATAATCTCGCACGTAGAACACGTTGATTGCCTTGCACCACACTCTCAGGCTCTGCACTTTCGATATTACTCACGACAACAAAATAAGGGAGTAAATTGTGAGTATCCTTATCTTCTACAGGAAAATAACGCTGATGATCTTCCATTGCAGAAATGAGCACCTCTTTAGGCAGGGACAGAAAATCAGCATCAAATTGCCCTAATAATACCACAGGCCATTCAACCAACCCTGTTACTTCATCCAACAAAGTATCCCGCATGAGTGCATCTGCTTTTGTACCAATTTTTTCCGCTACACATTGCTTTGTTTTTTCAAAGATAAACTCACGGCGACTCTCAATATCTGCTATCACCCATCCTTGGGTTTTCAATAAAGATTCATAATGATCCACATCAGGAATCTCTATCTCCGTAGGCGCATGGAATCGATGTCCGCGCGTTAATTTGCCTGTGCAACATCCTAAAATGACACCATCAATCACGGTGTCACCATATAACATCATCACTGAATGTACGGGACGAATGAACTGTATCTCTTTATTCCCCCAACGCATACGCTTCTGCATAGGCAAAGCAGCTAACGCCTGCTCGACCAGTGGCGGCAATAATACTTGTATAGACTGGCCCTTCACTTTTTCGCGCACACCAACCCATTCACCTTGCGCACTTTTCAATACGATTAAATCAGTGACAGCGATACCCGCACCACGCGCAAATCCTTCACAAGCTTTTGTTGGCTTGCCAGAGGCATCGTAGGCTGCTGATAACGCAGGACCCTTACGTTCTATCTCTTGATCAGGTTGTGTAGCAGCCAGCTCATTGATACGCACCGCAAGTCGTCTTGGTGTTGCGAAATATTTTATCCCATCGAATGCAAGTTGCGCTTTTGTCAAACGTTGAGACAATTCTTCACTAAACGCTTTAGCCATCTTAATCAAAGATTTTGGTGGCAACTCTTCTGTTTGTATTTCAATTAAAAAATCTGACATGATTTATTTACTACTCATTTTTAATAAGGGGAATCCCAACGCTTCTCGTGCCTGATAATAACATTCGGCAACTGACTTCGATAAGCGACGAATCTTTAATAAATGATGCTGTCTTTCTGTAACTGAAAGCGCATGCCTTGCATCTAATAAATTAAAAGTATGCGATGCTTTTAACATCATTTCATAAGCAGGTAATGGCAATCCTGCCTCCATCAGCCGCTGGCTTTCTTTTTCGTAAAAGTGGAAATGCTCGAACAAAACAGCGACATCTGCTTTTTCGAAATTATAAGTCGACATTTCGACTTCTGCTTGGTGACAAACATCACCATAAGTCACCTTTCCTTGCGGACCTTCTACCCAAACAATATCGTAAATATTATCGACTTTTTGCAGGGCCATTGTTAAACGCTCTAAGCCATAGGTAATCTCACCGGTGATAGGCTTACATTCTAACCCGCCCACCTGTTGAAAATAGGTGAATTGCGTCACTTCCATGCCGTTTAACCAAACCTCCCAACCCAACCCCCACGCACCCAATGTGGGCGATTCCCAGTTATCTTCTACAAACCGTATGTCATCAACCAACATATCCACCCCCAATGCGCGTAAGGATGCCAGATATAACGCTTGTATATCATCAGGGGATGGCTTCAGTATGACTTGAAATTGGTGGTGTCTTTGCACACGATTCGGATTATCACCATAACGCCCATCTGTAGGTCGCCGACTCGGCTGCACATAGGCTGCGCGCCAAGGTTCAGGGCCAATAGCGCCTAAGAAACTGCCCGTATGGAAAGTCCCTGCCCCCACCTCCATATCAACAGGTTGCAGTAATACGCACCCCTCTTGCGCCCAATAGGCTTGTAGCTCTGAAATGATTTGTTGGAAAGTCTTCATACACATTTATCCTAATTGATAGGAAGTATATTATCCTAGAATCTGGGACTCATGCACGGTATTATGCTCAAAATATTAATTGGGTTGATACGATGACTTTCAGAAAAGAAGATTTACCAGCATTTTCAAAAATTGATCCTTTAAACATCAAGGAAACTGTTGAAGCTGCATTAGCTAAAAATCAAACAGCACTGACACAGCTTTTGTCACAAGCGCCCGATACCTTTTCCTGGAAAACACTGATGGCACCGCTTGAAAAGCTACAGAATGATCTCAACAAAGTGTGGTCACCCATCGGTCACCTGCACAGCGTGATGGAATCGGAAGCATTACGTAAAGCTTATAACGACACCTTACCATTGGTAACAGCCTACTACACGGCACTTTCTCAAAATGCGCACCTCTATCAGGCTATATTAAATTTATATAAATCAAATAGTTACAAAGATTTTAGCGATGCACAACGTAAAACGATCGAAAATGAATTACGCGATTTTAAACTCGCCGGCATCCACCTGCCTCCAGCAGAAAAAGAAGCATTTGCTGCGCTGCAACAGCAACACAGCCAACAGACGACACGTTTCTCAGAAAACCTACTGGATGCTACTCATGGCTTTAGTCTAGCGATCACTGATAAAGCAGTGTTAAGCGGACTGCCTGACTATGCCATTCAACTTGCAGCTAATCATGCAAAGCAAAAAAACCTCGAGGGTTATTTATTAACGCTTGACTATCCAACTTACTCTACCGCAATGAAGTTTTTAAAAGATCGCTCATTACGGAAAAAACTCTATGAGGCCTACGTCACACGCGCTTCTGATCAAGGCCCGCATGCAGGCAAGTGGGACAATACTGCCGTGATGCACAATATTTTGAACACGCGTCACAGCATTGCAAAGCTTGTTGGATTCCAGAACTATGGAGAATACTCACTCGCTACCAAAATGGCTAAGAAACCTGAGGAAGTACTAAACTTTCTGGAAGATCTTGCTGCACGTAGCCGACCTTTCGCAGAAACAGAATATAAAGAATTACAAGCTTTTGCAGAACGCACTGATCATGTAACTGATCTGGCAGCATGGGATGTCGCTTATTATTCAGAAAAATTGTGCGAAGCAACTTTTGAGTTTTCTCAGGAAGAAATACGTCCTTACTTCCCCATAGAAAAAGTCATGCAAGGTATGTTCGGCTTGGTGAACAAAATTTACGGTATTACTATTCGGCCTGTACCAGGTGTCGATGTTTGGCATCCCGATGTCACGTTCTATACCATCCACGATGAAAATAACAAATTGCGAGGCGGGATATATGTCGATCTTTATGCACGCACGCATAAAAAAGATGGTGCATGGATGGATGATCACAGTCCACGCCATCGCTCTACCACGGAAGAACTGCAATACCCTATTGCTTTTCTCGTCTGCAATTTTATGCCGCCCGTGGATCATCGCCCAGCTTTACTCACGCATGATGATGTGTTGACATTGTTTCATGAATTTGGACATTGCCTACATCATCTCTTAACACAAGTTGATAATTTGTCTGTTTCTGGCATCCATGGTGTGCCGTGGGATACGGTAGAGTTTCCAAGCCAATTTATGGAAAATTTCTGCTGGGAAAAAGAAATTCTGAATGCACTTTCATCGCATGTAGAAACCGGAGAACCGCTGCCTGATACACTGTACAAGAAGATGTTAGATGCGAAACATTTTCAATCTGGGTTACAAATGATTCGACAAATAGAATTTTCGCTGTTTGATTTTCTCATACATCTCAAGTTCAACCCTGAGGAACCAGATCAAATCCAATCTGTTTTAGATAGCGTGCGTAAACAATACAGTATCGTTCAACCGCCTGCTTTTAATCGATTCCAACATAGCTTCTCACATATTTTTGCTGGTGGCTATGCCGCTGGATACTACAGTTACAAGTGGGCTGAGGTACTCTCTGCCGATGCTTATGCGCAGTTTGAAGAAAAAGGTATTTTTGATCATCAAACAGGCTTATCATTCTTAAAAAATATTTTAGAGGTTGGCGGTGTGCCGGATCCAATGACAGCTTTTATTGCGTTTCGCGGACGAAAACCAACAATTGACGCTTTATTAAAACACAACGGCATGGCCACAATATCTTAACGATTGAAAGGAAAAGACAATGAGTTACTATGGTATGAACGAAATTAGAGTGGGTTACAAACTCATTATAGACAATGACCCTTGCGTCGTTGTAGAAAATGAATTTGTTAAACCCGGAAAAGGCCAGGCTTTTAATCGCCTAAAATATCGAAATTTAAAAACAGGTCGCGTGATTGAAAGAACATATAAATCAGGTGATAGCATTCAAGCCGCAGATGTTGCTGAAGTTGATGCGCAATATCTCTATAACGATGGCAACGAGTGGCACTTCATGGCAATAGAGACATATGAACAGTATGCCGTGCATGAAACAGAAGTGATGGATGCAAAGATGTGGCTGAAAGAACAATCTGATTGCAAACTGACCCTCTGGAATGGTAGCCCTATTTTAATCGTGCCGCCTACTTTTGTGGTACTACAAGTAACAGAGACTGACCCGGGATTAAAAGGCGATACCTCAGGTGGTGGCGGCAAACCCGCAACATTAGAAACGGGCGCTGTCGTGCGCGTACCGCTATTTGTGCAAATCGGCGAGTCAATCAAAGTAGATACACGCACAGGCGACTATGTCTCTCGCGCAAAAGAATAGCGATATTGCGTGGCAGCCCTCTGCAACGTTAGAAGTTATTCAGCAACGCGCACGCATTGTGCAAGCAATACGTGCCTTTTTTGGTGCACGTGGAGTCTTAGAGGTTGATACACCGCTTTTATGTCGCACATCAGTGACGGATCCGCATATAGAGAGTATGCGAGTACACACAGGTCATGCTGACACCTGTTTCCTACAAACTTCCCCTGAGTATGCGATGAAACGATTACTCGCATTCGGGATAGGTTCCATTTATCAAATAAGCAAAGCATTTAGGCAAGAAGAGAATGGACGATATCACAATCCAGAATTTACTTTATTAGAATGGTATCGCGTTGGATTTACGCATCACGATTTAATGAATGAAGTAGATGATTTGCTGCAATGTGTTTTACAAACACCTAGAGCGAATCGTTTTTCTTATGCAGCGTTATTTGAACAGTTCTTAACAATCAATCCACATCAAGCCTCTCTTTTAGAGCTAAAAGAATGCGCACACAAAAACGATGTTCATGTTGAGGCAGAGATTAGCGATAAAGACACCTGGCTACAATTGCTATTGTCTCATTGTATAGAACCTCATTTTGCAGAAGATGCACCTGCTTTTATTTATGATTTCCCTGTTTCACAAGCTGCGTTATCGCGGATACAGCATGATCAAAACCCACCAACTGCTGCACGATTTGAGGTTTATTATCGTGGCATAGAACTTGCGAATGGATTTTTTGAGTTACAAGATGCTGAGGAGCAACGCAAGCGTTTCGAAAAGAATATTGAGAAACGAAAACAGCTAGGCAACCCCCTACTCGCGTGCGATGAACATTTCCTTGCAGCGCTTAGTTATGGATTACCAGATTGTGCGGGCGTTGCGCTGGGATTAGATCGCTTGGTAATGCTCGCTGTAGGCGCATCCGACATCGCATCTGTATTGGCTTTTGATTTTACACGGGTGTAAATCACTCAACTTCTTCCAAGCAAATTTCAGCCTCAGCCAACCCAGCAACTTTTATTCCCGTGACTTTTTCAATCAGGGAACAATCAACTTTATTCTCTAATAAACTCTTTGCAAGCTTCAATTTTTCCGCCTTAGCGCCTAACTGCATACCTTGTTGCATGCCTTGTTGCATGCCTTGTTCTACACCTTTTTGTGTAAAGTATTCTACAAATGTCATTATTTCCTCTCCTGTTTCCGACGATAATTCTTTCTCAACCAAATTAATAAAGCCCTGCTTATCATCCAGCTGACCGGCACTTGCTGCATATTCTATGGTTGTCCACGTATAGTACCTCCTATCCTGGACACTTGCTACACTTTTCAACAATCCTATCACTTCATAGTAATAAGTTAAAACATCTTTGCTAAAAATATGCTTTAACATAAGCTCCATGATACCTAACAAGACTCTTTCTTTTAAAACAGCGTCTTCTATTTTACCTACATCAATCAACGTAAATGGTTTTAAAAAATAGGCATCAACCAACTCCCTGGGTGCATCAACGAGGTCGTTAATATTTGTTGAGTAATTCCATTCTGATTTTCCGTGATAAAAAACGATCGGGATAATCAGTGGTATCAGTCCTTCCGGGTGATTGTTAGAATAGTGCTCAGCAATATTAACAATATATCTAACAACCCTAAAAGGCATCATCTTCTGCGGTACACTCTGATGTTCTACCAGCAAATAGAGACAAGCTTCTTTTCCATTTATTTTTGTTTTAAAAAGTACATCAATGATCGATTCCTTACCAGAATCATTAATAAAAGTCTCTTTCTGCATCTCAAGATCATTGAGATCAACAACATCAAGCAACTGTTTAGGCAGATGTGCTTCAAAAAATTCACGTGCTAGACGTTTATCAGACATACATTTCCTAAAAAAATGATCATGTGGTTTTGCAATACTTGCATTATTTTCTGCCATGCAGAATTCCTTATCTGGGATGAGAAGTCAGTTTTTACACGCAAGGATGGGGAAATAAAGAATGGAGATCTATTGATAGCTCAATATCTTAATATGGAAAAGATATCAACATAGACAGTGGTGATGGAGTAGTGCAACATGCTGAAAAAATGTTGCGGTGTGGTTTTGAGAAATTCGCTACAATAAGGGAAGAATGTACCATTTTATGCTGAAAATGTCAATGTATTTCTTTTATCAGCTTCCAAACAGCATCAATTAAGTCTCTCAATTTACACATAGCACCTCGAAGGAGTTTATTTAGATGCAGCACTTATATAAGTATAGCACCGTAAATTGCTATTATACAGCATCTATCTTTTTTGTTTTATGCTCGCATTAAGTGAAGAGAAAATTTCTTCTCACGCACCTCCGGTGCTTAAAAGCGTGGGTGGATTGTTGCTTTACCCCGGGCTGCGCGCTCCGCGCTTACCCAGGGCTGTAAAGCTTTCGGTCGTAAACGACCTGATTGCGTTGTTGTTTTACGCGGTCAAACCGAGCCACGATACCGAGCCGCGACCGTGAGGGAGTCACATGAATCTGATAAAAACCGATGCAGAGCGATGCAGCATGCCTATCATTGCGCTATGATTTTATCATGAAATAAGAAATGCCAGCTAAAAGTGATAGCACAGTGACGCTCCCTCACGGTCGCGGCTCGGTTTTATCGCATAGCGTTACGATACAGCCAGGCCGTTTACGACATACCCTTATACATAAGTATTGAATATCTCTGAGGCCAAGTCTTGCATGTCTTCTCCTTTGGGAGAAGATGCCCGACAGGGCAGATGAGGGGAGGGAATATTTATTTTTATTTAAATAAAGGCCGTGAAATGTGATTTAACAATCACTCCGCAATAAACCCGCCCGACTGCAGCTTAAATAAGTTAGCGTAAATGCCGTTTTCACGTTTAATTAACGCTTCATGCGAGCCTTCTTCCACAATAGCGCCGGATTCAAATACAAGTATACGATCAGCATCTAGTATGGTAGACAATCTATGCGCAATAATAATAGACGTGCGGCCATGGGTCAACTGATGCAAGGCATCTTGTATCGCATGTTCACTTTCCGAATCCAGCGAACTCGTTGCTTCATCTAAAATCAAAATAGGACGATCCGCTAAAATAGCTCTCGCAATCGCAATACGCTGACGCTCACCACCCGATAATTTCACACCTCTCTCACCTACCAATGTTTCATACTGCTCTGGCAATCCCGAGATAAAATGCGCTATATGTGCTTTTTCAGCAGCCTCATGAATTTCTGCATCTGTTGCACCTGGTTTAGCATAGGCAATATTCTCTCTTAAACTACGATGGAACAAAACAGGATCTTGCGGCACTAATGCAATAGCACGCCGCAATGAATCAGGTGAATAACAATTAATATCCTGACCATCAACCAAAATACGTCCCTCTTGCATCGTATACAGTCGTTGCAATAAACGGATAAAACTCGTTTTACCACCACCAGAATGTCCAACAAGCGCAATGCGCTCACCTGCATGTATCTTGGTTGTCAAACCTTTAAAAATAGGCTTTGACTTACCGGGATAAGAAAATCCCACATGGTCAATCACGATTTCACCTTTTGTTATTTGCAACTCAGGCAGCACGTGATCAGCTTGCACCTCAGACTCTTCTCTCAATAACATCATCACACCATGTAAGTCATAAGAAGAGGTGAGCAAGTTTTTAATATTCTCGCCAACTTCTCTAATATAAGATTGCATAATAGTATAAGCAAAAGCTAGGTAAGCCATATTCTCAACACTTGCCATCCCATGAAAGAAATACCAGGTACCCCCTCCCATCAAAATAACGAGCATACCAGCCAATAAAAGCGACTGAATAAATCCAGCAAAATTACTCAGAAGATAAGCATGTAAATTTTTAATACGTAGTTTCTCGGTCAATCTAAAAAAACGTGATATTTCATATTGTTCTTGCGCATATGATTTCGTTGCTGTAACACCAGCAATATTATCTGCTAAGTGCGCATTAAAATGGTCTTGCTCTTCCGCATAAATACCCTGCGCAGGACCCGATACCCTAAATACTAAAAAAGAGATAACAGCAACAAGTAAAACCAAATAGACCACAATAATAATAGCCAGCACAGGGAACTGCAAAGAGAGAAAAAATATACTTCCTACTAAAATAGCAATCGTTGGCAAAATACGCATCAAAACCTGATCTTCGAAAGTTTCTATTTTTTGACGCGCACGATTTATTTTCGAAATAATACTACCCGCGAACGTATTCGAGAAAAATTTCTCGGGCAAAGAACAAACATGCACAAAAGCATCATCAATCAACGACTTAAATAACTTCGTCTCAAAAGTGTTATACATCAAATACGATATAGAAAATAATATACATTGTGTAAAGTATGCGCCTAGAAAAACACCCAAGCACTGAAGAATAGCTTGATGACTCTCATTTGTTTGCACCGCTTTTAAGAAAGAAGCGAGCGCACTAGGCAAATACGTTTCGACCAAGGCGGCCGTTAACACCAACAACAGCACAAGGCCTAATTTTTTAGGTTGTTGACGCCAATAACCAGCTGCAAATTGCAACACGTGTCGGAATGATAGAACCTGCTTTTTATATTTATTCGAAGACTTTTCTACAGACATAACACCACCGCAAAATTTAAAAAGAGGGGGATCGATCGTAACACAGAATAATGACTATTAAAAGAACCTACTTTTTAAAACCGAACTGTGATACCGAGCCGCGACCGTTAGGGAGCGTCGCGTAAATCTGATAAAAACCGATGTAGAACGATGCAGCATGTCTACCGTTGAAAGACATTTAATATCGTTAAATAAGAAATTTCAGCTAAAAGTCATAGCGTAGTGACGCTCCCTAACGGTCGCGGCTCGGCATCGCAGTTCGGTAGCGTGGCTCCGTTTTAGCACATAACATGACAACGCAATCAGATCACGGCTCGGCTTTATCGCATAGCGTTACGACTGTTCGACCTCATCAGGAGATACTTCTAAAGGACGCGTATTCGCAGTTTTAACTAAATCTTTTTGCAGCACAGAATGTGGCACGCCACGCACATCCCAAACAATGCCGAGCTTCTCCATTAATTTAATCACATAATAGGTGATATCAATTTCCCACCACATAAAACCTTGTCGCGCTGTTGCAGGATAATGATGATGGTTGTTATGCCACCCTTCACCCAATGTCAGTAAAGCCAATAACAGACTATTACGACTACTGTCTGCTGTATTAAAACGTTTACGACCAAACATGTGGCACAGTGAGTTAATTACAACCGTTGAGTTAAACAACGCAATCGTCGAAATACAAAAACCCCACACCAACAGTTGCGGTCCTGTTACACCAAGTTGCGGCGCATAGTGATGCAACAAAGAGCCTATACCAAGCAGCGAGATAAACAGAATAGTTGGTACGAGGTTGTCGTATTTATCTAGAAATACCAATTCAGGAAATTTTGCTAAATCCCGCACACGCTCCGGATTATAGTGATAATGTTTTTTTGACAGAAACCAACCAACGTGGCTCCACCAGAATCCATGCTGTATAGGAGAATGCGCATCCGCAGGCTCATCAGAAACCATATGATGCTGCCGATGATGCGACGCCCACCAAAGTGGTCCGCGTTGCACACAACTTGCTGCAAATAACGCGAAAACAAACTGCGCTGCACGACTTGTCTGGAATGTACGATGCGAAAAATAACGATGATAAAAAGCCCCTATCGAAAATAATCGTACAAAATATAAAACCGCAGCAACAATAAAAGCCGTCCAACTAAATCCCACCCAAAAAACAGCAAAGCATCCCAGGTTTAAAAGGATAAAGGGAATCGCCCTCATCCAGTCAATCTCTTCCGGATATTGCACATGTGGATCATACTGATTATCACTCGCAAACCATTTTAAGGATGTCTGCCATAATGCTTTCATAAGCACCTCTCTACCTGATCAAATAATAATCAAAAATAAGCCTGAACGCTCGCCATGCAACCCATATTAACCATCTTTTGAATAAATAGGAACCAATTTATTGAACAGAAAGAAATAAAAATACTACATTATTTTAATAATTCTTGCATTTTTGAAAAAATAATGTTCAAATCCACCCTGATGTTTGTCAGACTTCTTTCGAATGGAGCGATTGCTTTTTCTAAAGTTTCTTTCGAAAGGAGTCTTTTTTTATTTTAAGAGGAAATATAATGTCGTTCGAACAGTTCAACTTACACGCTAGCCTAGCTAAAGGTATTGCTGCTTGTGGCTATACAAACCCCACGCCTGTGCAAGCACAATCTATCCCGCCGATCTTGGCTGGCAAAGATGCCGTTGTTTCGGCACAAACCGGCACAGGCAAAACAGCTGCTTTTGTCTTACCTGCATTACATCATCTCAGCTTACAAGAACCTTCTAAAAAAACACGCGTACTTATTTTGACACCCACTCGCGAGCTTGCAGGTCAAATTACGAAAGTGATCGGTAGTCTCTCTCAATTTTTAAAGTTCAATATTGTTAGCTTAGTCGGTGGCATGCCATATCCTGGACAGATAAGAGATTTAGCCCGCGGCGCAGATATTATTGTTGCTACGCCAGGTCGATTACTCGATCATATTGAACAGAAACGTATTGATTTATCGCATATCAATATGCTCGTATTAGACGAAGCAGACCGCATGTTAGATATGGGATTCATTGAAGACGTAGAGTATATTGCAAAACTGACACCCAAAAATCGACAAACATTGTTATTCAGCGCAACGGTAGATAAGAAATTAGCAACCATTGTGCGTGATTTGCTAAATAAGCCTGTACGCATTGATCTCTCTACACAAACCGTTGCAGCGCCTAAAATCACACAAGAAATGTATAAAGCAAAAAATCAAGCACATAAATTACGCTTATTGAAACATTTTTTGAATAATGAAAATGTATTTAAAGCCATTATTTTCTCTGCGACAAAAATCAACGCAGACCGCCTCACCGAGCAATTACGTGACCAAGGATTTGCTGCTGCCGCATTACATGGTGATTTGCGACAGAATGTACGCAACCGGACATTGGAAAAATTACGTCATGGCAAAATTCAATTCTTGATTGCAACTGATGTTGCTGCACGCGGTATTGATATTGACGACATTACACTTGTTATTAACTACGATCTGCCACGCACAGTAGAAGATTATGTGCACCGCATTGGACGAACGGGGCGCGCCGGCAAAATAGGCACAGCCGTTTCATTCATTACAACAGCAGAAATGCATCAATTGCAGCGGATTGAACGCTACATTGGCCAACGCATCAAAGTGATTCAACATATTGATATTGATGATGCAGCCATCGACGAAAAATTACCAGAACGCGTAGCCGCTTTAAAATTAGCTGAAGACAGTGAGCGCCGCACCTCCAGAGGGCGTAGTGAACGCAGTCAGGGCCATGGTAAGCGCAGACAATACAGCAGGGATGATGATAGAGAACCTTCTGATGCAAGAAAAAAACGATTTGGAAAATCAGAGAGAGACTATGCTCCCGCAAGAGGCGAAGACAGAAAGTTTGGTGATTCAAAGAAAAAACACTTTGAAAAGCCAGAAAGAGACTTTGCGCCTGCAAGAGGTGAAGACAGAAAATTTGGCGACTCAAAGAAAAAGCGATTTGAAAAGCCAGAAAGAGACTTTGCGCCTGTCAGAGGTGAAGACAGAAAGTTTGGTGACTCAAAGAAGAAACGATTTGGAAAACCAGAAAGAGACCATGCGCCTGCAAGAGGTGAGGACCGAAAGTTTGGTGATTCAAAGAAAAAACGTTTTGGAAAACCAGAAAGAGATGATGCGCCTGCAAGAGGTGAAGAGAGAAAGTTTGGCGATTCAAAGAAGAAACGATTTGGAAAACCAGAAAGAGATGATGCGCCTGCAAGAGGTGGGGAGAGAAAGTTTGGCGACTCAAAGAAGAAACGATTTGGAAAACCAGAAAGAGACTTTGTGCCTGCAAGAGGTGAAGACAGAAAATTTGGTGACTCCAAGAAGAAACGGTTTGGAAAGCCAGAAAGAGATGATGCGCCCACAAGAGGTGGAGAGAGAAAGTTTGGTGAGACGAGAAAGAATCGTTTTGAAAAACCTGATAGTCGATTGAGAGGAAAACCTGACGCTCGCGATGGCTTCAGCCCGAGACGTAGGACTAAAGAAAAAACCGAAGAGGCTTTTGCTAGCAGACCTAACAAGCATGGAAACACCACGCAAGTTCGTTTCGGAGCAGCGGCAGCAGCACCTAGACGCGCAGCTAGAAAACAAAGATAGTCTCCCGCAAACCTAAGATGCAGCATCCGTCTGCCTCGCAGACAGACGCCGCATCTCTCGAGCAAACACAAAACGTTCGGCTGTGAAGCAGACGGACGTTTTTATGGAACGGCTGCACATTCAAGAATAACCTGCCACTCTGATGCCGTAACGGGCATGATGGACAGGCGACTACCCTTGCGCACCAACGGCATCATCTGCAGCGCGGGCTGTTGCTTAATCTGATGGAGTGTGATGATCTGCGGAAACATTTCTACCCACTTCACATCCACCATCCACCATCGTGGTTTTTCTGGCGTACTGAGTGGATCATAATATTTGGAATCCGGATCAAACGCAGTATGATCCGGATAGGGTTGACTGACGACCTCAATCACACCAACAATACCTGGCATATCACAGCTAGAATGATAAAAAAAACCTAAATCACCAACTGTCATTTTGTCACGGATAAAGTTGCGCGCCTGATAATTGCGTACGCCATCCCAATGTTCTGTTTGCCGAGGGCGGTTTCTCAGATCATTGATACTGAAGGTTTGCGGTTCAGACTTAAACAGCCAATATTGCATATCAAACCTCGAAACCTACTTCATTGTATCAAAAAATTCCTCGTTATTTTTGCTTAACTTCAATTTATCAATCAAAAATTCAATGGCGCCTTCTTCCATTGGCTGCAAGAGCTTACGTAAAATCCAAACCTTACGTAACTCATCCTTATCAACAAATTTTTCATCTCGACGTGTACCACTACGACCAATATGAATAGCGGGATAGATGCGACGCTCTGCAATCTTGCGATCCAGATGGATTTCCATATTACCCGTACCTTTAAATTCCTCGTAGATCACATCATCCATCTTAGAACCGGTTTCGACAAGCGCAGTTGCAATGATCGTTAAACTGCCACCTTCCTCAATATTACGCGCAGCACCAAAAAACCGTTTTGGACGCTGAAGTGCATTAGAATCCACACCACCCGTTAATACCTTACCAGAAGCAGGCACAACCGTATTATAAGCACGCGCAAGACGCGTGATAGAATCCAATAAAATCACAACATCATGTTTATGTTCAACCAGTCGTTTTGCCTTTTCAATAACCATCTCAGCAACCTGAACGTGCCGACTTGCTGGCTCATCAAATGTACTTGCAATCACTTCACCCTTAACAGATCGCGACATCTCCGTGACTTCTTCTGGGCGCTCATCAATCAACAATACAATCAGGTGACATTCGGGATGATTATGCACGATAGAATGTGCAATATTCTGCAACATCATCGTTTTACCCGCTTTAGGTGGCGATACAATCAAACCACGCTGCCCCTTACCGAAAGGAGCCACTAAATCAATCACACGAGAGGTAATATCTTCAGTACTGCCGTTACCCAGCGGTAATTTTAGTTTTTCGTCTGGGAACAATGGCGTAAGGTTCTCAAACAATACTTTGTTTCTCGCATTTTCTGGTGGTTCGTAATTAATAGAATCAACTTTCAACAACGCGAAATAACGTTCAGCTTCTTTAGGTGGTCGAATCTTGCCAGAAATGGTATCGCCCGTGCGCAAATTAAATCGACGAATCTGACTCGGCGAGACATAAATATCATCAGGGCCTGCCAGATAAGATCCTTCTGTGGAGCGTAAAAAACCAAAACCATCTTGTAAAATCTCAAGCACGCCATCACCGCAAATTTCTTCTCCCTGCTTGGCATTTTCTTTCAGAAGCGCAAAAATAATATCTTGCTTTCTTAATCGTGCCATATTTTCTAATTTGTATTTTTCTGCTATTTTTAGTAACTCAGCCGCGCTTTTCTTTTTTAACTCCGTCAAACTCATATTAACAGTCATAATAAAAAACCCTAAAAATTAAAATTAACGATTATCATCAATAGCCTTAAACCAAGGTAAAACACTGATTTTCAACAGAGGTCTAGTGATTGAATATTAAAGAGGTCATTTGCTCATCTTAACAAAGATCTAGGGGCTTTTCTACTGCCAAAAACCCTAGTAATGCTTTGATTTTCTTGTGCTCAACCAAACTGAGAGGGCATCATACCCTCTCTGGGGCGGTAATTCAAACTTTTCAACGACTCATGACTAACAATTATCGTCGATAAACTTGCTCAGCTCGCCTTTGCTCAGTAATCCAACATGAGTGGCTTTAACTTGACCATCTTTGAAGATAATCAGCGTTGGGATACCGCGCACACCAAATTTTGACGGCGTCTGTGGGTTTGCATCAACATCCATTTTTGTAAATTTCACTTTTTCTGAGTAATTTTTAGACACATCCTCCAGTGTAGGCGCTAATGCCTTACAAGGACCGCACCAGGAAGCCCAAAAATCAACCAGAACTGGGATTTTTGACTCTATTACATCGGATTCAAAAGAATCATCGCTGATTTCATTTACCAAGCCAGCCATTATGTTACCCCTTCTCTACTTTCTAAAAATAAGACGTTCCAGCGATTTCCGTTTCGCAACGAAAAAGGCTGAAGAGGAACCGTTCCTCAACGTGGACACAAGTTTAGCCTGTGGCAGACACATAAACAAGTCAACTATCAGTGTAAGTGCGCACAGGCAGTAGTAACATCGCACCCACTGCAAAAAATAACATCACCGTTGCCATACCAACCCGTTGGCTATGAAAAAGCAACGTGACAAACCCCAATAAAGCAGGACCCATAAAAGCGGTTATCTTACCAGATAACGCATATAACCCAAATATCTCTGCAGCGGGCTCGCGCGACCCAATGAGTCGCACAATCAACGTACGACTTGCAGATTGCACAGGACCCACAAAAATACCCAGCGATAAAGCAACACCCCAAAAAACATATTTATTTTGCAAAATAAGCAGCACACTGCCAAGCACCGTGAGAAAGAATAAAGAAATCAATATCGTCTTTTTAGAACCAATATAATCATCCACCCATGCCAAACAAAACGCGCCTAGCCCCGCTGCAATATTCATGGTAATGCCAAAAAGCAAAACATCTTGGAATGAAAATTTAAATGTCCCTGCAGCATAAATCCCTCCAAAAGCAAATAAGGTATTTAAGCCATCTGTGTAAATCATATGCGCGATTAAATACAAAAATATATTTTTCTCTCGGGGCAATCGACGCAATGTGGACAGCAAATCTTTTAGCCCTAGTCGGACAGCAAGCGAGATAGGCTTACCTTTATCGGTAAGTCGCGGCACAAATAAAAAAAGAGGTAAAGAAAAGAAGAGATACCACAACCCAACAAAAGGACCGCAAATTCGAATTTGCGCCATTTGCTTAATGTCTAGCCAAGCAGGCTCTCCCCTCACGAAAAAAATCAAGCAACAAGACAACGCTAAAATACCACCTAAATAACCGCAGCCCCATCCCCATCCCGACATACGCCCGATGTACGCTCTGGGAACTAAACTCGGGAGAAAAGCATTATAAAAAACCTGAGCAATTTCACAAGCAGCCGAACCCAAAACAACACACGTCAGTGTGAATAACAGAAAAGCATGACTAGGATAAGCAAACCACAGCAAGGATGTACTGACCACACAAAGAAGCGTACAGAAAAATAGCCAGTGTTTATGGCAACCACCGTGATCAGCGATTGCACCAAAAATGGGACTAAGAAAAGCAATCAGTAATCCCGCAATAGAGGTAGCGTTCGCCCATTGATAGGTACCGATAATCTCATTCTCTGCAATGCGTGTCGTAAAATAAGTTGAAAAAATAAACGTTGTAACAACAATCGAGAAAGACGCAGAAGCCCAATCGTAAAAGCACCAAGCGATGAGCGTTCGCGTTATCTTATTCATGAGAAAGTCTGCGCTACTGTTTTTGCCGCGATATAATCCAAAGAAACCTCGCCACAGTATTTTGCAATCTGACCACGCACTGCATCTCGCAACTGTATCATATCATGCCACTCTTTGCCGATGGGTAAGACAGGATCGCAAACTGTGATTGTTATCTTCCCTGGCGACACACATTTCTCACCCGCTCGCAATACCTGCCGTACGCCAGAAAAAGCAACGGGGCAAACAGGCACACCAACTTCTGCTGCCACTTTGAATGCACCCAATTTAAAAGGACGAAGCCCTGAAGAATAACCAAATGTTCCTTCCGGAAAAATCAAAACAGAACGACCTGCTGTTAACTTTGCTGCAATCTGTTCTGTGTCTTTCACGCCTTGTGATGTATCTAAACGATCTACGACGATACAATCCAATTTTCGCATAAAAGTACGTATGATAGGCACTAATAATAATTCTTTTTTACCAATAAAACAAACACCTGTTGGCAAATAAGCCAACGCAACTACCACATCTGCATAGCTGCTGTGATTCACAGCATAAATCATAGGAATGGGCTTCAGCTTTTCCAAACCAACTTTCCTGACACGATGACCAGATAGCCCAATCAACCCTGTTGCCCATCTTTTACAAATACGAGCTGCTACTGCTTGCGAACTCACGCTTACCAGTAGATAAATAGGCCAAAGACTGATAAAAACCAAGGCACCAACATATAACGTATAAACAAGCTTAATCAACCGTTTCACGCCACTCAAGCAGCGATACCCTACACTCATCACACCCAATTTTAAAAACTGCATCATCGGGGGTAGCACACTGTTATGCAATCGATTCTCTTCATACATCTTTTTACAACGCGCACGTTGTAATTTACCGCTTGATGTTTTAGGCACAACCTGTGGCGGCACCAATACAATATCATCTGGCACCAAATCTAGGGCATCTGATATGACCTGCTGAATAGAAATAGTTACTTCTTCCTGTTTTACTTTACTTTTTTCTCTTATCTCAGCAACAACTACGAGTTTTTCCGTCCCCTGCGCAGCATCATTGACACCGAAAGCTGCCACACAACCCTGCCGAACGCCCTCTACCTGACTAAGCAATGCTTCAATTTCAGCAGGGTACAAATTACGGCCTGCCTTTATGATTAAATCTTTATAGCGCCCAGTAATAAAGACTTCTCCTGCGACCTGATAAGCTAAATCACCACTATCTAACCATCCATCATGATAAATAGCTTCCGTCGCCTCTGGACGGCGATAATAACCTTGCATGCTGGAAGGACCTTTAAATTGCAACATACCAATGTGACGTTCAGGCAATACAACACCTACTTCATCCACAATTCTGACTTCATGCCCAGGAATAGGCATACCACACCCAACATAAGACAAAGACGGTTGATTTGTAGCGGGCAATGCACGTCGTTTCTCTTCGCACGCTTTACGATCCACCTCATCAATACGATATTCTCTACCAAGGGGCGGCAATGTTAAAGCAACGGAAGATTCAGCCAAACCATAAACGGGCGCCATTGCTGTGCGTTTAAACCCAAATTGTGAAAATTTATCAGTAAATTTCTTTAATGTATCAGGATAGACTTTCTCCGCACCATTCACAGCTAAACGCCAGGAAGATAAATCTAAGCCCTCCAACATACCGAGCTCGATTTTATGTATACATAATTCATAAGCAAAATTTGGTCCACCAGAAAGCGTACCGCGATAACGATGTATGGCCCATAGCCAACGTTCTGGATGGTTTAAAAAAGTAAATGGCGTCATTAACACCAAGGGCACACCAAAATGCAAGCTACCCAACCACAGTCCTATTAACCCCATATCGTGGTAAAGCGGAAGCCAACTCACTGCTACATCATCTGGTGTCACCTGCGCCGCTTGTCCATAAGCACGAATGTTTGCAAGCACGTTTTCATGTTTAAGCAATACCCCCTTAGGATCGGCGGTACTTCCTGATGTATATTGTATAAAAGCAAAATCATTCGGTTTCTTAATATCCGGCGCTTGACTATTTTTAAGCAACGCATCCATCGTCACAACATGCTGCAAACTCGGCACAAAAACCTGTAACAATCGACTCAGCGTTTCTGCGCGTGCAAAGGTAATTAAAATACGCACTTCTGCATTTTGTAGTATACGCGCTTCTGTTTTAGCATAATTTTCTAATTGATTCATGCGAAGAGGCGGATAAATGGGAACAGGTATACCACCTGCCAGCAAGATACCGAAAAAAGAATAAAAGAACCCAGGCGTTGTCGGTTGCATAATTGCAACCGTCTCGCCTTCTCGCAAGCCTAATGCCTGAAGCGCACCCGCAACAGAACGCGCCGCCTGCAGCAACTGTCCGTAAGTAATAGGCTCTTCACCGCCATCTTCAGATTGAAAATAAACATGCACTTTATCAGGAGAGCGCTCGCCGTAAGCAATCATCAATTCTGTTAAGGTGTTTATCTCAGACGGATTAACGCTAGATCTTTCATTCATGACATTGACAACATCACGCATTTCTTTTTTTAAGCTTGGTTCAGCGCCTTCCAAATAATTTGCAACATCTTCCAATGTATCTGCTGAAGCCAGCAAGCGATCAGGAAGACGCACATTAAACGCTTTTTCTACACGGGAAAACAACTCTGCGCGACCCAGACTATCAATTCCTAATCGCCGCTGCAGAGAATCTTCCACTGAAATATGTTTTGTGTGATGCTCGCCAGATTCTTGTAGCAGCTGAACAACAATCGCAATTAGTGCGTTATTAATCTCTTCACGCGTTGCTTTTTTCATAAGCGTTAACCCGAATTCGACAATAACAGGCTCGGCACTGCGCCTGCCCGACCAAGCATTGCTGACATAAATTTTCTCTTTAAGGGAGGCAACATATCAAAACCAACCATACCTGCAGACACGGCCACGTGCTTCCACGACTTTTTACCAAAGAACACAGCGAGTTTATGCGACATTTCTAAAATATGTGATTGATGATGTTCCATTTTCGCAGCCAGCCCAGCCAAATCAGCATATGTAAAGGTATCCCCTTTTTTTATCTTATTCAACAAACTTTCTGCAAACAATGCGACTTCGAAAATGGCGAGATTAAATCCCTGCGCTGCAATAGGATGCAGGGTATGCGCTGCATTGCCCATGAGCAGCACACCGCCATCCACTATTTTTTTAGCGCGCAACATTTTTAGCGGAAACTGATATCGCTCGGCAATATGTTGCAACCGACCCAGTCGATAGCCAAATTGTGATTGCAGTGCTTCTAAGAATTGCTTATCAGACAAGGCAGCTAAAGACGTCATTAACGCATGATCGCCACTCCAGATAGTCGCAACCGTATTATCCCGCAAAGGCAACATGGCTATTGCACTACGATCACAAAATCGCTCATAAGCAATCTGTTGATGTGGTCGTTTCAATATCGTGCGTGTCACAATAGCACTTTGCGCGTAATCAATCAGTTCTGCTTCTATCTCTCGTTGTTTGCGAACAGTTGACTCAGTGCCATCTGCCCCAATCAATAGCGGTGTTTGCAAATGAAATAATTGTCCATCTTCCGACGCAATGGTTGCATTTATCGTATCACCGACCTGAGAAAGCTGCTGCAAGACAGCAGGACGATACACCACGATACGTGAATTGGACAACAGCATCTCTTGCAGAGATGCTTGCATAGCGGTTTCAATCACCTGAGCAGGAACAACATGTCCGAGTGAAGATAATTTAAGTTCTTCTCGTTGCAAAGAGACGCGGCCAAATCGTCCAGCATAAGATACCTGCACTGCATGTATGGGCTCAGCTTCATTCATCAACAGAGGCCAAACACCTATGTTTGCTAAAAATTGGCAACTGCTATCATTTAAGGCAAATAAACGATTATCTTCTCTATGAATAGCGCTCGCATCTACTAAGGCAATCCGCAACCCTGCGTGTTGAAGTGCCAATAACAATCCTGTGCCAACCAGGCCGCCACCTATAATCACCAAATCATACTGTATTATTTTCTTTTCTTGATTATCCACCATGTTTCGCCATCACTGTTTCAATATCAGCAATTGTCTTAGGAATATGCTGGCTTAGCACCTGATGTCCCGTTTCCGTTACGAGCAAATCATCTTCTATACGCACACCAATATGGTGCCATTTCGCATCAAGACCCGGTATATTAGAAGCCATATAAAGACCCGGCTCTACAGTTAACACCATACCTGACTCTAATAAACGCCACTCACCGTTCACTTGGTAAGCGCCGGCATCATGCACATCCAGCCCCAACCAATGTCCAGAACGATGTCTATAAAAAGGCAAATAAGCTTGTTTTTCGATTAAGGTTTGAATATTTCCCTTTAAAATTTTAAGATCAATCAACCCCTGCGTAATCACATTCACAATTTCATCTTGCGCTTTGGTCCACGATATCCCTGGCTTTATCGCTTGTATTGCAGCATCTTGCGCAGCTAACACAATGTCATAAATAGCGCGCTGCTCTGCACTGAATTTGCCATTTGCAGGAAAAGTACGCGTGATATCAGCAGCATAATTTTCATATTCAGCGCCCGCATCAATCAACACCATATCGCCTGATTTTATTAATCGATTATTTGTCGCATAATGCAAAATACAGCTATTCTCACCTGCCCCCACAATATTCCCATAGGCTGGAGAACGTGCACCCTTGCTTAAAAAAGCATGCATTAATTCGGCTTCTAGTTCATATTCATACATACCCGGGCGACAACAAGACATTGCCCTGATATGCGCATCCGCTGAAATATCCACAGCTTTTTGGATTAATTGTATTTCAGCTGCATTTTTAAATAACCGCATGTCGTGCACAATCGGCATAGGATCAATAAAAGATAACGGCGCTTCTAGCCCCTGCCGAACTTTGCTACGCAACCTATTCACCTGTTCAATCAACATTTTTTCGGAAACAGCATCCAACCCAAGGCCATAATAAACAAACTGCCTCCCTGATAATAATGCAGGTAGCATGGCTTCGAATTCAGTAATGGGAAACGCTTGATCTGCGCCAAATAACTTCACTGCATCCACTTGTCCCACACGTGGACCATCCCACGCTTCGCTTTCTGCATCGCGCACCCTGTTGAATAAGATAAATTCACCTTCTGGTCGCTTAGGGGCTAACACAATGATGGATTCAGGCTCACTGAACCCGCTTAGGTAGTAAAAGTCACTCTGCTGGCGAAATGCATATTCCGCATCGCCATTACGCACCTGTTCGTGCGCAGAAGGAAAAATGGCAATACCATGCGATCCGATGGTTGTCATTAATTTTTTTCGACGTTCTGCATAGTCCTTCATGACACCACTCCACTTATTGAAGAGATCTTTTCGCTAATCTGTCTTCAAATATTAATATGACAGCCACTCGAACAAACTCAATCAGTTCTATATAGGCTGCTTCATCTTCCTCATTTGCTACCACTTCATCATAATGCATTTTCGCGATTTCAGTGATGTCATTGATTGCCTCTACGGCATCTTCCTGCTGGCGAAATGATTTGTCGTATCCTGCTAATTTTAACCCCGTTAGGAATCCTTGGCACCATAATGTTAATGCTTCTGCGCGTAGGGATAAGTCTTCGCTTTCCTCTGGTAATAGCAATTGGAATTCAAAAGCAAGATCGCTCAAGGCGCGATGCGTGCTATCGTAAAGCGCCCTCAGTACTTTCTTGATCTCTTTTTTACGCGAACGGCCCACAATCGACGCTTCCCACGCAAATGATTTACCCGTATCTGCGCAAAGCACGCCACTGATCAACCCGTGCACTTCTGAAGGGTGCAATGCAACAGACGCTGCCACTAATGCAGTTTGGACTGTTTTAAAATCAGACATAAATAACTATTCCGCCTATAAATAGACCAAAATATAAGTAGGAAGCATCATCATTCGCCATGCTGGCGAAAATCACAATATATACTCCCCGCACTTGAGATCGCGAGTTTTAACAGCCAGATTGCAAGAAATTTAAACGTTCTGATTGAGAAAAAGTGAAGGAATAGTTATTCTATTTCAAGCTTTTTCGATTGAAGAACGTTTAAAGTTCGCCGCAAGATGGCTCGATAAAACTCGCGATCTCAAGTGCGGGGAGTATATACCCATTACGCGCCAAGATGCGAGATTTTTAGGAGCCACTATGCCATTTATTGCCGCCATTGCCGCCATGGCTGAGAACCGGGTTATTGGCAAAAATAATCAGTTACCATGGCGACTCCCTGCAGATCTTAAACACTTTAAAGCCCTTACACTTAATCACGCCGTGATCATGGGGCGAAAAACATATGATTCTATTGGCAAACCGTTACCACAACGACTAAATATTATATTGAGCCGCGAAAAGACATTGCTCATACCGGGCTGCACAGTGACACACGACATAGAAGCCGCTATTGCAGCAGCTGCGTCAGCATCTGATATCTTCGTTATTGGTGGCACACAAATTTATGAGCTATTTCTTCCCAGAATAAAACGTATTTATCTCACCACCATCCATCACACATTCGATGGCGACCAATATTTTCCTGCCTTGCCCGAAAATCAGTGGAAAGCAATCTCCCACGAATACCATGCCGCTGATGCAGACAATGCATACAACTACACTTTCTCTGTTTTGGAAGCCGTATAATGCAATTTCAGGTCATCTTTAAGTATGTATAATTTCTTTTCTAAAGCAACAGGATAGGACTGTTGATGCGTTTGATTGAAGTGCGCCACACCGAGAATAGCTTTTTCTCGTATATCATGGATAGAAATGGTTTCCGCAACACGTTTCCCTTTTCTAAAAATAGGCTGCAACAGATCAACAAATGCATCGTAATCGTCTAATCGAGGCGCTGCCAATGTCTCATCTTGCAGCACGATTTCTGGTGTATCGGAAATACCAATATCCAAATCATACACAACATCAATCACATACTGATCATTGCAGAAAAAGCGTCTTACTTGATGCCGACCGGGCGTTGATGTCTTTTCCGTTCGTTCAGATAGCTTCAACTTATATTGCCAGTTACCTTTTTCATCCTTGAGAGCGCCCAGCTTATAAACACCATCTAAAGCGGGTTGATTATAGGCAGTAACCAAGCTTGTCCCCACTCCCCAAACGGACACTTTCGCACCATTTTGTTTCAAGTTTGCGATGATATCTTCATTCAGCAAATTGCTTGCTAGAATATCCGTTTCAGAGAAACCCGCTTCATCTAATAGCTTTCTTGCTTCCACACTGAGTTGTTTCATATCGCCAGAATCTAATCGAATACCTAATAAATCAGCGCCTTTTTCCCTGAGTTTTTTTCCAACCGTAATGGCATTTTTTACGCCCTGAATCGTATCGTAAGTATCAACCAATAAGACACAATTATGCGGCATAATATCGGCATAAGTCTGAAATGCAGTTAGCTCATCTGGAAAAGCGGACACCCAGCTATGCGCATGCGTGCCGCGCACGGGAATATCGTAGTATTTTCCAGCAAGGGTGTTAGAAGTAGCAATACAACCCCCTATATACGCAGCACGACTTGCAGAAAGTGCGCCGTCTGGCCCCTGCGCCCTTCTCATACCAAATTCAATAACAGCATCATCACCAGCAGCTTGGCAGATAGTCGCTGCTTTCGTAGCAATTAATGTCTGGAAATTAAGAAAATTTAATAAAGGGGATTCTAATAACTGACATTGTAACAAAGGACCTTGTATGCGCAAAATGGGTGTGTGAGGAAAAACCACAGATCCCTCAGGAATAGCATCGATATCGCAGCTGAATGTCATATTTTCCAAGTATGACAAAAAATTTTCAGAAAAAAGTGGTGTATTTTGTGTGTTTTTCAACCCCCCTAAATACGCCAAGTCATCCTTTTGAAATCGCCAGTTGTTCAAAAAATCTATCGCTGTCTCCAACCCGCAACAGAGTGTATAACGCCCCTGGAAAGGATTCTTGCGAAATGAAAGATGAAAAACCGCCTCTTCTTCGTGCCGATTCAGCTGCCAATAGCCATACGCCATGGTGAGTTGATAAAAATCAGTAAATAAAGAAGATATTGTCACCATGCGCTCTGTTCCTTTGTTTATCGGCATCGTCATATTTTAAATGAAAACTGCTTTTTCTGATATAAACAAATACTGCAACTAATTTACGCTGAGGCCAAGTCTCGCATGCCTTCCCCTTTGGGGCGTTGTTGAATAAATCGGAAATGACGTTACCGAGCCGCGACCGGCAGGGAGTCACATGAATCTGATAAAAGATGGTGTATAACAGTGCAACATTTTAACCACTTAATATCATAAAGTAAGAAATTTCAGCTAAAAGTTATAGCACAGTGACGCTCCCTCACGGTCGCGGCTCAGTTACACCGAGTGCCTCACAGAGCATTTCCGATTTATTCAACAAAGCCCCTTTGGGAGAAGGTCCGACCGGCGGATGAGGGAGGGAACACTTTACTATTCAGCTATTCGCATTCAAAATAACAGACTTTCCACAGCAATAAAAAGAGAAGACATGTATAACATATTGAAAATATTAACATTATCATTGTTCGTACTACTCACAGCCTGCGCACCCACCATGGACATAGGCGGTGTTTATGGTCCAAACCGATCTTACACGAATACACAAATGGGCGTACGTTACCTACTGGGTCGGGGCGTGAAGCAGAGCGACGAAAGGGCTTTTTACTATTTCGGCCAAGGCGCAAAAGGCGGTGATGCTTTTGCACAAAATGAATTGGCTTACTTATATGCCGCAGGAAAAGGCACGCCACGCAATCTCACGGCAGCATTTGGATGGTACCAAAAAGCAGCGGATCATGGCTTAGTGAGTGCGCAATATAGTTTGGGCTTAATGTATCTACATGGTTGGGGCGTGGCGCCCAATAAAGAACGTGCTCTTTTTTGGATAAAGAAGTCCGCCGAACATGGTTTTGAACCGGCACGCGCGATGCTTTCGCAGTGGCGCACTTAATGGCGCACGTGCCACGTAAGCGATTTGGGCAACATTTCTTAACAGATAAGGAAACGATTGCCCACATTATTGATGTTATATCTCCCAAACCAGAAGAACATCTGATTGAAATTGGCCCTGGCCAAGGCGCCTTAACGCTTCCTGTTTTAAAAATCGCAAAACAGTTAACAGCGATCGAGTTAGATCGTGACTTGATTGAGAAACTCAAAACTGCCAGTGCGCCGCTTGGCACACTGACACTCTATTCTGCAGATGTGTTAAATTTTGATTTCGAGATACTGAAGCAAGATACGCGTTTACTAAGAATATTCGGCAATCTACCCTATAATATCTCAACCCCTTTGATTTTCCATTTATTAACATTTCACGCTATCATTGCAGATATGTGTTTTATGTTACAAAAAGAAGTTGCCGAACGTTTGGCTGCTACCCCTAACACAGCGCATTATGGTCGCCTTAGTGTGATGATACAGTATCATCTGCAAGTTATGCTTTTATTTGACGTGCCGCCAGATGCTTTTCGCCCACCGCCGAAAGTCACATCCACGATTGTCCGTCTTATACCCCATGAAACACGTCCATATACCGTGAATAATTACCCTCTTTTTGCTACTATTGTAAGAGAAGCCTTCGGACAAAGACGTAAAACCTTACGCAATAGTTTAAAAACATATATGAGTGATGCGATGTGGTCAGTGAGTCATTTACACCCTGATGCGCGTGCAGAAAATTTATCGGTCAGTGATTTTGTGATATTGGCTAATCAAATAGAGAAAGGATAACGAATGCCAACCTATGCTATAGGAGATGTACAAGGTTGTTTCGACGCTTGCCAGAGAGTGCTGCAACTGATTCAGTTTAACAATCAGCGAGATCGATTATGGTTTGTCGGTGATCTTGTGAACCGAGGACCCCAATCTTTAGAAACATTACGTTTTATTAAATCACTAGGCAAATCGCAAATTTCCGTATTAGGTAATCATGATTTACATCTCCTTGCTGTTGCTATTGGTGTACGCGCATTGCGTCCGGGTGATACCTTAGGCGACATATTAGATGCGCCTGATTGTGGTGAATTAATTGATTGGTTACGCCACAGGCCATTACTTCATCAAGAAGCTGGTTATGTGATGACACACGCTGGTCTTGCGCCGATGTGGACAGCAGCACAAGCAACACAATTAGCAAAAGAAGTCGAGACAGCACTGCAAAGTGATCAGGCAGCTTTATTTTTAGAAAATATGTATGGTGATGAGCCTGACTATTGGCAAGATAACTTAACAGGCATGGCGAGATTACGTTGCATCACAAACTATTTTACGCGCATGCGATTTTGTGACATGTCAGGCAAGCTGATGCTCAGTTATAAAGGCACCATTGCCAACAAGCCCGCGGGTCTCATTCCTTGGTTTGAAGTACCGGAGCGACGCAATGAGAACGAAAAAATTATTTTTGGACACTGGGCTGCACTAGAAAAGCCGATCAATAAACCAAACTTATATCCTTTAGATACCGGATGCGTCTGGGGAAATTGTCTAACTGCGATGCGACTAGAGGATGGTAGGCTATTCTCCGTTTCTTGCTGAAAAGCGCTAAAGAATAGATTAATTTTTGATCATAATAGCACGTACAATCAATTCTCGCTGAAATTTGATTGCCTCCAATCAATTTTCACTGAAATTTGCAGATTAATCTGCAAATTTCAGTTAAATATGTAGATTAATCTGCAAATTTCATATAATATACCAGAATGAAATATATTAAGCGTACCATAGAAACGTTGCTTCGGAATGCACTCAATGCAGGTAGGAGTGTGTTGTTATTGGGACCCAGACAGGTTGGCAAAACAACCTTACTCAAGCAGCTTGGCGAAGCGGATTTGTTCTATACCTTATTGGATCCAGAACTGAGACTACGCCTTGAAAAATCGCCGAATGTCATCAGACAGGAAATTAAAGCGTATCGCAAATTGCATGGCTCTCATAAGCGACCTTTGGTTATCATTGATGAAATACAAAAAGTACCCGCATTGATGGACATTGTTCAGCTAATCATTGATGAACAAGAAGCGCAATTTATCCTAACAGGTTCTTCCGTGCAAAAATTGCGTCGTCATGCACAATTCAATTTACTACCTGGGCGTGTTATCAATTTACATCTTGATCCATTCATGTTGGAAGAATTATCCACTGTAATGACTGACATTACACCTTTTTTATTGTACGGAAGCTTGCCAGGTATTTATCTCAATGATAATACCTCTATACGACAAGCTGATCTTGAATCTTACACGATCAACTATCTTCAAGAAGAAGTTCGCGGCGAAGCATTGGTGCGTAACTTGGATCATTTTGGACAGTTTCTTGAACTTGTTGCGCTTGAATCTGGTAATCAGCTAAATATGAATAAATTATCTCAAGAACTAGGGATAGGCCGACATACCATGTCAGAATATTTTAAAATTCTGGAAGATTGTTTATTAATAGAAAGCATCGAACCTATTACAAAAACAACATCTCGTAAACGCCTAACAAAATCACCGAAATTTTTATTGTTTGACATGGGAATACGGCGTGTACTTGCGCGTGAAGGTGAAAAATTATCTACGGATACATTGGGTAGATTATTCGAACAGTTTATTGGCTTAGAATTAATACGATCACTCCGCGCGCATCTCCCTACTGCGAAATTGTGTTATTGGCGAGACCATGCGGGCCCAGAAGTTGATTATGTTATCGATTACCAACAACATTATCTCCCTATAAAGGTTAAATGGACAGATTTACCCACAGCAAAAGATGCAAAACATCTATTACAATTTATGGCAGATTATCAGTGCATTTGGCCAGGTTATATTATCTGCCGCTGCGATAAGCCGCTACTTCTGCACGAAAACGTCATTGCGCTGCCTTGGCAAGTGCTTCCTATGATAGTCGAGACGCTACAGAAGAATATTCCTCAATCATAGCTACAAGACGATCTACATCACTTCCGTCGCTGCTACTGCCCTGAGTCAATTCGGCGTGATTTTTCTGTTCAACTATCATATCGCTAATAATTTTCTCTACAGATAACCCTGATTTGCGCTCACGTTCAAAGTCCTTAAATGTAAGTATATCATCATATGAAAAAGGTTTAGCTGTTAATGTCTGAAACTCACGCAAGTGCACGCCTCTTAACCCATGGATATAGTATTCTTCTAAGACTTGAATCATAGGGGCATTTAAATCTTCTATTTCACTCATTGCTTGCGCTGGCGTTAACCTGATTTCTTCTGGCAAAATGAGTGAGGCGCACTGCTCTATTGGATGTCTACCCGTAACAAGATAAATTAATATGTGTTTTTGAACCCCACAATATAAGAATGGCGATTGAATATTTTTGCGTAAATATCGCTCTGTTAAACCATAATCTTGCAATGCCTCTACGGTATCATGGATTGCTTTTTCTTGATTTGGCACATCCGGAATTCTTCTACGTTGACCGGAAGTATAAGTAGAGCGATACGGGATCACAGCACGGCCCCTAGAAATCCCACTTGGAGATTTTTTTAAAAATGGAGCTTCCTTTGTATCATCCAACTTCCCCAGCGTTTCTCGAATTCTCGCAAGGGAGGATCTTTTTGGGGAAGATCCAGGAGCAGAGCGTATGCGTTGTGCAATTGCTAGCGGTGTCTCTCCTGGCGCTAATTTATCCATTATCTGACGCATGACATTATAGTCGTCATCCCCGCTTAAACCAGTATTAACCAGATATCTATAAGTGGTAGCGGTTCTACTGGATGGCGCATCCCTGATTACGTCAGAACCAAAGCGACAGTGCGCCTCAGCATGCAGCTTACATTCATCAAAAACTCGTTGTGCAGCTGCAAACGAAATGGGCTGTGTCTCCTGTTCTAGCAAACTGTTAAGATAGTGTGGCTCTAATTTAAGCCAAGCGACAGGATAGACAGTATCAAATTCCTCAATCCCACCCTCTTTTTTAATAAACTGAAATTTCATGTACCACTCCGATCTTAACAAAGATGCAAATGGCGAATTTTATCCTCCACAAAGACTCTCTGCAAGACGTTTTTTTATAATATACCCATCGTACTTCAAGATGCGAGATTTTAACGCCCAGCTTGCAAGAAATTTAAACGTTCTGATTGAGAAAAAGCGCAGGAATAGTTATTCTATTTCGAGCTTTTTCGATTGAAGAACGTT
>Ga0310813_10000090_pt1 | contig 67740 bp, 88 predicted proteins | sample YN3metagenome_FD_203086 | JGI IMG/M metagenome (GOLD analysis project Ga0310813, IMG submission 203086) | Soil microbial communities from experimental microcosm in Duke University, North Carolina, United States - YN3 | ecosystem: Engineered > Artificial ecosystem > Soil microcosm > Unclassified... | reverse complement strand
AACCCCAAAACAGGACCAGCCCAGCCAGTCACCCAGCCAAACCAGATAACGCCACCAACGTATCCCTTCCCAGCCTATTCAATTGTCAAACATCAAAACCCGAAGAGCAAAACGACGGGTCGAATCGCCCGTCGCGAAGCCCAGCAGATTAGCCAAGCAGCGGATCAAACTCAAGTCCAAAACCGCGCTCGGTGGAGCGACGATCTATTCCTCCCGACGAAACTCGTCAACCCGGACAAAGACCGGAAACGCGCCCCAACACCCGCTTTTCTAATAACACATTGAAATTTCATATAAAAATTTTTTGGAAGGCCTCTGGAAGCACCCGGCCACCTCTGCGGCACCAGAAATTTCCGGCCATGCGCGGCTACGGGCGTAACGCCCGGGCGCCATGCGTCCCGGCCTCCCCCCAGCGGATTTCTCTTAAGGCATGCGCCGAATCGCCGCGGCGGCAACGAGGCTCAGCCGCGCTCCCGCATTTGCCGCCAATCCTTGTACCACTCGACGAAACGGGTGATGCCGGCCTCTAACCGCGTGGTCGGCGCATAACCGCACAGGGCGCCCAGCGCGGAAACATCCGCCCAGGTCTCAACCGGATCGGCCTCCGGTTTCGCCCGGTTCACGATCATTGCCTTGCGCCCCAGCCTTTCTTCCAGCAGGCGCACCAGGTCGGTCACATATTCCGCCCGGTTGTTGCCGATATTGAACAGCCGGTGCGGCGCCGCATCGCCGGGCGGATGATCGAACACGCCCAGGACCCCCGCGACGATGTCGTCGATATAGGTGAAATCCCGCTTCAGCCGGCCGTCATCGTAAAGCGTCACCGGCGCCCCGGCCATGATCGCCTCGGCGAAGCCGAAATAGGCCATATCCGGCCGCCCCCAAGGCCCATAGACGGTAAAGAAGCGCAGCCCGGTCTGCTTCAGGCCAAACAAATGCGTATAAGACCGGCTCATCAGCTCGTCCGCCCGCTTGGTCGCGGCATAGAGAGAGGAAGGCTGGTCCGCGCGCGCGTCCTCCGCGTAAGGCAGCGGCGATCCGATCCCGTACACCGAAGATGAGCTGGCATAGATCAGATGTTTCACGTGCTTGCGGTGCCGCACCATCTCCAGGACCGAGAGATGCCCCGTGAGATTCGCCGCCGCATAGGCGAACGGCTGCTCCAGCGAATAGCGCACCCCGGCCTGGGCGGCGAGATGCACAACCACCTCGACCCCGTCACCCAGGCGGGCCAGGGCCTCATGGTCAGCCAGATCAAGGCGGTGGAACACAAACCCCGGGCCCAGCCGCGCCAGCCGCGCCTGCTTCAGCCGCACATCGTAATAGGCATTGAGATCGTCGACCCCCACGACCTCGATGCCGCGCCCCAGCAGCGCCGCGGCCACATGGTAGCCGATAAACCCGGCGGCACCGGTGACCATCACGCGCATCAGGGGGTGAGCCTGTCTTCGAGGAGGGTCAGCACCACATGGCCTAGGGTGATGTGGCATTCCTGGATGCGCGCCGTCTCGGCATCCGGCACCAGCAACACGAAGTCGCACAGCGGCAAAGCCGGCCCGCCATCGCCCCCCAGGAACCCGACCGTGACAATCCCCATCTCCCGTGCCGCCTGCAGCGCATGCAGCACGTTGGAAGACCGGCCGGAGGTGGTGAGGCCGACCAGCACGTCACCCGGCTTGCCAAGCCCGCGCAACGGGCGCGCAAACATCTGGTCGATCCCGAAATCGTTCACCGCCGCACTCATCGCCACGGTATCGAGCGTCAGCGCCAGAGCCGGCCAACTCTCCCGCGCCACCGCCCCGCGCAACCGGATCAGCAATTCGGTCGCCAGATGCTGCGCATCCGCCGCCGAACCGCCATTGCCGCAAAAAATAATCTTATTGCCCGCACGAATGGCCCGCTCACAGGCCCCCACCACCGCCAGCACCGGTTCCGGATTTTCTGCCAGGGCCAGTTTCAGCGCCGCGGAGCGCTGCAGCATCGCCGCAAACCGCCCCGCCTCGGTCTCATGATTCAGAATCGCTTTGCTCCGCGTTTGGCTCAGATGCGCCCCGCTTTACACGCTTTTCACGCGCCGGCCCAAGCGGCTTAGAAAGAAAGGGCCGCTTTTTGAAAAAAGCGGCGTAAAAACTTTTTGTTACGCTGGGTCGGCGGCAGCGAAACCAGCACGCCCTCCGGGGCTATTCCAACGGTGCTACGCACCGCCGGAACCTTCAACCCCTCCGCCCAGTTTAAAAAAGTTTTTTGCTTCTTTTTTTCAAAAAAGAAGCGCTTTCTTTCCTCCTTAATGCGCCACCCAGCCGCCATCGATCGAGATCGGCGCGCCGGTGATCGTCGCCGCCCCGTCCGAGCACAGGAACACCGCCAACGCGCCGATTTCCGCCGGGGTCGTGAATTTCAACATCGGCTGCGATTCCTGCAGCATCTTTTTCTTTTCGGCCTCAACGTCGGTGCCGGCCTCCTTGGCGCGGTCCTCCAGCTGCTTTTCCACCAGCGGCGTCAGCACCCAGCCCGGGCAGATCGCGTTCACCGTGATACCGTCATTCGCCAGCTCCACCCCCGCCACCTTGGTCGCCCCGACCACGCCATGCTTGGCCGCGACATAAGCCACCTTGTGCGGGCTCGCGACCAACCCGTGCGCGGACGCGATGTTGATGATCCGCCCCCATTTCTTGGCCTTCATGCCCGGGATCGCCGCCTTCATGCCGTAAAACACGGCCGACAAATTGATCGCCAGAATCGCCTCCCATTTCGCCTCGGGAAACTCCTCCACAGGGGCGACGAATTGGATCCCGGCATTGTTCACCAGAATATCCAGGCTGCCCAGCCGGTCATGCGTCTTCTGCACGATCGCCGCCACCTGATCCGGCTTGCTCAGGTCCGCGCCGTCATAGTCCACCTTCACGGAGAACTCCTGCGCCAGGCCGCTGCGGATCTTCTCGATCTCGGCGGCGTCGCCGAACCCGTTCAGCATGATCGCCGCACCTTCCGCGGCCAGAGCCCGCGCAATGCCGTACCCGATCCCGCTGGTCGAACCGGTTACCAACGCAACCTTCCCTTTTAGTGTTAACGCCATGTCGCGTTCTCCTTTATTTTGTTTCGGTCAGATAGTCGTGCAGAACCTCGCCATACGGCAATGTCAGGTCGGCACAAAAATGCTGCCCATAAAGAATTTTCCGTACCGGCAAATCCGCCAAGCGGCAATTGGCGTGTGGGATCAGATGCAACCGAGCCTCGCCTGTAAACCCGAATTTCAAATCGATGTTTTCCAGATGATACCCGACAAGCTGCGCCACTTTCGGCGAACCATCGATATCGGGAATGAATTTGAGATTCACGTTAAGCTTCTTCATGCCCTCGACCAGCTTGGCGTGATCCATCGGCTTCTGCTTGTACACCATGGTGCCGAGCGCCACGCGCTCCTCGTCGTAATGCAGCGTGCCCGTCAACGTGTCGTGAATCGTCCGCAAACGCGGCACGCCATATTTCTTTGGAAATCCCCAGATCTCGCGCCCGCCGGTGGTCGGCGGCTCGTCGTCGAGATACATCATGACGCTGTAGTTACATTTCGTACCATTAAACAACGCCGCGATCCCGCACCCGCTTTCCTCGTAATCGCCAAATCCCGAAGAATCCGGCATTTTCATCCACTCAAAGTAAACATCGTTGCCGTCAGGCACGAGCGGTTCGGGCAAAAATGCGCGCAACGCCTCCGGATCCGTTTCGTAATGAATGAGCAAATATTCACGGTGAATGAAGCGGTAAGGGCCTTTCGGATAGCTGGGGGAGGCAAGCGGCATCGATGCCGCGTTCAGGATTTCTTCACGGGTCATTTGCGAACTCCCTTGTGCGTTGCGATAATTTAGGCAGAGGGAACGGAAAATTCATGTGACGTTTATGTCACCATTTTCCACACATCACGATCAGCCGGCGGCAAAACGCTGTTGCGCCCGTGTTTGCCTTCCGCCCATTTTTCCCCACACTATATTTCCATATGCGTACAAAAGGCGCTAGTTGAATCTGCATAGCTTTCCGGAGATCGATCTTCATGGATGTGCTAACCGACCCCCACGCCCCGCATCGCAAACCCCTATTGCCCATCGAGCCGCTCCCCCGCCCCGAAGGCGTCGACCGGATCGGCCTCGTCCTGCAAGGCGGCGGCGCGCTCGGCGCCTATCAGGCCGGCGTGTATCAGGCGCTGCACGAGGCCGGGCTGGAGCCGGACTGGGTGGTCGGCGTCTCCATCGGCGCCATTAATTCCGCGATCATCGCCGGCAACCCACCGGAAGAGCGCTTGCGGAAGCTCGAACGCTTCTGGCTCGACATCACCGCCCGGGATCCGTTCACGGCCTGGCCGGCAGGCGACACGCCACGGCGCCTCCGCAACATGCTCTCCGCCGTCAATGCCACGCTCTTCGGCCAGCCTGGCTTCTTCCGGCCGACATTAAGCCATGGCTGGCTCGCCCCGCGCGGCTCGCACGCGGCCACCTCGCTCTATGACACGTCGCCTTTATACGCGACCCTCGGCAAGCTGGTCGATTTCAACCGGATCAACAATGGCGAGATCCGCTTCGCGGTCGGCGCCGTCAACGTCGCCTCGGCCAATTTCATCTATTTCGACAACAAGAATGTAGAGATCGCGCCCGAGCACATCATGGCCAGCGGCGCTCTCCCCCCGGCTTTGCCCATGGTCCGCATTGGCCGCGATTATTTCTGGGATGGCGGGCTGGTCTCCAACACGCCGCTATATCACCTGCTCCGCAATACAAGCGGGGAGAATGTGCTGGTCTTTCAGGTCGATCTCTTCTCCGCCCAGGGCAGCATACCGCGCGACATGGCCGATGTCCTCTCCCGCCAGAAAGACATCCAATATTCGTCCCGCACCCGTATCGTCACCGACTATTTCCAGGAGACCCATCAGCTTAAACAAGATCTGCGCGACGCCCTGAACATGATCCCGGACGAGGAGCTTTCCGAAGAGCAGCGTCACGCCAAGGCCGAACTCGAGCGCCTGCCGGAAATCAACATCATGCAGCTGATCTACCACCAGAAGGCCTATGAGGGCGACGCCAAGGATTACGAGTTCAGCCGCATCTCGATGAAGGAACATTGGCGCACCGGCTATTACGACACGCGCAACACGCTTGCGCACAAGGACTGGCTCACCGTGAAAGACAGCGACAGCGCCATTACCACCCATGACATCCACCGCCACGGCGAATAAAGAAAGCGGCCGCTTTTTGAAAAAAGCGGCGCAAAAACTTTTGTTACGCCGGGCGGAGGGGCTGAAGGTTCCGGCGGTGCGCAGCACCGTTGGAATAGCCCCGGAGGGCATGGGCTGTGTCAGCGACAACGCCCACGGCCCAGCATAACAAAGTTTTTTTGCTACTTTTTGTTCACAAAAAGTAGCGCTTTCTTTCCTTATTCTTATCAGCCCGCGCGGATCGCTCACCCGGCTCTTGGCCTCACCAGGCAAAACTGGCTACTCAATGGCGGACCAACCCGGAGTCGGACGATTTGAGCGATCTATTCGAGACGAGCGGCGCCGAGCCGAAATACTCGGCCAAGGATATTGAGGTTCTCGAAGGGCTGGAGCCCGTTCGGCGCCGGCCAGGCATGTATATCGGCGGCACCGACGAGACCGCCTTGCACCATCTCGCCGCGGAAATCCTCGACAATGCCATGGACGAGGCCGTCGCCGGCCACGCCACCTTCATCGAAATGACGCTGGAAGCCGGCAACCGGCTGACCATCCGCGACAATGGCCGCGGCATCCCGGTCGACCCGCACCCGAAATTCAAGGACAAATCCGCGCTCGAGGTCATTCTCACCACCTTGCATTCGGGCGGAAAGTTCTCGGGCAAGGCTTACGCCACCTCCGGCGGCCTGCATGGCGTCGGCTCCTCCGTGGTCAACGCCCTCTCCTCCAGCCTCACCGCCGAAGTGGCGCGCGAGAAGCGACTCTACCGCCAGGACTTCGCCCGCGGCGTTCCCCAAGGCGGGCTGCAGGACCTCGGGCCGATCCAGAACCGCCGTGGCACCAGCATCCGCTTCGTGCCGGACAGCGAAATTTTCGGCGATAAGCTCTTCTCGCCGGCCCGGCTCTACCGGCTGTGCCGCTCGAAAGCCTATCTGTTCCGCGGCATGCGCATCAAATGGGCGGCCGACCCCAGCCTGCTGAAGGCCGATTCGGAAACACCCGCCACCGCCGAGCTGCATTTTCCCGGCGGCCTGCGCGATTCGCTGGAAGCCGAACTCGGCGACGCGCCCCGCGTGCTGCAGGAGATCTGGGCCGGCGAAGCCAAGCTCCCCGACCTGCCGGACGGCACCAGCCAGGGCAAGCTGGAATGGGCCTGCGCCTGGCTCGAGCGCGGCGACTCCAAGCTCGACACTTACTGCAATACCATCCCCACCCCGCAGGGCGGCACGCACGAAAGCGGCTTCCGCGCCGCCCTGCTCAAAGGGCTGCGCGCCTGGGCCGAGTCCCGCGGCAACAAGCGCGGCGCCGCCATTATCGGCGAGGACGTCGCCGGCGGCCTCGCCGCCAAATTGTCGCTGTTCATCCGCGAACCGCAATTCCAGGGCCAGACCAAGGAAAAGCTCACCAGCCCGGAAGCCGCGAAGCTGACCGAGGCGTCGCTGCGCGACCGCTTCGACCATTTCCTCGCCGGCGACCCGAACAACGCCGACAATCTGCTCGCCTTCGTCATCGACCGCGCCGAGGAGCGGCTGCGCCGCAAGGAGCTCAAGGACACGCCGCGCAAATCGGCGACGCGCCGGCTGCGCCTGCCCGGCAAGCTCGCCGATTGCAGCGCCGAAAGCGCCGACGGCACGGAGATTTTCCTGGTCGAGGGCGACTCCGCCGGCGGCTCCGCCAAGCAGGCCCGCAACCGCAACAGCCAGGCGATTCTGCCGCTGCGCGGCAAAATCCTCAACGTCGCTTCCGCCTCGGTGGAAAAGCTGCGCCAGAACCAGGAATTGAAGGACCTCATCGAGGCGCTGGGCTGCGGCGTCGGCCCGCAATTCAACCGTGCCAATCTGCGCTATGAGCGCGTCATCATCATGACCGACGCGGATGTCGACGGCGCGCACATCGCCTCGCTGCTGATGACGTTCTTCTACCGCGAACTGCCGGAGCTGATCCGCCACGGCCATGTCTACCTGGCGCAGCCGCCGCTCTACCGCATCGTCCAGGGCGCCAAGAGCGTCTATGCGATGGACGATGCCGAGCGCGAGCGACTCGTCAAAACCTTCAAGCCCGGCGCCAAGATCGAGGTCAGCCGCTTCAAGGGGCTGGGCGAGATGCCGCCTGCGATCCTCAAGGATACCACCATGGACCCGGCCAAGCGGGTGCTGCTGCGAATCGTCGCACCGCCCGAAGACCGCGCGGAAACCTCGACGATCGTGGAAAACCTGATGGGCAAGCGGCCGGAACTGCGCTTCCAGTTCATCCAGGAAAACGCCGGCAACGTGACCGAACTGGATATCTGACGCCGGCCCGTTCCCGGCGCCTCGCTCATAAAAAAACAGCCCGGGGCGACCGGGCTGTTTTTTTTAGCGCAAAAAAACCTGCTGCGTTTAGACCATCTTCTTCAGCGACGGCGAGGCCTTGAAGCGCACGGTCTTGCCGGCCTTCACCTTGATCTCTTCGCCGGTGCGCGGATTCACGCCTTTGCGGGCCTTGGTCTTGCGCACGGTGAAGGTGCCGAAGCTCGGCAGCGTGAACTTGCCGTTCTTCTTCATTTCCTTGACGATCGCCTCGATCAGATCGGTTGCAGCGCGATTCGCGGACACGCCGGTAATCTCTGCGGAATTCTGAATAACCTCAGCAATGAATGCTTTCGACATGTCTTAGCCTCTTTTCCTGTTGCAAATCCTGACCAGGCTTTTCGCCAAGCCATCTTATAATAAACGCTTCAGGCTCCGCCAACGGAATGCCCGAGCGCGAGCAAACATCTAGCCCTCACCTCGGAAAAACACCAGAGGCTGGCATAGTGGAACATGCAAAAAAATGAATGGAGGGGAATAAATGGTGCCCAGGGACGGAATCGAACCATCGACACTGCGATTTTCAGTCGCATGCTCTACCAACTGAGCTACCTGGGCACGCCGGGGAACGCCTAAACCAAGCGGCCTTCCGTTTCAACCCCGCTGGTGCTGTCACTGGGAATTGAACCCAGGACCTCTTCATTACCAATGAAGTGCTCTACCCCTGAGCTATGACAGCAAAACCGCGGTTGATGGCCCGGTTCCTAGCCTTTTAGGGGTAGGACCGCAAGTGCCCGTCATCACGAATTTGCGTACAAAACTGCAACTTCACATGCCTATCCGTGCACCATGCGTGCAGTCTGTTCTCGGGATGTTCCGATGAACGGCGTTTGTGAACGCCGTTCATCACCCTTTCGTGAGCCAGCATACCCCCGTCCCATCCCGGGGACGTCACCGATTCGCCGCTGCCCATTCTTCAATGTCGCGCCGCTCGACTCGCGGCCTGATCCTATGCCGCCACTCCATGCGGAACCATCGCCCCGGCCGCTGCCTGGCATCGTACCGTTCGCGCGATCCATCCCGGGCCAAATTCGCCATAGCCCGGAAGCCGCCGGTAGTAAGCCTGGTGGCTGAGCGTCAGCGCCGCGATGACCCAGGACCTGTCGTGCGTCGCGAGCGCAGCCAGCGTAGCGGGGCCGATGACGCCGTCCTGTTCCACTTTTATAAGCGCCTGCAGCTGCATCGCACTGGTGCGTGGCCCCGCGTTGAGCCCGAAATCGAATGCGACAAGGTCCACGCCGGCCGGCAGCGCATCACCACTCACCGCGACCCAATAACGCGGCTTGTAAATAGCCTCGGACTGAGCCGCGGTCAGGTTGCGCACATCGTCCACGGTCGCGGGCCGTCCGAGGACAGCCGACAGCTCAGCCATGGTGATGCCGTGATTCGTGGCTCCCCCAGGATCACCCTTGACGTCACAAAAACCACCCTCCTGACGCAGCGAAAAGCCGCAACAGGCATCGAAATTGCTGAGCATCTAACGATTCTCCACGGGCAGGATGAAGGATAGGCTGACCTGGTCGCCGTTGGCCGAGACGATGTCGGCCGTGACCTGGTATTTGGCGCCGATGGAGCCGCCGGAAATCACCGTTCCCACGGCAAGAGCGGCACCTTTCTTGCCTGCGATCACCGCCTGGGTGCCGATCGTCAGATTGACCTGGCCTGGCTGCAGCGCGCCGATCGGCGTCGAGATCACCGAATCGATGGCGGCGATCGTATCCCCGGCCTTCAGCTGGTTTGAGAAATCATGTTCGTACTGACGCGAGGTGAAGGGTGCTTTGCCGGTAAGAAGCACCATCTCAGGAGTCTCATTGAATATGCTCATCGACGCATCCGATTGCTGGAGGAAAAGGGCAACGGTGACATCAGGTGCAAACACGGCCACCGTTTCGTCAGGTGGAAATTCCGCTGTCGTGATGTCAGGCAGAAACAGGGCGATGTTTTCCGGATCGCACACGATCAGGCGGCCTTCTTGGGCGCGGCCTTGGCTGTGTGACCTCCCGGGTCACAGGTGATCTCGACACCCGGCTTCACCGCACGCTGCGGCAGCCAGATCGGAAACGAGATTTTATGCACGCCGGTGCCGATGCCACGATGAAATTTTTCTGACAGGACCAGAAGGTTCCTGATGTCGTCCGGGCTCGTGATTGGCGTCTCGGGATCGCGCGCAGTGAAGCCATAGGGATCAAAGGCATGCAGCGCATCGAGCACCCTTTCGGGATCGAGCGAGGGCCAAAGGCTCCACTCGAAAATGTGGTGGACCTCGCGTTTTTCGCGTGAGCCCGATACCCAGCACGGGAGGTCCAGCTTGCGAATCAGCACCCGCTTGTTGCGCCGGAACTCCTCGGATTCCGTGCGCTGGACGTGCTCAGGGTAGAGTACGTCCTCATGCAGCGTCTCGCGCTGCTCATGCGCCGCCGTCATTTCCAAGGCTTTCCATTGACGACATTGAACCAGATCGTGGTGGCACCGAGGATGGCGGCTGCCACCCAGAACAGCGCGATTTTCACGCCGTTCGCGGTCTGGATGACCGAGTTAAGCTTGCTCACTTCGGCGTCGTGTTCGGTGAGCTTTGTCTCCTGATTCTTGCAGATCACCTGCAGACGACCGATCGCAACGAGCGCTTCGGCCAAGTCGCGGGGAATCATCTCGGGCGGCACGTCGACATGGGGGAGCCCTTTGGTCATCTCGTATTCCTGATTTGATAAGTGAGGGGAAAGTTAGGCCGCCGAGGCTGCGCATGACTTGAAGGGGCAGCTGTTATCCGCGCCACTGCCATTCGCGGCGCCAAGACCAGTCTGGCTGCATGACACTAACGGGATGCCAGCCCCACCAGCGGAGCCAGAGCTCGATCACGCGTAGGCGCCAGGGCTGAGGACGCCATGCATGCGCTGGATCATCTCATCGAGGCGGCCCAACGTCAGGCCGCTGGGGGCGGTGCCGTTCGGGCCAATCCATTCGCGCCGCAGCAGGGCATAAGCTTCCGAGCCGTAGCGTTTCCACCATGGCCATTCGACGTATTGCCGCTCGCCCCATGTCACGACCCACATGCCGTTGGCATCATAGGCCACGGCCAGCACCGCGTGGCCGCCAGCCGGCGCGTCTGGCATATCGAGGACGAACCACGGCTCGCCGGCATCGAATTGCGTCTCCGCGCTCTCTGGCAGTTCGACGCCGAGCAGCACACAGCCGAACTCTTCGATCGACCGCTTGATGCCGTCGATGTCGCCGGGCTCGATATCGGCAAAGCCGTCCAACCGATCGAGCGCACCGTCGGTGTCGATCGCGATGCCTGTCAGCATCCAATACCGCAGCGCATCGAGCAGCACGGTGCCATTGTCGTTCGCCACCGGCGGCCCGGCCGTGAAGTCGGTCTCGGCCGAGTAATCGGCCAGCGCGCAGGCGGTGTCTGGCATGACCTCGGCGCCCGCATTGGCCGTCCAGAGTTGGACCGCGTGCAGCATCGCCGCCCAGGCGCAGTCGCCATAGACGTCATTGCCCAGCATCAGCCACGCGTGCACCGGCTTCGACCAATCAGCCGAGGCAGGCGGCGGCGGTAGCGGCGCGACGCCACGGACATGCAGCAGCGCAGGAACATCCACGCCCGCCGGGCGCGGCAGCTTCCCGAGCGGCCAGCGCATCAGCCGGCCGCCAGCAGTGTGCGGGCGTTGCGCAGCGTGGCGCGTGCCGCAGCGAGCGCTTCCGGCGCCGGTGCGCTGACAGTGGCGCTCGACAGGCCGGCTGCCGCGCCAAGTACCGGCAGGACCAGCTGCAGCGCCGTTACCACCTGCGACACTTTCGCCGGTAAGGCGAAGCCAGCAAGCAGCTTCAGACCATCGCCAGCCAAGGTAACGACCTTGCCCGCGGCAGACTCGCCGGCTATCGCCGTGGCGGCACTATTGATGCTCTGCGCGAATGTGCTGGCCTGCCCGATGTCGCTCTCGATCGTGGTCAGCGTGGCGGCCGGAATTCCAGTGAGCGTCGGCAGTACCGGTGTTAGCGCAACCAGCGCCGTTGCAACGTCGCTCAGTTCGGCCGCAGCCTCGGCGGAAATTGTCGCGATCTCGGAAGCGGTGCAGCCAGTGAGCATGCAGGCGGCGGCAGTCGAGCCCAGCAAGGCCCGGCGGGTCATGTTCATGATGGATTCCTTTGGATGAGGGGGATGGAGCAACCGGGATGGCGGCCAGGCGCATGCCGGGCCGCCTCGATGAGTGGCCGGGCTTAAGCGGCGGCCGGTGCGGGCGTTGCCGGGGACGCGGCGGGCGGGGTTGGCTGAGCAGCCGGGATGGTGGCCGCAGGCACACCGATGCGCGCGAGCAGCATGGCCTCGATGTCGGCCGGCGTGACGCCGAGCGCGTCCTCGGCGGCCGGAGCGAGCTTCTGGACGAGGCTCACGGCGTTCGCCAGCGGTCCGGCCGCAATGGTCACGGTCGACGTGCTGGCGGCGAGCGCCTTCAGGCCGTTCATGAGAAATGCCTCGCCATGCACCAGCGCCTGGTCGAGGTCGTCCGCCGCCGCGCTGCCGCTCTGAATGCTCAGGCGACTCTCGATCGCGACCAAGGCACGGCGCCCATAGAAGGTGATGACCGCGATGGCAACGGAGAGCACCCAGCCCCAGAGCTGTGTGAGGTCCACGACCTGCGCCGGCGCGCCGGTGGCGGCCAGCGCCAGGCGCGGACTGAACAGGATGGCACCCAGCACGGCCCCGAACGCCAAGCTTGCGAGCCCGACCCGGCCGGGGCGGAAAATGGCGACGGTGGAGACCAGCCGCCGGGTAGCCGGCGTGAACGTAAGAGCAAGCGCCAGCATGCCCAGGGTGAGCATCAGGAAAAACATGTCGATTTCTTTCAAAAAAATAATACGCGGGACCGCCGCGCACGGATGGTTGTGCCTAAGGGCTCAGGAGCACGATTCAGGCGCCTGAGAGGCCTGGGGTTGCCCAAGGAGCAAGCGGTCTGTATGGCATTGGCAATGAAAAGGAGCCTAAGGCCACTAACCTCGCTGCGCTTCCTCGCAGCCGTAATGATCGTCATTCACCATAGCCGGGCCTATTTTGGCTACGGAAACTGGCTCGGAACACGTTTTAGCCTCGATGCCGGCGTGGATTTTTTTTATGTCCTATCGGGCTTCATTCTCTACTATTCGTATCGGGAATTCGAGACGCCCCGCGATGTGTACAATTTCTATGTCGCACGGTTAGCTCGAATTTGGCCGCTCCATTTCGCCACGTTTCTCATTGTCCTTGCGTTTCTTCCTGCACCATGGGGACCGCCAGGAAACGCCGCTCGCGAGGCCATAACCAATCTCCTCCTGTTGCAAGCGTGGTCACCGCAGTTCAACTATTTCTTCTCGTTTAACGCCGTATCGTGGAGCCTGTCTGTCGAGGCATTCTTCTATCTGCTGTTTCCGGTCCTGATATGCCGCTGGAGCAAAACGTGGATGTGGAAGCTTGCGCTTTGCGTGGCAGCCATCATAGCGATACTCGAGTATGCGAGATTCACGCCTGGCAAGTGGATGTTGGAAGGAATGCCCGTCGATCCCACGGCTTTTATCTTCCCGCCCGTTCGCTTGCTGGAATTTGCGCTCGGGATTGCCGGCTGCTCGATCTGGTTGCAGCATAGCGCGAAACTTGCTCGTCTGCCAGTTTGGAGCGCTACCATGCTCGAGCTGGCAGCATTCGTAATCGTCGGTCTCGTGCTGTATGGGATGACCCCATTCTTGTCCGTCCTTTTCGCGCACAAGCACATCGGCTACGCCGCGTTCTGGTGGTTCGACGAATGCGGATATGCTCCAGCCATGGTTGTTCTGATCATCCTCATGGCGAGCGGGCGCGGTCTTCCATCGCGGTTCCTGTCTTTGCAGCTTCCCGTGCGACTTGGGGAGATCAGCTTCTCCATCTACATGTGCCATCAGATTTTTCTTCGCGTCTTCGCCGAAAATGACAGCCTCGCGGCGTTCGGCGGGAAAAAGGCTCAGTATGTGGCGTTCTGGGCCTTAACGCTATTGGTCTCATACCTTCTTTGGGAGTTTATCGAGAAACCCTGTCGCCAAAGGGCTGTTCGATTCTTCGCGATGAAGCAGACGGCTCCTAATGTTTCGGCGCTTCAGATCTCAAGCGCGGCCGATTAGCTCACCCGCGCTGTATGTCTTCGCCTCGAATTAAGGCCACGAGATCGCCTGCACAGCGCCTACTGTCGTGGCTTCACTGACTTGGCTTAGCAAGCCGGCATAGGTTGTCTGCTGGGTCTGGATGTGCGTGTTCAAGTCCTTCTGAACCTGTTGTGCCTGGGCTGCCGTGTGCGCCGTAAACACCCACCCGCCGCTGCTCGGCTGACACCAGAGCGACCCACCAGAAACCGCCACAAGGGCGATGTTCATCTGGGTCTCCTGGTCGCTCGGATAGCCGTTCGACGTCCCAAGCGCGGAACTCGTGAAGCCCCCCTCGATCGCAGCCTTACATGCCGTCTGCATCAGGGCTGATTGCGTGGCCTGCATTTGCGCAAGCGTCGGCGCAGGCGAAGAAGAAGGTGCGGCGAACGACCACACGCCACCAGTTTCGGTGGCAACCCATCCCGGCTGAGGCGTGACGCCGGCCGGAACAGCGACGCAATTCGCGACATAATCGGCGTGATAGCACTGCGCCAGCGTGAATCCCGTCTGAATCGGCACAGGGTACACAACGACAACGCCATTGAGCACATATGCGTAATTTTCCATTTTTGCGTTGCTCCTTACGCGAATGCATAAATCTGCACGTAACCGTTTCCGCCACGGCCTCCGGTCAGCGCCGGACCTCCGGAGATTTGCGCGGTGCCACCGCCGCCGGCTCCGTTAGAAGACGCTGAGAAGCCATTCTGTCCTGCGGATATCGCCGCACCGGCACCAGATCCCCCTCCGGAGGAAGATACGAGGTTACTACCGCCAAACGATAGCGACACACCGCCAGGTGCTCCTGCAATGTTCAGGAGATTAGCTCCACTTGCCAGCGTCCCATTGATCCCGCCGGTGGTAAAGCTCGCGGAGCTTGGGCCAGCGATCTGCGCTGCTGGACCACCCGGCGCCGTAAGCAGGGCACCGAACGATGACGCCCCGCCAGGGCTGCCAGTCCCCCCAGCCACTGGCGTGCCGCCGGCGCCTACAGTAACTGCAACGCCGTTAAAACCTTCGGCATAGATCCCGCTCGCATAAGTGCCTTCCGTACCGCCCGATCCGATTGACGTGGCACCCGTGGAGCACGCCGGCGCACCACCCCCCGCGCTACCCCCGCCTTTGGCATTGACTATGACGAATTTCGTTCCAGGAGGGGCATTGTAAACGCCCGAAGCATTGAACGTTTCCACGCTAATGAGCCGCCCAGAGCCCGGCTGCCACCAATGCGAGATGCCATCGCCGATCAGGTCGGCCCCCAAGCCATTGCCAATCGATCCACCGGTCGACCCCGTAGGAAGGATGGTATCATTTTCTGCCAGCGCATAGGTGACCGTGTTTGCGCTCGTGTCGGTACGGATGATCTTGAAGGAGAGCGGAATTCCATTCGCACTAGCGGCGGCCGGCATCGTGATCGTGATGTTGCTGTCCGCCGCGTTCACCAGCACCAGGCCGGCATTATCGGCCGTGAGTGTGGCGCTGGCGGTGACCGTGGTGACATTTCCTCCGGCAAATCTTTTAACCGCCTGCAATACCTGGTTCAGAGCCTGCCGATTATTCGTAAGGCCGGCACCCCCCTGCAGGGCTAAAATTTCCTGGACAATCCCATTGTAATGGTACGCCGGGAACTGCGTCGGCACCGTCGACCCAGGCACTCCGTTTACCGCATATTGCGGTGTGCCCGTGGCGGGAGGTCCATCTGCCTCAGAAAGCGGAACGGTGTTTGGTGCAATGATCGCGTCCATGGTTACCCCTGGGAGAAGGAGAAGAGAAGCTGGGTATGGGCCGGGCAAATGCGCTGCAGTTCACACTGCAGAGCCGTGTTGCCGAAGCTCGAGAAAGAATCGCCGAAATTGTTCTGGCCAAATTCGAAGAAATCGACCGTGAAAGTCGGTGCGTTGACCTGCCAGACGTAGGCCCAAGGCTGTCCGTACATCAGCGAACCGAAGGGCTGACCGAATGTGAACGGCCGAAATTGCGTAATGGTAATCGGATAGCCCAGCGTCGCCGCGACGCTGATCATATAGTCCGGGCTCTGGCCACCCCGAGCGGCGATACGCGACACCAGCTGCTGACGGCGCTGCGCGTAAGACGGACTCGCGCCCAGGCACGGATCCGGTAGACCAAAGCTCGCTTCCCAATCTGGCAGCAGCAGCGTCGTCTCACGTGGGTCGCTCTCGATCTCACTGAGCAAGGATGCCTGAGCATGCACGTCGACCATGCGACCGGTGAGACCGGACAGCAGCGTCGTCAGCAACGCCTCAACATCTCGGGGCAGCGCATCACCTGGCGGCAGCAATCCTTGCCCACCACTCAGAAAATCGGCCGCGCCGAGACCGGCGATGGTGTTTGTCACGAGGTCACCTGGCCGAGGCTGAGCATGATGCCAAAGCCGGCGATCTGATCCGCCGTCGGCGCCGCGAGATCGAACGAGAACACGCCCGGCGCCCCAGTGATCGCGCCATAGATCTGGCTCAGGCTGAGCGAACCGCCGGCCACAAATGCGCGCTGTGTGCTGTCCCAGCCTGTGCCGCCTGGTGTCGTCGTCGCAAAGAGTTGCGCCAGCGCTGTCATGATGTTCGCTTGCGCTGTTGCCTCTGTGAAACCCGGTGCAGGCACAAGGTTATTGATGGTAATCGCGACAGGCGACTGCGTCGGCGCGAATGCCGTTGGCGCCGCTGTGACCGGGCACGAGGCATCGATCGAGTTTTGCACGTTCGTGATATCGGGCGAGAGCGGGACAATATCCGCTCGACCATCCATCACAAAGGTGACGCCGACAGTCCCGGCGCCAAAGAGTAGCGGATACACCCAGACACGCGTGACGCCGGCGACTTCCTCGGCCCAGGTGACATAATCAAATGCCGCACCGCCTTGTGGCGGACTTGAAAGGCGCTGCAGCACGCGAACGCGGAGCGCCGCGTCCGTCTCCTCATCCTCGCCGCCGCTTAGACCGTTGCTGTCCACAACGGCCGTGCCAAGGACACCGGCGATCGCGACCATCAATGTCACCGGCGAGTTCGGCAAAAGATTTCCGGCCGAACCGCTGGGGAGCGGATTGCCGCCCGTGACCGGCACGGTGGCGATCACCGGGATCGTTACCGTCCCGCTGGGCCCGATGGTTCCCTCCGCCGTTGTCGTCAAAATAACGGCAGCATTGCTCGACTGGACCTGCGTGCGGACCGGAATCGATCTACCGACCGTCCCAGTGAAAATAATGTTACCCGCTGACGACGTTGCACCTTCGCGCTGCAGCTTAAGCATGTTCGCCCAGCGATCGAGATATTCACCCGTTGCTGTGTCAGGCAGCAAAACGTTGATCACCATCCAATCGAGGTAATCGTATTCTCCACTCGCGAGCGCCGCTGACATGTAGGCCAGCACGAGCAGCAGGCTACGCCGCAGCGTTGGATCCGCGTTCGGCAGGCGCGCGAGATCTGCCTGTGCCGAGTTGATCAGGTCCTGGAAGGACGGACGCGGGAACGGCATCAGGAAAAGCTCCAGAGAACATCGTAAAGGGGCGAGCCGCCCTTCTGGCCAAAGTTCGGACTGATGTTGATCTGCCCGATCGCAGGGTAGGTGCAGGTGACGCTCAGGCTGCCGACCACACCGTCCGCCAGCAGCCAGCCGAGCGCTTCCGTGGCGTAATTCTGCGCTGCGATCAGCGTGGCATTGTTCTGCACCGAGCGCTTCAGCAGCCAGAGCCGCGAGCCGATCCGGTCGGGCTTGCCATTGACCGGCGGCAGGAACGCATCGCCCCACCAGCCGCGGTGATCCGTCGAATTCGGATCCGGAAGCGCGTCACCCGGCTGCGCCGCGGCATCGAGCAGCAGACTCAAAATGACCGCGGTTTTCAGCCCCTGATCAACCAGCAGATCCGGCGCGTTCATCGCCACGTCGTAGCCGGAGATCGCGCCATTCCAGATCAGTGCGAGATCGGTCATGTGAGTCCCTCGCTTGGTGTTTCGGTCTGGAAATCGCCGGTCTGGACGCCGCCGTGCGTGTGCTGTTCCGTGGCCAGACGGAGGAAGGTCTTGCCGCCGTCAGGGCTCCACAGCATCGCCGGCGCGATGATGCGCACCTCGGCGGGATCGATGATCTCTGTCCAGCCCAGGCGTTGGATCAGCTGGCGCTGCCCTTGCTGGCGGGACATGCCACCCTCGCCCGGCTGCAGATCGGCGACCGCGTCCGCGGTATTATCTCCGCCCAAAGCTACCTTGTGGTCGGCGAGCGAACCGACCTGGATCACCAGTACGTCCGAGTCGATCGACGGGTTGGCAACATAGCCAGGCGGTAGCAGCAGCTCGACCGAATTGAAAACTTCGGTGTCGTAGCGCGTCACCTGCATCAAGGTCCGGCCTGAGATCACGGCACCGGCGACCTTCGCACGGGTGAGCATCATGCGAACGGCGTTCGCAAAACGGTTAAAATCCACCGGCGCCCGTCCAATCTATGCCCGAGCCCTTGCGACCTTTCTTGCCTTTCTTCTGGCGAAGTTCGCGCGGATTCGGCTGCGCGGCTTGCACCGGCGTCAGTGTCAGCACTGTCTCGTGACCGCCATTCGCCGTGAGGCGGAACAACACCGAATAGATCAGCAGATCCTCATTGACGCCGATAACCGGCGCGATGATCGTCACCATCAGGTTTGGCGCCCAGAACGTGCCATCATCCTGGCGCCACCCCACCACGGTCGCCGTGGCCTTGGTGGAGCGGCCCAGCGCGTAATTCAGATGCCATTGCGCCTGTGTCAGCAGGGACGCCTGCCCGGTGGCGGATTCGGCCATAAACACCTTCGGCCGGAACCGCGTTACCGAGCTATCCGTGACGCTGGCGACCTGCGCCGTCTGCACTTGTGCACCGGCTGGTGTCGTCTGGCCTGATGCCCCAAGTTGGGCACTCAAGCCGGCCTGGCCTTTGACGATGTACTCACTGAAGCGGTCTGTGGAGGTGATCTCCGCCGAGACAGCCTTGAGATTCACGCCCTGCATCAGCACCGTGCTCGACTTGGTGGTGCCGGCTGTCACCAGGAGCAAATTGCCGTTTGCATCGTCGATCGCGATCACGCCGGCGACGACGCACAGCCGGTCGAGGAAATTGAAGGCGGATTCAGCGGGCTGGATCGTCACGTCCGGGATGACGACGTTGGCGAGATCCGTTTGCACGTCGCAGCCGATCCCGAACATCTGGCAGAGTGCACGCGCTACAGCCGCAACCGTGTAGCCGGAGAACTGCCCCGCCGCGACATTCGGCGAGCAATCCACCAGGTCCTGCGTCTTGCCGCGGCCGGTGATCCGCACCGAGTGTTCGTCGGCCTGCAGGCTTGGCAGATAGCTGTCGACATAGCCTGCGAACACCTGCTCACCGCCGACGCTGATCGTCGCTGGCGCGAGGGGCAGGATCGGCCTCGTGCTGTCCGGCCACCGCTCTGTGACCTCGAGGTCGAAATCGCTGACGCAGCGATCGAGCCCGCGCCCCCACGACACGGCCGTCCAGCCAGAGTAATTCTGGCCATTCACGGTCAAAACCGGAATGTCGGTCATGCTGCGGGCCGCAACCAGCTGCCGGTTGGCGGCATGAAGATCGGGTGGGGCACGTCATTGAGCGCCACCAGGCCGGGCGCCTGGGTGCCGTCCTGATAGAGGCGTTGCGCCAGCGCCAGCGCTGGCATCACACCTGCAACCGAATAGGTTGCCAGGCTCGGCAGGTTCTGCGCGTCCTGCGCCATCTGCGCCCTTGCTTGCGCAGAAATCGCGCGCCAGGCGCGGAACAGATCGAAATTGCCGGCGTCTGCCGCGGCCGCCACCTGCACATCGAGCAGGCACTGCAGCTGCTCGGCGGCGGCCTGCGCCTGGTTCGCCGATTGCCAGTCAATCTGCGCGTAGACCGTTAACACGGCGACCAGCGCCGCGCCCTGGATCAATGAGATCAAGGCGGCCTGTGCCACACCCAGCGCCGGCACGGCGGTGGAGGGCTGCGTCGGCAGCGTTGATCCGAAACTCGCCAGCGCGAGCAGGCCGCCGGAGGGGTCGGCGGAAAGCGGCTGTGTCGAGGTCACGCCCGCAACCGGATCTTCCAAGGCCGGTTGCACCGGCTGCGCGGCGATCACATTGTTGGCGGCTGCAGCAAAGGCAGCTGTCACCGCCGAGGCCGTCGTCGTGCTGTCGGTCGGATTGGCCGCAAAGCCCGACGTGATGCCCGAGACCGTCGATTGCGCCATCGCGTTAAACTGCGCATCGGCGTTGCTGAGCTGGTTGCCGACCAAAGTGGCGACAACGCCAGACAGGATCTCAAGACCGACGCTGGCGATGTAGGCATCTTCCAGAAAGGGCACCAGGCTATTGAGCCCAGCGAGCAAGGTCGATACGGCGTCGGTGATCGAGAGCGGTGAGGCTGTGCCACCATCCAAGGAGAATTCGATATCGATCGTCGCATAGCCGCCGACGGTCCGCGTCTCACTCGAGCGGATCTTCCCGACCCAAACATTGAGAATGCCATAGGTCGGATGGATCAGCGTCCCGACCGTCGAGCTGTTCTCCAGAGCGGTCTCGAGCAGGGAGCGCTCGAGGACCCACAGATCTCCGGCCACATAAGCCTTGATGGAAAAGACGCGCGGCAGCCGGCCGAGATCTTCCTGGCTCGGATCGTTCCTGAGCGGGAACTCGTGGGCAACCAGCCGGCGCCCCGACTCACGGTCCGTACCCTCAATCAGGAACGGGACGCCGTTGAACGACGCCGGCAGAAGATCATCGAACCAGCTCATAGGACGCCCGTCGCCATGCTGGAGTGACCGAGATTGACCTTCGGTTTGGGTGCCGAACCACTGCTCTGCACCACCGCGCGCGTCCCGGCTGGCGCCGCCGGAATATGGATCGTGACGTCGAGCTTGCTGCTGTCGCCGGCTGCGCCGGGCACAGCCAGAGGCGCGCTGGGCGGCAGCCACGGCAGCGCGCCGCTGGCGGCATTGGAGGTGCTCGTCGGGGCGCCGCCGTGTGCCGCACCATGCCCGCCGCCCATCCCCAACATGGAGGTGAAGGACGTTAGCCGCGATTCGAGTCCGCCGATCGTATTGCCGATCGGGTCGAACACGCGATGGAACCCGCTATCGATCACACCCCAGACCGCGCCAAGTTCCTTCGCGACCGTGTTCCAGTGCTCATACAGCTCATAGGCCGCGGCACCTGCCGCGATGGCGGCGATGGCGATGGCGCCAAGGGGATTGGCCGAAATCACCAGATCCAGCGCCGCCATGGCGTTGCGGACCGATGTCATCGCCGGCACCAATTCGACCAGTTCGAAGCCAAACATTGCGATGGACTTCACGATTGGACCAGCAACGGCAAAGCTGAGCCGCGCGAAGCCAGTCGCGAGGCTGGCAAGCGGTGCCAGAAAAGGCGCGCCCATCACCACGGCTGCACCGATCATCACGGTCTTCAGCCCCCCCAGGTCATCGACGAGTTTTCCCGTGCTATCCGCGAACTGCATGGCACCGGAGAGAACGCCCTTGAAATCAACCTGGGAGAGCGTGTCGGAAAGGCTTGCGATGGCCTTCTGGACGTTGGTGGCGATCCAATCCCGATTGGCGGCCGTCCAGTCGGCGACGGCAGTAATGATCGGCGTCAAGACTGGCGCAAGCTTGGCGCTGATATCGTCCGTCAGACCGGAGATCGAGGTCTGCATATTCTTCCACGACTCGTTGAACTTCTCTGCCGCGGAAACGTCCTGTTCGCTGAGCGTGTAGCCGTATTTTTGGAAGGCGTCCTGATATTTCGCGAGGCCAGCACTGCCCTGCTCCAGCATCGGCAGAAGCTCAAGGCCCGCGCGACCGAACAGCTGCTGCGCCATCAAGGCCTTCATGGCTGGGCTGCTGGTTTTCGCGAAGGCATCGGCCAGTTTCGGCAGCACATCCGCAGCTCCAAGGATCTGGCCGTGCGAGTTGCGCAGCGCGATATGCAGGTGCTGAAATAGCGCCAGGGCCTGCTTATTCTGCCCCGTGGCCGCCGCACCCATGACGCGGTTGAGCATACCCATCGAGCGCTGCATGCCATCCGTCGACACGCCCGTCTGCAATGCCGCATAATTCAGTGCTTGCATGCTCTGGACAGAAATGCCGGCGATACGCGCCCCGATCGAGAGCTGCTCGGTCGCCTCGGCAAAACTATGCGTCATCTCCACCAGTCCGGCGACTGAGCCCGCGGCGCCAAGCGCTGCGAGCGGCCCCAGAATCTCGCCGATCTTGCTGCCGACTTCGCCAGCCTGCTTTCCGAATTCACCGAAACGGTCCGTCAGTTCATGAATGCCTTCGGTAGCGTGCGAAAACAGTTTCTCGTGCGGCGTCATCATCTTGTTGGTGTGCGCCCCGACGGCGCCAAGGTGCTTCAGATTCTCTTCCATCTTGAGAATCGGCGCCGACCATTTGTCGACCACTGCCAGAACTGATTCGTAGACCTTAGCCATGATGCTTGGATTTTAGCTCTTTTCTGATCCGGTGGAGCTGCTCGACGTGGAGTTCCAACAAGCTCACGCGGAGCGACATGATGTAGGCAATGTCGCCCCAGCTATGGGCTGCGTTGAAGTAGAGATTTAGGAGGCTTTCTCCGCCGCCGTGTCGCCGAAAAAAACCATGACTTCCTCCATGGCGCTCAGCCAATCCTTGGAGCTTATCATGTCGACCACCTCGACCGGCACGTCTGCGCACCAGGCGATCAGCTTGCGCATGACCTTGGCATCGATCTTGCCTTCGCGATCGATGTCTGAGCCTGAGGATTTGAACGGCACGCCGCACTCGGCGAGCGCGATACCGTTGGGCTCGCGGAAGTTCAGCTCGGCATAATCCTTGCCGAGAAAGGAAACGGTTTTGCGAAGTTTCATGATGCCACCAATTGTTCATTGCAAGATGATCCGACGAACACGACCGGGAACGATCCGTCCTCTGCATTGAGTTCCGTCGCGTCCGTATAGGTCCCGTTCGTGAGCGTGTAGGATTTTCCGTTGGTCAAGCTGATCGCGATCGTGCTGCCCGCGATCTGTGAGATGTTCACGATCGATAGACCTCCCCAATCGGAGAAATCGCAGGAGATGCTCGGCGCGTCCGCCGTCTGGGTAAAGACAACCGAACCATCCTGGTTGACGATCGGCGCGCGCTTGACCGTGCCGGGCTTCACCTTCGCACTTCCGCGCATCATGTACTGCACGCCATCGATCTTGATCGTGGCGATGCCACCAGTGACTATCGCAGCCATGTTTTTGCTCCCTTACGAGGCGGTGCTGGGGTTGAGGGTGAACTGGTTGTTCACCGCGAACATGCGCAGCCCTTGCGCGAGCGCCGGCGTCCACAGGATGTCGCAGCGGTCCGGGTTCGCGGCGTTGATCTGCACCTGGGTGTTGGCGAGCATAAAGGCCGCACTGGTAACGAGGCCGGCTGCCTGCATCAGATTGTACTGCACACCGATCTCCGCCTTGATGTCCTGCGGCGATACGAACGGGCTGCCCGGGCCGGCAGGCGTGCCGTTCGGCACCAAGATTGCGCGCGGATATTTCTGCGTGAGCGCCGCTTTGAGCTGACGCGTGATCGCCATGAGCGTGAACATCGTCTCCACGTCGAGATAGCTCTGGTCGGCCACGCCAAAAGCGTTCCTTTGGTACGTCGTGACCGAGCGGACGATCGTGGGGTTACTGTAGGAACTGAAGCCCGGCACCGCGATGCCGTTGCTCAGCAACTGCTGCTGGCTCGCGTAATTCCACCAATTCTCCTGCTGCGGGGCCAGCACCGTCTGCATGGAGAGCGTTTGCAGCGGGCGCGAGGCCAACGCCCGGGTGGAGACGGCCACGGCCCCGGTCCAGTCAGTCGCCCAGTCCCAGGGTGGGCTGGGGCTGCCATCAACACCCACGATCGTCTGGTGCTGGTCGTTGATCGTGCCGCCGGTGGTGAGCAGGCTGCTGATCGTGCCGGGCTGCATCGTGAAGATATGCCCATAATCCTGGCGGTTCCATGCCCAGCGCCCGGTCGCGTCGTTCATCAACGAGGTGAACATGGCGAGTTGGCTCACGCCAGAATAAGGATGCGCAATGAAGTCATAGGGCGCATCGCCGATTGCATTGGCGACAAACCCCATGTCCGGATCGATCGCGCCATTCGCCATCGGCGTGATGGTGACGCTGGCTCCCTGAGGGAGCGACTCACCCGCCTGCAGGCCGCGGTAGTTCAGCCGGATATCGATGTTGTTCCCCTGAACACCGCCGTGCACAGCCGTCAGCGTAACCGTGCCGGCCGCAGATGTGGCGTTCAAAGGCAGATCCAACGTCGCGTTGATCGCCGCAGCAATGTTCGCCGCGATCACCGTTCCGGAGTCGCCGATATTCACGCCGACCGGAATGCTCATGCCCGCGACATAGAGCGCGATCGCGCCCGGCAAGGTCGCTGGGCCCGTGACGACGATCGAACCCGTCGCGGCGACGGCACCTACGGCATCGGGAGCTGGAAGGCACCAGGCGCCGGAATTATCCTGCTGGGAATAGGTTGAGAATTTGCGCCCCAGCATCGAGCGCGCGCCGAACAGGTTTCGTGCCACGCCGAGCGACGGCACGAACACGGGCACCGCCGGTTGCGCGTTCGCGCTCTGGCCGATCAGCAACGTCGGCTGCTGGGTGAGGTTGACGCCAGCATTGACGTTAGAAAATTCGACGAAAAAGAGCGGGACGAGATTGGCCTGCGGGATATTGGAAAACGCAATGCCACTCTGACTTGCGGACATTGTTCAAGACTCCTGGTTGGGGGGAAGCGTGATCGTGGCGCCGATGAGATCTTCCCCGGCGGCCGTCTGGGCGGTGAGTTGAACCTCGGCGAGCGGCGCGCCATAAGCACCGAACGGCGCGGCACCGGTAAAGGGCGCAAGGAGCGGCTCAAACACCTCGGTCCATTGCAAATCAAAGGTGAAGATCACGTAGCCTTCATAGCGCTCGGAAACGACCTTCATGACGAACTTGCGATCGATGGCGCGGATGCGCTGCAGCGGCGGCGCCACAAAGGCGACATAGTTCAGCAGCGATTGAATCTGTGTTGCGAGCTGCTCGGTCTGGTCCTCGACATCCTCAACTGGCGCGCCGGACACGTAGCCCGTGACGATCAGCTTGCCGACACTGTCGAATTGACGCGGTGCATCGCCCTGCCATTCGCCGTGAACATCATCCATCCACACCAGGATGACCGGCGATTCTTCCGGCGCCAGAGGGTTGGACCGTGTGTTGAAGACACGGTCCTCGGCCAGAGTACCGATCTGCTTCAGCAGTTCGACCGTCCGGCGACGCAGCTCGCGCGGGAAATCATCGATAGTGAGGATTGGCGCGTTGTTCATGCCCGGGTATTCGCCAGCGTCAGGAGGGCCTGGCCGTGCCCATCAAACTCGGGCGGCGCCGCGACTTCCCAGAGGACGCCGGCGACCTTGACCTGATCATGCAGCTGCAATTTCACGCCAGGCAGATCGCACAGCCGCAGGGCGAGCGTCGGCTTCACCACCGTCACCATCATCGCCGTCTGATTGTCGATCTGCTCGAGCGTCGAATAGCGATTAAAGATCCCGTTCACCGGTACGGCGGCGCCGCGCGCCGGCAGATAGGTGGCCGGCTGCGCGAACGCGTCGAAGCATGGCCCCAGCACCAGTTGATCGAAATCGATCATCGACCGGCTACTGCGCCGCTTCGCTCGCGCTCGTGGCTGTGGTCTTGGGCAAAGCTTCCGCGGCGGCCTGATCGACCCGCGCGGCCTCCACCGGCGCCTCGGCCGTCAGCTTGGCAGCCACAGCGGCGCTGGAAGACGTCACCTGCAGGTGCCCGTTCTGCAGCATCGCTTTGACGTCTTTGACCGACAGGACGCCGGATGCGATGACGGTCCCTTTCTTGATCACCTGCGGGCGCGTGCCCATCGGCGATCCGGCCGGAACATAGTGAATATCGACCATCGCCTGATAGTTTGTCGGCGTCGTCGAAGGTTGAGTGGCCATCTGTCATTTCCCCATGAAAAAGGCCGCCCGAGGCGGCCTTATACAGTTCCAGTGAACGGCGTTCGCTTAATCCGGCACCGCGTCCATCGTGCCCGACATCAGCGTCTCGGGGCGATTGCAGATGAACAGGGGGTAGGAATAGACCTCATTCTTCCACCAGCTGTTGCGATCCCTGTCGAAGATCGGCAGCACATATTGCTCCTTGCCGAGCGTATTGACCCAAGGCACGAACTCCGCCGGCGCCAGCACGCGCTGGAACACGCCCGGCGCCTTGGCCGGGAAGAACCGGCATTTGTTCGTGGCGATCGAGATCGTGCTGGCATCGTCGGAGCCGCGATAGTTGAACCAGTCGATGCCACCGAAAGACATCGCCTCGAATGCCTGGCCCTTGCGGAGCTCGGCGGCGGCGGCCCAGTTATAGAAGGTCCGGGTCACGTCGACGTGGTTGGTCAGTGCGTCCCAGAACTCGTCGCCGCAGAGCGCCATCACGCGCGATTGTGAGGTGAACGCCCCCTGCGATTTACGGGCGATCGTCCGCACAATCTCATTGCACATCGGCCGCAGGGTGTTTTCCTGCTGGGCCAGCAGGTTGAAGGCGACCTCCGGCTCCGGGGTGATGCCGAACTCTTCAAACCAGTTGAACAGGACCGTGTCGTCAGCGTCGCGCAAGATCCCTTGGATGGCCCCGAGGCGCATGCGCTCCTTGGTGTACTCCATCGAGGCAAGCAAGCCAGTCGGGCCGCTGAGGCGGCGCGCGACTTCCTTCTGCACCTGCATCAGGACCGATTCCTGGCCGAACTCGCGGACGTCCTGAATTTCGTCCGCGTAGACCGTATCCTCATGCGCGATGCGTGGACACTCGAAATAGCGCGCCTGGCGCTTCTCGGTGGTGCGCTCGGTCGGTGGCGTGCCGCGCTCGCTGGTCGGGACAACGATCAGCTTGCCCTGGCGCTGTTCGACGGCGACCGCCTTGGTGCGGATCGGAAACGGATCGAACAGGTTGAGCTCGCCGATGCCGGTCGGGTTATAGGGATTGCGCTCAACGCCCTCGGTCAACTGGACCGTGGAAAAGGCGTCGTTACGAAAGACGTTCAACGATACCATGGAAAGATGCTCCGGTGGGTTCGGGGTTAGCGGGCGATGACGCCCATGGTGGCGAGGGCGGCGAGCGCCTGAGCCTGCAGCGTCGCGACGCTGGCCGAACTCGTCACCGCCGGATCCCACTGCAGTTCGGACAGGTTCACCTCGCAGGCGCGGGTGACGATCGTCACCTTTTTGGAGGTGCCGGCCTCGACCCAGACCCGGTTGTAGAGAATGCCCATCGCCCCGGTGATCGCGCCACCAGTCCAGCTCTCCCAGATGTCCATCTGCTGGGTGACGTCCAGTGTGAAGGAATCGCCGGCCACGAAAGCGGTACTGCCGGCGGTAAGGGTGAAGCCAACCTGGTCGGCGAACGCCGTGCCGACCGTCGCCTCGCCGATCAGATCACCGCTCGGCGCCACGACGTTGAATTCCGTCGCGCTGGTAGCGGTCAGCGTGTAGGTGCCGAACTCGGCGCCCTGCAGCACCGAGAGGCTGCCGATCGTACCGTTGCCGGTGTTCGTGCCATGTGCGGCTGACACGATGCCGGCGCCCTGCTGGGCCACGACCAGACCACCTTCATACAGAATGTCGGAAGCGGTGGAGTTATTCAGGTCGCCGAGGTCACGGGAGCGGTGCCCGTTGGCCTCGGAGACCATAAAGGCGCCGTCATAATATTGCTCGTAAATCACGGGGGAAACCATGTCTGATTCTTTCTTGCTGCGGCGCGCTTAGCGCTTGCCCTGCGTTGATGTGAGGACCTTGTCCCAGCTGTCGGCGATCGCCTTGGCCGAATTGCTTGCTGGCACGCGATCCGGACCGGGACGCGCACCGGCGTAGCGATCCATGGCCCGGCTGAGGCCCCCGCCAGACGAAGCCGCGGGGGCCGCCTTCAGCAGGCCGATCGCCTCGCGGCGGCCGAGCCGGGTGTTGAACGCCAGATGCGCGGCATATTCGATGTTCCGGCCTGCGGCCTTGCAGCCAAAAATCGCGGCGCAACGCGCCTGCTCACGACGCCGCGCTGCCGCCGCCGGACCCCGGCCGCGCATCTCGGCATCCGCATCATCATCATCGGCATCATCGTCGTCTTGATCGTCGGACTGATCGCCGTTCGGATCATCATCGTTGTCGTCATCATCATCCGGACCATCCGCGCCGTCATCGCTCGGATTGGCGTCATCGTCGTCGGTCTGGTCCGATGCACGGCGCTTGGCTTTCTTCGCTTTCTTGCGGCGGGCGCCGCGCGCCGGCTCCTCTTCCGGATCGCCCTCGGCATCGTCGCCGCCATCGTCCGGCACGGAGTCCGGATTGCCGGGATCACCGTTCTCGTCGTCCTTGAACGTTTCATCCTGATCGGCGCTACGCGACCGGCGCATATCGGAATCGTCATCATCGGCGCGCGGGCGGCTTGCCGTGTTCCGGCGCGCGGTGCCTTTGCCGATCCCCAGGAACGAGGCGAAACTCGCCGCCCCGCCCAGCAGGTTATTTCGCATTGTTGCCATGTCTCGTCCTTCAGGTTTTGAGCGATTTGAGCAGCGCGCGGAACGCCGCATCCGGTGCGGCCACCATGTCAGCCAGGCCCGCGCGCAAGCCGTCCTGGCCAAGGTATGTCGTCGCCTGCTGCGCCGCGACGGCGCTCGCCTTGAGCTTGCGGTTGCGGGCAACGGTGTTCACGAAGAGCTGGCCGATCGTGTTCACATCAGCCTGAAAGCGCGCGCGCGCCTCGGTGCTCAGTGGCAGCACCTCACTGCCGTCGGCCTTGCGGGCGCCGAATTGGATGATGTTGACGGTGATGCCGCCTTCGCTCAGCGCCTTGGAGATGTCCGCGATCATCGAGATGACGCCGATCGAGCCGGTGCCCCCGGTGCGCGGCACCGAGATCTGATCGCAGGCCGAGGCAATCGCGTAGGCGGCGCTGAAAGCATTCTCGTTAAGCATCGCCCAGATCGGCTTGCGGCCGCGCGCGCGGAAGATCGTGTCGGCGAGATCGAAGCAGCCCGCCACTTCGCCGCCGGGGGAATCGATATCGAGGACGATCGCCTTGACGTCATCATCGTTCCAGGCGTCAAGGAAATTGTAGCGGATTCCGTCATAGCCGGTCATGCCGGAATAGGGACGCAGGCTGCCCAATTTCTGCACGAGACAGCCTTCCACCGGGATAATGGCGACACCGTTCTGCACCAGGTACGCCCGATCCTCCGCACGGTCGTCCTCGTCCATCTCGAAATTTCCGAGCGCGACGGGCGCGCCGGCGTTGAACAGATGCGCGATGCCGAGGCGGTCGGCGAGCGCCGCCATGACGATTTCGGCCTTGGCCGGATGAAGCGCCAGCGGCACGTTGAACATGCGCTGGGCCAGATGCGGGAAACGATGGTGCATGGTCTACTGCGGCTCCGGTGTCCGGGCGATCTGCTCGGCGATGCCGCCGCGCTGCCAGTCGGGTTGGTTGATGCCCTGGTCTTTAAAATATTCCTGCTCGACCTTTCGTTCGTCGGCATCGTCCTGCCACCAGGCGCCGTTGATCTCGGCGCTGGTCCGCTTCAGCGTGCCGAACCCGCCATCGAGCCCCATGAGCTCGCCGGCACGCTCCTTCACCGGATCGATCCAGCCACGTCCCGGCCCGATCCAAGAACAGCGGGCATATGCGGCGCGCATGGCAATGAAGTCCGGTGCCCCATCGGGCAGCGGAAGCTTGCCCTGATCGAACATTTCCTCGAGGAGGCAGACATAGATCGGCGTCGCCACGCCGGTTGTGAAGTTCGCCCGCCGGCGAAGCATCGTACGCCATACGCTCAGCATGGCCGCACGGGCAGAGCTGTAATTCGTCTTGCTGTAGTCTTTCGAAATCTCCTCAGCACTCTCCCCCGTGGCGGCGCTGATGCTACGCAGCACGGTATGCTCGAAGACATCGAAATCGTCCGCATCCCCAAGCACGGACGTAGTTACCACATCCTCCCCAGGCGCCAGTGTCTTCACGTCCATGCCGTTGATCTGCAGACCTTCCTGGCCGAGCGCGTAGCGCATCTTCTGGTAGCCAGAGAGGCGCAATTCGGTCTCGTCGTCTCCCGATTGCATCGCCTCACGGATCTGCTCTGAGTCGAATGGCGATTTCAGGAAGAATCCTAAGACGGTCTTCATGATCTTCGCCTGCAAGGCAACCTGGTCATACTTGGCCAGAACCTTGAAGCGCGCCAGCACCGGCGTCAGGATGCCCACCCCGCGGTGTTGGTCAGCGCGATCGCGATCACAATCATGGATGACCAGCGGGCGGCCCCATGCCGTCTCGCGCTCAAACCGATCCCAGATCATCGATAGGCCAGTGTCATAGTAATCGTTCTGGTGTGCGCGGCGAATGTGGTAGGCGATCGGCGCGCCGTAATTGTCGACCTCGACGCCACCCCGCATGAAGTGCGTGTCCATCATCTCATACGGATTCGAGAGACGGTCCGGGTCGATAACCTGGATCGCTGTGGCGTAGCGGGCCGCGCCGTAGCCGACACGTTCAGGCATCCAGAGCGGCATGCAAAGCGCATCGCCATCCATCAGCTTGTGCCGGGCAAGCAGATAGAAATTCTGCGTCATGCTCATCGAGCGCTTCACGTCGCAGAAGAACAGCGGATCGTCGGCCCAAGTACGCCACTCTGCCATTACCGCGCTACGAAACTGCGCCGCCCAGGCAGCATCAAAGGCAGGGCCGAACTGCCATGCCAGCGCCCGCCAGTTCGGCTCGGGCACAACATGGAAGTTGCTGCCGACCATACCGTCGGCAATCCGTGCGATCGAGCCGCTGGCCCAACCATCGTTGCGGACGAGATCGCGGTGCCGGGCCCGGTTAAGATCGGCGTCGATGTTGATCTCGTTGTCAGGCGACTGGTTGTAGGGGAACCAATCCCCGACTTCCTGCCCGTAGAGCATCGTCGCATCGTAAGGCCAAGGCGAGCGCGATGGCCCCATCACGCCGGCGCGCGGGCGTCCTGCCTGCTTCCGCACGGCGGCCACCACCGAGCTCGGGATGTCCCGGCCCGATTGATCAATGATGCCCGATTTTTTCATACGGCTCAGATCCGAAACGAAATTGGCCGACGACGGGTGATGCCCAAGGCACGTTCAAGTTCGGCGATCAGACGATACAGGTCGGTGGCGTTCGTCTTGCCGTACTCGACGCGGCGCTGTCCCGTGCCCTCCGCGTAGCTGACGCTGACCGGCTTGCTGCCGGTCATCACCGCGATCAGCGCGTCCTGCGCCTGCGTCAGCGCGGCCTGCAGCATCGCCACCGGGTAGCCCGTGAAGGGCCCGCGATAGCGACGGCCGATGCCCGGCGTGATGCTCTGCATCGGCGGGATCAGCGTGATCGTATAGGTGCCGGGAGGATTGATGCCGGACATCAGCGCTTCAGCGGCACGGAGTTGATGATTTTCAGCGGTGGCATCTTAAAGCGGCTCTTAACCGCCGAAGCCGTCGCCGGCGTCGCCTCTCGCGGCGGCGACGCTGCCGTGGTCGCCGCCGCCGCCGCGCGTTGCTCGCCGCTGGCGGCCGCGGCCACAGCGATCACGTGCGAGTTGCTCTTCCAGTCGCGCGCCCAGACAGGCGGAGCCTCCCATTTGATGCGGTTGATTCCCATCATGAAGGCCAGCACATGCGTGCCCACCATCAGGTCGGTCGCTTCGTTGCGCGTGCCGTCCTGGCGTGGTTTCCACCTGCCGTTCGCGTCCCGCTCCTCGGCCACCAGCTGCTCGAACCAGGGATGGGGCGGCGCGTCCGCCGCCAGCGCCTTGGGGAATCGGACCGACCAGTTTGCGCCGTCGCCGAGGATCAGCTGCGCGGCCAGGTCATCCTTGAAGCTGTTCGGGTTGAAGATTCCGAGCGGGACCTCGCCTCGCGCCTGGGCAAAGCGATCGGTGCGCTGGGCATTCGGATACACCACCTGCAGCCGCGGCGCCTGTAGGGTGGACGCACCCTTCATCGGCAGTACCGACCAGGCGGGGCGGCCGTCGATCCGGCCATGCAGCCGCGCACCCCGCCGCGCCTTCAGCCGTTTCCACGCCTCATAGGATTGCAGCGTCACACCGGCGGCGCCGGCGGAGTCAAATCCCACGGCGACCGCCTTCATGCCACGCCTCATGTCATCCTCGAGCGGCCAGGCCGTCTCGGTGGCGATCGTCAGCACCCGATCCCAATCGGCGGCGCTGGTGCCGGGCGTGGCCGGGATCGTTTGGAAGTCGATGACGACACTGCCGCCGCCCTCGCACCAGCCGCGCGCGAGCAGCTCGAAGCGGTTGATCTGGACGTCGATCATCACCGTGATGAAGCGAACGCCGTTCGCGACGATGCCCAAGGTCAGATCCGGCTCGGCCCGCTCGGCGATGACTGTCGCATCGATCGTCTCGCTGCTCCGCGAGCGCGCGAGTGGAATGCCCCATTGCTTGGAGAGCACCTCGGCCAGCGCCTTGCGATCATTGTCGCGTGCAAACTTCCGTTCTGCCCGGGCGCGCGCCACCGCGAGCCCGCCGATCCCCCCAAGGATGAACGGGGACATCGCGCCGACGATCCAGAAGCCGGCGGTGTCGCGCTGCACGAGTGCCCCGGTGACGGTGCCATCCTCATCGATGTCCTGGCCCTTGCCGACCCATTTGCCGGTGAGGTTCATCGCGTAGCGCTGGCTGTCCTCGATGATGCAGCCATTCACCGGGCAGCACAGCCGCGCCATGTCGCGGATCTCGTCATCCGGTGCGGCGGCATCATAGTCGATGGTCATGACGCGCGACGCGGTCGGATTCGGCGAGCTATAGGCGCCGCAGCTTGGGCACTGCCAGAACCATTTGCGCTGGTCGCTGTCGCGGTACAGCTCCATGATACCGGCATTCCAATCCTTCGTCTCCAAGCCGTTGGCGAGATCCGGGTGGGACAGCGCGACCAGTTTGGACTGCGCGCCGAAGGTTTGGCGCCGGACGTCAAGCAGCGGTTTCGCGTTGGGCACGCCCTTGCAGATCAGATCCCATTCATCTGCCAGGATCCGCGGCGCCGACTTCATGGTGAAGTTGCTCATGATGCCGGCCAGGAACTGCACGGACATCGAGCCGAAGCGCTTGAAGAACAGGCTGTTATCCCGCAGCAGGGCATGCAGCTCGGGATGATCGTTGATCATCCGGGTGATGTTGATTTTCGACTCGGTGGAGACCTGCGGCTCGCTCCCCGAATACCACAGCATGTCCGCCGGGTCGCACAGCGCCGTGGTGAACAGCCAGTTACGGCCGATCTCCGATTTCCCACACTGGCCAGGACCGACGATGACTTCCGTCAGGAACTCCTGGTTGGAAAGCTCTTCCATCGGCTTGATCAGATAGGGCGCCTGGTCATGGTTCCAGCGCCCAACATAACCACCACCCTCATTGCTGAGATAGCGACGGGCGGCCGCGTAGTCGGCAACGTTCGCCGGCTCGGGCGGCAGCAATGCCTTGAGCGCCTCGGCGACCAGCTGGGCCGCCGGGTAGTAGCCGGCGCTAACCGAAAAGGCTGGCTGGCTCATCGGCCCCATCCGTTTCCAAGGCGGCTTCGGTCTCGCGCACGAACGCGCTGCGCACGTCCATGAACTCGCGCTCCAGGGCGCGCTGCACTGCCTCCGGTAAATTATGCGCCCGGCAAACCCGCGTCACCGCACTGGCCTGCATCTGGCCGAAGCGCCGCAGCGCCTGCTCTAGCGCCGTCCGTACCTCCGCCGTCTGGACGAGGAAGCGCATCTCGCGCAATTCGTCGCGCTGGAGCTGGCGCAATTTCGCGGCCTTGATCTCATCATCGAGCGAGATCGGTGCGCCCGCTTCGCTCTTGCGACCGATCGGCAACGTCAGCTGCGCCAGCGCCTCATTGCGCTCGGCATCTTTGGCCTCTTCCTCGGCACGCTTGGCCTGCAGGAACTCGATCACCGCCTCGCCGTCAAAGCGCCACGACTTCCCCAGGCCGCCGCGCTCGAGCACCGGCAGATCCGGGTATTGCTCGACCAGGCGCTGCGCCGTCGGCAGCGAGCAGCGCAGCATCTGCGCCAGCTCTCTCATGTTGACTTCAAGCGCCAACTGAAAACCCAACAAAAACGGGATTTTGACCGAGCAAAGCGCGCCCCCAACCGGGGTGCGAATTACCCCTGGAGCGCGCCCTATGCAGAAGGGACCCGTGGAAATACGCAATATTATTGCGCAATGATGGAAGAGACTGCCGCATCATTTCGTACCAAACTGTGTGAGCGCGGCGTCGAGTTGCGCGGGGAATGCGGCCTGGGCTTTGGCTTGTACCAGCCCGTAAAAGTCGAGCCGCTCATGATAGGTCGGCGCCCGTACGAATGCCATGACAGGTGCGACCTTGTGCGTCCCGACTATCTCGTAGACCCCAAGCGGTTCACCGGTAATCCGGCTCTTGGCCACAAAGAACTGCCGCTGGGGCCGAGGACGTTTGGCCAGCTTCTGCCGTGTGGAACGGTTGGCGACATAGCCAACCTGCGAAAATGCCTTGAGCGCCGAGAGGATCTGCACGATCTCGCCGGCCGACTGGTTGCCGTACTGATCCAGCTTCGCACCCTTGCCCGGCGCAATGAACTTGTCAGCCGGGAGAATGCCCACGATCCGCAGCGCCTTCTCGCTCGCCTTCACATGACGATCACCACCTTCGATCTCAGGACCGAGGTAGTTCTCCGCCGGCGTACCACCGAAATCGCGAAGCAGGACCGCACTGGCCATCGTTTGCTTGGTTGCGGGCTTAGCGCGCGCAGCGCCGAGCGCATACGGCGTTGGGTTCTTGAACACGCGTCGCATGTCATCCTTCACTTCGTCACGCGCGATGACGGCGGAACGAGACAGTGCGACGACCGCCGCGAATGGCAGCACATCCCTGAATTGCTTCTTCAGGTCGCCTGCCAGTGCATCTGTCGCACCTTTGAAGGAAATGAACTCGGCCAAGGTTTTCCCAATAAAAAACCCGCCGGACCTTTCGGTGGCGGGTTGAACAACAAGCTTCACAACATCGAGTGGCGCATCTCCGAACCACTAGAAATTTCTATCGGATATTTTGGGGCGATTCGGAAGCCTCTTTGAAATTATTTTTAAAGCCCTTTTAAAATGTTCCTGATGCCGTTGGCATGAACACGCTGCACCGCCTTATGGTCCAGACGCAAAACATCTGCCAAGCGCCGCCATGAAAACAGATAACGATCCGATAGCGGATGCCGAAGCGATCTCGCCTGCACGATACGCCGCATCGTCACCTGACCGGACGGAATGAATTTCATCCATCCATAGGCTTCGTCCATTCGCTTGATCTCTTCAATTCCCGGCCGCGGCAACCTCAGCTCTGGAGGAATGGTCCAATTATACGCATCCCAAATGTCATGAACCACGTCATGCTGCCGCTGCGCGAGACCGGGACGATACCCTGTGTCCTTCATCGCAATCAATGTCCGGCCAGCATCCTCGAGCCGCTCGATGATCAGCCGCTCAGTCCAGTCATCTGCGAAAACTTCGTGAACGACGTTCAGTGCAGCGCTCATGCGACCTCCGCCGGCTTGAAATCACGCAGGTTTGGCATTGGCGCGAAGCCACGGCCGCACAATTCCCAATCGGCCATGGCCGCGTCGTACTGGCGTTCCCATTCAGGCTTTTTCGCCGGCCTGGCGGCGATCGCCTCAGCGATGGCTTTGCTGAAATAGTTCGGCGTGGTGACACCGGGCCGCATTTTCCTAGTCACGACGTCGAGGATCATCGCTTTGTCAGCCCCATCTGCCAGCCATTGCCGGACGATCCCGAAATTCACGAAGGTTTTCGCCTGATCAATGCCCATCGCGTCCAGAACGGCATAACCGACCTCGGCAAACTCGGCTTGCGAGACGGTACTTACTTTTACCTCATTACTTGACTCTTTAAGTAAGTAAGTAGGGGTTTTCGCCGCATCGGTTGGCATTTCGGTTTCACTTTCGGTTTTTTTGGTTTTTCCGTCACCGCCAGGAATAGGCAGCAGCAAGGATTGCTGCCGCTGCGGCGGGGTTCCGTCCTTTCGTGGCCGACCACCGCTTGAGCCGTTGATTCTGTTGATTTCCGAGCGCGTTTTTGCCTTTTGAAGCATCGGACATCCGATCGCGCCATCACCCTCGCGCGCGAGCAGGCCGCGATCAATGATGGTTTTCAAATGGGTTTCGATTTCGGTTTCAGCGATTTGGATAAACAAAGCGATCTCGGTTTGGTTCATGATGTCAGAACCAAACCGCAAAACCGAAATGTCGCTGTTCTGCATCGCCGTGACGATACGTATCCAGACCAGCTGCGCCGTTGGCGCCAGAGTGACGACCCGTGGATCGCGCAGCGTGTCCAAAATCGCCGCGCTCGCACATTTTCTCGCCATTACGCATCCCCCAGAAAAGCGCTGCCCCAGGCAGCTTCATTGTCAGCCTCAGACTCATCCCGAAACCAGATCGTCTCCGCGTCGAAGCGCAGACGGCAGATTCCGGTCGGCCCATTACGGTTTTTCGCGATCGAGACGAGCGCCAGGCCGCGCGTTGACTCGACCTGATGGTGCCAGAGATCCGAGCGTTCCTGGAACGCCTCGGCGCTTTCTTTCTGGGCCCGGACGGGTTCGCCAGCCTGCATCAGGTAATAATGCGGGCGATGCAGAAACATCACGCAATAAGCGTCCTGTTCCAGCGCGCCGGTATCACGCAGATCGGAGAGCTGCGGCATTTTATTCTCGCGACTTTCATTGGCGCGGTTCAACTGCGCAAGAACCAGGATCGGAACATGAAGTTCCGCCGCCAAGATGCGTAGATCCCGGCTCAATTCAGTCATCCGCTCATAAAGCTTCTGCTTTTCCGCCGCGGCGGTCGCGCGCATCAAGGCGATATAGTCGACCACGATCAGATCGAGCCCCTTGCCGCGCTTCATGCGCCGCGCGCGGGCACGTAAGCCCGCGACCGTCAAACCAGGTCGATCGTCGAAATTGAGCGGTAGGCGATACGCATCGCGCCCGGCGCGCACGAGACGATTCCCCTCATCCATCGTCAGTTTCCGCGAGACAGGTCTGCCACCATGATCAGGCGGCATTTCCCAGCCCTTGCCACGAAACACCGAAGCAACCTCTATGCCCGAATGCGCGGCAGCAAGACGCGTGCCGAGCTGCGGCGCATCCATCTCACCAGACCACATCAGGACCTTGGCGCCATGACTGGCGGCGCGCGCAGCGATCCCGAGCCCAAGCCCGGTCTTACCCATCGCCGGGCGCGCGCCGAGCAGATACATCTGCCCCGGCATCAGTCCGGCCGTCAGGCGATCGAGCGCCGCATACCCCGTGGTGAGACCGGCCAGCGCACTGTCGCGCTCGCCCGCTTCGGTCGAGAGTACTACTGCCCGCGACACAGCATCACCGGCTGTCGAAAGCGGCTTGACCTCGCCCGCGCCGTCCGCGACGCGTGTCAGCGCGCCATCCAGTTCCTCAAGTACCTCCTGACCACTAACCCCGGTCGGCACGTAAGCCTGATTGATAGCCTCGGTGCAGGCCGCGATCAGTTCGCGCCGCAACCAGGCGTCATGCACCGCACGGCCATAATCCCCAGCGTTGATGATCCCAATCATGGAAGCGAGCAGCTTACCCAAATAGGATAGACCGCCAACAGCATCCAGTTCGGCCGCATGCTCAAACTCCGCCTTGAGCGTGACCGGATCAGCAACCTGCCCAGCCGCGATCCTGCTGGCGATTGCGCCGTAGACCCGGGCGTTGGCCGGGTCGGCAAAATGATGCGGCAGCAGAAATTCAGCAACGCTCTCGAACGCCTTATTATTCGCCAGCAGCGCCCCCAGCAGCGCCTGCTCCGCCGGGACGTTGCTCGGCGGAATGCGCATCACATTGAACACGTCGCTCATGCAACACCGTGGCAACTTGCTTTTTCTGCTTCGGTGCGGCGTTCCCTGCCGAACTGCACGCCAGCCACGAGAAACACCGCAGCATTTGACCCCGCGACCGTCGGCATTTCCGGATACAGCGCGTCAGCCAGGATGATTCCGGCGGCGACGGCTAAAGCCTGGTAGAGGTAAATATCCGCAACCCCAGGCGAAGCAGCCCTGACACCCGCGACAATCCTCTGCGCGGCGGCAGAGAGTTTAGCGACATCCTCTTGGAGTTTATCGTTCATTATGCCGCGTCCCTTTCTGACTCAGGTGCTCGCACATAGGCGATGGCGCAATGGTCTTGGCAGTAAGGCTTGCCGGCTTCGCTCGGGGCTTCGCAGAACCGAAAATCGGGCTGTCGCGGTGTGCCGATTGGAAACTGGCACGACACCGCGCGTCCGCTCAGCACTAGGCCCGGCGCAAGCGCAACGACGGGCACGGCCGGCACAATCAGGGACGGCGGCACCGCAGCGGCACAATTCTTCGCAGATTGACCCGGTGTGACCAGTTTTACAGGCTTTACTGCTCGCGCTTCACCAGAACGCCGGATCGGACTGGGTCGGGACGGCAAATGGAGGCGGTGCGCCTTACCCACCACTGAATTCTTCGACTTATTGAGCCGGCTTCCGATTTCGGACGAAGAAAGTCCCTCTGCCCACAACGCGCGCAGCTTCAGCACCAGATGATCTGGCCAACTGTCATCGTTCATAGCGCACCAATGATGGAGAATTTTATTAGCCCCATCTTCACCCGCGCCGCATTCACAGCGATAAGGTTGAGGCCATGGCCTTTTCGGCAAAGTCCCTGCCGCCACGCCCATTTGCGGGCATGTTCATAGCTGACAAGGATCATACCATCCAGAAAAAGTGCCTCCGGCTCTTTAGGAACCGGAGGCGAGTTCAGGGAGGAAACGTCCTTAGTCAGCGCACCCGCCGCCGGAGATGATCCGGCAGCCGCAGGCGCGGTATTCGCAGACGCGAGCGCTTGCGAATGGTAGTGGGCGATCTGACCGGTTCGTTTCAGACGCCCATAAGTGTTCATCAAATGCTTTACACTGTTCAGTCTCTCGCCCGGCAGAGCATTCAGCCGGCGCAAAATCTCAAGCCACACCGGCGGCGTTTTACGGGCACGCAACAACACCATGAGACTCAGGCGATCCTCAGTCATGGCGCCGCGGCGCCTGGTGCCAGTGTTCGTCATGATCTCAGTGCTGCAGTCCATTAACGCTACGCCGGAACACACATCAGAAATGCGAACGCCTCGCTGCTGACGCGGCGCAAAGTGTCCAGCTCACGCAGCAGATCCTGCCGTTCCTGATCGGTCAGCTTGTCATGGGCCAGCGCTGTGGCGGCTGTGGCGAACAACTCGCCGACATCCCGGCCGATCTCGGCCATCAGCGATGCCAGCACCCCGCGCTCACGCGGCATGTCTATCGGGACAAGCATATAGCCTTGAGCGCGCGCCAGTGCCGCAGTGACATGCGGCGTGCCGCCCACTCGCTCGAGGTCCATGACCACGTCAGCCGGAGCGAATGTGTCTTTTCCGGACACACCGTAATCAGCGATTTGACTACGCCCGACACGCGTGCAGCTCGCCGCCGCATCGATCCCGCCGAGATCGGCGATCACCAGCTTCATCGCCGTTTTCATGGCATTGTAGTCGGCAGGTGCGAACTGTCGCTCCGTCATATAATCCTCCAAATCGTTTGACCTCCGGACTAAATCCGGGTGACTGTTGCGGCGCAAAGGAGGACAAGCATCTCCATGCGAACGGTTGATTCCATCGAAAGGTTGCTCATGCTGCGCGTCGGCGAATCGCATCCGACTCGGCTCCGGGAAGTTTGCGCTTACCAGCGTAACCGTCCTGAAGATCGGACGCGGATACCGCCAGATCGACGCCGAGCATCGCCGATTTTTCGACAATTATGGCCCAAAACCGCGAAGGAATACCCCGCGCGCGCCAGTGCGAGATGTTGGCGGCCGTGGCGCCCGTCCATTTTCTCACGTTTTCTGTACCGAGTCGTTTGATGATTTCAGCATGGCCCATGACACGCCAAATAATCCAGATTGGATTATTTCGCAATCCATTTTGGAGTTCGACGTTGCAGAGGCCGTAATGTTACAGAACCCCATGCCGAAAACCGCCCGAAAGACCCCTCGCGCATATATGGAAGGCGTCGGAAACCGCATCCGCTGGGTGCGCGAATACGCCAATCTAGGCCAAACTGAGACGGCGAAGTTGTTCGGCCTAAATCAGGCGGCGTGGCAAAAATGGGAAGCCGGCGACAGGTCGCCCGACCCCTATATTCTTGTGGCTTTCTGCCGCCGGTTTCATGTGACGATGGATTATATTTTCAGAGCCGACGTTTCGGGATGCCACCGGGCTTTGGCGGCGGCCCTATTGGTTCAGCACCCGGAATTGAGCGAAGAGCTGCAATACACGGCTGTGAACACGGACAACAATCGGCTTTAACGCACGGCTTGTAGTGTAGCGATCCGGGGTTTTGCTCCCCATTCCTATAGTGCCGAATCCTCATTTCATTAGCCCTAGACCTCCGCAATGTCAGAGAGTGTTACCTAGATGTAACCCAACTTTAGGCATCGACAAGGCGTTTTTTTGCCTAGATGGAATCCATTTTGGATTCAGTTTTTCGCCATTATGGATTGCAAACTAATCCATAATGGATTAACGCTCACCATCGTTCCGCACGATGGAGGCGTTCATGCGTTCCAGTTTTCTCCCGTCAGCCCATACAGCTGAGACACCCTGGCAGACCATCCGGCGCCATAAGCATCAAGCCGCGGCCTCCGTCGCCGGGGGTGCGATCATTGCCTTTTCTGCCAAGTATATCGCCGCTGCATTGCTCGTTCTCTGGCTCCTGACAGGTGGCCAATGAACGAGATGTCGCTGTGCCTGGAGCGAGCGGTCGCGCGGGAGACCGAAGAGCGCATCGAGCACTCGAAATGGGGACTGCTCGTCATCCTTTCCATTGCGCTCGTTACCTGGGCGCCGGTCATCATCCTCGCCATCATACTGGTGCGGCTATGAACCATGTGCTGCCCCGTCCGGCCATCCGAGCTTTTCCCCCAACCATCGCCGGCGAACTGATCTTTCACCCCGCCGCGCCCTGTTCCCTTATCCGCGACCCGCGCACCCATCAAACGCTGCGCCTCGATGGCTGGTGGAAAACCCCGGATGGACGAACGCTTTATGCCGCGCTGTCCGCGCCAGGCTCGATCCTGCGCACAGCGGCAGAAATGGAACAATCGCCAGATGATCGGCCTCAGTGAACGGCGTTCACAGCGAGCTTTTTCTTCACCGGCCACGCACGGCCAAATTAGCAAAGGATGTGACGAAGAATGGCGAATTCCCGCCCGTTTCTGGATTTTCTACGTGAGCAGCGCAATGGCGTGCTGCATGACGAACTGAGCGACGCCCTACAGGAGTGCGTGGCTGCCGTGATGACTGAGGGGGGGGGTATCAACACTAACCCTCACCATCACTGTTAAAAACGCCAACGCCGGCGCTGGCGCATTGATGGTTACGGACGAGCTGAAAACGAAGCTGCCCAAGCCGAAGATCGGCGGCAGCATCTTCTTCGCGAGCCCGGAGAACAACCTGATCCGCGAAGACCCGAAGCAGCACAAGCTTCCGCTCAGCGAAATCTCGCAACGCCGCGAGCTGCGCGACGTCGGCAACGCCTGACCGGCATTCATCCCTTCTTCCACATTAACAGCCGAGGATTTTTATGACCGACAAGCAAGACGTACAGGCGATTATTGAGGTCGCCCAGGATGCCCTGAAACCGATCCAGGTTGAGGTGACAGATGCCAACCTGCTGTTCATTCCCGGCACGGAAAACCGCAAACCCGAGATCATAAATCTCGATCTCGTCCGGCCGCCCGCGACACCGCGCCGCAAGGCCGGCAGCATCACGGTATTCAACATCGAATCCCTGAACAGCTTCATCTACCACAACAAGGATGCCGGCAACACCAACGTCTATCTTGACGCCAATATCCTGAAGCCACGGATGGTGGCGATCCTCAACGACAATGGCGATGCCGGGCCAGGCCACCGTGACTTCAAGGTCTATGTTGAGTTTCGCGAAACCCCTGAATGGACCAAGTGGCACAAGATCGACGGCACCATGTTGCCGCAGGACGCCTTCGCCGAATTCATCGAAGAAAATCTGCAGGATATTTACAATCCCCCGGGCGCCGAGATGCTTGAGATCGTCACCTATCTGCAGGCGACGCGCGCCGTCGATTTCAAGTCGGCGCTGAACCTGTCGAGCGGACAGGTTCAGTTCACGAACATCGAGAGCGTTGATGCCAAAGTCGGCCCCGGCCAGATCGCGATTCCCACGGAGTTCACGCTGCAGATCGCGCCGATCCAGGGCTCGCCCCGTTTCAAAATCCCGGCGCGTTTCCGCTACCGCCTAACCGACGGCAAACTGAAGCTCGGCTTCAAGCTGCTACGCATCGAGGATGTAATGACGGAAATCCTGGATAAGGCGGTGGCGGACATCGTCCGCGGCGGCGATCCTGCGTCCGACCTTCCGACCGGCACCGTCAATGTGATCGACGGCTGGCCGTTCCCCCACGCCAATCAAGCCTGAAAGGACCACCCTCATGGCTGCTGTTCCCAAGCTGACCGAAGAGGTGATCCAGGCGATCTGCGCGCGCAAGCGCGCAGATCCAGCCATCACACAAGACATGCTGGCGGCGGAATTCAACCTGAACCGCACCAGCATCAAGAAAGCGCTCGTCATGCTGAATGTCCCCGCCGTCGCTGCTGCCAATGACACCGGCATAAGCCTGGTCGATTATGATCTGATCGACCGTTCCAGCCTGAACCCGCGCAAGACGTTCGACCAGACCGAACTCGAGGAGCTGGCCGAGAGCATCGCCGTGAACGGCCTGTTGCAGAATCTCGTGGTTCGCGCTGGGCCAGAGGGCCGCTATATCCTTGTGGCGGGCGAGCGCCGGTATCGCGCAATCGGCCTGCTAATAGACCAAGCCCGTTGGGGCCAGCCCCTTCCCTGCCGCGTGATCGAGGCAGATGACGGCACGCACCTTGCACTGGCTTTGCTGGAAAACCTGCAGCGACAGGACGTGGCGCCGCTCGAGGAAGCCGATGCCTTCGTGCAGCTGCAGCGGATCGACCCCAAAACCTGGACCGCCCAGGCGATCGCCATGAAGATCGGCCGCACGCCGCGCTATGTGTACCAGCGCCTGGCATTGGCTAACAAGCTCGCGCCGGCCGCACGCGAGGCTCTGACCTCTGGCAAGATAACCATTGAGGCGGCGCGGCTGCTGACCACCGCGCCTGCTGACATCCAGGTCGATATCCTCGACCGCGCGACGGACGATTATGATGAGTCGGGAAAGATCTCTGTCGAGGATATCACGTACGAACTGCGCGGCACGCTGATCGACGTAGAAGACGCGCTGTTCGATGTCGAGGCGTCTGCCCTCGAGCTGGTCGAGATTGAGGGCAGCAGATACTTTGCCGACCGCAAGGCGGCGATCGCGCTGCAGATGGAAGCAGTACAGGCCAAAGCCAAAGCCTTGAAAAAAAAGTGGGCTTTCGTGACGGTGTTGGAGCCTGGCGAGCGCTTCAACTCATGGGAGTATCTGACGGGCCAGACCAAAGCGAATGGCGCTGGCGCGTTCATCGTCATCAACAAGTCGTCTTATGACGTCACGATCCATGAGGGGCTTCTGACGAAGCCCAAGGAAGATCCAAAAAGATTCGACACTTCCGACTATAAGGCCAAGCAGAAAGCAGCGCAGCTTGAACGCGCGGAGAGGGCCAACGCCGAGATTGCACGTTTCCACGCGCTGACCCCCAAACTGCCGACCGACTATCCCCCTAACGAAGAGCGCCAGGAAGGGCAGAAATTTTGCTTCGACGGCTGCAAATTCCGTCAGCTCCTCAACTACTCGGCGCCGGCCGAGTTCCATGTGTGCACAAACCCCAACTCGCCGCGCGCAGCCATGCTCACGCATGAAGAGCAGGGCGGCAATGGCTGCTTCGAGGTGTCGTGATGGGCGTGTCGACAGCTCATAGGCAATTCGGCAGTAAGGCACGCGTTGCTGAAGAACTTCTGCCTTTTCTTCCCATGGACGCGGCCGTGTGGGTGGAGGGTTTTGCTGGAACAGCGGCCATGACACTGGCAAAGCCTCCGCATCCAGCCGAACATCTAAACGATGCGAACGGCGACGTGGTCAATCTCTTCCGTGTTTTGCGCGATGATGATGAATTGGCAAAATTATGTCGCATGGTCGAGATGACCCCATACGCGCAGGAAGAGTTCATCACATGCAGAGACCTCGTCTGGTCCAGCGACGCCGATCAGGCGCCAGATCCCACTCTTCGTGCATGGCAATTTCTGGTCGCGTCCTGGATGAGCTTCGGCGGCAAGCAACATCGGCGTGCCAGCTGGCGACTTGATAAAGGACGCTCGTCGCTCAGCACCACTTGGATCGGCATTCCAGATCGGTTGGTGTCCGTCGCGCAACGGCTTCGCCGCTGCCATATCCATCGGCGACACATCATCAATCTGGTCGCCGCCTTCGCCGATCAAGCCGAGGCTCTGCTGTTCCTCGACCCCCCCTATCCGCGTCATACGCTGAACGGCCACGAGACTATGTATGCGGTCAATATGACCGATGAGGAGCATCAGGAACTCGCCAGGGCCCTCAGAGATGTGCGGTGTCGCGTCCTGATCACAATGGCACGAGGTACTGTCTATTCCGACATCCTGCGCGACTGGCACCACGCCAATTATAGTGTGCGCAGCCTGACCAATAGTCTCCAGACCGAGGTCGCCATCAGCAATTATCCGCCGCCACACAGAGCGCGAAGCCTTCTTAGGAAAGTCTCTTGATGATGCCAGCCAATGTTGAACTTTGATTACGGAAGCGCAGAAGGCTTTGGCATGATCGACAAGGAACCTCACACGCCTTCTGACAGCCCGATGTTCGGGGGAACCAGCGAGATGATTCTGGGCGCCCTGGCCATCGCCACCCTGGTCGCAGTTGCGGTCTCCATGGTCCTCACGGCGCTCAGCTCATGACCGACGAACTGCTCACCCTTGCCCAGGTGTGCGAGCGGCTGAAAGGCAAGATCGGCAAGACAAAGCTTGTCGCCCACATCAAGGCTGTGCCACGTTTCGCCGGCGGTCCGACATACCGCAGGATTGGCGCCAAATATCTGTTCACCGAGGCTGATATCGCCCGGATCGTGGAGAGTCTCGCATGCCCGGATCAACAGGCATCAAAGCCGTCAAGCGCCCTGGCACGTCCGTCTTCTATGCCCGCGGCACCGTCCGCGGACAGCGAGTTTACGAAAGCACTGGCACTGCTGACCCCGAGCAAGCCAAAGCCTATTGCGCGCTCCGCGAGGCCGAGCTCTGGCAAAGTAGTGTCTTTGGCACCAAGGCTGCGGTCCCCTTCCCACGCGCCGTAACCGCCTTCATTCAGGCGCATCAGCCGTCCGAACCCGATCAGAAGCGCCTCAAGGCATTGCTGCTGCATTTCAAGACCACGACACTCGACAAGATCGACCAGGAAGCGCTCGACCGTGCCTACCAGGTACTGCTGCCGGCGAACGCGTCCAACGCCAACAAATTGCGCACCGTGCTCGCCCCGCTGCGCGCCGTGCTCAACCATGCCGCCAAGCGCAAATGGTGCGACGTCCCGAAATTCGACATCCCCGTCCAGCCGCCTTCTCGTGTGGCCTTCCTACGCCCCGACCAGGCGACGTCGCTGATCCAGCATGCGGCGCCGCATCTGCGCCCGCTGCTGGCCTTCTGCCTATTCACCGGGGCACGCCTTTCCGAGGCGCTCGAGCTGCAGTGGGAGGACGTTGATCTATTCGCTGGCCGCGTTGTGTTCCGCGATACCAAGAACGGCCGTGAACGCCATTACGACCTGCCGCCGGCGGCGATCGCCAGCTTGAGCGCGATTCCGCACCGCTGCGGCAATGTGTTTTTGACCCGAGAAGTCCGCAACAAGGCTGGCAGGGTAGTGATCAAGGCCGCTGCCTATCACAACAATGACCGCCAGGCCGGCGGGCAGATCAAGACCGGCTGGGCGATCGCCTGCCGCCATGCCGGCCTGCCCGGCCAGTGGGTTGAGTACAAGCACCGCGTCACAGGAAAACCGAAGCGCCGCTGGACCTCTGAATTCACCCCGCACGACATGCGCCACACCTGGGCCACCTGGCATTATTGCCTGCACAAGGACCTGCTGCTGCTGCGCAACGAAGGCGGCTGGCAGAGCGTCGACCAGGTCGAGATCTACGCGCACAAAATGCCGGATGCCTACCGGCCACAGATCGAAGCGTTCCTCGCCGGCACGCCGGCCGGGCCGGTTCGGAAAGAGGCATAGACGCCCGGGTAGTCTTTTTGTTCGTGGGATTCGCGTGCAGAGACGCAATGTGAAAGAAAAGTTTTAAAAAGTTTTTTGCTACTTTTTGCTCACAAAAAGTAGCTCGGGGATTAGGAGGATTCAGGAGGGCCGCTGATCGCGATCTGGTGCCCGGGTTCAGCAGCCACATCGATGTAAGGCGCCGGAAGATCGCGCCGAGACGGCAGCGCATCGGCAGGCACGGGGCCATCCATAATGCGGACAGTTGGCGAAATGCCGAGAGGTAAATTGTTGTAGTAGGTCTGCCGCAAGCGCTCGATTGCGGCTTCCTCTTCAAGCCATACTTCGACCGTGATGCACCTGGCCGTCTCGTCAGAAACTCGCGCGCCGATTACGCCCGGCTGGCAGAGGGTCATGTTCCTGACGTCCGTAAGAGTTACCATGTCGGCTCCGGGCAGTTGTGGGACTCGATTCAGCTAAGCGAGGCGACGGCAGATAGTGCGGCTGCAGTCATGGACTATCGCTGTGGCATTGTGACGTTGGCAGCGGGACAACCTTTCGGCTTGCTGTGCGTAGCCACCCCTCGATTCGGTGAGCAGGGCCGGATTATCTCCTACCGGCTTCCGTCGCCTCACTTAGCGGAATCAGGCAGCGGCAGCCGGCGTACCAGCGGACCGAGCGCGCACGCCCAACACCTCGATACCGATGACGGAGCCCTTAGCGTCAACGTCCAGGATCACGCCCGGTTCAATCTCGCGGGTCTCTGCAACCGGCGTTCCCTTTGGCGCGATCTGCACATAGAGGGCGTCCGCTTCGGGGTCGTAGTTGGTCGAGATCATAGCTTCATTCCTCTATCAAAAAACGCCGTGATCACCAGAATATCGGCACCATCCGGGCGATGAACAACCCGGAGAATACGCCCATCAGCCTCAGAAATCTTCCGATAAGAACGGGTCAGGCTCGGGTCGCGCGGGTCAACGGCGCGGGAGTCCGGGGCCTCGATCGCGCTCACAACCCATGCCAGGGCGATGCCCCGGTCGGCAATCATTTCTTCGGCATGGGTGGTGAGCTTGATCATGATTGCAATCTATCATCTGTTATGTCATTCTGTCAACATGACAACAGGTGCGAGATAGTGCGACTAGGATACATGAACGAAGCGCCGGGTTTGCCAAGCCTCAAAGAGCAGAAGGAGGCGCTGCGCGGCGCGGGCATCGATGACTTTAGCGACGAAGGCCCCGTGTGGTGTGACCGTGCCCAGAAGCGGCGAAAGTCTGGCGCCGAACCTCGGCCCGATCTGGCCGAGGCGTTGCGCGCCATGCGACCGGGCGATGAGCTTGCCGTGGCATCGCCGGCAGTCCTGGGCGGTTCGCGTGGTGCGGTCTTCGAGGTGCTGCAGGCCATCGGCAGGCGCGAGGGCGCGGTGTTCGATGCCAGCACAGGGCAGGCCATACCGTGGAGCCCTGAGGCGCTGGCTGTGGTGGATTTCTGCAACCGGGCCGAGACACTGACCCGCAGCTTTGCGCTGGCCAAGGCGCGCGTCCGGCGGGCTGAAACCGGCCGCCTGGGCGGCACGCCTACGAAGCTCACGGGGAAGGCCAAGGAGGCCGCGCTGGCGATCTGGCTGGACCCGGCGCTGACCGGCAATGCCGCCGCGGCGAAGATCGGGATCAGCCCGTCCACGGCCTATCGGAAGCTCGGGCCGCGCGATCAACCTATTTTTGGTAGAAAGGCAAAATCATGAGCGAAATTCTAGATGGTTTGCGCGAGACTGTCATGACCGACGAGGAAAACGATATTAGCCGATCCCTAAAGCGCGACATCACTGCCGTGCTTGAGTATGTCGATCATATGGAAACCTATCTTGCCGGCGCCGGCCTGCTTGATCACTTCAAGCAGGTTTGGGCCGAAGGGCAGGCGATGAAAAAAGGAAGGCAGTCCACACCATGAGCGGCATCCCGACCATAATCGAGCGCGCGGCGCGGGCTGCGGTTGCCGAGATCGAACGCGACGGGGACTGCTTCATTGCAGGCCCGACTGGCGACAGCCTTACGCCTGACGATGACCTAACCGAGGTCGTTATCGACGGTCGCCTTAATCTTCGAAAGGTCATCCGCGCCGCCATCGATGCCTACCTCGCCGCGTCTGACAGCGTGCTGATGCCAAGGGAGTTGGATGATGCGGCCTATAAGCGCGCAGCAAAGATCACAGGACTTGATGAGGTGTCCATACGCCTGGCCAAGGCCGCGCTTGTCGCGGAGATTGACCGGCGCGCCCTGACAGACGGAGAAAACAATTGAGCCGAATGAAGCGCATACCGATCAAAGCCGCGAAGATTATTGCTGACGAATACGGCTATGACCAGGTGGTAGTGATCGCTCGCCGGGTTGGCGAAGCTCATGAGCCGCACGGCGAGCATGTGACAACCTACGGCAAGGATAAGGCCAACTGTTCCGTAGCGGCCAGGATGGGCGACTTCTTTAAGCACAAGTTGATGGGGTGGGCGGCACCAGAGGAAGAAATCAAAGTCCCGCAGCCCGGAGAGCGAGTGTACGAGTCCATGAAAGTCATGGCGCAATGCATGCTCGAAGCAACCGGGAAGCTGGATGTCGGCCTTCTATTCGCGACCGGGCTTGAGGCCCAAAAACATGAGAGGCAGTCCGTATCATGAGTGAAAGCGACAAGCGCCCAAAATCCATCTCCGTCCAGGCCGAAAGCCCGGATGGAACCAAGAAATGGTTTACCGGCTTCACTGCCGACGAATGGCGCAAAGATCGCGATGAATGCATAGCGCGCTTTGTGACTTGGGTTGATGCGATTATCCCTGACACAAAGGACATCACATGAGCATGACCCGCAAGCGTGCCCTAGATATCAATCGGCGCCTGTGCGCCGGCTATTTCGTTATCAACGGGCTCGGCTGCTTCACGATGCCTGACCTGAGCGACGTTTCACTGCAAGAAGCCGTCGAGGCGACCAAGATAATCGACGCAGATCCCGTGGTCGGCCGGGATGGGGGTGGAACCATAGTTACCTCGACGATCGCAATCGAACAGGTGCCCTATTACTTCGCTCGTATCATCGAGCGCCAGGTGACAAATGAGGTCCAGAATTGAGCATGACGCCCGAGGAAATGCATACCGAGGCGCTGCGCCTGGCAGAGGAAGCCTTCGATTGCGATTTTGATCTGGAGCGCTACAGCGAACCGACCAAATCAGAGCGTATAGCCAATGCCATCGCCGCCTATACGAAAGCGCTATATGGTACGGTGCTTCCGCCACAGATGGCGGTCGTAATGGCGCGCCGGCTGACGCCGGAGGAGATCGCCGAGTTCGAGCAGAGCTGGGTCGCCCGCGCACCGCAGAGGGAAGGTTGCAAGATAGTCATGCTCGATGAAAGGCAGTCCATACCATGAGCGAAACATCAACGAAACTCAGTTTCCCGTGCAACATGAGCGGAGAGCGCGAAACTCTCGTCGTCTCTCGCATAGGCCGCTTCGGCGTGACCTTCGCCTACAATGAGGATGCTTCTGTGATCGTGACGGGAGATGATCTTGTCCAGATACGCGATCTGCTGAACGAGGCTATCAAGGAGAGGCAGTCCACACCATGAGCATCGAGAGAGCCCGCTATATCGAGGTAGAGGCTGGCGTGCGCTACTGGGAGGGCTCCACTCTAAACGGTGAAGTTGACGAGGATGGCAACATACCTCGCCGCAAGAGAGATGCATGGTGCCCGGTCATCGAATTGGAAACGGGGCGCGTTATCGACTGGCCGCCCGGAACCACGGCGGATATTCACTATAAGGTCTGCGACGACGGCCGGTATTGGTTGCTTGATGCCTCTGGCGCAGGTCTGGCTAAGTGGAAGGGATATTATGTCCCTAACTCCATTCTGTGCGTCAACGATAACGGGTACGGCGACTATATCATCATGAAGATCGGCGGCGATGGGTTGGTGATCGGATGGAAGAAGCCGGACATTGATGCGGACCAGTGGGAGATGGTCGCCAAATGAGTTGTTGCAGAATCTGCAACAACCACCCAAGGGGACGCACTCACCCAAATAACGAGCCGCCGGCACCCTGATTGCTGATCAAGACCTCACCTGCCACGCTCTGGGCTTTGCCGTTGACCGAATAGCCCACCTCTACCGCGTCGATCGTGAAGGCGGCAAAGATCGCCCGAATCTCCGGCGTATCGTTGAGGGAGAGCAAGAAACGGCCTTTGATGCCCGCGAGGATCTCGGCCAGGCGCTGGAAATCCGCTGGCGCGAACACCCCTTCGCCATAATCGGTCTCGCAGCCCCAATACGGGGGATCCAGATAGAACAGGGTCGCGGGCCGGTCATAGGTCGCGATCAGCTCGTGATAGGGCAGGCGCTCGATGACGACGCCGGCGAGGCGCTCATGAACGTCTTCCAGCACTGCGGCGAGCCGGGTGATGTCAAACCGCGCCCCGCCGCTCAAGGTGACGCCAAAAGTGCGGCCGGCGATCTTTCCCCCGAAGGCGGTGCGCTGCAGATAGAGAAAGCGCGCAGCGCGCTCCAGATCCGTCAGCGTGTCGGGCGCCGCCAGGCGCAGCCGCTCGAACTCCGCTCGGCTCGTTAGCTGCCATTTCAGCATGTCGAGGAAGGCGACGTAATGGCGCTGCAGGATGCGAAACAGGGTCACGACGTCGGTGCTGATATCGTTGATCACCTCGATGTCCGCGCGCCACGGCCGGCGCAGAAAAATGCCACCCATGCCGATGAAGGGCTCGACATAGCATTCGTGGCGGATCTCCGAGAGACGCTGGATGACACGGGCGGCGAGCTTGCGTTTGCCGCCCAGATACGGGGCGACGGGCGTGGTGGCGCGAATTGACTCCATCAGAGTTTCCAGTCTTGTGACCCCGCCTCCGGCCGGAGGTGCGGGGCGGTTCATCCGTGCGAGTGCGAGCTCGCGGCTCAAGCTGTTGACGCAGCTTAGCCCCCGCGCTTTGGCGCGGGGGCAGACCAACGAAAATCGCATCCGTGCACCATGCGTGCAGGATCCGGGCGAAAATCGTCTAACAGATTGAATTGTCGGGAAAATTTAAGGGGCTGGAACTTCATTACCAATGAAGTGCTCTACCCCTGAGCTATGACAGCGCCGCGTGGCTGTCGGCCCTATATCGCCGCTGCGCGACATGTGCAACAGGTAACGTGCCTCCCCCCGCATAATTCGCGCCCTTGACATTACAGGCCTTGACGCCGCGCCCTTGCCCCGGCTTCAAGTGGTTTCCCATGAAAGACCAGCAGATCCCCACCAAGGCCCAACTCGCGGCCGCTGCCCGTCAGGCGCAACGCGCCGCCCGCGAGGCCGCGGCTTTGCGCGCCAATCTGCTGCGCCGTAAACAGCAAGCCCGCGCCGCCGCCGAACGCCCGGCCGAGAAACAGGAGACCCCCGACTCATGCCAGTGATGCCCGACCACTGGATCCGCCAGCAGGCCACCGAAGCGGGGATGATCGAGCCCTTCGTCGAAACGCAGAAGCGTGACGGCGTGATTTCTTACGGCCTGTCATCTTACGGCTATGACGCCCGCTGCGCCGATCATTTCAAGGTCTTCACTAATGTCGACAGCGCCATTGTCGACCCGAAATCATTCAACCCGGCGAGCTTTGTCGACCGCACCGGTCCGGTCTGCATCATCCCGCCGAACAGCTTCGCCCTCACCCACACGGTCGAATATTTCCGCATCCCGCGCGACGTGCTGGTGATCTGCCTCGGCAAGTCCACCTACGCGCGCTGCGGCATCATCGTGAACGTGACGCCGCTGGAGCCGGAATGGGAAGGCCAGGTGACCATCGAGATTTCCAACACCACGCCGCTGCCGGCCAAAATCTACGCCGGCGAGGGCATTTGCCAGTTCCTGTTCCTGCGTGGCGATACGCCGTGCGAGATCTCCTACGCCGACAAAGCCGGCAAATATATGGGCCAGCGCGGCGTCGCCCTGCCGAGGATGTAGCCATGGATTCGATTCGCATCGTCGGCGGCGTGCCGCTCTCCGGTACCATCCGCATTTCCGGCGCCAAGAACGCCGCCCTGCCGCTGATGACCTGTGGCCTGCTCACCGACGAGCGTCTGGTGCTCTCCAATGTCGCGAAACTGGCCGACCTCGCCACCATGGCCGAACTGCTGGCACAACACGGCCTGGCCGTGGAGCCGGACGGCCGCAGCCTGTCCCTCGGCGGCCGCATCACCAACACCGAGGCGCCCTACGACATCGTCCGCAAGATGCGCGCCTCGATTCTCGTGCTCGGCCCGCTGCTGGCCCGGTGCCGCGAAGCCCGGGTGTCCCTGCCCGGCGGCTGCGCCATCGGCACCCGCCCGGTCGACCTGCACCTCAAGGGGCTGGAAGCCATGGGCGCCGCCATCAAGCTCGATGGCGGCTATGTCGACGCCGCCGCGCCGCAAGGGCTGCGCGGCGCGTCCATCGTGTTTCCCTTCGTCTCGGTCGGCGCCACGGAGAACCTGCTGATGGCCGCCACCCTCGCGGACGGCGTTACCACCCTCAAAAATGCCGCGCGTGAGCCGGAAATCTCCGATCTCGCCCGCTGCCTCACTTCGATGGGCGCGAAAATCGAGGGCATCGGCACCGACACGCTGGTCATCGAAGGCGTCAAAGCGCTGCACGGCGCCAACCACGCGATTCTCCCCGACCGCATCGAAACCGGCACCTATGCCTGCGCCGCCGCCATCACCGGCGGCGACGTGCTGCTTGAGAACGCGCGCGCCGAAGATCTCGGCGCCGTGCTCGCCTCACTCCAGGAGGCCGGCGTGGTCATCACCCCGGAAGCCAACGGTTTCCGCGTCACCCGTACCGGCCGGCTGAACGGCGTCGACGTGATGACTGAGCCCTTTCCGGGCTTCCCCACCGACATGCAGGCGCAGTTCATGGCCCTCATGGCGGTCGCGGAAGGCGCCTCCATGATCACCGAGACCATTTTCGAGAACCGCTTTATGCATGTGCCCGAACTCAACCGCATGGGAGCGCGTATCAACGCACATAACTCCTCGGCCATCATCCGCGGCGTGCCGAAACTCTCGGGCGCCCCGGTCATGGCCACCGACCTGCGCGCCTCGGTCTCGCTGGTCCTCGCCGGCCTCGCCGCCGAAAGCGAAACCACCATCAACCGGGTGTATCATCTGGACCGCGGCTACGAGGCGGTGGAACAGAAACTCGCCGCCTGCGGCGCGCGGATCGAACGGGTCGCTTAAGGCTAGAAAGAAGCCGCTTTTTTAAAAAAAGCGGCGCAAAAATTTTCGCGAATCTGGGCCTGCGGCCGTGAAACCAGCACGGCCCAGATTGTTTACAAAAAGTCGCCTGCCTTATGGCCGCGCCGTGCCTGGGCTGGTCATCCCGCCGCCCGCCGGTGCATTCAGCCCGCCTTGCTGGACCGGCATGCCGGGCGCCGTATAGCCAGGGATTTGCGGTAGATTCAGGGGCACGGCATTCGGCGTCGCCACCGGCGGGGGCAAATTCACCGGCGCCTGGACGCTCGGCGCCGCCGGCACCGGCGCCGCCATATAGGGCGTCTGCGCCGGCTGCCCGGTTTGCGCCGGCGGCATCGCGCCATAGGGGCTGGCCTGCGCGTGCGCCTGAACGGCCCCCAGCAAAACCATCCCGAAGGCGAACATCACGTATCTGGACATGGGTTCATCTCCCTCGGCTCAGACATATGGGGGCGGTTTCGGGCACTTCCAGCCCGGCCAAATATGGCTCTAGCCGCCATATCCCCCGGATGGTAAGCCCCGGCCATGTCGATCGTTCTCGCGCTCCCCAAAGGCCGCATTCTCGAGGAATGCGGCCCTCTTCTCAGCCGTGCCGGCATCGAGCCGGCCGCCGACTATGCCGACGAATCCAGCCGGCGCCTGCGCTTTCCCACCAATCATCCGGGCCTCGACGTGATCCGCGTCCGCTCCTTCGACGTCGCCACCTTTGTCGCCTTCGGGGCGGCGCAGATCGGCATTTGCGGCGGCGACGTGATGATGGAATTCGACTATCCGGAAATCTACGCGCCGCTCGACCTCGATATCGGCCGTTGCCGCATCTCCGTCGCCGAACCGCGCGACGAGGTCGGCCAGACCGACCTCAACGCCCAGTCGCGCATCCGCGTCGCCAGCAAATACCCCAACGTGGCGCGCAAGCATTTCGCCGCCCGCGGCGTGCAGGCGGAGATCGTCGCGCTTAACGGCTCCATGGAACTGGCGCCCGGCCTCGGCCTCTCTCGGCTGATCGTCGACCTGGTGCAGACCGGCAGCACCCTGAAGGCCAATGGGCTGGTGGAAACCGACATCATCGCCAATGTCTCCTCGCGCCTGATCGTCAACCGCATCGCGCTGAAGACCCGGCCGGACGAAATCGCTGGCTGGATCGAGAGTTTCCGTAAGGCGCTGGCCGCATGAGCCGTCGCCTCTCCACCGCCGACGCGCAATTCGAGGCGGAATTTTCGCGCCTGCTCTCGCGTTCCGTCACGGCCCCACAACTGGCCGACGCGGTGCGTGACATTCTCCGCCGCGTGCAGGACGAGGGGGATGCGGCCGTGCTCGACCTCACCAACCGGTTCGACCGCGTGAATTGCGGTCTGGCCGATCTGCGCGTGAGCGCGGCGGAAATCGAAGCCGCCACCGCCGCCACGCCGGCCGCGTTGCGTGACGCGCTGGCGCTCGCCGCCGCCCGCATCGAAGCCTTTCACCGCGCGCAACTGCCGCAGGACCTGGCGTTCACCGATTCCGCCGGCGCCGAGCTCGGCCTGCGCTGGACCGCATTGGATGCGGTCGGCATCTATGTTCCCGGCGGCAAAGCCTCCTACCCGTCCTCGGTGCTGATGAACGCGATCCCGGCCAGGGTCGCCGGCGTGTCACGCATCGCCATGTGCGTTCCTTCCCCCGACGGCGTGCTGAACCCGCTGGTTCTGGCCGCCGCCGCGCTGGCCGGCGTCACCGAAATCTACCGCATCGGCGGCGCCCAGGCCGTGGCCGCCCTGGCCTATGGCACCGCCTTGATCCCGAATGTCGACAAGATCGTCGGCCCCGGCAACGCCTATGTCGCGGAGGCCAAGCGCCAGGTGTTCGGCCGGGTCGGCATCGATTCCATCGCCGGCCCTTCGGAGGTGCTGATCATCGCCGACGCGCCGAACGACCCGGCGCATCTGGCCCTCGACCTGCTGGCCCAGGCCGAACATGACGAGGATGCCCAGGCCCTGCTCATCACCGACAGCCCGGCTCTGGCCGAGTCCGTCGCCCAGGCGGTGGCGGAGGCGCTCAAAACCCTGCCCCGCGCGGCGATCGCCGGCGAGAGCTGGCGCCGCCATGGCGGCATCATCGTGGTCCGCGACTGGGACGAAGCGGCCGCGCTGGCCAACAGCATCGCGCCGGAACATCTGCAGATCATGACCGCCGCGCCAAAATCGCTCTTCGCCAAGATCCGCCATGCCGGCGCGGTGTTCCTGGGCAATAACTGCCCCGAGGCCATCGGCGATTATGTCGCCGGCCCCAACCATGTGCTCCCCACCTCCGGCACGGCGCGCTTCGCCTCCGGACTCGCGGTGTATGATTTTCTCAAGCGCACCAGCTGGGTCGCGCTCGAGCCGCGCGCTTTGGCCGCCATCGGGCCGGCCGCCGTGGCGTTGGCCGAGGCGGAAAGCCTCACCGCGCATGCCCGCTCTGTGTCCGCCCGCTTGCGTAAAACTTGACCAAAACCGCGCCACGGCCCATGTGAGCGGCGTTGATTCCCCCTTTTCATGAGGTTTGTTTGTCCAAGGAAGATATGATCGAGTTCAGCGGCATGGTCACCGAGCTGCTGCCCAACGCAATGTTCCGCGTGAAGCTCGACAATGAGCATGTGATTCTGGCCCATACCAGCGGCAAGATGCGCAAGAACCGCATCCGCGTCCTGGCCGGCGACCGCGTCAATGTCGAGATGACCCCCTATGACCTGACCAAGGGCCGGATCACATTCCGCTTCAAATAACGCGCCCTCACGCCGGCGCCGGGCACGACAGGGCGACATGACGAATTCCGCGAATGTGATCCTGGCCTCCGCAAGTCCGCGGCGGCTGGCGTTGTTACGCCAGATCGGCATCGAGCCCGCGCAGATTTTCGCGCCCGACATCGACGAAACGCCCCTTCCCGCCGAACTCCCCCGCCCCTACGCGGCGCGCATGGCAGCCGCGAAACTCCGCCCCGCCGATGGCTTCACCATCGCCGCCGACACGGTGGTCGCCGCCGGGCGGCGCATTCTCCCCAAGGCGGAAACGCCGGCGCAGGCGGAACGATGCCTGAAACTGCTGTCCGGCCGCCGGCACCGCGTCTTTACCGGCCTCGCCATCCGCGCGCCGGATGGCCGTGTCGCCTCCCGGGTCGTGGCGTCCGTGGTCGGTTTCGCCCCTCTCGATAATGCCGAGATCGAGGCCTATCTCGCCAGCGGCGAATGGCAGGGCAAGGCCGGCGGCTATGCCATCCAGGGCCGGGCCGCCGCCTTCATCGATTTCCTCTCCGGCTCCTATTCCGCGGTGGTCGGCCTGCCGCTTTGTGAGACCTCCCGCCTGCTGCGCGGCCTCGGCTACCATAGAGCATGATTGCCGTTTCCCGCCGCGCCGAACAGGTCCGCATCGCCTTGCTGGCCGGCGATGTGCTGCGTGAGTTCTGGATCTGGGACCGGGCCCGTCCCGACGGCGTCGGCGATGTCTATACCGGCCGCGTCGAGGCGGTGATGCCGGCTCTGGCCGGGCGTTTCGTGGAGCTGGGCGGCGTGAGCGGCTTTCTCCCCGACAGCGCCGGCGGCAAAACCCTCCCCGAAGGCAGCTTCGCCACCTTCATTGTCACCCGCGCCGCGCAAGGCGACAAAGGCCCGCGCCTCGCGGCCGCCGGGGGCACGCCCGCCGACCGCCCGGGCCTGTTGCGCCGCGGCCCCGGCCCGCTGCTCGATCTCTGCGCCCGCCACCCGGCCGAACCGGTCCTGCTCGACGATTACGCGCTGATCGCGGAACTCCGCCCGGCCCTGGAAGGCCGCATGCGCTTCGACGCCGCCGCGTTCGACGCGGTGCTGGAAGACGAGGTGGCCGGCCTTTCCGAGCTTTCCGCCCCCCTGCCTCTGGGCGCGGTCATGCACATCACCCCGGCGCCGGCGGCAACCTTGATCGACCTCGACGCCAAAGCCGCCAGCGGGGTCTCGGCACTGGCGCTGAACACCACGATCCTGCCGGAAATCGCCCGGCAGATCGTGCTGCGCAACCTCTCCGGCGGCATTCTGATCGATTTCGCCGGCATGAAATCCTCCGCCCGCGCCAAACTGGCCGCCCCGTTGCGCACCGCCCTTGCAGCCGACCCGCTGAAACCCGAACTTCTGGGTTTTTCCCATCTTGGCTTCGCGGAACTCACGCGCCGGCGCATCCGCCCGCCCTTGCACGAGGTTCTCCCCCGATGAATGTCTGCCCGATCTGCAAGAAACCCACCGATCCGCAGCACCGCCCGTTCTGCTCGAAACGCTGCGCCGATATCGATCTCGGCCGCTGGCTGACGGAAAGCTATGTCGTCCCTGCGCGCCCCGCATCCGAGGACGACGAGGAAAGTTAAGTAAGAAAGCAGGCGCTTTTTGAAAAAAGCGCCGCAAAAACTTTTGTTACGCTGGGCCATGGGCTGTGTCGGCGACAACGCCCAAGGCCTAGATTCATAAAGTTTTTTTGCTACTTTTTGTTCACAAAAAGTAGCCTTTCTTTTTTACTTGCCTTCTGCCTGACGCAGCTCTTCCAACCGCGCCAGCGCCCCCTCGACCGACGGCCGAACCTCGAACAGGTTGCGGGCCGTGTGATGGGCAAAGCCGCGGGCGATCGCCTGCTCGACCAGCGTGATAAAGGGCTGCGCCCAGCCGAGAATATCCACCAGGATGATCGGCTTGTTATGCTGGCCGAGTTGCTTCCAGGTGAGAATTTCGATCGTCTCGTCAAACGTGCCGAGCCCGCCCGGCATCACCACGAACGCATCCGCCAGGGCGAACAGCCGCCGCTTGCGCGTGTGCATCGAGTCCGTGACGATCAATTCCGACAGGCCCGGAAACTCGACCTCGCGGTGTCGCAAAAAGTCCGGGATGACCCCGGTCACATGTCCGCCGCCGGCCAAAGCGGCTTCGGCCGTGATCCCCATCAGCCCGACATGGCCGCCGCCGAAGACCAGCGCCATGCCCGCCGACGCGATTCCATGCCCGAGAGCGGAAGCCGCCTCCGCATAGGCCGGATCGCCCCCTGGAGAGGAGCCGCAAAAGACGGTGACTGAAAAAGGTGCCATAGTGTCGGTTTCGCTTCGCTTCCTGTATAACCCTGTTCGTGGCAGGCTACGCGCCACATAGCAAGCAACCGTCAGGCAATGCGACAGGGGCGCCTAAATGGCTGAAACGACGCGTAAATATAGTGGAATGGCTGCGCTCGGCGTGCTCGCGCTCTGCGCCATTGCCGGGCTGAGCTATCTCGGCCTGCGGCCGCAATTGCAGCCGACGCCGCCCGCACCGCCGCCGCCCGCCGTCGCCCCTGTGATCAGCCCGCCCCGCTTCGACGTCGTCCGTGTCGCCCCCAATGGCGATGTTGTGCTCGCCGGCCGCGCCGCCCCCGGCGCCACCATCACCGCGAAAAGCGGCGATGTGGTGGTGGGCACGGCGACGGCGGATGCCCAAGGGTCTTTCACGATCCTGCCCACGAAGCCGCTCCCGGCGGGTTCGCAGGAACTCTCCCTCACCGAGACCCTGCCCAACGGCACCGTGATCGCCGGGGGCGAAACCGCCTCGGTCAACGTGCCCGCGGGCCAGGGGCCAGCTTTGGCCGTGCTGTCCGGCCCGAATGGCAGCTCGGTCGTCTCCGGTCAGGGGCCGCACCCGGGCACGCTCGGCATCGGCACCGTCGATTATGACGCCAACGGCCATGCGATCTTCTCCGGCACCGCGCCCGCCGGCGCGCGCATCGACCTCGCGCTCAATGGCAAAGAGATCGGCCGCGCCACCGCCGGCCAGAACGGCACCTGGCGCTTCACGGCCAGCGTGCCGGAAGGCAACGGCACCTTGGCGCTTTCCGCCACCGCCGCCAACGGCGCGATGCTGCCGCCGGTCACCGCACCCTTCGCGCTGGAAACCCTTCCCAATGCGCTCGCCGCCGGCCATATCGTCATCACCAAGGGCGAAAATCTCTGGCTGATCGCCCGCCATGTTTACGGTCGCGGCACGCTGTACACGGTGATTTACGATGCCAACGCCAAGCAGATCCGCGACCCCAATCTGATTTTCCCCGGCCAGGGCTTTGCCCTGCCGAAACCGCAAGGCTGAATCCATGGACATCGTCGAGAGCGTCAAATCGGTGCTGGCGCCGCCGCATAAGGCTGGCTACCCCTTCATTGCGGGCGGCATCGCCGTGGCCGTGCTCGGCCTGCTGCTGTGGCATCCGCTAACCTGGCTCGGCCTGCTTTTCACCCTGTTCTGCCTGTATTTCTTCCGCGATCCTGAGCGCGTTCTGCCGCCCCGCCCCAACGTGTTCGTCGCCCCGGCGGACGGGCTCGTGGTCGGCGTGGAAGCCGCCGTGCCGCCGGCGGAGCTCGGCCTCGGCGAGACGCCGCGCATGCGCGTCGCGATTTTTCTCTCGGTGCTGGACGTCCACGTCAACCGCGCGCCGATCTCCGGCCTGGTCAGCCGCATCGCCTACCACCCCGGCAAATTCCTCAGCGCCGCGGACGAAAAAGCGAGCGACGACAATGAGCGCAACAGCATCCTGCTCAGCCTGCCCACCGGGCAGGAGGTCGTGGTCGTGCAAATCGCCGGGCTGATCGCGCGGCGCATTCTGTGCGACATTCATGAAGGCCAATCCATCGTCACCGGCCAGCGCATCGGCATCATCCGCTTCGGCAGCCGCACCGATTTGTATCTGCCGGAAGGCACGCTGCCGCTGGTCGCCCCCGGTCAGCGCATGATCGGCGGCGAAACGGTCATTGCCGAGCTCCGCCCCGTGCCGGCGTCCGCCTTCTAATGAACCGGCTGCCCCGGCGGCTGCCGCGCCGACACCGGTTCTCCGGCCAAAGCTTCAACCGCATGCTGCCGAACCTGATGACGTTGCTCGGCCTGTGCATCGGCCTGTCGTCCATCCGCCTGGCGCTGGACGGCAAATTCGGCAATGCCGTCATCGCGATCGCCGTTTCCGGCGTGATCGACGGGCTGGACGGAAGGCTGGCGCGCCTGCTCAAGGCGACCTCGCGCTTCGGCGCCGAATTCGACAGCCTGGCCGATTTCCTCTGCTTTGGCATCGCCCCGGCGATCGTCATCTATGTCTGGTCGCTGCAACCATGGGGCGCCATCGGTTTCCTGCCGCCGCTGATCTATGCCTCGGCCATGGCGCTACGCCTGGCGCGCTTCAACGCCGCGCTCGACAGCGCGCCCAAGGCCGCCTTCGCGTATAATTTCTTCACCGGCGTACCCGCTCCGGCCGGCGCCGGGCTGGCCTTGTTCCCGCTTTTTCTTGGCCTCGAAGCGGACCAGATGCACCTCTTCTGGCTCAGCGACGCCGCCGGCTTCCCGCTTTTCACCGGCGCCGTCCTGGTCATCGTGGCGCTGCTCTGCGTCTCGACGCTGCCGGTCTGGAGTTTCAAGAATTTCAAGATCCCGGCGCCAAGCATTCTGCCTCTGCTGCTCGGCGTGGTGGTGTTCGCGGCGATTATTTTCGCCGACCCGTATGCCGCCGGCGCGCTGCTCGGCCTGGCCTATATGATCATGCTGCCCTTCAGCCTGCGCAGCTACCGCCGCCTCGCCGCCGAAGCCGAGGCCCGCCGCCCCGTCCCGCCCGTGGAAGTCGACCTCTCCGCGCCGCCTAGCGCTTAACCCTTATTCGACCACATCCGCCTCCGGCCGGTCGCTCCCGGAGGCGAGTTCGATATGCCATTTTCCGTCCTCGGTCTGGTATTCGATATACCCGCTCTCGCCTGGTACCTGTTGCTCGGCGGCCACGCGCCGGGCCGCCGCCATCGCCCGCTCACGGGTGGTGAATGCCTCGGAAAACACGTCGCCCAGCTTATAGGCCCAGCCGCCGTCATGCCGGACAACGCGATAATGGATTTTCGCCATGACGAATCTCCTCGCTTTTCTCGCATATGGGAAGCGGCGTGGGAAAAGGAAGAAAGCAGGCGCTTTTTGAAAAAAGCGCCGCAAAAACTTTTGTTTACGCTGGGCCTGAGGCGATGAAACCGCACGGGCCCAGAGTAATCAAAGTTTTTTTGCTACTTTTTGTTCACAAAAAGTAGCCTTTCTTCCCTCATTTGATGGCCCGGTTCGCCCGCGCCAGCACCGCCTCGAACAGGACTTGCGCCCCCGCCTCGGCCTCATCGGGCGCGATCGATTCCGCCTCGTTATGCGAGAGCCCGTCCTTGCACGGGGTGAAGATCATCGCGGTCGGGATGCATGAGGCGGTGTGCACCGCATCGTGCCCGGCGCCCGAGACCATGCGGCGCGCGGGGTAGCCGAGCTTCGCCGCGGCCTGTTCCACCAGCGCCACGCAGTCCGCATCGAAAGGCTGCGCCGGCACGCGGAACACCGTGTTCAGCGTGAGATTTGTGCGGTTGGCTTCGGCCAGCGCCTGGGCACGCGCCGGGAACGTCGCCGCGATCTCGGCAATCCGCGCCTCCGAGACATTGCGGAACTCCACGTTGAAGCGCACCCGGCCGGGGATCACGTTCGGCGAGTTCGGGTAAACAGTGAACCGCCCGACCGTGCCGCGCCCGGGATCGGTCACTTTGGTATCGCCCTCTTCGCGCATGATGGCGTCCACCAGCTCGACGATGCGCGCCGCCGTCAGCAACGCATCCCGGCGCGCCACCGGGGGTGTGGTGCCGGCGTGGGAATCGAAGCCGGTCACTTCCGCCTCGTACCAGATCTGCGCCTGCGCCCCGGTGACGATGCCGATTTTTTCCCCTCCCGCCTCCAGCAGCGGACCCTGTTCGATATGCAGCTCGAACATCGCATCCGCCGGAAAGGAAGCGCAGGGCTCCGGCCCGGCGAAGCCGATCTCCTGCAACGCCGTGGCGACGATGACGCCGTCTTCGTCGCGCCGCGCCTTCATCGACTCTTCCCGCTCCAGCCCCGACCACACGGCGCTGCCCATCATCGCCCGGCCGAAGCGGCAACCTTCCTCATCGGTCCAGTTCACCAGCTCGATCGGCGCTTCCGTCACGATGTTCAGGTCGTGCAGCGTGCGCATCACCTCCAGGCCGGCGATCACACCAAGTGCGCCATCGAACTTTCCGCCCGTCGGCTGGCTGTCGAGATGCGAACCCATCAGCACCGGCGGCCGCGTCGGGTCACGCCCCTCGCGCCTTGCGAACATATTGCCCATGCTGTCGACCCTGACCTTCAGCCCCAGCGCCTCGCACCAGCTCTGGAACAACAACCGCCCCTGGCGATCCTCCTCGCTGAGCGTCAGGCGCTTCACGCCGCCTTTCGGCGTCGCGCCGATCTTGGCGATCTCCATCAAACTGTCCCACAGCCTGGTGCCGTCAATCCGCTGGTTCGTTCGTACTGTCATGGAAAAGAAAAACTCCGGGTTGCCGCTTCAATGCACTGGCTTTATGCACGCCGCAGACACGACGGAACAGGCGTAAGATGGCGAGTTTGGCAGACATTTCAGGCAACGAAGCAGCTCTGGCACGGCAGGCTGAGATATTGGCGCGTCCCCTCACCGAAGACCGCATCATGGCCAACGCCATCCGCGCCCTCGCCATCGATGCGGTCGAAGCCGCCAAATCCGGCCATCCCGGCATGCCGATGGGCATGGCGGATGCCGCCACGACGCTCTGGCGCAAATATCTGAAATTCGACGCCGCCAACCCGAGCTGGGCGGACCGCGACCGCTTCGTGCTCTCGGCCGGCCACGGCTCCATGCTGCTCTACGCGCTGCTGCACCTCACCGGGCACGAGCGCATGGCCATCGACGACCTCAAATCCTTCCGCCAGCTGCATGCCGTGACCGCCGGCCACCCGGAATACCGCGAGCACCCGGCGATCGAAATGACCACCGGCCCGCTTGGCCAGGGCCTGGCGACCGCCGTCGGCATGGCGCTCGCCGAGCGCCTCCTCGCGGCGAAATTCGGCAAGAGCCTGGTCGACCACCGCACCTGGGTGATCGCCGGCGACGGCTGCCTGATGGAGGGCGTCAGCCACGAAGCCGGCGCGCTCGCCGGCCATCTCAAGCTCAACAAGCTGGTGGTGCTGTTCGACGATAACAGCATTTCCATCGACGGCGGCACCGACCTTTCCGTCTCCGAAGACCCGCTGAAGCGGTTCGCCGGCTATGGCTGGGCGACACGGCGCATCGACGGGCATGATTTCGACCAGCTCCAGGCGGCGCTGAATTTCGCGATGAAGTCGAGCAAGCCGGTGATCATCGCCTGCAAGACCATCATCGGCTTCGGCGCGCCGAGCAAGGCTGGCACTGCCGGTGTCCATGGCGCAGCTCTGGGCGGCGCCGAGGCTGAGGCGACGAAACGCGCTTTGGGCTGGGACCAATTGCCCTTCACCGTGCCGGACGAGGTTTATGCGCCCTGGCGCGCCGCCGGCAGCCGCGGCGCCGTGTCCCGCCGCGCCTGGCTGAAACGACTGGCCAAGCACCCACAACGCGCCGAGTTCGAGCGCGTGATGGAAGGCCAGTTGCCGGAAGGCTGGGTCGACGCCATGGCCCTCTACAAGGCCGCTCTGGCGGAGCAGAAACCCAAGCTCGCCACGCGCCAGGCCAGCCAGAAGGCTCTGGAAGTGCTGGCCCCCGCCATTCCTGAGCTGGTCGGCGGCTCCGCCGATCTTACCGGTTCCAACCTCACCCTGGTGAAGGGCATGGCCGGCGCCAGCGCCGAGAATTTCGCCGCCCGCTACATTTATTACGGCGTGCGCGAACACGGCATGGCCGCGGCGATGAACGGCATCGCGCTGCATGGCGGCCTCATCCCCTATGGCGGCACGTTCTTCGTCTTCTCCGACTATATGCGCCCCTCCTTGCGCCTCGCGGCGCTGATGCGGGTGCGCGTCATCCATGTGCTGACCCACGATTCCATCGGCCTCGGCGAAGACGGACCGACGCATCAGCCGGTCGAGCATCTGGCCAGCTTCCGCGCCATGCCGAACGTGCTGGTGCTGCGCCCGGCCGACGCCATGGAAACCGCGGAATGCTGGGAGCTGGCGCTGCGCAACAGCTCCGGCCCCTCGCTGCTCGTGCTCTCCCGCCAGGCGGTGCCGGCGCTGCGCCTGCAGGCCAATGGCTGCAAGAGCGCGCGCGGCGCCTATGTGCTGGCCGAGGCCGAGGGCAAACGGGCCGCGACCCTGATCGCCACCGGAACCGAAGTCGCCCTGGCGATGGCGGCGCGCGCCAAGCTGGCGCAGGAGGGCATCCAGGTCGCGGTGGTGTCCGCCCCGAGTTTTGAATTGTTCCAGCAGCAGGATGAGAGCTATCAGAACGCGGTGCTCGGCGACGCACCGCGCATCGGCATCGAGGCCGCCGCTGGCTTCGGCTGGGAACGCTGGCTGGGACCTAACGGAATTTTCATCGGCATGACGGGGTTCGGCGCCAGTGCGCCGGCGGACGCCCTATATGAGCATTTCGGTATTACCGAAGCGGCCATCATGGCCGCCGTAAAAACGAAAGGAATTTGAAACGTGGCAGTGAAAATCGCGATTAACGGTTTCGGGCGCATCGGCCGTCTGGTGCTTCGCGCCATGATCGAGAGCGGCCGTACCGATGTCGAGCCCGTGCTGATCAACGATCTGGGCAGCGTCGAAGACAACGCGCATTTGTTCCGCTACGATTCCGTGCATGGCCGTTTCCCCGGCACCGTAGAGGTGCGGGGCGATTCCCTGATCATTACCCATGCCGGCCGCACCTATGCGCCGATCAAGGTCACGGCCGAGCGCGACCCGCCGAAAGTGCCGCTCGGCGGCGTCGACGTGGCGCTGGAATGCACCGGTCTGTTCACCAAGCGTGAAGCCGCCGCCCAGCTTCTCATCGCCGGCGCGCGCAAGGTGCTGGTTTCCGCGCCGGCGGAAGGGGTGGACGCCACCATCGTCTACGGCGTCAACCAGAAGATCCTGACCAAGGACATGACGATCATTTCCAATGCCTCCTGCACCACCAACTGCCTCGCCCCGATGGCGAAGGTGCTGCACGAGAATTTCGGCATCGAACGCGGCTATATGGTGACCATCCACTCCTATACCGGCGACCAGAAGACCGTGGACACGCTGCACAAGGACCTGCACCGCGCCCGCGCCGCCGCTTTGTCGATGATCCCGACCACCACCGGCGCCGCGAAGGCCGTGGGCCTGGTGATGCCTGAGCTCAAGGGCAAGCTGGACGGCACCGCCATCCGCGTGCCGACCCCGAACGTGTCGCTGGTCTCGCTCGACGTGAATCTCAAGAAGCAGCCCACGGCCGAAGAGATCAACGCGGCGATGAAGCTTGCCTCCGAAGGCGAGCTCAAGGGCATCCTGGATTATTCCACCGCCAAGCTGGTCAGCGCGGACTTCAACCACGTCGCCTTCTCCTGCAGCTTCGACGCCCCGCAGACCACGGTGGTCGACGGCGCGCTGGCCCGGGTGATGGGCTGGTATGACAATGAATGGGGCTTCTCGAGCCGGATGTCCGATACGGCCGCGTTGTTCGGGTCGCTGTGAGCCAGACGCTCGACGACCTTAAAGTCGCGGGGCAGCGCGTGCTGCTCCGCGCGGACCTGAATGTGCCGGTCCGCGACGGCAAGGTGACCGACCTGACCCGGTTGGAGCGCCTCGTCCCCACCATCCGCGAGCTCTCCGACAAGGGCGCGCGGGTGATCGTGCTCAGCCATTTCGACCGGCCAAAAGGCAAGATCGTGCCGGAACTCTCGCTGCGCCCCATCGCCCAGGCGCTGGGCGTGGTGCTCGGCAGACCAGTCGGCTTTGCCGAGGATTGCATCGGCCCGGAAGCCGCCCGAATCGTCGATGCCATGCAAGGCGGCGACGTGGCGGTGCTGGAAAACACCCGCTTCCACCCCGGCGAAGAAGAGAACGACCCGGCATTCGCCAAGGCGCTGGCACAGCTTGCCGACATCTATGTGAACGACGCCTTCTCCGTCTCGCACCGCGCCCATGCCAGCACCGAGGGCGTGGCCAAGCTGCTGCCCTCCTATGCCGGAAGGCTGATGCAGGCGGAACTCACGGCGCTGGAACAGGCGCTCGGCAACCCGGCCCGCCCGGTCGCCGCCATCGTCGCCGGCTCGAAAGTCTCCACCAAGCTCGAACTGCTGACCAACCTGGTCGGCAAGGTGGACATCCTGGTCATCGGCGGCGCCATGGCCAACACCTTCCTCGCGGCGCAAGGCCATGACGTCGGCAAGTCGCTGCAGGAGAAGGACCTGCACGCCACCGCGCTGCAAATCCTGAAGACCGCCAAGGAAAAAGGCTGCGACATCATCCTGCCCCAGGATGTGGTGGTCGCCAAAACCTTCGCCGCCAACGTGCCGACCGAAGTGGTCGGGGTGGACGCCATCCCGGCCGATTCCATGGCGCTCGATGTCGGCCCCGCCACCGTCGCCGCCTTCATCAAGCGGCTGCCGGAGATCAAGACCATCATCTGGAACGGCCCGCTCGGCGCGTTCGAGACCAAGCCTTTCGACGCCGCAACCAACGAACTGGCCGAAGCCATCGCCAAGGCCACCGACGAAGGCAAGATCGTCTCGGTCGGCGGCGGCGGCGACACGGTCTCAGCCCTGAAACTAGCCGGCGTGCACCACCGGATGAGCTACCTCTCCAGCGCCGGCGGCGCTTTCCTGGAATGGATGGAAGGCAAGATCCTGCCAGGGGTGGAAGTGCTGAGCGCCGGCTTGTCCAATATGGGGTAGGTAAGACAGCGCTTCTTTTTTGAAAAAAAGAAGCAAAAAAACTGGGCCGTGCTGGTTTCAACGCCGCCGGCCCAGCGTAAACAAAAAGTTTTTGCGCCGCTTTTTTCAAAAAGCGGCTACTTTCTCCGCCATGGCGGACTTCGTGAAACAGATCCCCGAAGGCGACACGCATGAACGCGATGTGTGTGCGCAGTGCGGCTACATCGCCTATGACAACCCGAAGATCGTCGCCGGTTCGGTGGTGGCGCATGAAGGCAAAGTGCTGCTGTGCCGCCGCGCCATCGAGCCGCGCGCCGGCTTCTGGACCCTCCCGGCTGGGTTTCTCGAGGCGCATGAACAGCCTGAGGAGGGCGCGCGCCGCGAGGCGCTCGAGGAGGCCATGGCGCGCATCACCCTGGAAGGGCTGATCGGCATCTACACCGTCCGCCACATCTCCCAGGTGCAGATGTTCTTCCGCGCCCGCTTCGAGGGCCCGCCCGATTTCAGCGCCGGACATGAGACATTGGAGACCAGGCTCTTCGCCTGGGAGGAAATCCCTTGGACGGAGATCGCCTTCCCCTCCGTGGTCTGGACCTTGCAAACTTGGCGCGCGGGGGAAGACGGGATGCGGGACATCGAGCGATTTTCGGTAAGCATTTGAAGAAAGCAGGCGCTTTTTGAAAAAAGCGCCGCAAAAACTTTGGGGCTGTCCCAGATCCTGAGCGGATCTAGGATGGTTTTATGGACCTAAGGTACTGTCGTTTAACGGAAAAACAGCAAGATCGTCTGGCTGAGTTTTTT
>Ga0310813_10000089_pt1 | contig 68321 bp, 46 predicted proteins | sample YN3metagenome_FD_203086 | JGI IMG/M metagenome (GOLD analysis project Ga0310813, IMG submission 203086) | Soil microbial communities from experimental microcosm in Duke University, North Carolina, United States - YN3 | ecosystem: Engineered > Artificial ecosystem > Soil microcosm > Unclassified... | reverse complement strand
GGTGAACAAAGGCCGCGCGTACTGCCACGTTCGAAAACAGTGACTTCGCAGAAGGACGACAGCCGTGCAGCCAACGCCTCGCCCGCCAGTCCCGACCCAATAATGGCCATCTGCGGCCTAGCTTTATCGGAGAGCACAAACGGTGGAGACGACCTCGTCTCGTCCTTACGCAACCAGGCAAGTCCTTGAAAGTATTTCAATGGTTCTGGCGCACATGTCCGCCGAATATGTGACCCTCCGTCGGGCGGAGAGGAAGGGATCGGTTCGAGGATCCGCGCCGCAATGCTGCAATACTGGAAGCCAACTTACATAGTCATGGCGCTTGATGTCTCCGATCCTCGTCACAGCCGAATGCCGCGCCGCAAACTCCTTTGCGTCCTGCGAATTCTCGAAGGTCAGGGTCAAACCGATCGCAGCATCGGGATCGTGATGGGGAGAGACTTTCCCTCCCGACGATGGCAGCAAGCGATCGATATTCCGCGCTCGTCGTCGACGTCGATCTTGAAGATCTTTGTCGAGCCGCCCGAATTGCGCCAGAAGTACTGCGCTCGTCAGTTCCGAAACACGCTGGTTACAACCGACAAAATCAAAGTCCTGGACTGAATAGTCAGCGCTGAATGTGCCGATATCATGGTAGACTTCGGCCCTTCGCATGAGATGGCCGTCGTTGGTGATGACTGCTCCACCTTCGCCCGACGTGACATTCTTGTAGTGATTGAAACTGAATGCACCCAAGTGCCCAATCGACCCGGCCCGCCGTCCCTTGTAGGTGACACCGACGGCCTGGCAGGCATCCTCGATCACGGCCAGACCATGGCGGGTCGCAATCGCCATGATGCTATCCATGTCGCACACCAGGTTTAGCATGTGCACCGGAATGATAGCCTTGCTGAACGGGGTAATCTTACGCTTGAGATCGGCCGGATCCATCGTAAGACTCTCGTCGATGTCGACCAGGATTGGGATGGCGCCAAGGAAAAGAGGAGCGCTTGCGGTCGAGACCCACGTGTAGGCGGGCACGAGAACTTCGTCGCCCGGGCCAATTCCGGCAGCCTTCAGCGCTACGATAAGCGCGCTGGTTCCACTATTTACCAGAAGGGCCTGCTCGACACCCATCATTTTGGCGAGGCGGGCCTGCGCGCGTCCTGTAAAACTGCGGGTTTCACCCGCATGATGCATCAATCGGCCTGTCACGATGACGCGGGCCAGGTTGAGCATTTCCATTGCACCTGGACGCGGCATGTCGATCTTTCAGCTTAGTTCCAAGTGATGGGATGCAATCTCATTAGATCGATTAAAGGTTAACTTATCAATCCATCTATGCAGGTAAACAATATTTCTCTCAGTTGAACGCCAACAGTCGTTAGTTAGGCACGCATCTCAACCACCGTATCGATCGCGCAGCACCTTCGCCGAAATCTTTGAGGGCGCTGCCAGCATGGCGTCGGATAGCGAAGCCCGGGCCGCGCAGCCTGTTTTTGTGGCTCCTTTGGCGTCCAATGCGGCGAGGAAGGCCTTCGGCTCTAGCCGCGCGCGCTTGGCGGCAAGTTCGATCACCTCGCCAGGGATGGTGTAGTTGAACGTCCCGCCCGCTTCCGGAAGGGGCGCTGCGGGATCGGCCTTGTCGATGAGCTTCACCGTCAGCCTTTCAAAGGCATGCGAATACTCGCTGCCTGCGGCCTCCATCTTTCCATCAACGAATTCGGCGCAAAGATCGGGGGTGCTGGCAAGGCGGGTGAATGTCGCGCGGTCGAGCTCGGCCCGCTTCCGCAACAGCGAGATTGGCGCGTTCGGCCACTGCGCGTGTGCCATCTGGTAGACCGAGTTGCGAATTCCCGCGCGATAGTTATCCAGCGTACGCCCCTGCGCGGCGGCATTGTCCCAATCGCGTTCGAACCAGGCGTAGAGCGCGGGATTGCGGTTCCGGACGCCGGCCGGATCTTCCTCGAGGCCAAGATCGCTTGCAAGCGTCCGCCATTCCTCCTCGCTGCTGCGGAGAGGCTGGGCCGTGGACACCAGTTCCGACGCGCCTGCCGTCGGAGCGGGATCGGTCTGAAGATAGCGCAACCCCAGATGCGCGATCACCAATACGAACCAGACGGCGAAAAAGATGGTGCGACGGCTGCCCGCGCCCTTTCGTTCCCAAAGCCCGACGCGCCAGCTGTCCATGCTGTATTCGAGGGTGGGATGGCGGGTGCGAACGAGGGTCAGCAATTCCTGGACCTTGGCCGTGCTGACCAGCCAACCGCGCGAACTGCGATCGTTGGCGGGCTTGCGCAGTTCCTTCCAGGCGCGATGCAGAGGATGCGACGGCTGATCGAGCTCACGGGCGAAGCCAAGGTCACGGCGGCGGTCGAGGACGCTGGCCAGGGCAGGATTGGCGGCAAGCTCATCGGCAGTCGTCCAGCCGAAAAAGAGAGCAGCTGGTTCGATCAGCAGGTCCGATTGCGGCAGGTTGTAGGCCAGTATCTCGGCAAAGATATCGGAGCCTTGCGCCAGAAGCCCGACATGCTCGAGCAGCGGATTGGCGACGAAATGGTCCCACGTCCGCGCGATCTCCTGATGTTCGTCCTCTCGCAGCCAGCGCTCCTCCTGATGCGCGGTTTCGAGGATGCCGGCGATCAGGTTCGTGTCCCGGGCCAATTCTTCGCGCAGCGCCTCGACTTCGCCGGCGGCCATGGTGTCGCCGTCATCCGGCAGATGGGCGGCACTATCCGTATCGGAATCAGCAGCGAGCGTCGGCGCGGCTTCAGGCTGCATTTCGACGGGTAATTCGTCGAGCGAATGCAGCATATCGGCGTCGGCGAAAGACGCGCCTTCGACATAGCGAAGCGCGGCGTCACGGGCATCGCGAAGCCGAGCATAATCGTCCGGATCCGCCTCGATATCCATCGCCTTCAACCGGGCGGCATAAGCCTGGCGAATCGTCTTGCGATCGGTGACGGGACCGATTCCGAGCGTCTGGAAGCAATCCGGAACCCTCACAGAAAGCGTTCCGCTTCCAGTCGGTCGAGCGCTGCTCCGAAATGACCGCGCGCTTCGTCGATGGCGCGGGGATCCTGCGATTCAACGGTGGATCGGAACTGTTGGATCATCAGCCCAAGCTGCTCGCGCTCGGCCCCGAGATGATCTTCGTAAGCTCGCTCCGCCCGGGCCAACAGGGCGACTGTCGCGGCCTCTTCCCGGGGATGCACCTTGAGCGCCGCCAGAGCGGTACGACGCTTTTCGATTTCGCCCGCCGGCATCGACCCTTCCTCGTCGACAATGACGAGATTGGCCCTCTCGCCCGTGGCCGGAATAAAGGTATCGACCTCGAGCAGCCCGGAAAGATCGTAGCTGAAGCGGACATCGACGGTGATTTCGCCAGCCGGGCGTGCGGGCACCTTCAGCTTGAGGCTGCCGAGTTTGACGTTGTCGGCGACCAGTCGGCTTTCACCCTGATAGATCTGCACGTCGATCTCGCGCTGCCGATCCTGAACCGTGTTATAGACCTGCTCCCGGCTGGCCGGGATCGGCGTGTTGCGTTCGATGATCGGCGAGAACTGTCCTCCGATCAGCACACCCCTCTGGTCGAAATTGCCGACTTCCACCCCGAGCGAAAACGGGCAGATGTCGGTCATCCGCACTTCCTCGAGGTGAACGTCGCGGTCCATCAGACCGACCTGCACCGCAGCACCCCGCGCCACCGCCTCGTCCGGATGCACCCGGTGATTGGGGAAGCGGCCGAACAGCCGGGTGATTGCCTTGCGCACCACCGGCATCCGGGTTCCGCCACCAACCAGCACGACGTCGCTCAATTCGTCGGCCCGAATGCGACTGTCGCGCAGCGCGCGAAGCACAGGCTCGCGCAGACGCGTGACGAGACCCGCGACCTGCGCTTCGAACTCGTCCGTCCCGATCGTGGTCGCAAACCGTTCTTCCCCAACGGTCAGCACGAACTCTCCGCTGTCCTGATCGGTAAGTTGACGCCGGCAGCTTTCGGCGGCGGCAAGAAGCCGCGTTCGAAGGATTTCGGGATCGATCCGCTTGCTGTCGATCCCGAGCCGTGGCTGTGCGAGATTGACCAGCGCCTCGTTGAAGTCTTCGCCGCCGAGGCGATTGTCGCCGGCGGATGCGCGTACTTCGATGATCCCATCGTAGATTTCGACAATCGAGACGTCGAAGGTCCCGCCGCCGAGATCGAACACGAGGAACGGTTCGTGATCGTCGCGGTCACTGATCCCGAAAGCGAGCGCAGCGGCGGTTGGCTCGTTGATCAATCGGTCGATCGGAAGCCCGGCCAGTTCGCCGGCCCGCCGCGTCGCCTTGCGCTGGCGATCGTTGAAATAGGCCGGAACAGTGACGACCGCGCTGGTGACGGCGGTTTGGAGATAGGCTTCGGCATCCCGCTTCAACGACTGCAGGACCAGCGCCGACAGTTCCTCCGGCGCGAACTCCCGGCGCCCCAATCTGCGGCGATGGGCGGTGCCCATGGAGCGCTTGAACGTCGTCGCGGTGGTCAGCGGATGGCTGAGCTGCCGATCCAGCGCCGCCCTTCCCACGGTGACATTTCCATCGTCGTCGATCGAGACGGCGGACGGCGTCAGTATTTCGCCAAGCGCATTGGGTATCAACGCAGGCTGACCATCGACGAATGCCGCGACGAGGCTATTCGTGGTTCCAAGATCGATACCGATACGCAAGTTACACTTCCCCCAGGCGCAACGTTCTGAACAATGCAGAAACTGAACTCAAGCGTTGCTTCAGCGGGATCGTTGGCTGAAAGCGAACTTTGTCGTCAAACCCTCTAACGACCGCTTCTTATCACTGGCATAACTGCCAAGCCTGACCCGTTCCCTGTCCGAGCGATTGGCCTTGAACCACACGACGGCGCAGGAAAGCGTCAGCCGACCGGACGCAAAACTGCCGGCGAAACCAGCGCGATAAGAGAAACGGCCGGCATCAAATGCCGCGTCGCGAGAGAACCACCAAAATGCTTGAAGTCTAACCGGTGCGATGGTGGAGCTGAGGGGAATCGAACCCCTGACCTCTGCAGTGCGATTGCAGCGCTCTCCCATCTGAGCTACAGCCCCGCACCGGTTGCCAGCGCCTCTAGCCGTGCTTTTCTCGCCGCGCAACGCGCTTTTCGCGCACATTCCACCAGCCCTATCGTTTCGGCCTTTCGATGCCTCATTCTGGCCTTCCGGCCCGGAACGCCTCCCCCGGCTTGACCGTTAACCATTCAACATCCCGGCGCCCCCTTGGCCGCGGATGCTTCAATGGAGGAGAGTAAATGGCTTACGATCGGTATGACGACCGCGACAACCGCGGTTACCGTAACGACCGCCAGCGCGGTTATCGCAGCGGCGGCAACCATGAAGAACGTGGCTTCTTCGACCGCGCCATCGACAGCGTGTCCAATTTCTTCAGCGACGACGACAGCGGCAGCCGGCGTGAATCCGGCCATGGCTACAACCGCGCCGCCAATGCCTACGACCCCAATGCGTTCGAGCGCGGGGGCGGATACAATCGCAGCAGCTACGAACCGCGCGCCTATGACCAGGACGAGGATCGCCAGCGCCGCGACCGTGAAAACGATCGCCTCGGCAAGAGCGACCGCGGCGCCTTCTTCGGCGGCGGCCAGTCGACCAGCTACGGCCGCGGTCGCGACGAAGGCGATTACCGCAACCAGTATAGCCGCGGCGGCGGCGAAAGCGGCGGCTTCGGTCGCGGCGATTACGACCGTCAGTCGCAAAGCTGGCAGAACCAGGACCGCGACAGCGGCAGTTCGTCGCGCTCCTATCCATCGGGCTACGGCCAGACGGGCGGCGGCTCGTATCGTGACAGCCAGCAATCGTCGTGGAACGACCGCGGCGGCAGCCAGGACCGCCAGGGCGGCGGGTACCAGAGCCAGGGCAGCGACCGCTATCGCCCGATGACCGGCGATTATGGCCGCAGTTCCAGCGAGGAAATGCGCGGTGGTGCGGGCCTCGGCAGCCAGAACTACGGTCAGCAGCAATATGGCAGCCAGGATCGCTATCAGGATCAAGGTTCGTCGAGCCGCGGCGGAAGCTCGGGTTTCGGCAGCAGCAGCTCGTCGAGCTATGGCGGCCAGTCGATGCGCAGCCCGCACGACCAGCACTATTCCTCGTGGCGCCAGCGCCAGATCGAGGATCTGGATCGCGACTATGACGAATATTGCCGCGAGCATCAGAGCCGGTTCGAGAATGAATTCTCGGGCTTCCGCCAGACCCGGCAGACCAAGCGGCAGATGCTGAGCCAGATCCGTGAGCATGCCGAAGTGGTGGACGAAAGCGGCCAGCACATCGGCACGGTCGACAAGGTCCGCGGCGACAAGGTCATCCTGACCAAGAACGATCCCGAAGCGAATGGCGTGCACCGCAGCTTCAGTTGCTCGCTGCTCGATCGCGTCGAGGACGGCAAGGTCTATCTGACCGGCGCCAAGGACTCGATCCGCTCGCGCCTCAATGAAGAGCGTGAGGACGATGGCTACCGTTCGCAGGGCGGCGGCATGCTGGGCGGTATGTTCGGCGGCAGCGGGTCGGATCGTGATGATCGCCAGACCCAGGCGTCGACCAATCAGCCGAGCGGTCAGACCATGAGCCCGACCTCGACCACCGGTGCCAGCACCACCGGCACCACGAGCGATGGCCCCCACATGCTCGATAAGAGCTTCTCGGGCACCTACGACGACGACACGTCGACGACCGGTCGCTCGACCAAGAAGTAAGCTGTCCCCAGCAGCTTGACGGGAAGGCCCGGGCACCCCAGCGGTGTTCGGGCCTTTTCCGTTCATGCAAGGACCCGACCCATGCCCCAAGCCTGGCACCTCAAGAGCCGCCCGAACGGCACCCCCACCGCCGACAATTTCGAGTTCAAGGACGTTGCCTTGCCCGAGCTTGGCGATGGCATGGTGCGGGTGCGCAACCGCTGGCTGTCGGTCGACCCCTACATGCGCGGGCGCATGAACGACGTCAAAAGCTATGTGCCCCCCTTCCAGATCGGCGAGCCGCTCGAAGGCGGCGCGGTCGGTGAGGTGGTGGAAAGCCGCTCACCCGACTTCCAGCCCGGCGACCCCGTCATGCACATGATGGGCTGGCGCGACGAGGCGGTGGTGCCGGCGCAGGCGCTGAACAAGCTGCCGACCATTCCCGGCGTCGAACCTCAGGCATTCCTCGGCAACCTCGGGCTGACCGGCGGCACCGCTTACTGGGGCCTGCTCGACGCGGCCAAGGCCAAGGCAGGCGATATCGTGTTCGTGTCGGCGGCGGCGGGTGCGGTCGGCTCGGCGGTAGTGCAGATCGCCAAGGCCAAGGGCATGACCGTGATCGGCTCGGCCGGCGGCGCAGACAAAGTCGAGTTCGTGAAATCCCTCGGAGCCGACGAATGCATCGACTACAAGGCCGGCGTCCCGCTGGTGAAGGCGCTGAGCGAAGTCGCGCCCAAGGGCATCGACGTTTATTTCGACAATGTCGGCGGCGAACATCTCGACGCCGCGCTGGCGCTGGCCCGCAAGGACGCCCGCTTCGCCATCTGCGGGATGATCGACGGTTACAACAGCGGCGCCCCGACCCAGCTTCGCTACATCATGCGCGTGATCGCGATGCGGATCATGCTCAAGGGCTTCATCTACACCGACTACCTGCCCCGCAACGGCGAATTCTACGCCGAAATGGGACCGTGGATCGCAAGCGGCGCGGTCAAGGGCCGCGATACGGTGGTCGAAGGTCTCGACAAAACCCCCGATGCCTTCCTCGGTCTGTTCTCGGGCGCCAACACCGGCAAGATGCTGGTTAGGCTCTGATACTGGAAGCTCCCCCGGTCCGTCCGGGGGAGCCCTTACTTCATACGCGGTTGTAGTTGCAGCTCGCCGGATTGCCGGTGGTAAGACCCCGGCGAAGCGCTTCCATGCGCTGTTGGCTGGAACCGTGCGTGAAGCTCTCGGGCCGCACTGCCTGGCCCGCTCCGCGCATCAGCGCATCGTCGCCAATCGCGGCGGCAGCCTGCAGACCTTCCTCGAGATCACCTGGGTCGAGCGCCTTGGTCCCGTCCGGCGCCTTGGCCAGCGCCGCCCACACGCCGGCATAGCAGTCGGCCTGCAGCTCGACCCCCACCTGCACGGCATTGCCCTCCGCCTTGCCCATCCGGGCTTGCGCCGAGCTGGCGCGGTCGAGGGTGCCTTCGAGTTTCTGAATGTGGTGACCCACCTCGTGGGCAATGACATAATAGCGGGCGAAATCGCCAGTCGCTCCGAACTTCTGGGACAGCTCGTTGAAGAAGCTGGGATCGATGTAGATGCTCTGGTCACCCGGACAGTAAAACGGCCCGTAACTCGCTTGCCCAGCACCGCAGGCGGTGGACGTTCCGCCGGTGTAGGCGACGAGCTTCGGCTGGACATAGCGCTGTCCGCTGGCAGCGAAAATCTGGCCCCAAACATTATCGGTATTGGTCAGCGTGTTGGACAGCAAGGAACGATCTTGCGGCGAAAGGCGCGATTCGCCCGCGCTTGACTGCTGTGTGCTGGGCGAAGACCCGCCGCCACCAAGAATTCCGCCGCCGCCCAGTCCACCTAGCGCGCAATAGCCAAGCGCCAGGATCAGGATACCGACGATGCCGAAGCGGCTGAGGATCAGCGGTACAAGCAGGCCGAGAATGCCTCCGCCCCCGCCCAGGATCGAGCCGCCCCCAGACTGGCCGGTGCGGTCGATGAAATCACTGTCGTTACCGTCGCCACCGATCCGCATGCTCGTCTCCCTTGTCGCGCCATAATGATCGGGAGCCGGAACGAGTTGCAAGCCAGCCAATTCGCCTTGCGGCGCGGCGGCGAAGCGCTCCATAGGGTTGTCGAAACTTTTCAGGAGTGTTCGTTCGCATGATCCTCAAGGACAAGGTCGCTCTGGTGACCGGCTCGACCAGCGGCATCGGCCTCGCCATCGCCCGCGCGATGGCCGCCGAAGGGGCGCGGGTCATGCTGCACGGCTTCGGCGACCGCGATGCGAACATGGCGCTGAAGGACGAGCTGGCCGCTCTGTCCGGTGACCTCGCCGGCTTCTCCGACGCCGACCTCTCCGACCCGCAAGCCATCGACGCGCTGGTCGCAGGCTGCACCGACGAACTCGGCAGCCCGTCGATCCTGGTCAACAATGCCGGGGTCCAGCACGTCTCCCCGATCGAAAGCTTCCCCGCCGAAAAATGGGACTGGATCATGGCGGTCAATCTCTCGGCCGTGTTCCACACCACCCGCCTGTGCCTTCCCTCCATGCGCCAGCGCGGGTTCGGGCGGATCATCAACACCGCCAGCGCCCACAGCCTCGTCGCCTCGCCCAACAAGGCGCCTTATGTCGCGGCCAAGCATGGGGTCGCCGGCTTCACCAAGGCGGTCGCGCTGGAAGCGGCCAAGGACGGCGTCACCGCCAATTGCATTTCGCCCGGCTACGTCTGGACCCCCCTGGTCGAAAACCAGATCCCCGACACGATGAAAGCCCGCGGTCTCACCCGCGAGCAGGTGATGAACGACGTCCTCCTCGCCGCGCAGCCGACCAAGCGTTTCGTCGAACCGGTCGAAGTCGCCGCGCTGGCCCTGTTCCTGTGCCGCCCCGAAGCGGGCAGCATCACCGGCGCCAACCTCAGCATGGACGGCGGCTGGACCGCGCAATGAGGTCGCTCCGACCCCTCCTCGCCCTGACGCTGCTGCCGCTCGCCGCCTGCACCCCCAATGAGCGCCCGACCGCCGGCCCGGTTGCCAATGCCGCCGCGTGGCAGACTGTCGCCACGACCGAGGATCGCGGTCGCCTGCGGGACTGGCGCACCGCGTTCGTTACCGGGTTGAATCAAGCCCGCGCCGCCGGTCACGCCGACGCCATCGCTCGCGAAGGCCTGCTGCTCCAGCCCGACGCGGCAATCGGCGGGGGCATCCCCAACGGCGATTATCGCTGCCGGGTGACCAAGCTCGGTGCGCGCTCGCCCGGCCTCCTGCCGTACATCGCCTATCCCGCCTTCAACTGCCGTATCGCTACTTCGGGCCGACTCCAGGCGTTCACCAAGCTCAGCGGCTCGCAGCGGCAGGTCGGCTACATATTCCCCCACGACCGGCTCCGCACCGTGTTTCTCGGCACCCTCGTGCTCGGGGAAGAACGGCGCGGCCTGCCCTATGGCGCCGACAACGACCGCGACCTCGCCGGCTATGTCGAGCGGATCGGACCCAATCGCTGGCGGCTGATCCTCCCTTACCCGCGCTTCGAAAGCGTGATCGACGTGGTGGAACTTGTGCCCGCTTCGTGAGCCGCTAGGCTCGGCCCCATGCTGACCCTGCTTGCCGCCGCCGCCCTCGCCTCCCAACCGACCGCGGCCGAGATGACCCCGCTGATGACGCTCTACCGCGAGCTTCACGCCGCGCCCGAGCTGGCCATGAGCGAGACCAAAACCGCCGCCCGCCTCGCGCCCGAATTGCGCAAGCTTGGCTACGAGGTGACCGAAAAGGTCGGCGGCACTGGCATCGTCGCGGTGATGAAGAACGGCCCCGGCAAGATCGTACTGGTCCGTGCCGACATGGACGGCCTGCCGCTCGAGGAGAAGACCGGCCTGCCCTTCGCCTCCAAGGTTCGGACCAAGGCGCGCTCGGGAGTCGACACCGGCGTCATGCACGCCTGCGCCCACGACACCCACATGACCGCGCTGATCGGCACCGCCCGCCGCCTCGCCGCCGCCAAGGCCAAATGGAAAGGCACGCTGGTCCTGATCCTTCAGCCGGGCGAGGAAACCAGCGAAGGCGCGGCGGCGATGCTGGCCGACGGCCTGTTCACTCGCTTCGGCAAGCCCGACACCATGCTCGCCTTCCACAACAGCGCATCGCTGCCGGCCGGGACCATCGGCCTTACGCCCGGCCCGGCGCTCGCCAACGTCGACAGCGTCGACATCACCGTCCGCGGGGTCGGCAGCCATGGCGCCGCGCCGCAGAACGGGCGCGATCCCATCGTGGTCGCGTCGCGCATCGTCTCGACCTTGCAGACCTTGGTCAGCCGCGAACGCAATCCGTTCGATCCGGCCGTCGTCACCGTCGGCAGCTTCCATGCGGGCGCAACCCACAACATCATTCCCGACGAAGCCAAGCTCCAGATCACCGTCCGCAGCTATACGCCCGAAGTCCGGCAAAGCCTGCTCGACGGCATCCGCCGCATCGCGCGCGGCGAAGCGATCGCGGCCGGAGTCCCCGACGATCGCATGCCGGTGGTCACCGTGCGCGATCCCTACACCCCCGCCACGGTCAACAGCGCCGACCTCACGAACGAAGCCCGCACCCTGTTCACCGGCCTGTTCGGCGAAAACCGCGTCCGAATGGTCCCCGCCGCCATGGTCGGCGAGGATTTCAGCCGCTTCCTCATCGCCAACCCCCAAGGCCGCAGCCTGCTGTTCTGGGTCGGCGGCGTGCCCCAGGCACGGTGGGACGCGGCGGGCGGCGAGATCACCAAGCTTCCCGGCCTCCATTCGCCGATGTGGGCGCCCGATGCCCAGCAGGTGATCGGCACCGCCGTGGTCGCGATGGAAGCTGCGACGCTGGAAGCCCTCAAACCCTGACGTCGTCCCGGCGCTGGCCGGGACCTCGGGCGGCCCGAGCAGCGTCTGCAAAAGGTCAGCCAGCTTAAGCCTAGGCGGCCCCCGTTCACCCTTCCTTTGTAAATTTCTCCGACAGTGGCGGCGTGGACAGCCTGCTCGCCTTCTGGAGCCACGCGCTTGGCGCGGTGGCGATGGCCGCCGTCCTCCTTTGGCAATTGCGCGGCTGGGTCGCCGGTCCGGCCCAGAAGCTCCTCCTCGCCGGCCTGCTCGCCACCGCCGCCTCGGCCTGGCTCGGCGGGGTCATGGCCGGCACCATGCTCGCCGCCAACGCCGAAACCGCGCGTAATCTCATCTGGGTCGCGATGCTCTACGTCCTGTCGAGCGCGGGCGAAGGCGGCGCCCGCCAGCAAGGCGTCGCCCTGGTCTATGGCGCGGTGGCGCTGGTGCTTGGCGCCCAGACCCTGGTCGACAGCCTCGCCCCGCTGGCCCCCGCCGCCGACCAGCTCGCGTTGGAAGCGACCGGCATCGTGCTGCGCACCCTCACTGCGGCCGGAGCCCTGATCCTCGTCCACAATCTCTACGGCCAGGCCGCCGCCGCCAGCCGCGTTTCGATGCGCCTGCCGATGCTCGGCCTCGCCCTGCTGTGGATCTTCGACCTCAATCTCTACACGCTGCAGGCGCTGCAGCTGCCGCTGGGCACGGCGCTCACCAACGTCAAAGGCGTGGTCGTCGCGCTCGCCGCGCCGTGCTTCGCCCTGACCCGCCCCGACAGCGCCGCCTGGCGCCCCAGGCTGTCGCGCGCCGCCACCTTTCAGTCGCTCTCGCTGCTCGCCATCTGCTCCTATTTCGCGATCATGGCGCTGCTGGCGGCGATCCTGCGCACCGGCACCTTCGACTGGCTGCGCAGCCTCGCGGTGCTGGTGCTCGCCGCCATGACGGTCGCGCTTCTCGTCCTGCTTCCCAGCCGCCGCGCGCGCAGCTGGACCCGGGTCAAGATCGCCAAGCATTTCTTCGAGCATCGCTACGATTATCGCACCGAATGGCTGCGCTTCGCCGCAACGCTCGGGGCCGACGGATCGAAAGAGCCGCTCGCGGTACGGATCGTCCGCGCCTTCGCCGACATCCTCGAAGCCCCGCGCGGCCTGCTGCTCGCGCCCGACGATGCCGGGCGCTTCACCGTCAGCGGCGCCTGGCACTGGAACGACCGCCTGCCCGACGCCGCCGTTGCCGGCCAAGGCCTCGACGCCCTGTGGCCGCTGCTCGGGGAAGGCCGGGTGATCGAGTTCGACGCCCAGCGCCATCGCTGGGGAAGCGCGGCCGACCTCGCCCTGCGCGTTCCTGACTGGCTGCTCGCCGACGACAGCCTGTGGGTCGGCGTGCCGCTGGTCCACGGCGACCAGGCGGTGGGCCTCGTTCTGCTGGCCGCACCCGAACTTCGCCGCCCGCTCGACTGGGAGGATTTCGACCTCCTCCGCACCGCCGGGCGCCAGGCCGCCGCAAGCCTCGCCGAAGCAGCAGCCGAACAGCGCCTCAGCGAGGCGCGCCGCTTCGACGAATTCAATCGCCGCTTCGCCTTCATCCTGCACGACGTGAAGAACCTCGTCAGCCAGCTGACCCTGATCGCCCGCAATGCCGAACGCCACGCCGACAATCCCGAATGGCGCGCCGACATGGTGGCGACGCTGAAATCCTCGGTCGGCAAGATGAACGACCTCCTCGCCCGGCTCGCCCCCGCCGCGACACCCTCCGGCCGACAGCCGCTCGCTAGCGTCACGCTCCGCCCCCTTCTCGCCGCCTGCATCGCCGGGCACCGCGCCGCGCATGACGTCCGCCTGGCCGGCGAATGCGGGATCGCCGTGCTGGCCGACGCGGCGGGGCTCGAACAAGCGATCGGCCACCTCCTCGCCAATGCCGTCGACGCCAGCCCGCCCGGCGAGCCGGTCACCGTCCGCGTCGCTCACCACGGCGGCGAAGCGCGGATCGAGATCAGCGACCACGGCCCCGGCATGGACTCCGACTTCATCGCCACCCGCCTGTTCGCCCCCTTCGCTTCGACCAAGCAGAACGGCTTCGGCATCGGCGCCTACGAAGCGCGCACCCTCGTCCACGCGATGGGCGGCCGCCTCACCGTCGACAGCCGCCCCGGCGCCGGCACCCGTTTCACCATCACCCTTGCCCTCGGCACGGCCGAGGCCGTCGCACCCCCCGAAAGACTGATCGCATGACCGACCCTTCCGACCTCCCCGTCCTGCTCGTCGTCGAGGATGACGAAGGGCTGCAGCGCCAGCTGAAATGGGCTTACGACGGCTACAAGGTCGTCAGCGCCTTCAATCGCGCCGAAGCGCTCGACCTCCTGCGCCTGCACGAACCGGCGGTCGTCACCCTCGACCTCGGCCTGCCGCCCGATCCCGACGGCACCACCGAAGGCTTCGCGATCCTGTCCGCGATCCTGCAACTGAAACCCGATACCAAGATCATCGTCGCCTCGGGCCACGGCGCGCACGAAAGCGCGCTGCATGCCATCGCGCTCGGCGCCTATGATTTCTGCGCCAAGCCGGTCGATATCGACCAGTTGGGCCTGATCGTCGCCCGCGCCTTCCACCTCCACGCGCTGGAAGCCGAAAACCGGCGCCTTGAAGCGCAGGCGTCCGAAGGCGGCACGGTGCTCGGCAGCATCATCACCGCCTCGCCCGAAATGCTCCGCGTCGCCCGCACGGTGGAGCGCGTCGCGCCGGCCGATGTCTCGGTCATGCTCTTGGGCGCCAGCGGCACCGGCAAGGAATTGCTCGCCCGCGCGGTCCACGAAAAAAGCCGCCGTGCGTCCGGCCCCTTCGTCGCCATCAACTGCGCCGCGATCCCCGAGAATTTGCTCGAAGCCGAACTGTTCGGGTTCGAACGCGGCGCCTTCACCGGCGCGGTCAAGACGACGCCCGGTAAGATCGAGATGGCGTCGGGCGGCACCCTGTTCCTCGACGAGATCGGCGACGTTCCGCTGCCGCTGCAGGTCAAGCTGCTGCGCTTCCTGCAGGAGCGCGTAATCGAGCGCATCGGCGGCCGCCAGACTATCCCGGTCGACCTGCGCATCGTCTGCGCGACGCACCAGGACCTCGGGCTCATGCAGGCCGACGGCCGCTTCCGCGAAGACCTCTATTATCGCCTCGCCGAAATGGTGATCGCCATTCCCGCCCTCGCCGACCGGGCCGGCGACGCCGTCCTCCTCGCCCGCCACTTCACCCGCCGCTTCGCCCGCGAACTCGGCGTGCCCGTCACCGGCCTCGCCCCCGACGCGGTGGATGCGATCGACAGCTACGGCTGGCCCGGCAACGTCCGCGAACTCGAAAACCGCATCAAGCGGGCGGTGATCATGGCCGAAGGCAAGCTGGTCGGTGCGCTCGACCTCGACCTGCCCGGCCTGTCCGAAGAAGCCTTCGCCGCCATCAACCTGCGCGCCGCGCGGGAAAAGGCGGACCGCCGAGCTATTCATCAAGCGCTGATTCGCACCGAGCACAATATCTCCGGCGCGGCCAAGTTGCTGGGCATCAGCCGCCCCACGCTGTACGACCTGCTGAAACAATATCAGCTCAGCAGTTGATCGATAACGTTAAACTCTGATTCCGAATTAGCTTAACGATGACTCGGTGTCGTGGGCGGTTTAGAGCCATTTCAAGTCGTTATCTTCGGTTCTTACACCCCTAGATTGGATCACACAATTTAGGGAGATTGAGATGATCAAGCACGCTCTGTTCGGTCTGCTGCTCGCCAGCAGTACTGCCGCCGTCGCGCAGACGACCCAGCCGGCAACCGATCCGCTTGCCCCCGGCACGCCGGTGACGACGCCGAGCGGCACCACGCCGGCGACCCCGGCCACCCCTGTCGACCCGGCCACCGGCACTGCGGCGACGCCTGCCACGCCGGCCGTTCCCGGCGGCTCGGAAACCGCGGCACCGACCGACGTAGCCGGCATCGTCGCCGCCGAATGGGCGAGCTACGACGTCGACAGCAACAAGCAGCTGAGCAAGGCGGAATTCACCAAGTGGATCACCACCCTGCAGTCTGCCAACGGCGGAAAGGCGCCGACCAGCGCGTACCTGAATGGCGCCTTCCGCTCGGCCGATACCAACAAGAGCGGCGGGATCAGCGAGCAGGAGCTCGTCAAGTATCTCGGCTCGTAACTAGCTGAAATTCAGGGCCGTTTGCGCGTCAGGGCGACAAGATCGCCCGGCACGCAGGCGGCCCTGTTTGCCTGCATGGGCACGAAGCGCCGGAGCACCGCCACCGGCGCAATCTCGCGATATCCCGCCAGCGCCGCCCGGAACCGCGGCTCGGCCATGAACCAGGCGAGCACATCGCCGCCCGGCGCATCCTCGTCGTAAAAACGATCCACCACCACCATCGCCGGGCGCTTGCAGGCGATCTCGGCCGCCACCTCGCGGCGCACCGCCTGCCCTAGCGCCGCCATTCGCGGATCGCGGTCGCCAGCCTTCTCCGCCGCCCACGGCGACAGCACCATCCACAAGCCCATCGTCCGCGCGTCCCAGCGCAGACCGCGCTCATAGACCGCGGGCCACGACAGCGCCTGGCTGGGCGAGATCATGGCCACGCCCTCGCCTGCCTTCACCGCACGTACCGCTTGCAGGAAGAATTGGTCGTAGCGCGCCTGCCCGGCCTTCCACGGCACGATCAGCGCCGCCAGCACGCCGACCCCCGCTACCAGCCGCCCGCTTCCACTTTCCTTCGCCAAGAGCAGGATCAGCAAGGTCAGTAGCGCCAGCCCCAGCGCCGGGATCGCCTGATAATGGAAATTCTTGCCCTGCACGACGAAGACCAGCGCAAAGGCCGCCGTCCCCACCGCCGCCGCTTCGCCCAGCGCACCCAACCGTGCCCGCCCCAGCAGCGCCGCCGCCAGCGCGAACAGGGCGACCACGATCCCCGGCTGAAACAGCAGGGTCCAGAGTGACGGATTGTACCCCTGATAGCCCGCGCGCAGCAGCGGCAGCATGGTGCCGAGATAGGCCGGCGCGAACGCCAGCACTGCCGCCGCATAAAGCAGCGCCGCGCCGACCAGCGCCACATGCTCCGCGCGCACGTCGACCCGCCTCCGCCGCCAGATCAGCCAGCCTTCGACCAGCGCGGGAAAGATCAGGAAATGATGCTTCAGCGCCAGCCCCGGCGCCGCCAGCAGCCCTACCGCGAAGGCCAGTCCGCGCGGCACCGGCTTGCCCTCCGCCCGCCGGGCCGCGAGCGCGACATAGGGCAGCACCGTCATCAGCAGGAACTGCTCGCGCTGGAGATGCGCATAGGGGCTGGTCAGGAACAGGCACGCGACCAGCGCCAGCGCCGCCGCCCACTGCCCGCCCCGCTCGTCGATCAGACGTAGCGTCAGCAGCAGCGATCCCGCCGCGACGCCAAGAAACGCCAGCGCCAGCCACCGCTCTCCGGCAAGCCCGGTCACGCTCCCCAGCCGCTCGATCCCCGCCCCGATCCAGAACCACAAGGGCGGATTGACCTCGAGGATGTCGCCGTAAAGCGCCGCCCCGCCATTCATCTGGCGCCCGATCCACAATTGCCAGCCGACATCGTTGACCAGCGGCCCGGACCAGAAGACGGCCGCCCATAACGACAGCCCGATCAGCCCCGCGGCGACCGGGCCGAAACGGCTGGCGCTCAAGCCAGTCCCTCGGCCAATTCCGCGACCTCGAGCCAGCGCAGCTCGGCCGCTTCCTTTTCGCCGCGCTTCTTCTCGATGCTCGCCATCAGCGCAGCAAAGCGCTTCGGATCGCGCACGTAAAGATCGGGATCGGCGAGCGCCGCCTCGTCCGCCGCTATCCCCGCCTCCAGCTTCTCGATCTCCCCCGGCAAACGGTCGAGATCGCGCTGATCCTTGAAGCTCAGCTTCCTGGCCGGCGCGGCTGCCTTCGGTGTCTCCCCCACCCTCTTCTTCGCAGGCGCGGCCGATTTGACCGGCACCCGCCGCCTGGCCCAATCCTCGTACCCGCCAGCCACCACATCGACCTTGCCCGACCCGTCGAGTCCCAGCGTCACCGTTACCGTGCGATCGAGGAAATCGCGGTCGTGGCTGACGATCAGCACCGTGCCGTCGTAATCGGAAATCACTTCCTGCAGCAGGTCGAGCGTCTCGAGATCGAGGTCGTTGGTCGGCTCGTCCAGCACCAACAGGTTCGACGCCCGCGCGAATTCCCGCGCCAGCAGCAGCCGCGACCGCTCGCCGCCCGACAGCGACGCGACCGGCGCTTCGGTCAACTCGGGCGAAAACAGGAAGTCCTTCAGATAGCCCTTGATGTGCTTCTTGACCCCCCGCACCTCGAGCCAGTCGCCGCCATCGGCCAGCACATCGCGGACCTTCTTTTCCGGGCTCATCAGCTTGCGCTGCTGATCGATCACGATCCCGTTCAGCGTCTTGGCCTGCGTCACCTTGCCCTCGTCCGCCGCCAATTCGCCGGTCAGCAGCTTCAACAGCGTCGTCTTGCCCGCCCCGTTGGCACCGACGATCCCGATCCGGTCGCCGCGCTGGATGCGCAGGGTGAAATCCTTGATCACCGCCCGTTCGCCGAAGCGCTTGGTGACATGCTCGGCGTCGATCACCGTCTTGGTCTTGCTGTCGTCGCGCTGCAGCCCGAGCTTCGAGACCCCCGGCCCGCCGATCATCGCCGCCCGCGCCTCGCGCATTTCACCGAGCTTCGCCAGCCGCCCCTGATTGCGCTTGCGCCGTGCAGTCACCCCGCGCTGCAGCCAGTGCAATTCGATCGCAAGCTTCGCATCGAGCTTTTGCGCGGCCCGTTCCTCCTCGGCATACACCCGCTCGGTCCACGCCTCGAACCCGCCGAACCCGACCTCCGCCCGCCGCACTTGCCCGCGGTCGAGCCACAGGCAGCTCTTGGTCAGGCGGGTCAAAAACGTCCGGTCGTGGCTGATGACGATGAAAGCGCCGTTGAAGCGGTTGAGCCACCCTTCCAGCCAGTCGATCGCGGCAAGGTCCAGATGGTTGGTCGGCTCGTCCAGAAACAGGAGGTCGGGCTCCTGCGCCAGCGCCCGCACGATCGCGGCGCGCCGCCGCTCGCCCCCGCTTGCCGTCGCGGTCGGCCGGCCGAGGTCGATCCCCAGTTGATCGGCGATCGCCGCGGCTTCATGCGCTTGCGGCGCGCCCTCGCCGCTCAGCACCCAATCCTCCAGCGTCGCGTGCCCGCCCATCGGCGGGTCCTGCTCGAGCAGCACGATCTTCTTGCCCGGCACCACCGATCGCTTGCCCTCGTCGGTGTCGATCACCCCGGCAAGGCACTTCAGCAGAGTCGTCTTGCCTGCCCCGTTGCGCCCGATCAGCGCCAGCCGGTCGCGCGAGCCCACCTGCACGTCGAGATGACGAAACAGCCAGCCTTCGCCTTGCACCAGGCCGAGATCTTCGAACGACAGAATGGGAGCAGCCATGCGCGGCCTTTACGGGGTGCATCGCGCTCCGTCATCACCTCGGCTATGGCTGTGGCCGCGATGCCACCACCCGCTCCTCTCGAACCACAGCTGACCGGACGGTTCACAAGCTATTCAACACCTTGTGATAGAAGCGGCTTCGTCATGCGTACCAGTTTCACCCTGTTGCTCGCGGCCGCCGCCGCCGCCCTCACCGCCGCCCCCGCGGCGGCCGAACGGCCGCGCGACCAGGATCGCGCTTTCCAGGCGACCCGCGAGGGCCGGTCCATGCCGCTGCCGATGATCGAGCGGCGCGTGCTGCCGGGCATGAATGGTGCCGATTATCTCGGGCCTGAATTCAACGGGCGCACCTATCGCCTCAAATTCATGCGTGGCGGACGGGTGATCTGGATCGACGTCGATGCCGCGACCGGCCGGATTGTGGGCCGCAGCGGGGACTGATCGGCGCCCTTCCGGACCGCGCCTCTTCATTTCGCCAAAGCAACCGTTCATCTTCGCGCGTGTTAAGGTTCCCCAAAGGGAGAAAACATCAATGCGCGTCCTGATCGTCGAAGACGAACCCTCGCTTGGCCGCCAGCTCCGTTCGACGCTGGAAGGCGCGGGCTATGCGGTCGATCTCGCCACCGATGGCGAGGACGGACATTATCTCGGCCAGACCGAAAGCTATGACGCGGTGGTGCTCGACCTCGGCCTGCCCGAAGTCGACGGCCTCACCGTACTCGACCGCTGGCGCAAGGAAGGCCGCCGGATGCCGGTGCTGGTGCTGACCGCGCGCGACAGCTGGTCGGACAAGGTCGCTGGTCTCGACGCCGGTGCCGACGATTATCTCGCCAAGCCGTTCCAGACCGAAGAATTGATCGCGCGCCTCCGCGCCCTCATCCGCCGCGCCTCAGGCAATGCGTCGAGCGAGCTCATCGCCGGCGACATCCGCCTCGACACCCGTTCGGGCAAGGTCACCAAGGACGGCGAGCCGGTGAAGCTTACCGCGCAGGAATATAAGCTCCTTTCCTACCTCATGCACCACAAGGGCAAGGTGGTCAGCCGGACCGAGCTGATCGAGCATATCTACGACCAGGACTTCGACCGCGATTCCAACACGATCGAAGTGTTCGTGACCCGCATCCGCAAGAAGCTCGGCGCCGACGTCATCACCACCATCCGCGGCCTCGGCTACAGCCTCGAAGAGCCTGCATGACGTTCAGTTCGTCATCGCGAGCCAAAGGCGAAGCAATCCACGGCACCGCCAGCTGGATTGCTTCGCTACGCTCGCAATGACGAAGCAGGAACCTATCGCCGCCGCGACCATAGGCGCCCCGGCCCCCCGCCGCCGCGGCACGGGGTCGCTGACCCGCCGCATGATCGTCATCGCCGCGGTGTGGATCTCGATCCTGCTGGCGGTCGGCGGTTTCGCGCTCGACCGCCTCCTCACCAACAGCCTGGTTCGCAACTTCGACGAGAATCTGGAGCTTGTGCTCCGCTCGATGATCGGGTCGTCGGAAATCGGCACGGTGGGCGAAATCCGCTTCTCGCGCCCGCCCGCCGACCAGCGCTTCATTGAAAGCTATTCGGGCAGCTATTTCCAGATCACGCCCCTGCCCGGCGCCGACGGCAAGACCCCGCAAGTGGAAGACTATCCTTCCCGCTCGCTATGGGATCGCCGCCTCACCGTCGACCCCGCCTCCGTGCGCGGTACCGAAACCCGCAAATACGACAGCTACCAGTTCAGCGGCGAACCGCTGCGCATCGTCGAACGCGACGTCATCATTCCCGGCAGCCCGGTCAAATGGCGCTACCAGGTCGCGCAAAGCCGCGAAAACCTCGACATGCAGCTGAAAGAACTGCGCACCACCCTGACCTGGAGCTTCGCGGTCCTCGGGCTCGGCCTCGTCATGCTCGCCGCCCTGCAGACCTTTTACGGCCTCTGGCCGCTGCGCCGGGTCCGGCACGAGGTGGTCGCCATCCGCTCGGGTGCCAAGACCCGCATTTCCGACGACTTCCCCGACGAGATCCAGCCGCTGACGCAGGAGATCAACCAGCTCCTCGCCCACAACGAGGAACAGGCCGAGGAAGCCCGCCGTCACGCCGGCAACCTTGCGCACGCCCTCAAGACCCCGCTCACCGTCATCACCAACGCCGCCACCGCCCGCGATCCCGAGCTTCACGACACCGTGTGCCGCGAAGCGACCACCATGCGGCGGCAGGTCGACCACCATCTCGCCCGCGCCCGCGCCATCGGCCGCCGCGCCTCGGCCCAGGCCCGCGCGCCGGTGTGGGAGAGCCTGACCGCAGTGCAGCGCGCGGTGACCACCATGCACGAAGGCACCACGATCGACATCGCCGGCGACAAGAAATCGGAGGTCCGGGTCGAACGCCAGGACCTCGACGAAATGCTCGGCAATCTGGTCGAGAACGCCGCCAAATATGGCTCGGGCCGGGTGTTCGTCACGGTGGAGAAATCGGCGCCCTTCGTCGACATCCTGATCGAGGACGACGGCCCCGGCATCCCCGCCGAACAGCGCACCGAACTCTTCACCCGCGGCAAGCGGCTCGACACCACCGGCAAGCCCGGCACGGGCCTTGGCCTCGCCATCGTCCGCGACGTGGCGGAGATCTACGGCGGCACCGTCAGGCTGGAAGAAAGCGAGGACCTCGGCGGCCTCCTCGCCCGCCTCAGCCTGCCGATGGGCTGATCAGACCGCCGCCGCATCCTCGACGGCGGCAAGCAGCTCACTCGCCAAAAACGGCTTTCCGATCCGCGCCGTGTCAGGGCAATTGCGGGCAAGCTCGTCGCTGTCGGCAAACCCGCTGACGATCAGGAACGGCAGGTCCGGCCGCACCTGCCGCGCCTCGCTGATCAGTTCGGCGCCGCTCATCTCGGGCATCAGATAATCGGACACGACGAGGTCGAACTGCTCGGTCCCGATCGCCGCCAGCGCGCTATGGCCGCTCGCGACCGAATCGACCGAATGCCCCGCCTCGCTCAGCATCTGCGCCAGCGTAGCGCGCACTTCGGGATCGTCGTCGACGACCAGCAGGCGCAGCGCATGCTCAGTCGCGGTGGCGCCGTGCGGCTGCGACGATCGCGACGCCATCGCCTGATCCTCGGCACAGGCCGGCAGACGCAGCAGCACGGTCGTCCCCGCACCCGGCGCGCTCTCGATCTCGACCGAACCGCCCGACTGCTCGACCACCCCGAACACCTGCGCCAGGCCAAGCCCCGTTCCGCGGCCGGTCGGCTTGGTGGTGAAGAAAGGCTCCAGCGCGCGCCGCCGGGTCGCTTCGTCCATACCGGTGCCGCGGTCGATCATCGCGAACCGCACGAAACCCGCACTGCCGAGGCTGCCCGCCTCCCGCGTCACCTTAAGCTTGATCTCGCCCCCGTCGGGCGAAGCATCGCGCGCGTTGATCGCAAGGTTCAGCAACGCGAGCTCGAGCTGCGTCAGATCGCTCTGCACGCAGCCGGTGCCCGCCTCGACATCGACCGTGAAACAATGCCGGCTGCTGATCGTCCGCTCGACCAATTGCGCGACATTGCCGACAAGGCTCGCCACATCGACCGGCTCCACCGTCAGCCGCTGGCGGCGCGAAAACGCCAGCAATTGCTGCGTCAGTTTCGCCGCCCGCTGCGCCGAAGACAGGGCGCCGGTCGCAAGCTTGCGGCCGCGCTCGTCCAGCCCGTCGCGCCGGCTCAGCTGATCGAGCACCCCGATCACCGGCGTCAGCAGATTGTTGAAATCATGCGCCAGCCCGCCGGTCAGCTGGCCCAGCGCCTCCATCTTCTGTGCCTGCTGCATGCGCTCGGCGAGCAGCCGCGCTTCCTTCATCTGGCGCAGCGCAAAAGCGATCAGCAATCCCGCCAGCAGCAGCGACAACAACGCAGCGGCCACCAGCGAGGCCAGGAATTTGCGCGCCGGATTGTCGATATAATTGCGGCCCAGCGCCACATGCCCGGTCCAGCCGGTGCGGTCCGAGCGGGCGAAGGCCGTATAGCTTTCGAATCCCTCCAGCGTCCGCCCGCGATAAAAGCCCGTATCGGCGCCCGACCCCGCCGCTTTTTGCAGGTTGGGCGAGGCCAAGGCGCCGAACCGTTCCTCCTGCCCGCGGCTGCGCGCAATGAAATGGGCGCTGGGACCGACCAGCGCGGACACCTCATAATCGTCGGTCATCGGCAGCAGGCGCCGCAACTGATCGCTATCGGTCAGCAACGTGATGCGAAGCGGCTGGCCATCGTCGGTCCGGGCCGCCCGCTCGAACATGAGGCAGCGGCAACCACCGGTTCGGACATAACCCGCAAACAACGGCCGACTCGACCGCGATCCCTCGGCGATCTCGGTCGCCCGCTCGATCGGCAGACCGACGCGGCTGATCGGCCGGCCATCCCCATCCTCGACCGTCAGCCCGCGAAGATCGGGATTGAGCGCCTTCAATTCGGCAAACCGCTCGCCCAGCCGCCCCCAGTCGCGCTCACGCACCGCGCGTGAGGTCGCCAGCGTGTCGAGCAGCGTCGCGTAACGCACCGTCTCGGCATCGGCCGCAAGGATCAGTTTGTCGGCGACATTCAGCGCCTGCGCCTCGAGCTCCTGGCGCTGCTCCTGCGCGGCGAACCCGACTTGAAAGATCACGAACAGAAGCAGCGGCACCATCGCCGCCGCTACGATCAGCCAGGTCGATCGACCCGCCCTCAAGTTCGTTCCGCCCCCGTCACCCTCATCGCTCTAGAAGCGTTGGCGAAGCGCTTCGTTCCCCATGCCCCTCCATCCGTCATGCTTGCCCTCGCGCGCTTCGGCTCTTACCCGCCGTGCACGATGACCGCTTCCATCCACCCGCTCAACCCGGCGCCCAGCCTCGATCCGCTGGTCGCCTTGACCGCTTCCGACATGAATGCCGTAAATCAGGTCATTCTTGCTCGAATGCAGAGCCAGGTGCCGCTCATTCCGGAGCTTGCCGGTCACCTCATCGCCGGCGGCGGCAAAAGGATGCGGCCGATGCTGACCTGCGCCAGCGCCGCCTTGTGCCAATATCCCGGCAGCCGCCACCACAGCCTCGCTGCCGCGGTCGAATTCATCCACACCGCGACCCTGCTCCACGACGACGTGGTGGACGTCAGCGAAACCCGCCGCGGCAAGCGCACTGCCAACCTCATCTGGGGCAATCCCGCCAGCGTGCTGGTCGGCGATTTCCTGTTTTCCCGCGCGTTCGAACTGATGGTCGAAGACGGCAGCCTCAAGGTCCTGAAGATCCTCAGCCGCGCCTCGGCCGTGATTGCCGAGGGCGAAGTCGCGCAACTGACCGCCCAGCGGCAGATCGGCACGTCCGAAGACACCTACCTCTCGATCATCGAGGCCAAGACCGCCGCCCTGTTCGCCGCCGCCTGTCACATTGCCCCGGTGGTCGCCGAAGCCGGGGAAGAAGCCGAGGAGGCACTGAGCAGCTTTGGCCGCAACCTCGGAATCGCCTTTCAGCTGGTCGACGACGCGATCGACTACACCAGCGAAGCGGGGACCAGCGGCAAGGACCTCGGCGACGACTTCCGTGAAGGCAAGATGACCCTGCCGATCATCCTCGCCTATGCCCGCGGCTCCGACGAGGATCGCCGCTTCTGGCGGGAGGCCGTCGGCGGCGAACGGACGGGGGCCGACGACCTCGCCCACGCCATCCGCCTGTTCGGCGACACCAACGCCATCGCCGACACGCTGGAACGCGCCCGCACCTACGCCCGCCGCGCGCTCGACAACCTCGCCCCCTTCCCGGCCGGCAAGGCCAAGGCGGCGCTGACGCAGGCGGTCGAATTTGCGGTGGCCAGGGCCTACTGAGGCAGGAACTTTTGCGACCCCCGGCGGCTTCTTTGTTCATCTAGAAATCTGAACAAAGAAGAGCCCGCACACATGGTCGATACGATCGGTTACGCCGCCAAACACAGCTTCAGCCGCATGAAGCCCTTCCGCTTCGAGCGCGAGGACCCCAAGCCCAACGAAGTCCTGATCAACGTCCTTTATTGCGGCGTCTGCCATTCGGACATCCACCAGGTGAAGAACGAATGGTCGAACACCGTCTATCCGTGCGTCCCCGGCCACGAAGTCGTCGGCCGCGTCAGCAAGGCGGCGGCGAACGGCAAGTATAAGGTCGGCGACATCGTCGGTGTCGGCTGCATGGTCGACAGCTGCCAGTCCTGCTCGCCGTGCAAGGAAGGCGACGAGCAATATTGCGAAGGCCCCAACGGCTTTCTCGCCACCTATAACGGCCCGTTCATCCCCGCCAAAATGGCCGCGACGGGCGAGAACATGTACGGCCGCGACAACACCTACGGGGGCTATTCCTCCAACATCGTCTGCCGCGAAGACTTCGTGATCGGTATCCCCGACGCCCTGAAGCCCGAGGAAGCCGCGCCGATCCTGTGCGCGGGCGTCACCACCTTTTCGCCGATGAAGCATTGGGGCGTGAAGGCCGGCGACAAGGTCGGCGTGATCGGCCTTGGCGGCCTCGGTCACATGGCGGTCAAGCTTGCGAAGGCCCTCGGCGCCGAGGTCACCGTCTTCACCACCAGCGAGGACAAGAAGGCGGACGCCGAAAAGCTCGGCGCGGCCCACGTCAACATGGAAAAGGAAATTGCCAAGAAGGCCGAGGAACTGGCCGCCATCCCCGGCACCTTCGACTTCATCATCTCGACCGTGCCCGAAAAGCACGACATCAACCCGTTCATCGCCCTTCTGAAGCGCGACAAGACGCTGGTGATCGTCGGCGCGCTGGAAGCGATGGCCGGCGTCGACAACAGCCAGGTCGCCTTCCACCGCCGCTCGGTCGCGGGGTCGCTGATCGGTTCGATCGCCGAAACGCAGGAAGTGATCGACTTCTGCGCCCAGCACGGCATCGCGCCCGAGATCGAAATCATCCCGATCCAAGACGTCAACAAGGCGATGAAAAAGGTCGAAAAGGGCGACGTGCGCTTCCGCTACGTCATCGACATGGCCAGCCTCGACCAGGAAGAAGCCGACAACGACGACTGACCCGTCGCCGGGGGAAGCGCCGCTACGGCAGCAGCGCTTCCCCGCTCGGTCACTAGATTAGCCCAAAGCGCGGGGCGCCGATCACAGCATTTCCAATGAGATCGGCCGGGCAGGTCGCGGAAAAGCAGCATCGAGCGCCGCGAGTTGCTCATCGTCGAGTTCCAGATCCGCGGCCATCCGATTGTCCCGCACATGGCTCACGCTCCCGGCCTTGGGAATCGTGATGGTCCGCCCGTCGCGCATGGCCCACGCCAGCGCAACCTGCGCCTCGCTGGCACCCATATCTCCGGCGATCTTCGCCAGCGCCGGATGGTCGAGCAGCCGGCCCTGTTCCACCGGGCTATACGCCATCACCGCCATGTCATGCTCGGCCAGCCACGGCATCAGTTCTTTTTCGGGCCCGCGCCGCGTCAGATTGTAGAGGATCTGATCGGTGACGCAGGCCGAACCGCCGGCCTCCACCAGCTCTTCCATGTCGTCGGTATCGAGATTGCTGACGCCCCAATGCCGGATCTTGCCCGCGCGCCGCAGCGCTTCCATCCCCTCGATCGTCTCGTCCAGCGGGACGTTGCCACGCCAATGCAGCAGATAGAGATCGAGCCGGTCGGTCTTGAGCCGCCCGAGGCTCGCCTCGCACGAAGCTTCGAGTTTGCGCCCGGCATTATGGGGATAGACTTTGCTGACCAGGAACAGCTCGTCGCGGCGGTCGCCCAGCGCCTCGCCAATCAGGCTCTCGGCCGCGCCGTCGCCATACATTTCGGCGGTGTCGATCAGCGTCATGCCAAGCTCGACCCCTTCGCGCAGCGCGGCCATCTCTTCCGCGCGCCGCTCGAGCCGTTCCCCCATCATCCAGCTGCCCTGACCCAGCATCGGCACCTTGTCGCCGGTGGCAAGCGTAACGGTCTTCAACTGCGGTCTCCCTGCGGCGGATGTGCTCGTTCAACGCAGCCCGCCCGGCAAGGTCGCACCTTTCATCCGGTCCGTCCCTTGCAATGTAGGAATCGAACTGCTTGGCTCACCGCAGGGGTTCACGCTCCTGGCTCTTTGAAACCACCCGGATGCTTTCTTCTCGACCGATGAAAGGTCACATAATGGCGACAACACCCCGCCACCGGTGACCTTTGTGACCGTGGTGACCCTCTCGCCCTCTTGAACAAGGTCACACCGCCTCGCATGGAACCGGCGGTGAGCGCGCTTCCCATCCACGACGTCTTGCCCGACCTGCTGGCAGCCCTGGACGCCGGACCACGCGCCTTGCTGGTCGCGCCACCCGGTGCCGGCAAGACCACCGCCGTCCCGCCCGCCCTGCTCGGCCGGCCGTGGTGCGATGGGGAGGTCCTGCTGCTGGTCCCCCGCCGCCTCGCCGCCCGCGCCGCGGCTGAATTCATCGCCCGCATGGCTGGCGAGCAGACGGGCGGTACGATCGGCTACCAGACCCGCCTCGACAGCCGCGTCGGCAAGGGCACCCGCCTCATCGCCATGACCCACGGCGTGTATCTCTCGCGGCTGCAGAACGATCCCGAACTGTCGGGCGTGTCGGCGGTCCTGTTCGACGAGGTCCACGAACGCAGCCTCGACAGCGACCTCGCCCTCGCCCTCACACTCGACGCCGCCGAAGCGCTCCGCCCCGACCTCCGCCTCCTCGCGATGAGCGCCACCCTCGACGGCGAGCGGTTCGGCGCCCTCCTCGGTGACCCGCCGCTGATCCGCTCCGAAGGCCGCTCGCACCCGCTGACGCTGGTGCACCTCGGCCGCGATGCCGCCGCCCGGATCGAACCGCAGGTCGCCGCCGCCTGCCGCCGTGCGCTGGCCGATACCGACGCCTCGGTTCTCGCTTTCCTGCCCGGCGTTGCCGAGATCGAGCGCACCGCCGACGCGCTCGGGGGCCTGCCAGCAGACGTGGTGCTGCACCGCCTCCACGGCCAGGTCGACCCAGCCGCCCAGCGCGCGGCCCTCGCCGCCCCCGCACCCGGCACTCGAAAGCTCGTGCTCTCCACCGCCATTGCCGAGACCAGCGTCACCATCGATCATGTCGCCGCCGTGGTCGACAGCGGCCTCGCCCGCCGCCCGCGCTACGATCGCGGCGCCGGCCTCACCCGCCTCGTCACTGAGCGCGCCAGCCGCGCCGCCGTCACCCAACGTGCAGGCCGCGCCGCGCGTCAGCGGCCGGGCACCGCCTACCGCCTGTGGGAGGAAGCTGCCTTCAACGCGCTACCCGCCCACGACCCGCCCGAAATCCTCGAAGCCGACTTATCGAGCCTGCTCCTCACCTGCCTCGGCTGGGGTGAAGCGGACCCGGCCCGCCTCCCCTTCCTCGACCCGCCCCCCGCCGCCGCCCTCGCTGAAGCCCGCCGCCGCCTCGAAGCGCTTGGCGCGCTCGACGGGGACCGCCTTACCGACCACGGACGCGCCATCGCTCGTCTCCCGCTCGAGCCCCGCCTCGCGCACATGCTGATCGAAAGCGCCAGCCGCGGCTTCGGCCAGTCCGCCGCCGACGCCGCGGTGCTGCTCACCGAGCGCGGCCTCGGCGGCAATGATCCCGACCTCGAACTCCGCCGCCGCCGCTGGCGCAGCGACCGCGGCAAGCGCGCCGACGGCGGGCGCGGGCTCGCCGCTCGCTGGCTCAAGCTCACCGGCGCCGCGCCCGGCCGGGCCGACCGCCTCGCCGAGGCCGTCGCCCTTGCCTTCCCCGACCGCCTGTCCCGCCGCCGCGATCCGACCGGCGAGCATTGGCAATCGGTCGGCGGCCGCGGCTTCCGGCTCGATCCCGCTTCCTCGCTCGCGTCAGCCCAATGGCTGGCGGTGGCCGAAGTCGCCGGCGCCGCCTCGGGTGCCCGCATCCTCTCCGCCGCCGCCATCGACGAGGCCGACGTCCTCGCCCTGTTCGGCGACCGCATCGAGACCCGCCACGACGGTTCCTTCGACCCCGCCACCGGCAGCGTCAGCCCGACCCGCAGCCGCCGCCTCGGCGCCATCCGCCTCGTCTCCGGCCCCGATCCGAACCCCGACCCCGCAGCCATCGCCGCCGCGCTGGTCGAAGGAGTCGCCGAACACGGCCTTCACCTCCTGCCCTGGAATGACGAAGCCGCGGCCCTCCGCGCCCGCGCCGCCTTTGCCGCCGACCCGGCCGTCGCCGATCTTTCCGACGATGCACTTAGGGCACGGCTGGACGAATGGCTCGCCCCCCTTACCCAAGGCCGCCGCCGCTTGTCCGACATCGGCGGCGGGGCGCTCGTCCAGGCGCTCCAGAACCTTCTCGGCTGGGAGGGCCAGCAGCGTTTAGAAAAGCTCGCGCCCAGCCACTTCCGTTCGCCCGCCGGCTCGTCCCACCCGATCGACTATGCAGCGCCCGGCGGCCCGACCGTCGAGGTTCGCGCCCAAGCCCTGTTCGGCCTCGCCGGCCATCCCAACGTCGCCGGCGGCCGCGTCCCGCTGACGCTGGCCATCACCTCGCCGGCCGGCCGCCCGATCCAAACCAGCCGCGATCTCCCCTCCTTCTGGGCCGGCAGTTGGCGCGAGGTCGCCAAGGAGATGCGCGGCCGCTATCCGCGCCACCCGTGGCCCGACGACCCCGCCAATGCTTCCCCGACGCTGCGGGCCAAGCCGCGCTCTTGATTTCGCGCAAGCCTTCCGCCACCTCGCGAGCCATGCCCACCGCCCGCATCATCGAAACCGATCGCAAGACCACCCAGAGCGGCCGCGCCAAGGCCGGCAAGTGGACGCTCGAATTCGAAAACGACCGGGCCCAGCGCCACGACCCGCTGACCGGCTGGGTCGGTAACGCGATCACCGCCACGCAGGTGCGCCTTGCCTTTGCGACCAAGGAACAGGCGATTGCCTATGCCGAGAAGCACGGCTTAGCCTATCACATCGTCCCCGCACCGCCGGTGAAACTAAAGCTGCAAGCCTACGCTGACAACTTTCGTTAAACGCGCCGCGCTGTCCGCCTTGCGACGAGATTAAAAACGACGTAATCGATACGGAGCCGAATCGCTTTCTCCTTCTCCAGGAGGGCGGCGGTGTCCCATTCCATTCTGCTGGTCGTCGGCACGCGCCCCGAAGCGATCAAGCTTGCGCCGCTTGCGCGGGCTCTAGGCGCGCTCGGCCTGACGCCGCTGATCGTCCTGACCGGTCAGCATGCGCAGCTCGATCCGGTGGCCTTCGGGCTTGCCGCTTACCCACTGCTCCGTCTGCATTGCACCGCGCGAGGCGACCCGCGCGCGCATGCCGAAGCCGTCGCCGCAGGGCTTGCTCCAACCTTGCTCGGTGTTACCCGGCCAGACTTGGTGATCGTCCAGGGCGATACGTCGAGCGCGCTTGGCGGAGCGCTTGCCGCGACGGCCGCCGGCGTCCCGCTCGCCCATGTCGAGGCGGGGCTGCGTAGCCACGATCTCGCCATGCCCTGGCCCGAGGAAGGCAACCGGGTCGACATCGATCGCTTGTCGCACCTGCTGTTCGCCGCGACCGAGGAAAACGCCGCCAACCTCGCCGCGGAAGGCGTGACGGGCGACGTCCATGTGACCGGCAACACCGCCATCGACGCGCTGTTCGACATCCTCGCCGGCTTGCCACCACGGCTGGAAAGTCACGGGCTGCCCCGGCTGCTGGTGACCTGTCACCGGCGGGAAAATTGGGGAACGGCCTTCACGCCGATCGGTCTTGCCCTGATCGAGCTCGCACGGCTGCCCTACCTTCGCATCGAGTTCGTGCTTCACAGCAACCCCGCCGTCGCGGCTTCGGCGCGGCTGCTGCTCGGCGGCCATCCGCGGATCAAATTGCTCTCGCCGCTCGACCACCATGCCATGGTCGCCGCGATCCGCTCCGCGCATATCCTCCTGAGCGACTCCGGCGGCATCCAGGAGGAAGCCCCGGCGCTTGGGATCCCCTTGTTGGTGCTTCGCTCGACCACCGAGCGACCGGAAGGGATCCGCGCCGGCAACAGCCTGCTGGTCGGCAGCGACCGCGACGAAATCGTGCGACAGGTCCACCGACTGCTCGGGGAAGACAGCGCCTACCGCGCGATGGCGGTCCCAGCCCTTCCATTCGGCGACGGCAAGTCCGCGCCCCGGATCGCGGCCCTGTGCGAACAATGGCTTGCACGCCAGCCCCGCCCGGACCAGGCCCTGACCGCCTGATTGACGAATGGAACCCGCCCCTCCATATGCGCGCCTCGCACCGCAGCACGGCCCCTTCGTCTAGCGGTCTAGGACGTCGCCCTCTCACGGCGAAAACACGGGTTCGAGTCCCGTAGGGGTCACCAGCGACTAAGTCTCTGTCGTTATTGGCTTTTTGCCTTCCACGACTTCTTGGGAGGCTATAGTGTCGGCGAGGAGACGATCATTTTGAGCATGCCGGAGCCGAGCAGCTGCTCTATCTCGCGCAGAGACGGCTGGGGCAGATTTCCGTGATGGATAGCAACCCCGACGCGCATAGCCGCGACGACGGGATGCTCCGCGCCGAGCCATTCGACACCGACTTCGAGCGCGCGCAAGGGGCGTCTCGTCATCGATCAGGCTTTCGAGATATCCGCGATCGACCAGTTCAGCCGCTCGGGTCCGTATCCTTCCAGTTAGCTGCTAAGTTGAATAGACTTCCGCTTTCAGGCGCCGGCGACAGAGCTCGAAATCTCATCCCTGAGTGATAACGCCAATCCGACTTGACTTTTTCTACCTAGGTAGACTTATGGGTGCATGCGACGTCAAAGGGCCCTCTCACCACACGCAAAAGTCCTTCTGACCATTCTGTTCGACGCAGGAGACCAGTGGTCGCACGGCTATGATCTCGCTCGAGCTGCGAATATAAAATCGGGAACGCTCTACCCCCTACTAATTCGGCTTTCGGAGCAGGGTTATCTCGAAGCGGAGTGGCAACCAGCGGCCGGACCGGGCCGGCCACCGCGCCATGCCTATCGCTTGTCGCCTGCCGGCGCCCATTTAGCTCGGGAAATCCGAGGGGAATCCGAGGCGACCGGCGGTTTGGCGATCGGGCAGGCAGCTTCATGAGGAAGGGTGTGTACCGCCGCTTGGCGGACCTCACCTGCTGGAGCCTTTGCGGTCTGCTTCCGCGCCACTTGCGCATCTGGGGCGAGGCAGTGCGGGCAGACGTGGGGCAGATCGTCGATGATGGCGAAGCCTTTCGCTACGCCATGAGCAGCTTGGCCGGGCTCCTTCCGCGAGCGCTTTCTATGCACATCGGAAGTCCGGTTCTCGGTGACCCTTCAACGCAATCTTTTCCCGGGGCAAGCAGCACCGTTACCCAAGTTACCGATCCCGACTTCAATCCCCGCAAGCTCTTCCTGACCTGCGGGGCGGCTGCCGTGTTTCTCGGCCTCGTCACCCTTTGGATGGCCGGCGCACCACCTCGATATCTGGCCATCAACTGCGTCGCGTTGCTCGTCGGTTATGTGCTTCTTGCAATCCTGGATCGCGTTCATCGGTTTGGCAGGAGTGGATCTACCGCCATCATCTGGTTGGCTGCGGCGGCGCTTCTCGTCACGGCGATGCTCGGCCAATCGGTCGAAGGTGCCTCGCGATGGTATCGCGTCGCTGGCCTGTCCTTGCAGACGAGCCTGATTGTGCTTCCCCTCTTGGTCCTCTGTTTCGCTCGAGCCGGCACATTGGTCGCTACGGCCGGTGTCGCCCTCGCTGCGCTGGCCATCGCGCTGCAACCGGATCGTGGAATGGCCGGAGCCCTTGCCGCAGGGCTCATCGCCATCGCCGTGCTGAGGCGCGATCTTACGGCGCTTGCCGCTGCTGTTGCCGGGGTTGTGGGCTTCGTCGCCACCCTCGTGCAACCCGACCGTCTTCCGGCCGTCCCACACGTCGATCAGGTCCTCTTCACTGCATTCGAAGTTCATCCCGTTGCCGGCTTGGCCGCTCTGACCGGGGCCATGCTTCTCGTCCTGCCCGCCGGCATCGCCTGGGTTCGCGATCCGCACGAGCGCGCGCTCTATGGTGCGATTGCCTCCGTGTGGCTCGCGGCAATCGCGGCTGCAGCGCTGGGCAACTATCCGACGCCCGTGATCGGTTACGGTGGGAGTGCCATCATCGGCTACATTCTTGCGCTTGCCACGCTGCGGAGGTCGGTCGCGCTTAGCCAAAAGGCCGGCGTTGCGGAGCAAGGCGTCTCGAACTTCAAAGAGGAACAGCGAACGCTCCGAGCCTCTCCGGCTTTCTGAAGCAGGATCGAACCGCCCACTCCGCGTCACAACTCCGGAACACGAGGTCAGAATGACGATCTTGAAGCGTAAGCGGGATCGGTGGTTGCTTGCCGCTGTGCTCGCCGCCGCCCTTCTCTACTGGACTTGGGGAGAAATCTCCCGGACGCGGACGATGAAGAGGAACCCGTCGCCGTTGAGCGCATATGGGTTGTCGTTAGCGAGCGAGTGGGCGAACCGTATTTCGCCATCCTCGACAATGATCCTTACGCCATGGAAGAGAATGACGATCTGGAGCGGCGTAGAGCTTCCGTTCTCACCACGCCACCTCATTGCCATCGGTCGCGCAGACACTTCCGAAGCCTCACAGCCGGTGCCGCTCCCGACACGCTTCTGAAACCGTGACCGAGACCAGTGAATGCCCGCAATGGTTCGGTTGCTGAGTATCTACGATGGATGAAAAGCGGAACTCAAGCTAAAGGTAGGCAGCGGTCTTGTTCTGGCGACGTGTTTCCGGGTTGCTGCGAATAAAAGCCGTCTGCCCTGTACGCGAAGACTTCAAGGCTACCGTGAATTACCCACTGCTCGGTGGTTGGATCATCCCCGTAAGGCCAAGTCTCGAGAAAGCCGCCAAGGTCGAATTGTCAGGTCGAACGGCCCTCTCTTAGATAGACGTTCACGGCGGTTAGCTTCTGCCCATTCAGTGCGGCAGCAGCGCCACCGATCACTTCGTCCTCGTTCTCACTCCACTCAAGCTGTCTGCCTTCTTCGATGACACGCCAATGGCAAGAGTAAATCCATAGGTGCCAGTCACCGGCGACGAAGGCGCTCCTGCGCCAGCGCCCGCCACGCGATTGTCGCCGCTTCCCCAATTCCAGTTTGGGCTGCCCAAACTCGAAGCTCAGGGAGCTACCATGCCCGTGCTTCACGCCCCAAGCTGGCAAGCCGAGAATAGGGCTGACGAAGGCATCTGCGGGACTTGTATTGATAAGGTGTCCACTCACCCCGCAGGCAAGCGCACCGCACCGCAGTGTCGGCAATGGGTCGAAGACGGGCACCCGCGTCACGGTGGGCTAACGCTTATCAGTTATTGATGACCTTGAATGTGCAGGCGTCGATCGGTTGGCCGCTGACTGGCTCCCACGTTCAACCCTCATAGATCAGCCCGTTGACCGATGCTGTTCGGATCAACTGCGGTATCAATGAGTCTAGCCATTCCGTGCTTGGCTTACAGTTTTTGCTACTCCTCTGATCTGTCGCTTAGGAAGGCTAATCCAAGCGCCTCAAAAGGGGGCGTGAGCGGAGCATACGTGGCTTCGACGCTTACCTTCATCGGGTCGACCGGATCCGCTTGAAAGAAGTGGTGGCAGAGCGGCTGAGGAATGTTGGCACGCGACACCTGCGCGGTCGCTGCCACAACGCTTCGACCTTCCTGGAGATGATCCTTCAATGACCACGTGGGCTCGGCATCGCTCATGGCTAAGCTTCCGACAAGACGCGAATGTCCGCAATGGGTCGAAACCAGACGGTAGCGCCCGTAAGCGGACGATCGTTCATCAAGGCGAGCGGCGCCCGGAAAAGCCCGGAAGCAGACATTCAGGCCAAAGATGCTATTATCTGAAAGCGGACGCCTATTCAGACCCAGCCGAAGTAGGGATTAAATGAAAGCCCGCCTAATTCTTTGCCACATTTCGAGACAAGCTCTCCTAGCGCAATTTTGGACGCGGGAAGGCAGCAAAAGCTCGGCGTCGCTTCTCAGGCTGCTCGCTCAAGCGACGCTTGCCGGACGATCATGGCGGTCGCATCACGGTATTGCATCGGCTTACCCAGCAAATAGCCTTGCACCGAACCGCAGCGAAGAGATCGCAAGGCGTCGAATTGAGCTGAAGTCTCCACGCCCTCGGCAATCACTCGTATGTCGAGCTTGCCGCCAAGATCGACCACGGCGCGAATGATTTCGAGCGAGATCGGTTCGCAGATGGTCTTGGTGAAACTCTTGTCGATCTTCACGCTGTCGAAGGGAAATTGTCGAAAATAGCTGAGGGATGAAAACCCCGTTCCGAAGTCGTCCAGGGAAATCCTCACGCCGAGGGAGCGCAACTTTTCGAAGATGGCGAGCGCCCGATTCGGATCTTCGAGAAGGACATTTTCCGTGACCTCCACTTCCAGTCGCCTGGGGTCGAGCTTGACCGCTCGCAATACCCGCCGGACTTCCCCTGGAAGCTTGGCATCCATGAATTGCACGGGGGAAAAGTTCACGCAGATGCTGATCGGCGCCGGCCACGAGGCGGCATGGCTGCAGGCCTCTTTGAGGACCCACATGCCGATATCGTTGATCAGCCCACGCTCTTCGGCGATCGGGATGAACTCATCCGGCACGATCGTGCCGTGGCCGGGGCGGTCCCATCGCAGCAAGGTCTCGAAAGCCGTGATGCGACCGGAAGAAACGCTGATGATCGGCTGATAAAGTAGTCGAAACTCATTCCTGTCCATCGCATCGGCAAGAGCTCGTTCGAAATCCTTCTTGCGCATGATGTCGAGCTCGAGTTCGCGGGAGAAAGCCGACACGCCGCCACGACCACGATACTTGGCTTGATAGAGCGCGACATCGGCCTTTTTTACAAGATCGTCAGCCGTCTCGGCGTCGAGCGGAAAAAGCGCGACGCCGACGCTGGCTCCGATCCGGATCGTCTGACCATCGATCTCGAACGGAGCTTTCAGAGTCGAAACTACTCTCGCGGCGAGAGTTTGCGCAGCTTCTGGCTGCGCTTGCCGTGGCTGGACGATGACGAATTCATCTCCTCCGGTCCGCGCGATCAGTTCTCCGGCATCGGTCGCCGCGCGGAGGCGGTCGGCGACTTTCCGCAGCAACATGTCCCCGCCGGAATGGCCGAGCAGATCATTTACGGCTTTGAATCCATCAAGATCGACACAGAGAAGGCCTACCGATCCGGCCTCAGCATCGGCCTTTGCGAGCAGAAGCTCGAGGTCTCGGTCCAGCATGGCGCGATTGTGAAGGCCCGTCAGGTTGTCGTGATAGACGAGATGAGAAATCGCTCGCGTCGCCCGCTCGCGCTCCGCAATCCGGTCGTGCAATGCCAGGAAGAGTGCAGCCAGCGTCAGCATCGACGATCCCGACAGGATCAAGGCGACGAGTGCATCGGCGGAAAGGTAATCGCCTGAAGCCTCCACAGCACTCACGGGTGTAATCGCTACCCCGCTCATGCCGCCGAAATGCAGCGTCGCAATTGCAAGAACCAGAAAGGCGGCGGGTCGCCACGGGATGGGATCGAAGCGCCTGCGATAGACCGCGATCGCGAGGCCCGCGAAGAGCAGACATCCGCCAATCGACAGCGCCACGATCAGGGGGCTCCATTTGAAGTCAGCCCACCCGTTGATTGCTGCCATGCCGGTGTAGTGCATAGCCGCAACGCCGCTTGTGATCAGAGCGGCGGTCGCGACCGTCGCCCACCTCCTTCTGATGCGAATGGTCGACCAGGCAGCGCCAAAGCCTAGTGATGAGAGGACCGCCGATAATGCGGTCAGACCCGGATCATATCCGAAGTTTGGAGTATGCTGGTGCGCGAGCATGGCGATGAAGTGGGTCGCCCAGACCCCCACGCCGGCAACCGTCGCGCTGATGCCACGCCAGACAAGGCGGAAGTTCCCTCCGGCATCGACACGCTCCAAGAGGGAAAAGGCCGTAAGGGCCGCGACCGTCGAGATGAGGATCGCGAGAACGACCAATCGCACATCGTGCGAGAAGATGATCCAAACGCCATCGTGTACCATGGATGGGCACGAGCCTCTTTGAATGGTCAGCCTGGCACATGTTGCGTGGTGCTGGATAACTATTCTGGACCGCTAACTCCAAAACGGTTGCGATGAGGCGTCCGCAGCCGCGGCCTCACAAGGTCCAGCGATTCCCAGCGACAAGGCTGTTTACCCTCTCAACGAGATCCAAAGGCAGGAATGGCTTTCGCAGATAGTCGGTCGCGCCCGAAAACCGCGCGATATTCTCATCCTGTCGTCCGGTCCGCGCCGTCAACATCAGCACGGGCACTTCGTACAACTTCTCGTCTTTGCGCAATTGCTGGAGGACGTGAATGCCGGACATGCCGGGCATGTTGCAGTCAAGAATGACAAGGTCCGGCGGGCGATTGCGGATCACCGATAGCGCGGACGCCCCATCGGGCAGCCAACCCACCGCATGACCGGCGGACATAAGCGTGTTGCTCACGATCTTGCCGACGAGTTCGTCGTCGTCTGCAACTATGATGCGCCCCACCGTGTGAGCCCCTTCTGCTGGTTCCGCGCGAACGGCGACCTTCGGGTCTCACGAATTGGTGATGCTATCTTCCAAAGTGGAGCGATCAGCGGCTTCCGCTATCACATCACCAAAATGGACGCTTCCTTCACTCCCTGAAAATCCGAATTTTTCAACCGGCTCCGCGAGCAAGTTGTTCGAGAGCAAGGAGGCGGGCAGCGTGGCGTATCGATCGGTAATTTCGGATCGGAGGTCATCCGAGCGTCTTATCGGCGAAGCCGTTCGCCAAGGCGCGTTCGTTGTCGCAGTCGCGCTTGCCTGCGGACTTTTGGCCTATGGAAGCATTGCTCTGACCAAGGGAACAGAGCGCTTCGCGGCGATCTGGGCAAGCAATGCCATCGTCGTTGCGATCATGATGCGGCGCCCAGAAGATCCGATTGCCAAATGGTCGATACCCGTATGGATCGCGAATGCTGCTGCAAATGCCGGGCAGGGGTTCGGGCTGTGGCAGTCCGTCATCTTCGCCTCGGCGAATTTTGCCGAGGTCACGGTCGCCGTCGCCCTTCTTCGTGCGATAGGATGCAATTCCCCAGACTTCGCGAGGGTCCGCGATCTCGTTCGCTTTATTGGCTTGGCCGGCTTGATAGCGCCCGTTTTTGCCGCATCCATCTCGATGCTGGCCGTCGGTTCCATCGACTTCAGCACGACGGCCACCAATTTTTTCAGATGGTGGGCAACGGACGCGCTGGGCATGATCCTGATCGCGCCCATCCTCCTTCTCCTTCACGTAGCGATCCCGACCTTCGTTCAAGAGGTCCGCGCCAATAGTTGTGATTGGGCCGTGGTCTTCATTGTGGGCACAAGTATAACGGTGGCCGTCTTTGCTCAGACCGAGCTCCCGTTGCTCTTTCTGGTCATTCCGGTTGTTCTCATTCACGCCTTCCGGCTGGGAGTGCTCGGAACCGCCTGCTCGATCCTCAAGATCAGTATCATCGCATCGATTTTCACGGGTCTCGGCTATGGTCCGATTCAACTGGTCGACGGGGTGACGACCCAAATTCTTGTCCTGCAGTTGTTTCTCGCGACCGGATTTTTCGTCGGGCTTCCAGTGGCCATCATGCTTGCCGAGCGACAAGCGACACTCCGCCTGTTGAGCGAAACACAGGAACAGTATCGCTCGCTACTCGAGAATATGGGTGAAGCTTTCTTCCGTATCGGCGTCGACGGACGATGGGAGTTTCTGAACCCGGCATGGCAGAAGTTGACGCTGCGCTCCTGCCAAAGCTCGCTGGGTCAGCATTACCGCGATATTCTGTCGGCGTCCGACCGATCAGCTATCGATGCGTCGTTCCAATCCCTGCGCGACGGCTCATTGGAGCAAGCCACGCATTGCATCGGCCTTTCATCGCACGGCGAGGATCGGTTCTTCGAGCTGCGGTGGAAAGGACTGCGCGATGCGGAAGGCGGTTTCTCAGGCGCGATCGGCACCATTCGCGACGTCAGTGAGCAGAAGACCGCGGAAACGGCCTTGCGTCAAAGCAAGCGGGACTTCGAGACCCTGGCGACGATCACGCCGGTTGGGATCGTGCGAACGACCAAGGATGGGGCGGTCACCTACTGCAATCCTGCCTGGTTGAATCTCGCCGGACTCACTCAGGAGGAAGCGCGCGAGGGTGGCTGGGCAAACGCGCTTCATGCCGATGATCGTGAACGCGTGTGGTCGAGTTGGCACGCGGCTGTCGCAAACAAGGGCGGTTATCGGACCGAATTTCGCTTCCATGGCGATCATGGCTCGACATGGGTGGACGTCATCGCCGAACCCGAGTTCAGCGCGAACGGCGACGTTTGCGGCTTCGTTGCGGTTGTCGTCGATATCTCCGATCGCAAGTCGCTGCACGATGCACTTGTCCGCGCCCGCCGGCACGCCGAAGCGGCCGCGCTATCGAAGGCGAATCTCCTCGGCAATATGAGCCACGAGATCCGCACCCCGATGAACGGTGTGCTGGGCTTCGCCGATCTGCTGCTCGAATGCGACCTGGACGGCGACGCCCGCAATTTCGCCGAGATCATCGCCAGCAGTGGCAAAGAGATGATGCGCCTGCTGAACGACATTCTCGACCTGTCGAAGATCGAGGCGGGCGAGATTTCACTGGCCGAGGAAATAGTCGATCTTCGCCCGATGCTCAAAGGATGTGCCGACCTCATGTCGGCGGAAGCGGCGACCAAGGGTCTGCTGCTGGATATGCAGATTTTTCCGAACGTTCCGAACGACGTCTGGGCCGATCGAGGTCGACTGCGGCAGATCGTGCTCAATCTCCTTGGCAATGCGGTCAAGTTCACGAACCAGGGCTCGATCACCCTGTCGGCGCGATGCATCGAAGAGGGCGACGGGCCGCGCCTTGCGATAGAAGTCGCGGATAGCGGCATCGGCATCGCCGCCAACAAGCTTCACACCATTTTCGAACCCTTCGCGCAGGGCGATAACAGCACGTCGCGGCAATTCGGTGGGACTGGTCTGGGCCTGACGATCTGCCGACAATTAGCGCGAAAGATGGGGGGCGATATCCGCTGCGAAAGCGTACTTGGCCGGGGAAGTCGCTTTCTTCTGGATCTGCCCCTTGCATCGGCAGGAAACGAAACTCCTGGCCACGACGCAATGGCCCTCGATCAGGCTCCTGCCGTTGCCACCACGGAGCGATCGCTCCGGAATCTGCTGGCAGAGGATCTTTCGATCAATCAAAAGCTGGTGCAGAAGATCCTTGCGCGCGACGGGCACGATGTAGCCATCGCCAATAACGGACACGAGGCCGTCGCCATGGTCGACGCTGCCCACGGCGCAAACAGGATGTTCGACCTCGTCCTCATGGATGTTCAGATGCCCGGGCTGGACGGCCTGGAGGCGACCCGCGCCATTCGCGAGCGCGGCTTCAGCGCCGATGTCTTGCCGATCATCGCGCTCACCGCGAACGCATTTCCTGAGGATGTCGCCCTGTGCAGGGCGGCAGGCATGCAGGATCATATCGAGAAGCCAATTAACCGACTGGCTCTCCTGAAGACGGTTTCGTCCTTGGCCGGAAAGCAGCAATCAGCCCAGCCGATCGAGATGATCGAAGCATTCACACTCGACGATCCCGACCTCCGGTCTGATTTCGACAAGCGGAAGCGCGATTTGGTGCATGCCATCCGTCAGGCTTTCGAAGACGATCACGATCTTGCCGACTACAGCGATCTCTTGCTTTCCGAATGCCACAAGATGGCCGGCGTCGCGGGACTATTTGGAGAAGTCTGGATCGGCGCGATGGCCGCCGAATTGGAAAGGCGGCTCCAACAGCAACAAGGAAGCGGCCCGGACAGTGAGATCCGCAAACTCGCCAGCCAATTGGGCGCCGAATTGGACAAAGCTGCTTAACCGCGCTGCATCAGACTAATGCCTGCCTCCGATAGACGCAGTGTACAGCTAAGTGCTTGCATTACGAATGGATCAGACTGACGTATCGCAGCAATATACCGTGTGCATGCTGTCCCTACCTAACAACAACGGATGTGTCCCTCCACCGGAACTTGCGGATAGCTATTGGATCGGGTTGAGTACTGACTCCACGCTTGCGATATCGACTGCTGAGCACGAGCCGTCAGACAGAAATCCGTACGGATAAGGCCGATCACCGCAAGAGTGTTCATTTTAAAAAATATCGAAGGCGTTTAGTCTACAGACAGGGGCAAGACAATCGAAGTAGATGCTCGCTTATTAGACCGCAGGTCGGACACTTACTTCCGTAGAAGATTCCGGCCTTGCGAAACCTGGCACCTGCCGCCTCGGCGGCTCGCGAGTTCGTCGCTGGCGACCTTCTGGAGAGCGACCGCCTGCTGGTCGCTGAGGCCAAGCTCGTCGGCGGCCCGTTCATCCTTGCCGAGGGTCGTCGGATCGATACCGGTCACCGCACCGAACACGACCAGCGCTTCCAGGTAATAGCCGGGCACGCTGCCATGATAATGGTCGTAGGCCCACAGTCCGAGCTTGCCGAACGCAATCCCGTCATACGGATTGGGATCGGCGACGCCGGTTTCGAAGGCGCGGGTCCAGGCGGTTCCGACCGGAAGCACTTGCTGCACGGAGGGAGTGGCACGGCAGACCGCCTCGCTCGCCGCGTGCAGATCGACCGCCATGGCCGCGATCGCCTTGCCCGACCAGCGCGAACCCGGCTTGTAGGTGAGGTCGGCGCGGCTCCACGTCGCCATCAGGTCGATCTCCACCTTGGGGTTGCGGCGTTGGAATAGCTCGGCAAGCCGCCTGGTGTCGCGTACGGTTGCCGTCGGATCGCCGGGTCGCTCCCGGTTGAGGGTGCTGAATTCCTGCAGCACGACCACGTCCCACGGCTTGTCGAACAGGGCGCGGCGCTCATCATAATGGAAGCCCAGCGACTTGCCGCCCTGCGTTTCCAGACTGACAGCGTAGTTGAGGCCGGCCTGCTCGGTGAACGCCTTGAACAGGGCCGGCACCCCGCCATAGCCGGCGCGGTTGAGATCGGTCACCGACGAAGCCCGCCAGTTCCGCACCGCCGAATGCGCTCCTTGCGTGAAGCTGTTCCCGACGAACAGGATCGTTCGCGGCGTCGGTGCCTGAGCGGCGACCGGCGACGCCAGCAGCGATGTCACCAAAAGGATGGCGGCGATCTTCACGCTCAGAACTCCGTCGTCAGCGATGTGTAGAGATAGCGTCCATAGGGGTTGTAGAGCGAGCCCAGATATCCTTCGGACGTCAGCGGCGGCTTTTCGTCGGTGATGTTGCGCGCCCCCAGCCGCCAGCGCACGTCGGCACCGTCCTTGCGCAGAAGCAGCTTGGTCTCGACATAAAGATTGGCGGTGAGTTGCGATTTCACGCGATAAGGGTTGCCATTGGCATCGACGAAGCCGGTCTCGTCCACCGCGCCGGTGTAGCGAAGGAAGCTGCCGACGCGGAAGCGACCGAGCGACCAGGTAAGCGAGCCAGTCGCACGCCACTTGGGCCGCCCGTTGGCTTCGATCAGGTTCTGCGTTTCGGGCAGCGGGGTCGCGCCATTGATCAGGCCCTGCCCCCGCGCTGCGACCAGGGCGTCGACCGCATCGCCGGGCGGACGCGAGAATTTGAGCAGCCGGGTCGCGTTGAAGGACAGGTCGAACCGGCCGGCGCTGGTCCGCGGCGTGGTCCAATAGACGCCGAAATCGACCCCTCGCACCGTCTGCGGAAGGAGGTTGATGAACTGGTCGCGCACCGCAAGGATCTGACCGACCGGGGCAAGACTCGTGCCGGCAAAGGCCGCCGCGTCGTCGGCATTGGGTGCCGCGCGGACGACATTGGGATTGGACGATCCCTGCAGACGCAGCAGATAGTCGAGCGCGATCGCGGTGTCGTTGCCGAGAATGCCGACGATGCCCGTCTGGCGGATCGACCAGTAATCGGCGGTCAGCGTCACCTTGCCGATGTCGCGCGGCAGGAACTTGGCTTCCAGCACGGTGCCGAGATTGTAGTTGGTGCTCTTCTCGGGCTGCAGGTCGGGGTTGCCCGACACTCGCCGCGAATAGCTGACGTTGTTGCCGCAGCCGCCGAACGAGGTGATGCGTCCGGCGCGGAGGTCGGCTTCGCAGCGAATGAAGTCCTGCGTGGTGGACAAGCGGGCATATTCGACTGCGTTCACCTGTTCGAGATTGGGCGCGCGGAACCCCTTGGAATAGGATCCGCGCAGCCGCACGCCGTCGACCAGATCCCACGCCGCCGCGACCTTGGGCCGGGCGACGCTGCCGAAGTCGCTGTAATGTTCGACCCGGCCGGCGAGCTGAAGGTCGAAGCGGCGCACCAGCGGGATGTTCATGTCCTCGGAGACGAGCGGCACCGCAAGCTCGGCATAGCCGGCCGCCACGGTGCGCTTGCCATAGGTGTCGGGATTGTCGCTGACCGCCGCGGCATCGCTGATCGTGATGTCACCGGTGACGAGATCGACGAACGGCGACGATCCGTCGACCGCTGAATCGCGGTCGTCACGCTGGGTTTCGCGGCGCAATTCGACGCCCAGCGCCAGACCGACGTTACCACCGGGCAACGTAAAGATGTTCGACCGTGAGGCGCGGAAATCGGCCATCGCCAGCGTGGTCTTCGAGCGGCGCTTGAGCTGGAAGCCGATGGCGTCGATCGCCACCTGGCTGCTCGGCGTGCAGTCGCCGAAGCTCGGGGTCGCGGTGCAGCCGCCGTTGAACGGATTATAGGCGTCGGGCGTGCTGAGTGCGAGACTGCGCTGAAGCGCCGAGCTGCGCACGGCGAACGAGGAATCCTCGGCCTTGGCATCCGAATAGGTCAGCGCGCTGTCCCAGCGGAAGCCGAAGGTTTCGCCCTTGATCCCGATCAGCGCGCGGCGCTGTTCGCCGGTGACGTCGACGCGTTGGGGACCAGTGTCGACGAAGCGATAGTTGGTGAGCGTTACCGGCAGGCCCTCGGCCGGGACGCCGGTCAGGCCGGGAATGCGGTTCGGATTGGGCTGGCCGTTGATCAGGGTTGGACCGAACGGATTGTAATAGTTGCTGGCTGGAATGGTGATCCGGTTGAGGTTGATCACCGGCGGCTGGATGCGGGTGGTGTCCGAATGATAATAGCCGAGCTCGCTGAACAGGGTAAGGCCGTCGGTGAGGTCGTAGTGGCCCGCGGCAAAGGCGTTGATCCGCTTCACCGCCGGATAGACCGTCGTCCCCACCGCCGTGTCGTAGCGGACGTCGCGAAAGGCGCCGCCGGTCGCGAGCGCGGTGTTGACGAGGCATAGGTCCGGCGTCAGCGCATAGGTGCAGCCGCCGAACTGCACCGGGCGAACGGTGAACGATCCGGCGGCGGAGGTGAGGTTGGTGGTGCCGCGGCGCGGGCGACCTTGCGTCACCGGAACCTGGAGCGCCGGAAACACCCCGCGCGTCGCCCGCGTGTCGGGGGCGGTCAGGCCGCCGAAATTGGGATCGTCGGCGAACAGCGAACGCAGATCGGCCGAAGCCGTGAAATCCTGATCGGACGCCAGCAGCGCCTCGCGCTCGGTATATTCGACCGACGCCGTGATGTTGCCCCGCGCAAAGTTCCTGCCGAACACCCCGCCAAGCTGAAGTTCGCGCAGGTGCGTGCCTTCGGCGCCGCCATATTGCGCTTCGAGGCGGAGGCCATCGTAGTCGGTCTTGAGCACGGTGTTGACCACACCCGCGACCGCATCCGAGCCGTATAGCGCCGCGGCGCCTTCGAGCAGCACTTCGAGCCGGCTGAGTCCGAGCGTCGGAATGGCGTTGCTGTTGTAGCTCAGCACCGGGACGGTTCCGGTGTCGGACAGGCCCTGGCTGGCCGGGTGGGTGACGACCCGGCGGCCGTTCAGGAGCACCAGCGTGTTGCCCACGCCGAGCGAGCGCAGGTTGACCGAGCCGACGTCCCCGCGCGCGGCGTTGCTGGTCTGAGCATTGTTGCCGGGATTGAAAGTTACGTCGCCCATCTGCGGAATGGCGCGGATAAGCTCGTCGCCGCTGACCGCGCCGATGGCGTCGAGCTTGTCCTCATTGATAACGACGACGGGCAAGGCTTCGGTGACGCGGGCACCGACGATGCGGGTGCCGACGACCACGATATCCTGGGTGGGCGCCTCGCCTTCCGCGGGCGGAGCGGCTTCGTCGACCTGACCGGTCGGGCCGACCGCCGATGGCTCGTCCTCGCCGGCGGCAGGCGCCGGCTGCGTGGCCGAAGTGGTGGGCGCAGTCTGCGCCATCACCGGGCTGGTCGCTGCGCCGAATACGGTGGCCAGCAGCAGGGTCTTGTACGACATGGGTTCTCCTCCCCGTTTAGTCCTGAGGCGCGGCGCCTAGAGCCTGGAGCTCGCCTTCGATGTCTTGTTTGGCGTCCGACGCGCCCGGCAGCGGCCGCGCGGGCACGCCGCTCAGCGCCGCGGCGAGCTGGTCGCGGTCGAGCGCGCCGTCCCACCGCGCGACGACGATCGTCGCCACCGCATTGCCGATGAAATTGGTGAGGCTCCGGCACTCGCTCATGAAGCGGTCGATGCCGAGGATCAGCGCCATGCCGGCGACCGGCACCGACGGCACGATCGACAGCGTCGCCGCCAGCGTGATGAACCCCGCACCGGTGACTCCGGCCGCGCCCTTGGAGCTGATCATCGCGACCAGCAGCAGGGCGACCTGCTCGCCAAGCGACAGATCGACGTTGGTGGCCTGCGCGATGAACAAAGCGGCCAGCGTCATGTAGATGTTGGTGCCGTCGAGGTTGAACGAATAGCCGGTCGGCACCACCAGTCCGACCACGCTGCGCGAGCAACCGGCGCGCTCCATCTTGTCGATCAGCGACGGCAGCGCGGCTTCCGACGAAGAGGTGCCGAGCACCAGTAGCAGTTCCGCCTTGAGGTACCGCAGCAGCGCGAACAGCGAGAAACCGGTGAAGCGTGCGACCAGCCCGAGAACGACGGCGACGAACAGGAAGGAGGTCAGGTAAAAGGTCGCCAGCAGCATGCCGAGATTGGCCAGCGTCTGGATGCCGTAGGCCCCGATGGTGAAGGCGATGGCACCGAACGCCCCGATCGGCGCCGCACGCATCAGGATCCCGACCAGGCGGAATACGACCAGGCTGAGCCGCTCGAGCATGTCGTAGATCGGCCGGGCCGGCTCGCCCACCAGCGCCAGCGCGATGCCGAACAGGATCGCCACGAACAAGGTTTGGAGGATCGACCCTTCGGTCAGCGCCGACACCATGGTCGTCGGAATGATCTCGAGCAGGAAGGCGGTGATGCTGCTGTCGTGCGCTTTCTCGGTGTAGGTGGCGATGGCACCCTGATCGAGGCTCGCGGGATCGATGTTCATGCCCGCGCCCGGCTGCACGACATTGGCGACGATCAGACCGATGATGAGCGCAAGCGTCGAAAAGAACAGGAAGTAGGCGAAGGCTTTGCCAGCGACCCGGCCGACCGCCGCCATCTCCTTCATGCCCGCGATGCCGGTGACGAGGGTCAGGAAGATCACCGGGGCGATGATCATCTTCACCAGCTTGATGAACCCGTCGCCGAGCGGCTTCAGCGATTCACCAACATCCGGCCAGAAGTGGCCGACGACCACGCCCAGCGCGATGGCCGCGAGGACCTGAACGTAGAGATGCCGGTAGAAAGGCCGGTGCTCCGGCACAGCCGGCGACGGCTCCGCGATGGTGACGATGATGTGCCTCCTCGGGGCGAGCGCCGAATACTTGCCAGCGACCGCCACCCGTGCATCCTAGCCTCCGATCGAACCGGCGCCACGCGAGCGAGAAAGTCGCCTTTAATGGTTGTTTTTATTGGGTTTTCCATTTTCTCAGCCCCGCCGGCCAACCCGAAACTGTGCGAATTGTCGCGCACCGCGCGGGCTCAATGTGCGAAAAACCGCACAATATGATGAGGCCGACGCGGCGAGTCGTCATTTTGGTTGCGGCAGCAATTGTTGCCGTGGTGGCGCTCGCCTTTGCGGCAGCCGACGGGTGGAGCCGTGCCACCGCCCAGGAAAACGCTCAGGTGGCCGCGCAAAAGGCCGCTGATTTGAATAACGGGCTGCTGGTCAGCGAGCTGCAGAAGTTTCGCTTGCTGCCATTGGTGCTCGCCGAATTCCCCGATGTCGCGGAGGTCCTCGCCGATTCCAATCCGCAGGCGACCGCGCACCTCAATGCGCAGCTAGAGATCCTTGCCGGACGAACCGACGCTGCGGTCATCTATCTGATCGGCCGCGATGGCGTGACCCGGTCGGCGAGCAACTGGCGGCTTCCCACCAGCTTCGTCGGCCAGAACTACGGCTTTCGTCCTTATTTCCGCGGCGCGATGCGGGATGGCGCGTCCGAACTGTTCGCCCTCGGCACCGTCAGCGGCCGCCCCGGCCTGTATCTGGCACGACGGATCGACCAGAACGGGCAGGCGCTCGGCACCATTGTGGTCAAGGTCGAATTCGACCGGCTCGAAAAGGCATGGAGCGCCAACGGCGGCATTGGCCTGGTGACCGATCCGCACGGAGTTATCCTCGTCACCAGCCAGCCATCGTGGCGCTTCCAGACCACTCAACCTTTGTCGCAGCGGGCGCTGGACGACGCCGTCCGGACCTTGCAGTTCGGCCCGTCGGCGCCAGCCAGAGCTCCAGTGGACTTGGCGGGAACTCGCGCCAGCGTTGGCATGGGTCGGCAGCAAGAGCCCTATGTCGCGGCCTCGCTCGCGGCCCCGATCGACGGCGGGCGGCTGACAGCGCTGGTTGCGCTCAAGCCCTTCCTGCAGGAATCCCGGCGGGTAGCCCTGCTGTGGGCGCTGGCCCTTCTGCTGGTGACGGGGGCGGCAGTCGCCGTCCTGCTCCGCCAATGGGATCGCCAGCGATTGCTGCTGCAATCGCGCGCCGCGCTTTCCCTCGAAGTTGACCGCCGAACCGCCGAACTGCGCGACACCAATGCGAAGCTGCTGATCGAATCGCAGGAACGCGAGGAAGCCACCAACAAATATGTCGCCGCGCGGGAGGATCTGGCCCGAGCCAACCGACTCGGGACGCTCGGCCAGATCACGGCCGGGGTCGCGCACGAAATCAATCAGCCGGTGGCGGCAATCAGGACCTTTGCCGAAAATTCGACCAAACTGATCACCCGCGGCCGGCCCGAGGATGCGCAGCTCAACCTCGGGCGGATCGTCGATCTGACCGAGCGCATCGCCTCGATCACGTCCGAACTGCGCAACTTCACGCGGCGCAAGACGCCGGTACCGGTTCAGGCCACCCTTGGCTCGATCGTTGACGGTGCCCTGCTGCTCCTGGGAGCCAAGGCGTCCTCGCAGATCGACATCGCGGTCTCCGACGCCGACCGGAACCAAGTCCTGGTCGGGGATCGCGTCCGGCTCGAGCAGGTGCTCATCAATCTTCTTCGCAACGCCCTCGACGCGGTCGGCAAGCGGCCGAGCGCGATTCAGCTCACCGCAAACGCGCAAGGCGACCGCATGACGATCCGCATCGCCGATCGCGGACCCGGCATCGATCCCGCCATCCGCGAGCGATTGTTCACGCCATTCGAAACGGCGAAAAGCGGCGGCCTCGGCCTGGGTCTCGCCATCGCGCGCGATATTGCGCGGGAATTCGATGGTGACTTGTGGCTCGAACAAACGGATGGTCCGGGCGCCACCTTCGTTGTGTCGTTAAGGGTCGCCTGATGACGCCCACCCCAAACGTATTGTTCGCCGAGGATGACGACGCGCTTCGTCTGGCAACCACGCAGGCGCTCGAGCTTGCCGGCTTTTCCGTCGCCCCCTTCGAACGCGCCGACGCGCTGCTGGCCAGCATTACCGGCACCTTCGACGGGGTGGTCGTGTCCGACATCAGGATGCCGGGCATGGACGGCATCGAGCTGCTGGCCGCCGTCAAGAGCATCGACCCCGGCATCCCGCTCCTCCTCGTCACCGGACATGGCGATGTGCCCCTCGCGGTAAAGGCGCTGAAAGAAGGTGCGTTCGACTTCCTCAGCAAGCCGTTCGCGATCGATCACCTGACCGCATCGGTGGCGCGGGCGCTCGAGCATCGCACCCTCCAGATCGAGAACCGCCGCCTCCGCGCCGCGGCGGACCTCCACGATGCGACCGATCCGCTGATCGGCACCAGCATCGCCATGGCCCGGCTTCGCGCCTCGATCCGGCAGTTGGCGGCGGCCGATGTCGATGTGCTGGTCGAAGGCGAAACGGGCGTCGGCAAGGAAGTCGTCGCGGCGCAGATCCACCGCTTCAGCAGGCGCGCCGGGCGGCCCTTCATTCCGGTCAATTGCGCGGCCTGGCTCGACAGCAGCTTCGAGGTCGAATTGTTCGGTCATGCGAGCGAGGCCGTCGCCCACCACCGCGCGGCCCGGCGCGGCATGATCGCCGCCTCGAGCGGCGGGACTTTATTGCTCGACGAGATCGACAGCCTGCCGCTGGCGATGCAGGCCAGGCTACTAAGGGTGATCGAGGAGCGCGAGGTGCAGCCGCTGGGTGCCGAACGGCCCGAAGCGGTCAACCTGCGTGTCATTGCGACCAGCAAGATCGACCTCGAGCGGGCCGCGCGAGAGGGCACGTTTCGCCTGGACCTGTTTCACCGGCTGGCCACCACCCGCCTGCGCGTTCCCGCATTACGAGAGCGAGGCGACGATCTGCGTCTGCTGTTCGATGTCTTTGTCGAAGAAGCCAAGGAGCAGTTCGGGATATCGGATTTCGCGGCTCCGGCGGAGGAGATCGCTTCGCTTCCCTTGCACGACTGGCCAGGCAATATCCGCGAACTTCGCAACCGCGCCTTCGCTTTGGTTTTGCAGAACGGAAAAGAAATCGACGACGAGCAAGAGTCCGCGAGCGACTTGAAAGGTCGCGTGGCTCTATTCGAGGCCGCCTTGATCACCGACGCGCTGCGCCAATGCGAAGGAAAGGTCGGCGAAGCGATCAAGCGCCTGGGAGTCCCCAGGAAGACCTTTTACGACAAGGTTGCCAGGCTCGGCATCGACATTGCCGACGTTCGTCGGTCGAATAGCGATAAGACATCCCGATAGGCCTTCGCCGAGGGTAATCTGTGGTCGTGTGCCGCGTTTCTCGCGTGCTGTATCTGCCGTGGCGACCGCTTCGGACCATGGCGGTCGAGCAAGACGGTGCGCTGGCCTGCGCTTATGGCAAGAACATCGTGTTTCTAACCGTGATCTGGTTTCTCTGTCCGCTCGTCTTCCTGATCGGCCCGGAAGGCCTCAAGATCATCGCGCGGACGCGGCATCATGCCTGAAGACCGCCGCCACTTCATTCGAGCCCGTTTTCAGGCTTCGGACCGAGCATCTGTCCCGACCATCACGCTCACCGCCCGCGCGACGTTTTCAAGCGTATAGGGCTTCTGGACTATCATCTGGTTGCGGTGCTCCATTGGCAACTGCGCCTGCTCGCCATAGCCCGTCGCGAACAGGAAGGGGATGCCGAGTTCGAGCAACCGATCGGCCACCGGAAAGCTGTTGCGATCGCCCAGATTGATGTCGAGCATGGCGATCGCCGGTCGACGGGCGTCGATGGAGTCCAGGGCCACGTCGACCGTGGCGGCTGTGGTGATGTTCTCCGCCCCCAGACGTTGCAGAACGTCCTCCGCATCCAGAGCAATGATCAGGCTGTCCTCGACCAGGAGCACGTCCATCCCGGACAACATTTTCTCGGGCGGCTCGGTCGGGTGGCCGATCGACGGCCTCGGATAGCGAATGGGCGCTCCCGCGATCGTTTTGGGCTGTTCCGACACATGGCGGGCGGGAATACGGAAGGAGGCCGACACGCCTTCCGGCGCATAATCGACGCTGGCGGACCCACCGAGGTCGTAGGGGACCGACTTGCTGATGATGGTGGTCCCGAACCCCTTGCGCGTCGGCGGCGCAACGGGCGGACCGCCGCGCTCTTTCCAGGTCAGGACGAGATCGCCGACATCGTTGCGATCCCACTCGATCGATACCTGCCCGTCGGCGGACAGGCTGCCATATTTGGTCGAATTGGTGATCAATTCGTGAAGCACCAGCGCCATGGTCGAAAACGCCTGCGGATTGAGCATGACCGGCTCGCCCGACACCATGATCCGCTCCACCGGCTCGATATAAGCGCGTGCTTCGGCATCGATCAGGGCACGCAGCGGCGCCGGACCCCAGTGGTCGTCGGTAATCTGGTTGTGCGCCCTCGCAAGCGCGTGAATGCGCCCGTCCACCAACGAGACGAATTCTTTCACCGCCGGATCGGATGGCTGCGACTGGCGAATGAGCCCGCGGATCACGCCCAGGATATTGCGGACCCGATGGTTGAGCTCGGCTATTAGCAGTTCCTGCCGGGCGCTAGCCCGCTGCCGCTCCGCCGAGGCATCGTCGGCTAGCCTGAGCACGACTTCGATCAGGGTCGCACGAAGGGTTTCGGCGACGCGCACTTCGGAAGGCGAGAAGGGCTGCGAGCGTCCGCGCACGAGCTCCTTCCACTCGGCGAAGCTCTCGCGCGGCGTCAGGCGGGGGCCGTTGGGACCGAATTCGACCGGCTTGTGCGGATCGCCGGCCCAGCGGACCGAGCGGACGAGCTCGGAGCGGAACAGCACGACATAATCGCGCGGAGCCCGCGAGATCGGAATGGCGAGAAGCCCCGCTGCGAGGGACGAAAAGGCTTCGGCGCCCTCGACCAAGGAGGAGATATGATCGGTCGCGTAGACCTTGCCCGAAGCGGTTCCGTTCAGCGCCCGGACAATCCGCCGGAAATCATCGCCTTCCGGCGTCAGGCCCGAAAACGCGAAACTTCCGTTGATCCACACACCGACACCATCGGCCGGAATGGCGCTGGTCAGGATGTCGCCGAGCCAGTCCGGATCCTTAAGAAGCGTCTCGTCCGACGCGACGGCACCCAGCAATTGATCGGAGATATCGCGGGCGCGCCGCTCGTAAAGAACCGTCGCCTGCCGTTCGAAGCTTTCGAGGCGCATCGAGAACATTTGCGCGAAGAGTTCGGTGATCGAGCGGCGCTCGAACGACGGGCAGCGCGGCGAATAATGGTGGCAGGCGAACAGGCCCCACAATTTGCCGTCGACCAGGATCGAAATCGACAGGGAGGCATCGACCCCCATATTCTTGAGATATTCGATATGGATCGGCGACACGGAGCGCAGCGTCGACAAGGAGAGGTCGAGCGGCGTGCCATGCTCATCGAGCGTCGGCACGATCGGCACCGCCTCCGCGTTGACGTCCGCAATCACGCGAAGAAGATTGCGCTCATAGAGCTTGCGGGCCTGAACGGGAATGTCGCTCGCCGGATAGCGAAGGCCGTGAAACTTGCCGATGCCGCCGCGAACCGCTTCGGCCACAACCTCCCCCGAGCCGTCGGGCGCAAAGCGGTAGACCATGACCCGGTCGAAACCGATCAGCGCCCGGACCTGCCGCGCCCCCTCCCGAAAGAACGTCTGGAGGTCGGCGCATTGATCGAGCCTCGAGATCATCGATCGCACGGTGCCGCTGGCATCGCTCTGCTCGCCCGACGAGGGCTCGCATTCGATGACCACCTGCCCGTTCGAGAAATGAATCGAAATGTCGAACGGCTTCCCGCCTTCCCGCAAGACGCAGCCGAACATCCGTTCGGTGGCGTCGGGGCCGCGAAGCATCGCAGTTCGGTTGCGCAGATCGTGGACGACTTTGGCCGACAGGAATGCGGACAACGGTTCGCCGATGAGCTGTTCGGGCGTGTAGCCCAGATAGTCGCCGACATTCGCCGACGCACGCGCCACCATCCAATCCGCCGAGAGCGCGAGCAAAAAGCCGATGGGCTGAATCGCGCCCAGGATGTGGATCGGCTCGCGATCGCAGTTGGTCAGGTCGACCCGGTCTTGGTTAAGCAATGTCAGGCTTCCTTCTGACAATCATCTGCTGTCTGCTTTGCTCAAAAAGCGAAAGATTTCGTGCGGTATCAACTGCGATGCTTGCTTGCCCAAGCAGCCGAGCGAATTTGAATGGTGGCGCACGTCTTCCAAGTAGATAGGGTTGCGTTGGCTCATCGATCGGCCCGTCGGCGCAAGGCAACGCATCCTCACGCCGAATGTCGGACACTTACAAGACGATAGCCGTGCCGGATGCAAGCAGGAATGGCCGTAGAAGTCGCCCAAGCCCGTCCGCTGAGCCCCGAAAGGGCGCTCAGGTTTGGCGACCATCGCCAGTTCGGGTCATCCGCCACGCGAGACGTTCGATGATGTCAGCTCGTCACCTGGACTGAGCACTCAGTCTGGAATGGCCTGCAACTCCTTGCAACTCAACGGATAGTGAGCGCCTCGCCGCCGTAACCCGCACTGAGCAGCTCCCGCTCGGCTTGAACGAAGCCATAGTCGGGCACCATCGCCCCTTCGCGCGACGCAACGTCGTCCCAGCGCGCGCCAATGCTCGCCGCAACCTCATGACCGGCGCCAAGGTGCACGCCTTGCGACAGCGTGATGTCGGCAACGGCGAAGTGGCCCGCGCCGGCGCAGATGGTCGTACGGGTCGGCGCGTCGTCCATCATCAGGAACACGATTGCGGGACTGACCAGCGCCGGATCGAGCCGGGCCAGCGCATCGGGTGCGAGAATGTCATCGGTCATCTGGGTCGCCGCGGTCGGGGCAAGGCAGTTGACCCGGATATTGCAGCGCTGCCCTTCGATCGCCAGGGTCTGCATCAATCCGACCAGGCCCATTTTCGCGGCGGCATAATTGGCCTGCCCGAAATTGCCGTAGAGTCCCGACGACGAGGTGGTCATCACGATCCGCCCGAACCGCTGTTCGCGCATGATCGACCACACCGCCTTGGAGCAGATCGCGGCACCGACCAGATGCACTTCGACGACCAGCCGGAAGTCGTCCATTTCCATCTTGGCGAAGCTGCGGTCGCGCAGGATGCCGGCGTTGTTGACGAGCCCGTCGATGCGGCCGAAGCGCGCCATCACCTCTTCGACCAAGACGCCGATCGCGGCTTCGTCGGTGACCGACGCCGCAACCGAAAGCGCAGTGCCACCGGCGGCGCGGATCTCGTTCGCGACCCCCTCCGCCGCGTCGCCGTTCATGTCGTTGACGATTACCGTCGCGCCGTGCCGAGCGAGCTCAAGCGCGTGGCAGCGGCCTAGCCCCCCGCCCGCACCGGTGACGATGATGGCCCGTCCGGCCAGCGAAGCATTGCTCATGTTCATTCCTGTCGTGGGTGGATCAGTCGCCGTGGCTGAAGCGCCGGCGAAGCTGCAATTTGTCGACCTTGCCGGTCGCGGCGAGCGGCATGGCGGGCAGGCGCACGACCTCGTCCGGAATCCACCAGCTCGCGATGGTTCCGCGAAGGGAAGTCAGCAGCATGTCGTCGGTGAGGTCGCTGTCAGACGCCATTTCGACCAGCAGGATGGGGCGCTCACCCCACTTCTTGTCCTCGCGCCCGATGACCGCCGCTGCCTTGACGCCTGACAGGGCACCGACCCGCGCCTCGATCTCCGCCGGATTGATCCACTCCCCGCCCGACTTGATCAGGTCTTTCGAGCGGCCGGTGATCGAAAGACAGCCATCCTCGCTGATGGTGGCGAGATCGCCGGTCGGAAACCAGCCGTCAGTGGTCGAAGCGCGCGCCTCCCCCGCATAGCGTTCGACGACGCTCGGCCCCTTGACCCAGAGATGCCCTTCTTCGCCGCGCTGCTCGGCCAACGGTTCGCCGGCCGCGTCCGTTAGCAGCAGGTCGATCCCCATTGCCGGCCGGCCCGCGACATGGCTCGAGCGGTCGGGCGATTGCGGCGGCATCGCCACGCCGAGCGGCGACAGTTCTGTCATCCCCCACGTCGTCTGCACCTCGATTCCCCGCGCTTCGAAGCGGTCCATCAGGGCCTGCGGCATCGGCGCGCCGCCGGTCATCAGCCGCTTCAACGTCGGGACTTCGAAGCCGGCGGCGTCGAGATGATCGATGAGGCCGAGCCACACCGTCGGAACCCCGGCGGCAATGGTCACGCCCTCGCTCAAGATCATCTCGGCAAGGCTCGCTCCATCGGTATGCCGCCCGGGAAGCACCAGCTTCGCGCCCACCGCAGGCGCCGCGAACGGCAGGCCCCAGGCGTTGGCATGAAACATCGGCACCACCGCCAGTACGGCGTCGCGCGCGGTCAGGCCGATGACGTCCGCCTGCAATTGCCGCAACGTGTGAAGATAGTTGCCGCGGTGGGTGTAGGTGACGCCCTTGGGCGCCCCCGTCGTGCCCGAGGTGAAGCAAAGGCCGCACGGAGCCTGCTCGTCGAAGTCGCCCCAGCCCGCCTCACCCGCTGCAGCGTCGATCAACGCGTCGAGGCCATCCTCCATGGTCAGCACCCGCACCGGCTGTGACACGCCGCCGGCGATCTCGGCGGCAAAATCTTCGAGGTCGCTGGTGGCGATCAGAATGGTCGCGCCCGACCGTTTCAGCATGGCCGCCGACTGCTCGGCGGGAAGCCGCGGGTTCAGCGTGTGGCAAACCGCACCGATCCCCATGATCGCATACCACGCCTCGACATGCCCCTGCGTGTTCCAGCCCAGCGTCGCGACCTTGGCGCCTTGGCTGACGCCAAGCGTCAGCAACGCCGTCGACAGCCGCCGCGCCCGCATACGGAGGGCGGCATAACCCGTTCGCTTGATCGCACCGTCAAGCTCGCGGGATACCACCTGCGCCCGCGGATGCCATTTGGCTGCATGATCGAGGAATTTATCGACCGTCAGGGCGAACGGCTGAAGACTGCCGTCGTCCGGTGTCATACCGAACCTCCCATGTTCGAGGTGGGAGGAGCAGAGATTTGCCCCTCCCCTTACGGCGCCGATGTCGCGTCAGAAATCGTAGCCGAGACGGACACCGATCGTCCGCGGACGAACGCGCGCGTAACGGCTGTCGAAAAAGGCCTCAGGATGGACGTAGGTGATCTTTTTCGTGTCGAAGAGATTTTCGACATAAGCGCTGATCTTGGCCGGTCCCCGCTCGATGCCCGCCACCGCGTTCACGGTGGTGAAGGCCTGCGTATAATCGAAGGTGGGATTGATTTGCGTCGGGCGGCCCGGGACGTTCGGGAAGAGCCCCGGGAAGCTGCCTACATGCGACGCGGTCGCGGAGGCGAATCCGTCGGTGCCGGCCGAGACCGGGAAATCGTAGCGAACGGTCGCCGATCCCTGGAAACGCGGACCAGCCAAGCGGAAGCCGTCGACCGCGCCCGAGATGGCGGCCTCGGACGCCGTCAGCTTGGTCACCTTGGCGTTGTTCAGCGAGCCGTTAAGGAAAATCCCCAGCCCGCTGACCGGACGTGCGGCGAATTCGAATTCGAGGCCCTTGCTGGTCGCTTCGCCGATGTTGGTCGCGAACTGAACCTGGTCGGACAGGCGATTGGCCTGAACCTGGATGTTCGACCATTTGATGTAATAGGCCGCCAGTGCCGCCGACAATTTGCCGTCGAGGAATGAGCCTTTGATGCCGACCTCATAGTTGGTGAGATCGTCCGAGCTTGCGCCCTGCGGGATCACGAGATCGCTCGGATTGACCACGCTGACCGCACCGGCGCGGGCGTTCACCACCGGGCTGCGGAAGCCGGTCGACACCGTCGCATACATGGTAAGATTGCGATCGGGCTTGAACGACGCGCTGACCTTGTAGGACGGCTTGTTGTCCTTGACCTTGAGGCCGACTGCGGCGGGAATCGGGATAATGGTCAGCGGCGTGTTGCGTGCACCGGTCAACGCCAGCGTCAGATAGTTGCTGTTGAAACCACCCGGTTCGGTGAACGACTGCACCTTGGTGCTGGTGTAGCGAAGGCCGCCGGTGACCCAGAATTGCGGCGAGAAGCGGTAGGTCGCCTCGCCGAACGCCGCCAGTTCGCTCTGGTTCGCATGGGCACCGAAGCGCTGGTAATATTCGTCGGACAAACCGGTCAGGTTGCGCGCGGTGAGGAAAGCGGTCGACGCGCGATAGTTGTAATCGACGTCGCGGCGCTTCCAGTAATAGAAACCACCGACCACCCAGTCGAACGGGCTGTCGCTCTTCTTGGACGCGAGGCGCGTCTCCTGGACGAAGATCTTGTCGTAGGCGAGCGCGTCGAGCCCGAACGGAATGGCCTGCGCAAAAGTGCCGGCGAGATCGACCACGAAATATTGGTCGAACTTCGCATAGGTGGACGAACTGGTGAGGTCGCCGATACCGAGGTCGGCGTTGGCGGTCGCGTTGAGGCTGGTCAGCTTGGCGAAGAACTGGTCCGGCCGGTCCGAGCGGCGAACATAGTCGCCAAGCCGCGGATTGATCAGCCCACTGTCCTTCGGCTTGTTGTTCTCGTGCATGGCGGTCAGCCGCAGCGAAAGGCCGTCCTGCGGCTCGAACAGCAGGCTGGCGCGGCCGCCATAGGAGCGCAATGTGTTGGCGTTCTTCTTGCCGGTGCCGATGTTGTCGACCCAGCCTTCCTCGTGGCGGGCGAACCCGACCGCGCGAAACGCGATCTTGTCGTTCACCAGCGGCACGTTGATCATGCCGTTGTAACGCTGACGGAAGGCGTCGCCGTCCGTGAGACCGAAGTCGACCAGCACCGAAGCTTCGGTGCGGTTGAGATTGGGCGCCTTGGTGATGATCCGCATCGCGCCGGCAAGCGAATTGGCTCCGAACAAGGTGCCCTGCGGCCCGCGCAGGAACTCGACCCGCTCGACGTCGAACAGGGTCGGATCGAGAATGGTGCTGTTGCCGTTGGCCGAAATCGGCAGCTCGTCGATATAAATGGCGACGGTGCCGGCAAGGTTCGCGCCATAACCGTTGGTGGCGATGCCGCGGGCGGTGAAATTGTTGAAGTTGGCGGTCGGCTTGTTGACCACGATGCCCGGCGTTTCGCGGGCCAGATCCTCATAGCCGACCAGGCCCTTCTCGCTCATCGTCTCCTGCTGGAAGGCGGTGATGGCGAGCGGCACGTCCTGCAGCCGTTCCGAGCGGCGAGTCGCGGTGACGATGATGTCCTGGCTCTGCTCGGCCGGGGCGGTGGGAGAAATCTGTTCGACCGGCTGCGTCTCGGCCTGTTGCCGGGCCTGGCTGTCCTCGACCGGCGCGGTGGTGCTGGCGGTTTCGGATTGCGCCGCGGCGGGCGCCGCGAAACCGATGAATGCAAGCGCCGCAGCCGACGCCAGAAGATGACCCCTCATGCCCAAACTCCTCCTGTTGACGGGACCGGCCACTGCCGCCTCAACCCATCGAACATGCCTTTCACTATCACCCTAGTCAACATTCATTATCGCGCGTGTGAATGTTTTTGATTTGTCTTGAGAATAGTGGATTTGCGCCGTTCGTCAGCAACCGGGCGCCGCCGACGCGATGACGGGGGCGGCGAGTCCGACGTTCCAGTTCCAGCCATCGCGGCCCGCGGCGCGGCGGCGGCACATCACCGTTTCGTTGAACTCGAACATGCCGGGGAACGGGTCCTTCTTCGCCATCGGCACGTCCCCGAACCACATATAGTTCTGCTGAGCGCCATAGGCCGGCCAGCGCGGGGCTGCCGCGGCGGTTGGCTGGCCGGTTCGCACGAAGCTCACCCAATAATCGACCATCGCATCCGACATCCGGCGCTCGGCGGGCGTGTCGGGTACCTTGGGCCAGCGCGGCGGCGTGTTCTGCAGCGTGCCCCAGGTGTAGGGCAATTCGGACGCGTGAAAGGCATGCAGCCCGGCATTGTCCGCTGCGGGATAGCCATGATCGAAGAGATACAGGAACGCCGGCTGACCGATCGCGGTCTGCTTGCGGGCGATCCGCTCGGCGGTCCAGCCATAGAGGCTGTCCCTAGTCGTCGCGAGCGTACTCTCCTGATGAGTGGCGCTGGGATAAAGCTTCAGGAAAGCAGGTGCGAGATCGCCGTAGCGCGCGCGGATCTCGCGTTCGTACTCGGCTGGGCTGCTGGCGAAATTCGGGGCGAGCCGCCGCAGCGAGCGGATCTCGCCCTGATTGAACCCGGCCAGCACCGGCACCCTCGCCTGTTGTCCCGCATCGAACGCGTCGACCATTTGGCGCGGGAGCAAGACGCCATCCACCGTTCCGAACGGGAGGAAGCCGGCCTTGACCGCACCAGCCGTCAGCTCGGCCGCATCGCGCTTACGCAAGTCGGCGATAGTAGGTGCGCCGAGCGCCTTGCCCAGCGTCTGCCCGCCGACCTCCCAAGCCGGCAAACCGAACGCCGGCTTATGCAGCTCGGGCATGTTGATCATGTAGGAGCTCTGCGCGATCACGCCGCGAAACAGCCCGCGTGCGGCCGGTGAGGTCATCAGGTACAGCCCGCTGAGGCCGCCCGCCGATTCGCCGGCAAGCGTCACCTTGGCCGGATCGCCGCCAAACGCCGCGATGTTGCGCTGGACCCAGCGCAGCGCGGCGATCTGGTCCATCAACCCGTAATTGCCCGAACGCCCGTCGCCGCTTTCCTTGCCAAGCTCGGGATGCGCCATCCAGCCGAGCACACCGAGGCGATAGTTGATCGTCACCACGACGATCCCGCGCTCGGCGAGGCGCTGGCCGTCGTACATGACTTCGCGGCTGCTCCCGCCGAGCAAGGAGCCACCGTGGACCCACACCATCACCGGCGCCCGCCGCGCGTTGGCGGGCTTCCAGATGTTGAGCGACAGGCAATCCTCGCTGATCGGCAGCGTCACGCCATTGTAGATGTTGGGCGGCCCCCCGAATGGCTGCACGCAGGCCGGGCCGAAGTCGGTCGCCGCACGCTCCCCTTGCCAGCGCCCGAGCGCGACGGGCGGCCGCCAGCGCAGCTCGCCGACCGGCGCCTTGGCATAGGGAATGCCCTTGAACACCTGCGTCGTGCCGGCAGTCGTCCCGCGCACCGCCCCGGCGGGTGCGTTCACCACCTGCGCCGCGGCAGGGGCCGCGACCAGCGCCGTCAATGCGAGAAGCACCGTCTTCATGCCTGCGACTCCTGCCGGCCGAGCACGCGCGCCAGACGCATGAACAAGGCGATCGCGATCAGATAAAAGGGTGTCAGCGTGTAGAGGGCCAGTTGCAGGCTATTGGTCGAGCCCTTCAAGGCGAACCAGTCGCTCGCCGCGCCAACCCACGTCGGCCCAAGGCCAAGTCCGATGAAGTTCATCACCAGCAACAGCAACGCCCCCGCCAGCACCCGCTGGTTCGGCGCGCTTTCTTCCTGCACCAGGGTCACCGAGCAGCTGAGATAGAAATAGTTAAAGAACATGACGACGGTCAGCAGCACCAGCGCCAACGGCCACGACGGTGCCCACACGAACGCGAGATAGAAGGGCATGGCGATCGCCAGTGACCCGGCGGGCAGCAGTGCGAAGCCGCGGCGGCTGGTGCGGGTCACCTTGTCGATGATCCGCCCCGACGCGAGCATCCCGCCACCCATGCCGATCACGATCACCAGCGCATACCAGATGGCGACTTCGGACAAGCTCATGCCCTTTTCGCGCATCAGGAACAGCACGGCGAAATTGCCGAGGCCATAAGTGACGAACTGCGTCGCGCCGCTGCCGAAGGCGGCAAGGCTCATCACCGGATTGCGGAAGAACGCCTTCACCGTTCCCCAGAAAGGCGCGTGCCCGTCGTGCCCCGCGCGCGCCGTGTCGGTGGCGCCCTTGGCGGGCTCGGGGATGATGAAAGGCAGCGCCAGCGCGGTGACCACGCCGACCACCCCGATCGCGATGAACGCATCGCGCCAATTGAACGCGGCGGCGATCGAGGCACCCAGCGAAATGCCCAGTGCCGCGCCGATCGGAGGCCCCAGATTATAGATACCGAACGCCATACCCCGCCGCCCCGGCGGGTAGGTGTCGGTGATTAGCGCATAGGACGGCGGCACGCCTCCAGCTTCGCCGAAGCCGACCGTCATCCGGGCCAGCGCCAGCTGCGGATAGGTCCGGGCCAGCCCGCAGGCGATGGTGGCCGCGCTCCACACACCGCAGGCGAAGCTCAGCACCGCGACCCGGTTGGTGCGATCGGCCAGCCAGCTGACGGGAATGGCGATGAAGCAATAGAACATCGCAAAGTAGAGGCCACCGAGCAGCCCCAGCTGGCCGTCGGTGATCTGCAATTCGTCCTGGATCGGCTTGGCCAGGATCGCCAGCAATTGCCGATCGAGGAAGTTCAGGACGTAGACGAAGGTCAGGGTAGCGAGGACAATCCCGGGACGTCGCCGTCGCCGCGGCGTTTCGACACCCATGCCAAGCGGCTCTGCGTGAACGGCCATATGCTGCCAACTCCTCCTGCTCCGGATGGGCAGTGGACATCAGCCATGACCTCAAGTCAATACACGCTCACTCGTGTGTGAATGTCTTTGTCGAGCTTGACGCGTGCTGCGGCGCAGCACAGGAATGCAATCGTGACCGAGGCAAGCAAACCCGTCCGACGCTCGCGCAAGGCCGAGCAGCGCGCCGAGACCATGGAGGCGATCTACGACGCCGCCGAGGAACTGTTTTCGAAGCACGGGCTGCACGGCGTGACGCTGAAGGACGTGGCCAAGCAGGTCGGCGTCCACCACACGCTGCTCAACTATTATTTCAGCGACAAGAAGGCGCTGTTCGACGCGGTCTTCGCCCGCCGCGCGACGGTGACCAGCGAACGGCGCATGAAAGCGCTCGACGATTACGAAACGGAAGCGGGCGACACGATCACGGTCGAAGGCGCGCTGCACGCCTTTCTCGACACCGATCTCGACACCTACATCACCGGCGGCGAGGGCTGGCGCAATTATGCCAAGCTCGGTGCGCAGGTCGCGAACACCCCGGAATGGGGCGCTGATCTGATGGACGAGCATTTCGATCCGGTCGTGCTGCGCCTGATCGACCTACTCCAACGCGCCCTCCCCGACTGCCCGCGCGCCGACATCTTCTGGGGCTATCACTTCGTCACCGGCGCCCTGATGCTGACCCTCGCCCGCACCGGGCGGATCGACAAGCTGTCCGGCGGCATCTGCCGGTCGGACGACTTCCATGCGGTCAAGGATCGCATGGCGAAGTTCATGGCCGCCGGCTTTCACGAAATCTGCGGATCTGATCTGTCTACGCCAGCCAGTGCCCCTGGTTGAAGCCGGCGATGACCCCGGCCTGGCCGAAGCCGACCACGTCGATCCGACCGTCATTGTTGATGTCGGCAAGTTCGCGATGATAGCTGTCGTCGCTGCTCCATCCCTGGTTGGTTCCGAAATTGAGCACGTCCAGGATCGGCGCCGAAAAGGATCCGTTCGCCCGGCCGTAGGCGACGTAGGTTCCGGCCACGCCAAAGCCGACGACGTCGGCAAAGCCATCGCCATTCACGTCGGCGACGGCGCGCGCGAAGCTGTTCTGGCTCGACCAGCCCTGATCCCGGCCGAAATTGCCGAGGGCCAGCTGCGGCGCCTGAAACGCGCCATCGCCCGTCGACAGCGCCACCCACGTCCCCGCGATGCCGAAGCCCAAAATATCGTCGAAGCCGTCGCCGTTCACATCCGCGACGGCACGGTGGAAAGCATTGTCGCTACTCCAGCCCTGCTGCACACCGAAATTGGCGACCGCAATCCGCGCGGCCTGGAAGGAGCCGTCGGCGTTGCCGAGCGCGACCAGGGTTCCGGCAGCGCCGAAACCGATCAGGTCGGCTCGCCCATCACCATTCACGTCACCCGTCGTTCGCGCGTAACCGTCCTGGGTGGTCCAGCCCTGATTGGTGCCGAAGTTGGCGGTGGCGAAGACCGGATCGGCAAAGGTGCCATCCGTTCGGCCAAAGGCGACAATGGTGCCCGCGACACCGAACCCGACGATGTCCGCGCGGCCATCGCCGTTCAAATCCGCGAGCTCACGGTGGAACAGGTTGTCGCTGCTCCATCCCGCCGACAGTCCGAAATTGCCGACGACCAGGCGAGTCGCCGCGAAGCCGCCGTTGGCAGCGCCGAAGGAGACCAACACGCCCGCCTGACCGAACCCGACGATATCGCTGAACCCGTCCCCGTTCACGTCCGCGATATGGCGCGGAAAAAGATCCTGGCTCGACCAGCCGCCCGCACCGATTGCGAACTCGCTGAGAAGAACGCCGCTTCCGCTCGAAAATTGTGTCGAGAGGCTGAGTTCGACGCCGCCGCTCGCAGCCGCCTTCACGACCAGCGGACCGTTGAGCGCGGCGCCGAACGTCAGGCTCCCGCCGGTGAAGCTCAACAGGCTGCCGGCAAGTGAAAACTGGAACCCGGCGAGGCTCGCGTCGGTGAAGACGATCGCATCCGACCGCGCGAAATCGGCGATGGTGTCTCCGCTCAGATTGACGACCCGATCGCTGAAGATATCCGCGCCGTCGCCGCCGACCAGCGTGTCGGCCCCCGCCCCGCCGCTCAGGAAGTCGGCCCCGGCACCACCCCGCAAGGTGTCGTCGCCCGCGCCGCCCTCGATGATGTCGTTACCCGCCCCGCCATCCAGCCGGTTGGCGACATCGTTGCCGAAGATGCGGTCGGCGCCGCTTCCCCCGATCGCGTTCTCGATAATGGTTTCGATCGCGATCGAGACATTGCCGACGCTTCCGCCGATGTTGGAAAAATTCCCGGATCGCAGGTCGATCAACTGGTTCGCCGAGAAGCCCGAATAATCGAGCGTATCGGCGCCGCCGCTATCGATGATGGTGTAGCTGCCGGAGCTGTATTTCGTGGCATCGAACACCGCGCGTCCGGCGGTGGAATTGAACCCGTAGACCGTGTCGCCAAGCCGGGTCGATGCCGGCACGCCGTACAGCAGCGCCATGGCGGCGATATCCGCCACTTGCGGCGTCATGACATAATTGAACGTGAAATTCAGATCGCGATAATAAGAATTCTCGCGCTGATCGAAGTACGACATGATGGTCACGGGCCAACCGTCGTTCAGATAATCGGCGTCTACGCTGTAGGACGCGGTTTCGTTGTAATCGCCGGCGTGACCAAGCCCCAGTGCATGGCCGATCTCGTGCAGATACGTCTGGAAGGCATAGCTATTGAGGTTGCCGCTGCTTCCTGAAATCCAGCTCGTGCTGATGTTGATGGTCGCCGACTGAATGCGACCGAGCGAGTAGGTGGTTCCCGTGAAGGCGCCTTCTTCGCTGTCGTCGAACTTGATGCCAAAGGTTCCGCCGCTTCCCGGCATGTCGACGAAGCGGATGCCCGTGACATCCGCCCAAAGATCAAAAGCCGCCCTGGCGAACGCCTGTCCGCTCGGGGTCAGCGCCGAGACATCGAACCAGATGGTTCGCGCACCGGATCCAAAATCCCACGCGCGTTTGCTGCCACCCCAATAACCGAACGCCAGATAATTCGCGATCCGGTCCACGCTCCAGACGGTTGATGTGGGAGTGATGCTCAAGGTGTCTGCCGACCCTGATTGCAGATACATGGGCTCCGATGCCGCGTCACTGAACTCGAACACCGCTTCACACTCCCCAATCACCCCGGGCGCGGCAGGCGATTGCACGCTAGCGCGACTGGTCCCGCTTAGACCTCGTCCCACGGCCTTAGCGCGCCATTTCTTACCCCAGATGAATTGCTAAGTCATTGACCGGGTTTGAAAGAGCTCGTTGGCGTCTCGATCCCATGGCGTTGCCTGCGAGCGACCATCGTCGATCCACAAGTTGTGCACCTCCGGCGATAGGTTCGTCCTACCGAAACAGCGGTTTTCTGCCTTTCCGATGAAAAGAGCGCCGCCGTACGATTCGAGCGCTGAGGGAACGCTCAGCCTTTCCATCGGTTCGGGGGCGATGACCATTACACTTCCCAAAGAGGTCCTCGTCGTCGAGGACGAGCCATTCGTCAGAATGGTCGCCGCCGACGCGCTGACCGAGCGTGGGATCATGGCTTGGGAGGCTGGCGATGCCGGCGAAGCACTTCATGTGCTCTCCGAGCATCCGAACATCGGCCTTGTCTTCACCGACGTGAATATGCCGGGCGACATGGACGGGCTCGATCTGGCGCACGAAGTCAATCGTCTCCGCCCGGATGTCAGCCTCATCGTCACCTCCGGCGCGGTTTCCGTGACCGACGAGGAATTGCCGGACAGCGGGCGGTTCCTGCCCAAGCCCTACCCGACCGGGAAGCTGGTCCAGATCGTCGAGGAACAGCTTGACGGCCCCTTCCACGAACAGGTCAGCTGAACCACCTGCATAGCGGCTGATCCATCCGCCTTGTCTGTCGTCGAGGGCAACCCGACGTACCTCAGCCGCCCCTGCTTCAGATCATCCAGTGCCCCTGATTGTATCCCGCGAATACGCTGGTGGCCCCGAACCCGACGATGTCGATCGTGCCGTCATTGTTGATGTCGGCAAGTTCGCGATGATAGCTGTTGTCGCTGGCCCAGCCCTGATTGGGACCGAAGTTGGCGACGTCGAACCGGGCGGGCATGAAGGTGCCGTTGTCGAGACCGTACGCGACATAGGTCCCGGCGACGCCGAAGCCGACGATATCGGCATTGCCGTCTCCATTCAGGTCGGCAACCACGCGGGCGACGCTGTCCTGGCTTGACCAGCCCTGGTCGGTGCCGAAATTGCCGCTCGCAAGCGTCGGCGCGTCGAAGGTGCCGTCCCCCTTGGACAAAGCGACGTACGTGCCGGCCTTGCCGAACCCGATGATGTCGTCGAACCCATCGCCATTGACGTCGGCGACCGTGCGGTGGAACGCATTATCGCTGCTCCAGCCTTGCTGAAGCCCGAAGTTGCCAAGGATCAGCGCCGCGGTCCCGAAGCTGCCATCGCCGTTGCCGAGCGCGACCAGCGTCCCACCAACACCGAAGCCGATGATATCGGCCTTGCCGTCGCCATTCACGTCACCGGTGACGCGGGCAAAGGCGTCCTGCGTCGTCCATCCCTGATTGGCGCCGAAGTTCGCCGCCGCGAAGACCGGATTGGCGAACGAACCGTCGGCCTTGGCAAGGGAAACGAACGTGCCGGCAACGCCGAAGCCGACGATATCCGCTCGCCCGTCGCCATTGACGTCGGCGAGCTCACGATGGAACTGGTTGTCGCTCGTCCAGCCCGACGCTTGCCCGAAATTGGCAAGCACCTGCGCGGCAGTCGAAAAACCGCCCTTGGCCGATCCGAACGACACCAGCACGCCCGATTGCCCGAAGCCGACGATATCCTGGAAGCCATCGCCGTTCACATCCGCCAGATGACGCGGAAACTGATTCTGGCTCGACCAACCGGAATTGCTCAGGAAATTGTCGATCGACAATTTGCCCGGGTCGGAGAATTGCCGGCCCGACGTGTTGATCGTCAGTTCGACCCCGCCCTCGGCCGCGGCGCGGGCATAGAGTTTGGTGCCGGCCGCCAGTCCGCTGAGCGTCAGCGACGCGCCGCCAAAGGTCAGGGTGCTCCCGCTCAGCGTGTATTGGAAGCCGGCAAGGGTCGCGTCCTTGATGACGATGCGATCCTCGGCCGAAAAATCGGTGATGGTGTCGCCGTTGAAACCGGCCCGCGTGTCGATGAAGCTGTCCTTGCCGGCGCCGCCGGTCAGGATGTCGATGCCCCCATTGCCGGTCAGAACGTCGTTGCCATCGCCGCCGTCCAGCCTGTCCGCGCCGCCGACCCAGTCGGGATCGACCCGCAGGGTGACCGACTGATTTTCGTCGAGCCCGAACGCCCCGTCGCCGACCAGGACGTCGTCACCGCCCCCGCCGACGAGGATGTCGTTCCCCTGCCCGCCGGCCAGAACGTTGGCATTGCCGTCGCCCGTCAGGCGATCGTTGCCGTACCAGCCGCCGAGGTTCTCGATGCTGGTCAGGGTCCAGTTGCCGATCCCGGTGGCCTGGGCGGAACCCTGCGCCAGCAGGCTGACCGTCACTCCCGCATTGGTGTAGCTCGGCGCAAACGCCAGATCGAGGATATCGACCGTGTCCGTCCCGCTTCCGCCGTCGATGAACTTATCGCCGAGTCCGACCGTGAAATAGTCGTTGCCGCCGTTGCCGGACAGCCGGTCGGTCCCGCTGAAGGTCCAGAACCAGTTTGCGGCATCATTCCCGGTCAGCGTGTCGTCGCCATAGGTTGCGGTGATGTGCTCGATGCTGATCAGCGTATCGACGCCTTGCGTGCCGGTATCCTGCGGACCCGAGATGCGAAGGTCCACGGTGACGCCGGGTCCGCCGTTCAGGAAATAGCTGACCCGGTCGTTACCCAGTCCACCATCGTACAGGTCGTTGCCGAACGGGCCGTAGTTGCCCGAAAATTCCGACAGGAGATCGTGTCCCGCGCCGCCGTAAAGCTTGTCGTTGCCAAGACCGCCGCGAAGGATGTCGTTGCCCGCGCCGCCGGTCAGGACGTCGTCTCCGGCCTCCCCGCTGATCTCCACCACGCCCGGCGGGCTGATGGTGTCGGGACCGTCCGTTCCAAGATAGGACGTGCGACCCGTGGCACGGAAATCGAAGCCGCTGATATTCTCGGGAACGAGCGCGTCGATGCCGACATTCTCGAGCACGAGGACTGTGCGGAAGACACTGATCGACGCGTCGAGCTGGGGATCGAATTCCTGGACCTGGATCTGCAGGACCACGTCCGCGCCGCGCTGCGCAAGCCGCAGCCAGCCCGTCGAAAACGGATTGGTCGACGGGTCCCACGACCCGTTCGCGCCAGTGATATGGTCCTTCAGGAAACCAAGCAGATCGAGACGGTCGCCGCCGACGCCGGCCTCGAAGTCGGTGATGTTGATCGCGTGGAAAAAGGAGCTGCCGAATTCGCTATCGTCGTCGACGCGGCCTTCCGACCAGTCAAGGTCCGTCGAACTCAGCAGCGACACGGTATCCGACCCGCTGCCAAGCTGCACCGTGTACGTCGCCTGCGAACGATATTCGTAACGATCGGCGTTGATCTTGACCACGTCGTCGCCGGCACCGGCATCGATGCTGACCTGCCCGCCGCCATCGACCGCGATCACGTCATTGCCGTCGCCGCCGATCAGGCTGGCCATCACATAAGCGTTCTTGGGGGCATCGAGCCGGATGCTGTCGTTCCCTGCCCCGCCGTCGAGCACCAGCGAACGCGGAATGGCCAGGACCTCGTCCGGGGTGAAGTCGATCACCCGGAGCTGGTCGTCGCCGTCTTCGCCATACAGGCTGTCGTTGCCGCCGAGGCGATCGAGAAGCACGTCGTTGCCGGAACCGCCATAGAGCGTGTCGTCGCCGAAATCGCCGTCGAGCCGGTCGGCTCCGTCGCCGCCAATCAAGGTGTCGTTGCCGGCGCCCCCGCTCAACACATCGTCGCCGCTGCCGCCATTCAGGATGTCATCGCCGGACAGGCCGACGAGAACGTCGTTGCCGCTGGTCCCGGTAATCTCCTGGCCTGCAACCGAAGCACCCGTGGGATCGAACCCGGCAAGATTGAAGGCGACGAGATCGTCCTTCGCGACATTCTCTAAGATGATGACCGTCTTGAAGACGCCGACACGCTCCCGGATGTCGAAGT
>Ga0310813_10000088_pt1 | contig 68438 bp, 61 predicted proteins | sample YN3metagenome_FD_203086 | JGI IMG/M metagenome (GOLD analysis project Ga0310813, IMG submission 203086) | Soil microbial communities from experimental microcosm in Duke University, North Carolina, United States - YN3 | ecosystem: Engineered > Artificial ecosystem > Soil microcosm > Unclassified... | reverse complement strand
GTAAAACTGCGGCATGTTTGCCTTGAATGTAAGATCCAATCCCTTTCCTATCAGGAACACTGATTGGATGTTTGGGTTATTAGCTTTTTGATGGTCAAAAAATCTTTTTATACCAATAGGCGACCACTCTCCATAACCATAGACATTGTATAGTTTCTCTACATCTGTCAACAGCACCGAATAGCTTCCTCCTCCTATGGAAGCTCTGTAGTCTGCATACTCCTGCGAAGCAGACCATAATTTTTGATGAGTGATAATGATATAATTTTCAGTAGTAGAGTAAGACGTCAGATCCACCTGCTTGATCAACGGTGTGAGATAAGTATCGTTTTGCATTACTGTAAAAGCGGTAACACCCGAAGGAGGAAAAACAGAAGCCATACCGCTTGCCAAAGTCACAGGTAGGATCCCAATATTGTTTTTATCTGTGTAATCGTATGCAACTGGTTGTGCTGGAGAAGACCAGTTAAGCGTATATGTCTGTGGCGTGGATGGAGTGGCGGGTTGAAAAATTTTCACCGAATTTCCTTCCATAGAAACATTCTGAGGATATGTGAGTTTTACATATAGAACCGAATACCAGTTGTTATCCATAGCTGTTGGGTCTATCGCTATTTGGATGCTGGAAGTAAGCATGGAGGCAGGAAAGGTTCGTGAATAATAGCTCCTGTCCTGTTGACTGAATACCGGGAAAGAATCTATAATATCCGGACCATTCAAATGCGTAATTCGGAAATACATTTTCCGGTTGAAAATACCGCTTCGTCCTACGATCATCACTTCCATTTTACAAGAAGGGCCGGAAGTATTATAATCAATTGGTGCAATGTCTTCGTAATAAGTCGATCCGTTGATTGAACCACACCAACCTTCTCCACGATCTCCATAGCTTTGTTTAGCTTCGCCATACTCAATTCCTCTGGAATAATCATCGGTAAAAAGATGAAAATATTCAGCCATATGATAACTGGCATTTCCGGAAGAGGAGATGGATGCCGTAGGCATTCTTTTGTTACTGGTAGTAGGCACCCAGGTTAGAAAAAAAGCAGTAGTATCGTTAAATAAATTATAATACTGATGAGGTTGGTAAACCGGCAGAATATATAACCCAGCGTCTTGCGTGCCATCGTTCATTTTTCCATAAAAAATAAGCGAATCCTGATCATCAAAAGTGCCGTCCGTCTCACCTTTGATCAGTATATTCTGCTCCACTCCCCGGTGCCATAGCTGAAAGCCACGTGGATCCTGATTTACATTCACTCCCGCTGCTAATAGTTGCGCCTTTGAAACAGCATACATTCCATTCTGAGCAGTGGAAAATTTATAATAAGTTTGCCCAGGCACGATCCATTCATTGCCATACTGAGCCTTTCCTACTGTGGCAAACAGGATCAGATAAAGGAATATCAGTAGATTCTTTTTTTTCATACTTTATTTGTTCAGTGCCAGTTTTAAAGAAAAGACATTTGAATAAAGCGCTTCTGCCTGGTTGCCAACATCGGTCAGCGCGTAATCAATATACAATCTACTGATCCGCACTCCTATCCCGAAGTTGGGCTGGAAAGTAGTTTTGGTGCCTTTATCAAAATCCTTGATCTTTTGAATATTTCCTGCACCAAAACGAAGGAAGATAATTTGGTTATAATCCAGCTCAAATCCTGCCATTGGATCTATTGAGACTACGTTGGATTTGATCAGTACGTTTCTTTTTCCATCAAACGTATTTACAAAATCGATGGCTGTGAGTAAGCCGATTTTTTTAAACATTTTAAACTGCCTTGCTACTCCCAGAATAACTTTAGGTAAGGTCACCTCAATCGAGTTCTGCGGAATAGTGTTTCCCGTTGCCGCATACACATCCTGGATCAGCGCTGTGTTGTGTGACCAGGCGTTGAAGGTTCCTGTCACATCTCTTGCCATCAACCCAAACTTCCATTTTTTGCGAATGTATTGCGCACCTGCATCCAAGCCAAATCCCCAGGCATTGGCAAACTGGCCAACAGTACGGTGTATCACTTTAAAATTGGCGCCAAATTGCAAGCCTGGTACCAGTTTTGTCTGCCTTGCGTACGACAGCAGGAAAGCATAATCAGCTGCAGAGAAATAACGAATATTGTTGTAGTTAAGCGCACCATTGGCATCGTACAGATAACGTGTATCCGGTATGTCATCGACTCCAAAACGAATGATAGAAAGAGCGATCACGCTTTGAGAATCCAGGTGTGTAGCAAATGCTCCGTAATCGTATTTGGCAATCCCTGCAAAATATTCGGAGTGCATGAGCGCTACTTCATGTTTGCTTTTCATATTTAGCAATCCTGCAGGGTTCCAGTAGGCCGCCGTTACATCGTTGACCGAAGCTACCTGCACATTGGACATTCCCAAGGCTCTTGCTCCTACTCCGATGTTTAAGAATTCATTGCTGTATTTGGGTGCTGTTGTTTGTGCGTACACCAATCCTATAGCACAACTGCTCCAAATGATGAATAGCAAAAAATATTTTTTCATTCTATAGCTTCTACTTTCTTTCTGTACAACGTACTGATTTAAAACAATATTGTAACTTTTTTAATAGGATCGAAGAATTTAGTATGTATTCTAAAACCCGCGAAAAAGTAACTTTTTAGAGGTATTTTACTACTTTTGAGTTAACTTAGAAAGTCTTGAACAAACTAACTCGCCTAGAGTAAAATTAGTATAAATCTTATGAAAAAAATTTATTTATTTATCCCCATTCTACTTTTAGTGACCTTATTTTCCTGCGAGGAAAAAAAAGGTACTACTACTGTAGACACTACACAAACCAAGCCGATGGCTATTAACGCGTCTTCTACCTTGCGTACCTTACGCGATAGCGCCGATAAAGCCTGGGATAAAATGATCAAATCCGACGATCAGAAGGTAGACGATCTTGCACGCTTGCTGCAAGAAATCTCTTATTGCAAAAAATACAACGCCTTGCTACTCGATTCGCTTAATGAAGTAGTAAAGACCTTAAAGGATAAGCGCTACAAGCAACTAACCATGCTTAGTCCGGAGATCGACCAATATGATGAGCTTACTAACCTGGTGATCTCAAGAGTAAAATACCTTGCCCGTACTACTGGAGAACTGAAATCTCATCCGATCGCGGAAACGCTTTTCAACGACATTGCCGCTGCAGACAACGATGTGGTTCGCTACCGCAGCCTGTACGATCATTTCGCCATGGAGTACAATGATTTCCTCGACAAAAATAAAGAATTGCTGGGTGAAAACGTCAATGATTTTCCAAAGCTGCCGCTGTTTAGCGTCATTGTGAATGCTTGAAACATTATGAATGTTGAATTATGAGTTATGAATTCATAACTCATAATTCAACATTCATAATTTTAAAAAAATTATTCAGAGATAACAATTTTATTGATCTTGTCTCCCGCTTTAATCTGGTCGATCACTTCAAGTCCTTCAACCACTTTGCCAAAACAAGTATGCACTTTGTCGAGATGCGAAGTTCTGTTTCTGCTATGGCAAATGAAAAACTGTGAACCGCCCGTATCTTTTCCGGCATGAGCCATTGATAATACACCACGGTCGTGGTACTGGTTTCCTCCGCTGGTTTCACATTTGATCTTGTAGCCTGGTCCGCCAGAACCATTGCCTACCGGGCATCCTCCCTGAATTACAAAATCAGGAATTACCCTGTGAAAGGTAAGACCATCATAAAAACCTTTTTGCGCCAGGGAAACAAAGTTTTTTACTGTGTTGGGAGCATCCTGTTCGTAGAATTCTACTTTCATATTCCCTTTTTCGGTTTGTATTTCTGCTTTCATATTGGTTAAAAATAAGTATGTATGTATAACAATAAGACAAATATAGGAAAGAAATTAAAAAACATAGAATTATCGCTAACTTCACCCGCTATAAATCTTTTTACCAAATGCCAAAAGTAATTTTAATCACCGGAGGTTCTTCCGGTCTTGGAGAAGCAATGTGCGAACATCTTGCCTCTAAAGGACATATCGTTTATGGAACCAGTCGCAAAGTTTCCGAAAATGTTGCCGGAAAATTCAAAATGATCGGAATGGATGTTTGCGACCGCAACAGCATTACTCAAGCCGTTTCATCCATTTTACAAAAAGAAGGAAAACTCGATGTTGTGATCAACAATGCCGGTCTGGGAATGGCGTCTCCCCTGGAAGAAGCCATGGACAAGGACATCGATAAATTATTCGCCACCAATGTACGCGGCGTGATCAACGTAATGCAGACCGTGTTGCCACCAATGAGAAAACAAAAAAATGGTCTTATTATTAACATCACGTCTATTGCAGCAGAGATCGCTTTGCCCTACCGGGGCTTATATTGCGCAAGCAAAGCCGCAGTTGAAAAATTTACAGAAGCAGCCCGTATGGAATTAAAAGCATTCGGCGTACAGGCATGTACCTTCCAGGCCGGAGATATTAAAACCAATATCAACTCTAATCGTCTTACTGCCGAGCTTTCTACTGGTTCAGTATATACAACCGAATTTACAAGAATCAATAATGAAATTCATGCTGATGTAAACAAAGCTGTATCGCCTTATTTTTATGCAGAAAAAATAGAAAAAATAATTAACAGTTCTTCTATAAAACGTACTTATGTTGCGGGCCGTTTCATTCAACGCCTGTCACGTTTCCTAAGCAGAATATTGCCTGGCGTATGGTTCGAAAAAATTATTATGAACCACTACAAACTGTAATTCCGTTTATCTAAAAATAAAAAGCTCCCAACCAAAAATGGTTAGGAGCTTTTTATTTTTATTCAACAGTCGTACTCACTATTGCTTCGTGGCGTATTTTGTGTTATAAATCGCTACTGCTTCCTCGATCAGGTTATTGCTTCTTACCTGCATGGTAATATTGATGATTTGTAGGGTAAGACCTGTTCCCATCATAGTAGCACCTACTGCAGTTACTCCTCTAGAGTCAGGATCTACTGAACCATTATCACCACCACTGCTCATCACAACGCCTTTAATGGTAGTAAGCGAGCCTATCACCAGCAAAGGAAGGCCAAGACCCAATGCTACTGAATTTCCGATTGCTTTCTGCGTGCTTGATCTTCTTAATAATTTTAGGATCTGTGGATCATTTGTATTCTTCAACAAAGTGATCACTCTTGCTTTTGAAATATATCGTCCATTCTGACGATAGCTTCCCATATTGTTTTCAATAGTAGTATTAACAGGCTCTGGCGGTGCAGGTGTGTATGTAACCGGAGGAGTTGTTGTCACAGGTGTAGTAGTAGTAGGCACAGGCGTATTAGATGAATTGCTGTTGATCACTTCGTTTACGCCATTTTCATAACGTACCAGCACCACTTCTGATTTGCCGATTGAATATACCGGGCCATCCTGAAAATCAAAACGTTTATATTTGATCTCGTTCACTCCAACTTCAAGTACTTTTACTTTCAGCTCTTCACCACTTTTTTTAATGATCATATCCTGGCTGTAAGCGGCTAATGACATCACAACCGAAATACAAAAAAAGAATAATTTTTTCATGTTAATGCTAGTTTATTGTAAGACAAAAATACAATTATATTTAAAGGATGCAATTTTTTTGAAGGAAAGGATAGTATTTAACATATATTTTATAATTTTATGAGCTCCGGCTGGAAACTAAAGGCCGGGGCTATTAACAACAAACAAGCGTTAGACATTAATTAAATCAAAAAAGAATGAAGACACTGGACACCTTTAATTTCTCTGGTAAAAAAGCCTTAGTAAGAGTTGATTTCAACGTTCCTCTGGATGAGAAATATAACATCACAGACCTTACCCGGATTAAAGCTACGATCCCAACGATCAATAAAATTTTAAAAGATGGTGGTTCTGCTATTTTAATGTCTCACCTGGGCAGACCCAAAGGCGGATACGAAGAAAAATATTCGCTGAAACATCTTCTTCCTACGCTTAACAAAACTTTCAATACTACTGTAAAATTTGCTCCGGACTGCATCGGCGAGGAAGCGGTGAAACTGGCTTCTGAACTGAAACCAGGTGAAATTCTTTTACTAGAAAATCTTCGCTTCTACAAAGAAGAAGAAAAAGGAGACGTAGAATTTGCTAAAAAACTAGCACGCTACGGCGATGTGTGGGTAAACGATGCATTTGGTACCGCACACAGAGCACACGCTTCTACCGCTGTAATGGGACAATTCTTCGAAGATAAAGTTTGCGGATATGTAATGCAGGCTGAGCTTGACAATGCTAAAAAAGTATTGGGCAATCCTGAAAGACCTTTCACTGCAATCATGGGTGGCTCTAAGATTTCTGATAAGATCCTTGTGATCGAAACGCTGTTGGATAAAGTAGACAACCTGATCATCGGTGGCGGTATGAGTTATACTTTTGCCAAAGCAGCAGGTGGAAAGATCGGGAAATCAATTTGCGAAAATGATAAACTGGATCTTGCAAAAGCAATCGTGGAAAAAGCAAAAGCAAAAGGAGTTAAACTCTTCTTGCCTCTTGATACTGTAATAGCCGATAAATTTTCTAACGACGCTGCTAAGAAAACTGTAAACAGCAACGAGATCCCTGATGAGTGGGAAGGTCTTGACATCGGCGGTAAAAGTGTAGACGAGTTTTCCAAAATTGTAGAATCTTCTAAAACTGTAATGTGGAACGGACCTATGGGCGTTTTCGAATTCCCTAACTTTGCCACAGGTACAGAAGCCATTGCAAAAGCAGTAGTAAAATCTACCGACAAAGGTGGTTACTCATTGATCGGCGGCGGAGACTCTGCTTCAGCCATCAACAACCTTGGCTTCGGCGACAAAGTATCATACGTATCTACCGGTGGTGGAGCTCTTCTTGAATACCTGGAAGGTAAAACACTGCCTGGTGTAGCAGCATTGGAATAAAAATCAATCCCAAAAATCAATTCCAAAAAATCTAAGTTTGGAATTTGAATTATTGTTTTTTGGAATTTAATCTATAATATTTCATAAATCCCAAGCTTCAATACTGAATCTTGGGATTTTTTCTTTTATGTTTTCTGTTATTAGAATTCCTGATTTCATACTAACTTTACGCTTCACGAAAGAACACAATGTTACCAAACGATTTTCTGGATAGTTTATACAACAAACATAAAAGCAGTGAGCTCTTCCCTCCTACTTCTTCTGTTTCAAGGCTGATCACTAAAATACTGCTGATCTTATTTCCAGAACAAACCAAGCAACACTACAAAAGCAAAGAAGAACTGGAAGCTGCTTTCACCAGACTAGAAGCAGAGCTCGCTACCTTGCTCACTTCCATGCAAGCGCATTTAAATGCTGACGCAAAAGTTCTTGCTAAAAAATACGTCGAAGATCTTCCTGAAGTTTATTACAAACTCAATACCGACATCGACGCCTTACTGCACGGCGACCCTGCCGCCAAAAGCGAGTTTGAAGTGATCCGTGCTTATCCCGGCTTTTATGCAATCGCATTTTATCGCCTGGCGCATGAACTATATAAATTGGAAATTCCTTTCCTGCCAAGGATCCTGACCGAATACGCACACTCCAAAACAGGAATCGATATCCACCCGGCAGCTTCAATTGATACGCATTTTTACATTGATCATGGCACTGGTATTGTAATCGGTGAAACAGCCGTAATCGGAAAAAATGTAAAACTTTACCAGGGCATCACCCTCGGTGCACTCAGCGTGAGCAAAGACCTTGCTTCTCTAAAAAGACACCCTACGATCGAAGACCGCGTAGTGATCTACTCTGGTGCCACGATCTTAGGTGGCAATACCATTATCGGACACGACAGCATTATTGGTGGCAACGTATGGCTTACTGCAAGTGTGGCGCCTTTCTCCAAGGTATATCACCAACCGCAAACCAAGATCAGCGAATCGAACTAGGACTTTAAAATTAATCTGTAACAACCAATACTGTGAAAAAAATTATCAGCTTCGTCATTCGAAAAATTCCAAGAAAATATTTACAGATCTTTAGTCCTGTAGCGCTGAAATTCTTAGCACTGGTAAACCGCGGCAATGACGTGGAATGCAATGTCTGCGGAAAGTCCTACAAGAAATTTCTTCCTTATGGTAGACTCGTATCCAGAGAAAATGCTTTATGCCCAAGCTGCCTCTCTTTGGAAAGACACCGCCTGATGCAATTGTACCTGAAGGAAAAAACAAATTTCTATACTGCGCAGCTTAGAGTACTACATATCGCGCCGGAGCATTGCTTTATCAAACGTTTCAGCGCTATGAAAAATCTTAAATACGTAACCGCCGACATCGAATCGCCACTGGCAATGGTGAAGATGGATATTCATGAAATTCCATTCGAAGCTAATTCTTACGACGTAGTATTTTGCAATCACGTAATGGAACATGTACGCGACGATATCAAAGCTATGAGTGAAATTCACCGGGTGCTGAAACCGGGGGGATGGGCTATTATCCAGTCGCCGCTCTGGCCAGGGCTTACGACTACTTTTGAAGACAATAGCATTACTGATCCGAAAGAAAGAGAAAGAGTATTCGGCCAAAATGACCACGTACGAAACTATGGAACCGACTACGGAAGAAGACTTGAAAAAGCAGGTTTCCAGGTCACCGAAGATAAGTTTGTAATGGAGCTTCCTGCTGAAAAAGTGAAGCGCTATGCATTACCAGCTACAGAGATTATTTATTTTTGCAAGAAATAAAAATCATCGTTCAGCTGCTATAAAAATCATCTCCCTACTGTTGCTGTCCTGCATTGTGTCAGCAACAGCAACAGTAGGGAGATTTTTAGTTGATTACAGTTCAAATTCCTTCGCCTCCCCGATATTCATGCGGATTCTCCATTCTACAGGATAATAATTATTAAACCTGTTGTTAATTTTTTTCAGCCATCCCATCGGCAATCCCTTGTAGCAAGCCAGGATCCAATCGCCTTCCGGAAGTTCTATATCAAAATTTTCTTTTGCGAGGTAGCGCAATGCTTGCTGATAGTCTAACTCTATACGCGGAAAAAATTCCTGGGCCAGATCCACCGAAAGCGCCAGGGATGGGGCTGGCACACAATTTTTCTTTTTCAATTCTGCGAGTTCCAATCCGCAGGAAACGATATGAAGATGATTGGTGAGATAAATAATTTCATCCAACTTACCTGATGGTAATGCGAGAAGCTGTTCGCCGAAAAGTATTTTTTTCAAAGAAGTATTTTTAAGCCAATCCTTCGTCTCCGCCTCTGTTTCCTTGGAAAGCACCGTAAATGGATTTTTCATTTTCCTAGATTTGAAAATATATTCTTCTCCTGTTTTCTTTTTAACTATTGAAATAAAAAATCCTTCGCCTTTTGTTTTGTGTGGAAAAAACTTGTAGCCCTTTCCTCCTGCTTCTGAAGAAACTTCTGTAATGCCCCATTCCGAAGGCGATTGAAGCAATAGGCTTTCCGCTTCTTGTTCGCGAAGCAACCAATCTATATTTTGTTCGTCTTCGTTTGTATTAAACGTACATGTGCTATAGATAAGAATTCCTTCTGGTTTCAAACAAGGCCATACAGCCTCCAGGATGCGCTGTTGGCGGCTTACACAGAGCTGTACATTTTCGGGCGACCATTCCTTCATCGCTTCCTCATCGCGGCGAAACAAGCCTTCTCCCGAACAAGGCGCGTCTACTACAATCACATCAAAAAAACTTTTCAGTGCAGAAAAACGCTCGGGATCGCTATGAGTGACTACCACATTGCTCTTGCCCCATTTTTGCAGGTTTTCTTTTAAAATATATGCTCTTGATTTGATCACCTCATTAGATACCAAAAGACTCTGATCGTTGATCAGCGAGGCAATGTGAGTGCTTTTCCCGCCAGGCGCCGCGCAGAGATCAAGTATATTAAGTGAAGCAGACAAATCTACGTGCTGGCGAAAGGCTTGTTCTAAAAACATAGAACTTGCTTCCTGCACATAATAAGCCCCTGCGTGAAAGGAAGGATCCAACGTAAATACAGGACGGCTTTCAAGGTAAGAACCATAACTGGTCCATGGAACTGGAGCCTGTTTTACAGACGATTTGTTTTTGTCCGGGTTGAAACGAATACTTACTGGTCCTTTTGTTTCATATGCTTTTTCAAATGCCTTATACTCGGTTCCTAAGAGCGTTTGCATTTGTGATTGAAAAGCGGAAGGAAACATATTTAATTTTGAGTTATGAATTTTAAATTTTGAATCAGCTAATTCGTCAGTTGCAAAAATAAGATATTATCCTTTTTATCTGACATCTTAAACACCTATAAAACAAAGAATCCCCTATCAAACGACAGAGGATTCTTTATTTTATGAATTCAGTAAAGATTACTTTACCTTGTCTACGATTGCTTTGAATGCTTTCGCATCGTTCATAGCAAGATCAGCCAATACTTTTCTGTTGATCTCGATTTGTGCTTTTGCAAGCAAGCCCATGAACTGAGAATAAGAAAGACCATACTCTCTTACACCTGCGTTAATTCTTTGGATCCATAGAGCGCGGTATTCTCTTTTCTTCGCTTTTCTATCTCTGAAAGCGTATTGAAGACCTTTTTCATAAGTGTTCTTCGCTACGGTGTGTACATTACCTCTGGCTCCCCAGTAGCCTCTGGTCTTTTTGAGAAGTTTTTTTCTGCGGTTTCTCGACGCAACTTTTGGGACTGATCTTGGCATTTTGTGTTTCTCATTTTTCGGTCTTTGGCGTCTGCCTTCTGGCGAGATCTTTTAAACCAAAGCCCCGGTTTAACATTGTTTCAACCTTACTTAAGGATTTAGATTTTCAACATGGCTTTTACATTGGCCATATCCGCGTTACTTACCAGCGACGCATGAGTCAGACGTCTCTTCTGCTTGGTTTCTTTCTTAGTCAGGATGTGGCTTTTGTAAGCATTTTTACGCTTAATTTTACCAGTACCTGTAAGTTTAAACCTTTTCTTTGCCGCTGATTTTACTTTTTGTTTTGGCATAATCCTACTATTTATAAAACTTACTATTAATTACTTTTTAGGTTTTGGAGAGAAGAAAATATACATTCTCTTTCCTTCCAGTCTAGGCATGTCTTCTACTTTCGCGTATTCTTCCAATGCCTGTGCAAACTTCAGCAGCAGGGTTTCTCCTTGTTGCTTGTATACGATCTGTCGGCCTACGAAATGTACATAAGCTTTTACTTTGTTTCCTTCTTTAAGGAAGTTGATCGCATGTTTGAGCTTAAAATCAAAATCATGATCGTCTGTATTAGGGCCGAAACGAATCTCCTTTACAACTACCTTATGTGTTTTGGCTTTTAGCTCCTTTTGTTTCTTCTTTTGCTCGTATTTGAATTTCGAATAATCTACGATCTTACACACCGGCGGCTCTGCATTGGGAGAAATCTCTACAAGATCCAATGTCTTCGAACGCGCCAACGCCAGAGCATCTGCTAAATTCATTACGGACGCCTCGATGTCGTCTCCTACTACCCTTACTTTGGGAGCTCTTATCCTTTCGTTGATGTTGTAAGGCTCTTCTTTAACTCTGGGGCCTCTTGGATTATTTCCCCTGGGATTTGGACGTAAATTCATTTAGTAAAATAAAATTCTTATTTGTTTGATTTTTTACAGGGTGCAAATATCCGAATAAATATTTGATTATAAAATAAATATCTAGATTTTTTAATATTGAATCTTTATTGAAAACCAACAAGTTACCTGTTTGCGAATTATCATGTTGAATTATGAGTTACCGGTTAATTGGTTATTTATTTGGGGGTAGCAAAATAAATAACTTCTTTTCATTCATAACTTATCCAAACAGCACAGTAAAAGCAGAACCTTTCCCAGGCTCGCTTTCTACAGAGATAGATCCTCCCAGCGATTCGAGTTGATTGCGTGTAATGAACAATCCCATACCTCGTGAATCTGCATTAGGGTGGAAAGTTTTATTCATTCCAAAAATCTTGTCGCCGAATTTTTTCAGATCAATACCTAATCCATTGTCTTCACAAACCAACAGCACACTTCCGTCGATCATTTTTGTAGTAAGACGGATCTCCGGTGCTTGTTTCTCCGAACGGTATTTGATCGCGTTAGTGATCAGGTTGAGCAGGATACTTTCCAGATATACCTTCGGATAACGAATGTTCGTGCATTGCGAAAAATCGCAATGGATAAGGGTGTTAGAAGATTCGATCTGTGTATTCAGCATGGTTTTGATGTCGTGTACCACTTCTTCAAAGATGTGCTCTTGAAATTCCAGGCTCACTGTTTGTCTTATCTTTACCACTTCGGTAAGATCATCTATCGTCTTGGAAAAACTTCTGGTCACCTCTCCTATCTTCTTTACTAGGAAATCTTTTTGATCCGTTGATCTTTCATTTTCATAAAGATGCATGAGCGCAACGAGGTTGCTCATGGGAGAACGAAGATTGTGCGAAACAATATGAGCAAAATCTTGCAGTTGGCGATTCTTATTTGCCAGATTACCCGACAGCTCCTGCAGCTCGTGAATCGTATCATTCAGATCGTCTTCAAACTTGCGTTGATTGGTAATATCCTGGGAGACATTTAATACCGATTCTACCATTTTTCCTTCTTTATCCCAGACTGGAATAAAGCTAACTCTAAATTTTCGCGCACCTATTTTCGGCGACTCAGACATTGTATCGAAGGTATGTTCTATACCTTCTTCAAATGTTTTTCTGGCATAATATACTTGTTCTCTTACAAATCTTTCAGACAAACCTATATTATAAACCGACCGGCCTACATAAAAGTCTTCCGGCATACCTGTAAGATCTAAAATCGTTTTATTGACAAATATGTAATTCAAATTTTTATCCAGTTGAGAAATACAATCTGGATGATGATTGATAAGAATTTTGAGTTGGCGGTCGCTCTCCTCAAGCTTCTCATATGTTTTATGAAGAGCAGAATTTTTTTCTTCGATTGTTACCTTAAGTTGGTTCTGACTCCTCATCTGGAATATTTTCGGCAGCATTTGCAGAAAAAAGAGGAAAAGCCCCCAAATGATAATTACTGAAACCAACTTTACATAAGAGGCAAACTGATAGGTAGAAAACCAATGTATGAAACCGTCCAACAAAAAAGTAATTCCAAAGAAACCCAGTAGAATAATATACAGCCAGAAAAGCGCTCTTAAACTCAGGTCTTTTCTTTTGCTGATCAGATAATACATAGCTATCCCAAGACCGAGAAAGGCCAGGCCAATCGCGAGATTGGATAGAATGTAAATCCATGAATGAATGTCCATAGCTCGTGCAGAATCTTTCTCTCCGATACCTTCTATTCCTTGCTCCACCATTTTCTCTCTATTTACCGGATTTCAGATATTTATCGAAACGATAGAGGATCAGGAAGGTTTAAATTTAAAGATTTGGTCCGGGTAATATTTTAGGATATTCCAGCGGTTCTTGAGTACAAATATAGAAAAACAAAAAGAAGATGAGCCTATAATTTGACTCACCTTCTTACAAGATCTATTTTATTTTTCAATAACAGTCTATCCCTGAAGAATAGAAGTTATCTCTTTGTTAAATAAAGCAATAAATTCAGGCAGTGATACACTTCCCAAGTCTCCCTGACCGTGTTTACGTATCGATACCAGTTGTTCTTCCTGCTCTTTCTCCCCAACAATCAACATGTAAGGAATTTTTCTTACTTCTGCATCCCGGATCTTTCTTCCGATCTTTTCATCGCGGCTATCGAGGATGCCTCTTATATCAACAGACATCAGCTCATTTTGGATCTTTTCAGCATAGTCATGGAATTTCTCGGAGATCGGTAGGATTGCGATTTGATCCGGTGATAACCAGAGCGGAAAATTACCAGCACAATGCTCTGTAAGCACGGCAATAAAGCGCTCCAGCGAACCAAACGGCGCACGGTGAATCATCACCGGGCGATGTTTTTGATTATCCGCTCCAATGTACTCTAATTCAAAACGATTAGGCAATTGATAATCTACCTGGATTGTACCCAGCTGCCAGGAGCGTCCCAACGCGTCTTTGATCATGAAATCCAGTTTCGGACCATAAAAGGCAGCTTCTCCCAGTTCTGTAATTGTTTTCAATCCCTTCTCTGCTGCCACTTCTTTGATAGCAGTCTCTGCCATATTCCACTGCTCATCGCTTCCGATATATTTTGTTGTATTCTGAGGATCTCTTAATGAAACCTGCGCTATATAATCGTTGAAACCTAACGATTTGAACACATACAACACAAGATCAATCACTTTGGCAAATTCTTCTCTTACTTGGTCGTTGCGACAAAAAATATGCGCATCGTCTTGCGTAAAGCCCCGTACGCGGGTAAGGCCATGTAGCTCCCCGCTTTGTTCGTAGCGGTATACCGTACCAAACTCTGCAAGCCGCAATGGAAGTTCTTTGTAAGAGCGCGGTCTTGTTTTATATATTTCGCAATGGTGCGGACAGTTCATTGGTTTGAGCATAAATTCCTCTCCTTCGTTCGGTGTTTTGATCGATTGAAAAGAATCAGCTCCATATTTTTCCCAGTGACCGGAAGTTACGTACAACTGTTTGGCTCCTATATGCGGTGTTACTACTGGTTGGTATCCTGCTTTGATCTGTGCTTTTTTCAAAAAGTTTTCAAGACGCTCGCGCAGCATTGCTCCTTTCGGAAGCCACAACGGAAGGCCCATCCCGACGTTTTCGGAAAATGCAAAAAGCTCCAGTTCTTTTCCAAGCTTGCGGTGGTCGCGCTTCTTGGCTTCTTCGAGCATGTGAAGATAATCTTCCAGCTCTTTTGCTTTCGGGAAAGTGATCCCATAAATACGCGTCAGGATTTTATTATTTACATCGCCTTTCCAGTAAGCCCCGCCCACGTTTAAAAGTTTTGCTGCTTTAATAAAACCTGTATTCGGAATATGCGGTCCGCGGCAAAGATCGGTAAAAGCGCCTTGCGTATACAACGTGATTCCCCCGTCATCCAAGCGTTCTAGAAGGTCAAGCTTGTATTCGTCGCCTTTATTTTTGAAATAATCAATGGCGTCTTTTTTAGAAATTTCTTTGCGTAAGTAATCGTTTTTCTGTTTGGCCAACTCCACCATCTTATCCTCAATAGCTTTGAAATTTTCCTGGGAAAATTCTTTGCCCCCAAAATCTACATCGTAGTAAAACCCATTTTCCAAAGCAGGGCCTACCCAGAATTTCACTCCCGGATACAAAGCCTCCAGGGCTTCTGCCATCAAGTGTGCAGAAGAATGCCAAAACGTAGATTTACCATCCTGGTCGTTCCATGTAAGCAATTGCACTGTAGCGTCCGTATTAATTGGACGTGAGGCGTCCCATATTTCTCCGTTCACTTTTGCTGCCAGCACATTTCTGGCCAGTCCTTCGCTTATACTCAAAGCGATTTGCATCGAAGTAGTACCCTGAGGATACTCTCGTACGCTACCATCCGGTAAAGTTATTTTTATCATTGTAATTGGTTGTAATTGAAGCGTACAAAGTGCACCAACAACTGTGCACTACTGATTCGCTCACATTATAATATGTGCGAAGATATTAAATCTACCCAGAGAATAAAAGGGATAAAATTCCAAAGAAGATCATCTTTGGAATTTGTCTTATCGGGATGTTGGAAGTTAGCCTTATTGTTTTTGACCTAGCGCCTTCATCAGGTTACCTTCCTGAAAAGTGAGTGCATCGTATTTGGCTACTACTATTCCATCTTTGATGTAATAGACTTTTGGGAAAGAATTTCCTGAGATCTTAAAAAAGTTATTATCGTTAAAACTATAATAAGGGAAATCAGCCTTAGTCTCTTTGATGAATTCCGGAATCCAATCAGGATTGCCAAGCAATACCATATATACCGGCGGAAGTTTATGTTGTTTGCTGATAATATGTAATTTATATGCCGCCGATTTGCAATGCGAACATTGTAAACTGAAATATGGTAGAATATATTCCCCCTTTGTAAGGTCTATTTTTTTGCCGTTGATCTGGAAATCGGGCATCAGTTCTACAGGAAATTTATATCCTACTCTATCCGTATTCGAATTGATGTTCATTTCTACATTATCGTCTACAGGATAGATCACAAAGGGTAGAACAATGGCAACTATAGTAAGAATGGGAATTAGCAAAAACGGTTTGAAAACAAATTCCTTTTTGTTGTACACCATTACTATTATTACCAGAGGCAACAATAATATGTTTTTGATAATGGATTCCAAAGGAGTCATGGCAATAGTAGTACCGAAGCATCCACAGTTTCCTTCATTTCCATTTTTCAATATATCATATCCAAGATAGAGCGTGAAGAATGCCAGTAATAGGATAATAAGAATGGAGACAAGTCTGGGTTTAATGTTTAGAATAATTAATGTTCCCAAGAGTATTTCTGCAGCGATCAAAAGGCGGGCGAAATAAGGTGCTGTTGTCCAACCGGCAATTCCCAGTTCGATAAACTTTAATTCAAAAGGTTCTATGGGTACCAGTTTGGTAAAACCTGAAAAAAGGAACAATGCTCCGATAAAAAATCTCAATACTGCTAAAAGCCAGTCTTTTTTAGTAAAGGCCTCAAATAACTTAGTCATAAAATATACTCTTGCTTTTCTCTTATAAAATAATTTACAGATGGCTAAATTACCACTGTATTTGAAAATATCAATTCTACTTAAAAAATAAAATCTCTCTAAAAGCAAAATGGCTACTTCTTAAGTAGCCATTTTGATGAAATTTAGAAAATTTCAAAGATTACTTGCATTTGCAATCAGCGTAAAGTTTGCAAGCATCTTGCTGGCTTTTTGTACACTTAGTGCAAACAGTGATACCGTCAGCTGTACAGTCTTTTTTGCAAGAAGAAAGAGAAAGAACTGCAAGAGCTGCTGCAAAGAATAATACTTTTTTCATGATAATTGTTATTTAAGTTTTAGATTGATTAATAATCCAAATATATAGCATATTTACATAACTCCAAAAATATTACATTATTTTTTTCGTTTTTTCGGACAAATATGGATGAAACTGCCTATCCTTTTACTTTTAATCTTCATTCTTCGTAGCACTTTAATAATCTTTCAAAAGCGTCAACAATTCGTGTGATCTATCCGGAAAAAAAATAATGAAGAAGAATAAACCTTTTGTTTTTTATTCCGTTAAAGGTTCGATTATATCTATTAATGAGTCTGTTATTTTTTTCTTTCGGTTGTGTAGGTTCGGTATCCTCTGAACAAACCGTACAAAATTACTACCACACCAAGATAGGGAGCATACTTAGCCGAGATCAGGGCAGATAAGCTATCCGGCTGTACTATCAACATAATCCCGATCGCGATGTAGGCCAAAGCGATAAACAATTTAAAAAATGTGAATGCGTTATTTACCTGATTATTCATTTTTTCTTACATTAAAAAAGCGTAGATGTAATACCTACGCTTTTAATTTTATAGTTACAAACTTACAGCTTTATTATCAATCCGGCAATTTAAATTTCACCGGAATTGTTCTTCTAACCCGTACGTTTCTCCCATTTTGCTTGGCTGGTTTCCAGCTAGGCATCATTCTTACCACACGCATCGCTTCTTCGTCGCATTCAGCATTGAAACCTTTGTAAAGTCGCACGTTTGTTACTTTTCCTTCTTTATCGATCTCAAAGTAAACGATCACTCTACCTTGCTCTTCCATACGTTCGGCTTTTTTCGGGTATACGATGTTCTTTTGAATGAACTTCATCATTGCCTCGTTTCCACCTGGAAATTCGGCGTCTTCTTCTACGGCTGTGTATACCTGGTCATCGCCGGCATCGTCTACTACCTGATTTCCTTTCGGGCCATCTTCGATGGCTACGTTTAGAGAAGTATCACCTTCCTGATTTTCACTTCCGATATTTTTCTTTTCCTCCAGATCTTCCTGGGTTGGCGGGATTTCTTCTTTTTTCACTTCGTTGTCCGGCTTAATTTCCGGAGGAAGGAAACGGATCATCTCAACTTTGGGTGGAGGAATCTCCAGAGCAGGTGGAGGCGGCGTTTCAGGATCGAGTGGAATGTCTTCCAGGATTACTTCCTGCATTTTCTCATCTTCCAGTTCTATCGTTTCTTTTTTGCCCAGGATTTTAGTGATAAACCCATATATATCGGGACTAAATACCATCAGCAATACGAATACAGCGGAAGATACCATCGCTATGGAAAAATTCTTCCCGTATTGTTGTCTCAGTTTATACGCACCGTAGGCTTTGTTTCTGTCTTCAAAGACGATGTCGTCCATCGAAGAGTTATCTTTTGCAGCATTATTATCCATTGTACGATTCGTGCTTAAATTTTTTCTGCATTTGAATGTTCATCTTCCATCTTCACCAATTCTTCGTCTTGCTTGGTAATATCTACGATTGCAAAACGTTTGGTATGCGTGATGTTCATTTCATCAAGAATATCTACCAAGTTATTATACTTGGCTTTTTTCATTGCTTTGATCACTACTACCAGATCTGCTCCTACTTCTTTATTCTTTTTGTTGAGTACATAGCGAATACCTTCTGGTGAAAAATCTGTGGTGGATACTTTTGGTTCTTTTACACCGGTATACCAATAGATCTTATTGTTTTCGCCCAGGATGATTGTCATCGCTTTCGATTCTGCAATCTCCGGTTTCTCAGTGTTGTCATTTTTATCTGGCATGTTTACCTGCAAGGCCTGGGGCTTGTTTAGGGTCGTGGTAAGCATGAAGAACGTGATCAAAAGAAAAGCCAAGTCTACCATTGGGGTCATATCCACCTTGGTAGAAGATTTTTTACTTCTGACTCCGCCACCTTTTTTCTTACCTCCGCCACCTTCTATTTCTGCCATAGTTTTAAATTTTTAAGTTATGAGTTATGAATTATGAATGAACATAATTCATAATTTTCCTTCTTTATATTAATTAGATGCAAAACGATCAATAATTCCATAAATGAAATTATGAGTAATTCATAACTCATAATTCAACATTCAAAATAATACTACTCGTCTTTTGGTTTTGCCTGTAGTGAAGTGATCAGACTGAATTTATTAAGATTCAGATCTTGTAATGTGCTTACTACGCCGCTGTATTTTTCATAATCTGATTCCTTATCGCCTTTGATAGCGATGATCAATCGATTATTTACTCCTTTTGCTTCCTTGATCCATACTTTCAGTTCGTTGTTTGCTGAATCGATAGGAATACCTTGTTGAGGATATTTTTCTCTTTTGGAAGCAGGCATGCTGAAAAATCCTTTCATCTGGTTGAAGGGAAGTCCAAACATTTCTGTATTAGCAAAAGCAATTTTATCCTTCTCGGTCAGGTTTAATTTTTTCAACTCATTTACACGCTCGATCAGATCTTTCCTGGTCGATGCTTCGGACAAGCTGAAGAATACAGCACCTTCTTTTGACACCGTGATTTTAAGAAGCCCTTGCTCCTGGATCTTTTTATCCGATACGGAAGCAGGAATATCTACCTGAACTACTTCAGGAGTTTTCATCTTGGCTGTTAGAATGAAGAACGTAAGAAGAAGGAATGCCATGTCGCACATAGCAGTCATATCCAACGAAATTCCACCTCTTTTACCTGACATATTTTTAAAAATTAATACGCTAAAACTTATTACTTCTTTTCAGATTATCTGCCAGTGGCAATAAAATGTTGACGCACCGCGAAACCTACTTCGTCGATCTTGTGAGTCAGGTCGTCTACTTTAGAAGTGAAGAAGTTGTATGCTACGATAGCAAGTGCAGAAGTAAAAATACCAAGCGCCGTATTGATCAAAGCTTCGGAAATACCGTTTGAAAGAGCAGCCGGGTCTGGAGAACCTGTAGTGGCAAGTGCAGAAAATGCTTTGATCATACCGATCACCGTTCCAAGAAGAGCAAACAAAGTAGAAACAGAAGCGAGTGTTGCTACGATCGTCAGGTTTTTCTCAAGAGCTGGAAGTTCAAGCATAGTTGCTTCTTCTACTTCTTTCTGAAGAGCATCAAGTTTTTTATCTTTGCTTAGGCCAGTATCGCCTGCTACTGCTTTATATCTGTTCAATACTTCATAAGTAACGTTTCCTACAGAACCGCCTTGTTCGTTGCATTCAGCAATAGCGCCGTCGATATCGTTGGCAGATAATTTAGCTTTTACAGAAGCTACGAATGTAGAAAGGGATTTTTTGCCATTCGCACTTAGCAAAGCGATTCCTCTTTCAATAGCTACGCCGATTACGATCATAAAGAAGGACATCAGGAAAGGTACAATAAATCCGCCCATGTACATTTTGCCCAAAATATCATCGTGCAACGGCTCTCTTACGCCGTTCACTACGGTAGTATGGCCTTGCATGATTGTGTAAAATATTGTATTCGCCACGAGTACCGCTGCTGCGATCAGAACTAAGGCAAAAACTGAATTAAGATTACTTTTTGAAGATTTAGTGTTTCCCATTTTTATAAAAGTTTATTAAACCGATGCAAATTAAATTATAGTATTTGATTTTTATATTACGTAATTGTTAACATTTTTTAAACTCTGATTAATATTGAAGTATAACAAAAATAGAGTTTTCACTAAATAAACCTTGAAACCTAGTGTTTTATTTTATAGAGATAGGACTTTTTTTACAAACATTTCAATATGAAAGAATTGTGTTTTTGCATTAAATACTTTCTCTATAAATTTTATATACAATAAGACAAAGCTAGATGATTTTTTTAAGAATACAAATCTAAAGTAGAGAAGATGAAGTAAATCTTGGATTAAATACCATCCAGAAAAATTTGCTCAAGTGAATGAAAAAGATGGAAGAAGTTATAAATTATGAATTATGAATGTCGAGTTAACTCTTTTCATTCATAACTCATAATTCAACATTCATAACTTAAATTATATTCCTTCAATAATAAGCCCCGCAGCTCCTAGCAGGCCTGCTTCATTGCCTAGTACGGCGCGGGCTACGTGAAGGTCTTCTGTATAGTAGGCAGGTAAATGTTGTTCCATCTTGCGGCGCATTTCCGGTACAATAAAATCAAATGCTCCGGAGATTCCGCCACCGATCAGGATATTATCCAGGTCGAGCGTACGCACTACTCCTACCATCACTTCTCCCAGGTAGAATCCTACATGTTTAAAAATATCTTTGGAAAGCTCATCGCCTTGTACCGCGCATTCATTGATCACTTTCGGGGTGATCTCTTTTCCCTTCAGCATAGATTTGCCAGGATATTCGCTCAATCTCTCTACTGCATATTTGATCAGGTGACTGATGCCTACATTTTCTTCCAGCGTTTTGCCATTGCTGGCAAGGATGTGACCGATTTCGGTAGCGTTTCCTTTGCCTCCGATGAAAAGTTTTTTATTGATGATCACCCCACCGCCTACACCTGTGCCCAGCGTGACCATAAGATAATTGTCGAGTCCTTTATTTTCTCCAAAATAATGTTCCCCCAATGCAGCACATTTGGCATCGTTTTCAATCCTGAAAACTACTGAAGGGTAAGAACTGTTTAAGATCTCCACGACAGGAGAATTGACTACCGAGCGAATATTATTCATCAGGATCACTCTCTTGCGGTCGGCAGAAAGAAGGCCTGGGAAGCCCATTCCTACTCCTTTGATGGCAGGGAAATCTTTCAGATAATTTCCGATCTCCACTCTCAGCGATTCTACAAAGCCTTGTGATTCTACCCAGCCTGCAGTGTTAAAGGTGCGGACCTGAGAGATTTCGCCTTCATGAGAAACGATGCCACATTTTACAGAGGTACCTCCGATGTCAATTCCTAGTATCATAGATTTTTTTCTTAAATGTTTTGCTGTTTGTATTATGGAAAGTAATCAGAAAGAATCCTGAGACAGCAATTTCTGACAATCAACCCATCTATTTGATCATAAAAATATAAATAATTAACAATCTATTCAGCGTTTTTAATAATTTTATCCAATGGGTAGAATATTTTTCGGTCAAAGGTCTTATGATTTTGCACAGGTAAAAAAAAGCATGGAAGAAAAGATCGATCCGACCTTCTCTTCTGCCCTCCAATTCTGTCATCAATGGCTCAACGGACAATCTTCCTTTCAACTCTTCACTTCCGGTTCCACAGGCGAGCCCAAACCAATTGAGCTCACGCGGGCACAGATGGAAACAAGCGCTCAAAGCACCTGTACTGCGCTTCAACTTGGGCAAGGCAATACAGCGCTTGTATGCCTGAATACTTCTTATATTGCAGGGATCATGATGCTGGTACGAGGGATGGTAGCAGACATGGATCTATGGCTTACGGCTCCGGTTTCTTCACCTTTGCAGGAAATAGATCCGTCGGTTCCAATCGATTTTGCAGCGTTTGTACCTTTGCAATTGCAAACTATGCTGCAGGAAAATGATCCTGATGTAATTCGTCGGCTCCAAAATATGAAAGCCATCATTGTAGGCGGTGCTCCTGTAAGCATCGAGCTTGCAGAAAAAATAAATTCGCTCTCCTCTCCTGTTTATCTTACCTATGGAATGACAGAAACCGTAAGCCATATTGCTTTGCGACGATTGAATGGGAAAGAGAAAACAGAAGACTACCATATTCTTCCTGGGGTTTCAATTGACGTTGATGAAAGAAATTGCCTGAAAATACGCGCTGCCGTCACTAATAATCAGTGGATCCAGACCAATGATATCGTTACACTCACAAGTCCTTCCTCCTTTCTATGGCTGGGTCGCGCAGATTATACGATCAATTCGGGTGGAGTAAAAATACAACCGGAAAAGATCGAACAAATTTTGTCCAAGCAATTTGTAACGCATGGCATTTCTGTTTTTTTTGTAGCCGGTCTGCCTCATCCCATACTGGGCGAAGCGCTGACTTTGTTTGTAGAAACCGAAGAGCCAATAGCTGATGCATTGGTTAAAGAAATGTCTTCAGTGCTGGAACGTTTTCATATTCCAAAAGCAGTCATTCTTCTTCGGGCCTTTCCACGTACTGCTACCGGGAAGATAGAAAGATCTAAGATCAAAGAAGCATACAAAAACTATTACGCTTCATGAAAAAATCAAGAGGCATTCTTTTCTGCTGTTAAGTTGTTCCAGACGGATCTTCCAGCCGTTTCGCTCGTATAAAAAAATAATTTCCTTTAATTTCTTTTCATCCAACTGCTTAAAATCGGGAAAATCCTCATCGATCAGGATCACCATTTCTCCGTTATGGCAATAATGCTGTCCCTGACAAAGCATAATCTTATTAATGTATTCCAGGGCTTCTTTGTAAAGATTTCCAAGGTAGCTTGCCTTGGATAAAGGTTGTAAAAACATTGGCATTGGCTCATTCATAAAAATCTATTTAAGCAGAGATAATACACAAATATGAGAAATAAATGTAAAATATTTAACAGTTAAGGGAAATTATTGAGAAATATTTATGAAGAATATTTTTACACCTTTGTAACCATGATGCACAAAGGGGAAATAGTAGAAAATGCCATTCGCCAGAGCGGCTATTCTATTACTGACATAGCTAAAAAGCTAAAGATCAGCCGCCGTCATCTTTATAACCTCTTTCAAAAATACAATATCGACAACGATACCGTTTCTAATATCGGTAAGATCATTAATCACGATTTTACAGGTGAGATCAAAGGCTTTTCTATGCCAATCCTGGAAGAACCTGCTGAAAAATACATCACAGAGATCGAAAGAATAAAGGACGAGGTAAACCTTTGGAAAAATAAATACATCAACCTGCTGGAAGAACATAAGCTACTACTTGAAAAAATCAAGCAAGACAACCAGGATACCAAGAAATAAAAAAGCCCCGATCAAATCAGGGCTTTTTTATTTCTATAAAGATCATTTTTTAAAACACATCTAAAATCCTGTACTTACGATCGAGGAACATGAACAGATCTCCTTTTTTCTTTTCGGATAAGATCTGATAAAGAGGGGTCAGTGTGGAAACGGTTACAAAGTTTTTGTCGTCGATTTTCACTTCTCCTAATCCGGCAGAGATGAAATAGTTTTGGAAATCAGTTACTACTACCGCTCCAAATTTCACCACTTCCAATGGTTTGATCATAATCCTGTTCAGCAAACCCAAGGTGTTAATTCCTTCCTGTACCTGGCGGGCATACACATCACGCGTAGCTTGCATAGTCTCGCGGAATGAATCGGTCATTTCTTCGTTTGAATTCTTTTCTTCGTTAGCGCTTTGTTGTGCATCATCCATTGCTTTTTTAGCAGTATTTATGATGTTTGTTTGAATATCTATACACTTGGCCAAAAGCTGTTTCTTCACAGACATTTTTTCTTTAGGCTCAATCTGGATTGGCTTGGCTACCTTAGGTACTACAATTTCCGGTTTTTTGGTAACAACCGGTTTAGCCAATTGTTTTTCCGGTTTAGGTCTCCCTGCTGGTTTTTCTTTGATTGGTTTTACCGCTGTATTTTTTACCGGTTCTTCTTTTTTGGCAACTGGTTTCACAACTGCCTTAGTTACTGGTTTTGCAGTTTCTTTAACAGGTTTTACAGGCTGCTTGGTTGGTTTTGTAGAAGTCTTGGCTGCAGGAACTGGTTTGGTTTTAATGGCTACTGGTTTTGCTACCGCTTTCTTTGAAATCGGAGTTTTAACAGTCTTAGATTTAGATACTGGAGCCTTTTTAGGGGCAGCTTTAGAAGCAATAGGTTTTTTAGAGGCTGGCTTTGAAGCAGAGGTTGGTTTCCCTTTTGAAGCAGTCTTTTTAGTGGCGGTCCCTTTTTTATCAGCTTTTTTAGAAGATGGAGCAGGCTTTGCAGTGGCTTTTTTTGCTACCATCTTCTTCTTAGAATCTTTTTTAGCCATAAAATATTGAAAAATACTATGTTACGTAAATAGCCTCCCTTCCCTTTCAGAGACTATATTAAATGGTTCATTTTCAATAAGAAAATGACCATCCAAATCTATATAATTTAAATCATTACACAAATTTATTGCTGAAAAAATTCCTAAAGATGTTTCCACCATACAACCAATCATAGTTTTAAGTCCTTCATTTTTAGCATTTTTAAGTATTTCTATCCCTTTTAAATACCCACCCGCTTTCATTAACTTCATATTCACCCCATGAAATTGGCTGGCTATCTTTTTCATTTCAGCATAATCTGTTACGGACTCGTCGGCAATTAGCTCATAAGGACTTTTATTCTTGAGATAATGATATTCTTGCTCTAGGGCAGCTGGCATGGGTTGTTCAAAAAATTCGATTGGAAAGGGATGGCATTTTTCCATGAAAACTAACAGATCGTCAACATCTTGCCATGCTTCATTAGCATCTATCCTTAAAGGTTTATTGGTGATACTGGCAATTTCTTTTAGCAGATCTAAGCCTGAGTCTTTGTTAATTTTAACTTTTAAATATTTAAACCTTAATAGATTATGTTCATTTATGAAACCTTTTACTTTACCTGGTTCCATGATCGGTAATGTATAAGAAGTATAAACCGGTCCTGGTTGAGGTAATCCTAATTCTGTATATACAGGAATTGCATGTTTCTTAGCCTGGTAATGCACAAAAGCAGATTCAATACCAAACTTCAATGAATTGACTAACGACTCATTATTAATAAGTTGAATCAATTCTGATAAAGTATTAATAAAGGAAAGTTGGGGATTGATCTTATTGAATTGTTCCTGGATACCAGCAGGCGTTTCACCATAACGGATATTGGGCGCTACTTCACCGGATGCGGAGATATTACCGTCACTTACGGTAATAATGAAATTCTTCTTAAAGGAAGATTCATTTCTGGAAATTTTCCAATTATACTTTAAATGGAACGTTAATTCCTGGATACTCCAAGACAACATCACAGGTCTACTTTTGATGTTTGTTTGAATGATAAAAGTCAGGACAAGGAAGCCTTTTCATCGGCTTATGTTTGTTGCTAGGCTTGTGATAAACATAGGTAATGTTTAGCTCATGAGAACCACCCGTACCTGCTCTGGTAAGGGTAGAAACCGTAATATCATAACTATATTGGATACTCCAATTGTAAAAGATCCAACCGATAGAAGCTACCGCTGATTCACTGTTATAGACTTTAGGATCGATCCTTTTGAATTCAATTCCTCTATACCATGCTCCCAATAAGAATTGGTTATAGGTCAGGTACAAGCCCATATCAAACTGGTCGCTTTTCCCTTGCATTTTATAGTGCGCTGTAGGGGTAAGGAAAATATTATTGGCCTCGTGCAGGTAAGCCATATGGCTTCCTCCTTTCAAGGGAATTTTATAACCTGCCGTGAAACTTGTTTTCATTGGCAAGGGTGCTCTATCACCGGTACCATACATTGTAAGGCTCGGTGTATTCATGTGGTCGAATGCCACGCTACCCCAGATCCTTTCGGTATATCCAAGGAACCCGGATCCCAGATCAAGATATCCTTTTTGATTTCCCAAACCAGTAACCCCCGTAGAATGCTGTCCGGTTTGATCGTCAATTTGAGAAGGGAGATAAAGTTGGGAAAAATTAATAGATTGAGAGCTATAGCCTCCGCGCAATCCACCTCGAATGGTAAATGCCTTGGTAATAGGTAGTTCGTAAGAATATTGAAGGGTGGCAGTGGTATTCTTAATATCTGCAAGACCTTGTTGATCTTGTAATACCATCACACCTACCCCGGAATTATATTTTTCGAAATAATGGTCAACCGAAACCAGGCCTGTCTCGTATTTGGCATCAAGCCCTGGCCATTGAAGGCGACCGTGTGCCATTGCCCTGAATGAGTGCGTACCGCCTACAAAAGCGGGGTTAATATAAGGAGTAACCGCATAGAATTGAGAAAATTGGATATCCTGTGCCGGAGCTATAGCTGCTGTACCAGAAAGGATAACAGAGGAGATAATTATTTTGTAATATCTTGAAAATCTAACAACCAGTTTATTCATATCCTTCTTAATTAACCCTGTTAATCAATCTTCAAATCTACAAAGAAATATTCCAACTATAAAAGAATTAACATAGATATGTGGAAAAACAGTACGGAGTTCTCTGTATGGAGTCTTGATCAAGGTCTATAAGATTGGATCGGCAGCAAAAGATATTCCAAAACTTCTTGGGATAAAAAATATATAAACAGTCTTTAAAATATTTTCACCTAAATCTTGCAGATATAATTTTTTTACTAACTTTGCAGTCCCATTTCAAAAATGGGTTGTTATTCAGCAGGAATAATCGGATATAAAATAAATGCGGATGTGGCGAAATTGGTAGACGCACTAGACTTAGGATCTAGCGCTGCGAGGCATGGGGGTTCGAGTCCCTCCATCCGCACTTAAAAAATGAATAACAAAGAAAAAGTTAATAATGGCCTCAATTATTAACTTTTTTTGTTTAAAAAGATCGTTAACCGTTTTATACAATAAATCATGGAAATTGTACTGGAGAAAAAAAGCACCACCGATGCGAAGCTGAAAGTGAACCTGAAAGAAGCTGACTACCAGCAAAAAATCAAAGATAAACTGAAAGAATACGGTAAAAAAGTATCGATGAAAGGCTTTAGAGAAGGTAAAGTTCCTGCTTCTCTCATCAGTAAAATGTACGGTAAAAGCATTATGGTAGACGAGATCAACAGCCTGCTGTACGAATCTGTAAATGCTTATATCAAAGAAAACAAACTTGCCATAGTAGGTGACCCAATGCCGGATGCCGACAAAACAAACAGCATCGACTGGGATAATCAGAAAGATTTTGAATTTATATACGACCTTGGCCTGGTAGGCGATTTTTCTTATGAGCTTTCCGACAAAGTTGCACTTACCAAGTACGTTATCAACGTAGAAGATAAGGTAATTGCTGAAACACTAGATAACCTCCGCAAACAATACGGAAAAATGGCAGACGGCGAGATCGTATCCGAAGGTGATTTTGTAAAAGGCCAGCTTACTCAAGTAGGCGGTGCTTATAGCCAGGAAACACTGGTGCCAATGAACCGTGTATCACAAAAAGAACTTTCTAAATTCCTGGGCAAAAAGGTAGGCGATAAAATAGAATTTGTGATCGAAGAAGCATTCGAAGATCCCGCTTATATTGAATACGTAACCGGCCTGAAAGGAGACGAAGCTAAAAACACTAAAGGTAAATTTGAATTTACTATTACTAACATCCGTCACTCTGAACTAGCCCCGCTAGACCAGGATTTCTTCGATAAGATCTTTGGAAAAGAGGTTGTAACCGACGAAGCATCTTTCAATACCAAACTGAAAGAAACCATCCAGGAAAACTACAACAGAGAATCAGAAGCTCTTCTGATCAATGATATCCGCGAGTATTATATCAACAACACTTCGATCGAACTTCCAACCGAATTTATCAAAAGATGGTTGCTTGCTTCTAACGAAGGGAAAATTACTCAAGAACAAATTGACAAAGAATTTGACGGCTACCTCAGCGAACTGAAGTGGACTTTGATCAAAAATAAAATTGCCGAAAACAATGAGATCAAAGTAGAGCACGAAGAAGTAATGGGTAAAGTGCGCGATCTGATGCTTCAGCAATTTGGAATGACTTCTGTACCGGAAGGAATGGAAGATACCTTTGACAAGATTGTAGACAATTACCTGAAAGAAAATAATGGTAAAAACTACATGAAAGTTTTTGAAGAAGTATACAACAACAAAGCAGTAGAAGTTATTCGCAATAAAGTAAAGATCTCCGAGAAATCAGTATCGGTAGACGACTTCAAAAAAGCAGCCAAGGTAGCATAACCTTTTGATTATAATATTACCCTGTATTTAGGCCCTCTTGATCGGTTTCGACAAGAGGGCTTTTTTTATTTAAAAATAACAGTGACAACTAAAAACTACTCGCCTTTGATAAAATATTCAGATGGTTGCCTGCGTTTTCATATATTTATTTTTCCATGATTTTTATGTTTTCTATAATTTTTCAAATAACAGATTATATATTTACCCGACACTAATTTATTACTTCAGATTATGAAAAAGATGATTTTTATGGCAGCAGGACTGCTGATGTTGAATTTTTGCGCCCAAGCGCAAATGATCGTAGGATTTAAACTAAGTCCGGGAATAGCGGCTACTCATGTCAAAGATCGCAATGGTGCATTTGACGGATACACGCAAAACGAAGGGAACCGCAAAGTTATTGGGATCGGAGCCAGTATAGATTTTGGAGTCACAGACAATTGGTATTTTGGTACAGGTCTCTGGTTCACACAAAAAAATCTTTATATCCGAAATTCGATAGGAGGTTATTCCGGTGTTTCTAATTACAACCTTGCCTATTTGCAAATTCCGGCTTTGCTGAAATACAGGACAGGAGAAGTATTTACTGATAAGCTAAACCTTGTGTTTGGTGGCGGCCCGATGTTAGACCTGAAACTTCATGAAGCTGTAGCCGGTGGAGACGGCGCTCAATTTATGAACTTAGCGCATAATGTTGGCGGATCCAATGGAAACTATAAGACTATGCCCCTGTTCGCTCCTGCCAATCTTGGCCTATACCTTAGCGCCGGTGCTGAGTACCAACTGCTCAAGATAATGGGACTATATGCTGGATTCAGCGTCAATCCTAGCTTCATCAATATGATCAACCATAGACTGTTGTACAACAATGCCGTCAAAACACCTTTGCACGACGATCTTAAAATCACCACTACGCTGATCAGCTTTGATTTGGGGGTGAAGTTTAATGTTAAGAAGTAAATAACCAATAACCGTCATTGCGAGGAGCGTTGCGAAGCAATGCGACGAAGCAATCCGTTAGCTAGGCAGCCCTTGTCAATTTGTAACAGGTTTTATAATTAACGGGCTCAGGCTGCGTAGCTAACAGATTGCTTCGTCATTCCGCCTGCGGCTTCATTCCTCGCAATGACGTTCATTTATTTCACAATTTTTTTTATTTACAGATAGTGTTTATCTTTTGAAGAGAATTCCCAGAGATATTTTTCTATAGGAATATTAAACTTTGGGAAATTCCGTTAATCATAAATATTATCTTAGCACCGCTAATGAAGAAGATAGCTTACTACTTTTCATTTATTCCTTTTCAACTTAATTTTTTTGTACTGCTCTTTATCGTAGCAGGAACTTATATGATCGTACAGCAGGAATATATTGCGCAAGTAGAAAAAACATATTTCATCCTGCTTCTTCAAACACTTGCTCTTTTCACACTTGTATTTTCTCTCATGATCGTAGGGATCGCTTTGCTTACGGCATTAGTATGCTGGGCTTATTTTTGGCTTTATAAAAGCTCTACGAAAGAATCTCCTCTGAAAGCTAGCATTGGCGAGGGAAAGAAAGCACAATCCGGTTATGTATCCGTAGGCCTGAATGCAAAAGGAATTATCAAACCATTGCTTGGCCACGTGAAAGGCCGCATCGTATTTGCCGATAAGGCAATCACTCCCGCGCTTACGTTGGATCAGCCGGTGTTTGCTAAAAATAAATTTATCCGCAGCAGCCTGCGCGCAGGAAGACCTGTATGGATCCCGGATGTAAAAGAACATGAAGTAAAAAGGATCGTGCTTTATTTTGAAGACATGTTCCGCTTGTTCTCCTTCCCTTTTGTACTCAACGATGTACAAAAGCTTCTGACCGTTCCTGCCGAATCGGAAAAGATGAACGTAGACGTGGCGCCGGATAAAACGATTGAACAGGAACAACGGATCCAGACACCAAAAAGAATACAAGGCGAGCTCTTCAACTACAAACACTTCGAAGCCGGCGACGATATCCGGCGCATCGTGTGGAAGATCTACGCTAAAAACAAAGAGATGGTAGTAAAGATCCCGGAAACGATGGATCCTTATGCTTCTCATATTTATTTTCATCCAAGCTTTTACGCTACCAGCATGATCGCTGCGCCGGTGCGACAGGCTATGCTCAATTATTACAAAGTGCGCATACGCCAGATCTATGAAGCCCTGCAGCGAACAGAGTTTTCCGTAAAATATATTCCCGACCAGGAATTGAACACACCCGATAACAACACCGATGAGGACCCGGCATGGCTTTATCAATTAAGTACTTCTGTATGGCAAAAGGAAAAAGAAGTTACCGACCTGATCGCTTCTAAAAGAGAAGGGATCTATTGCTTTTCTTCGCTCGTGCCAGCCGAAGAAATAGAAGAATTGCTAACGAACAAGACACCTGACACGCTGATATTTTTTGTAAAAATATCCCAGATGTGGCAAAACCGTCACGCTTTCAACCTGCTTTCTTTATTCATCAAAACTGACGAACATCCTTTGGATACGCTGAAAAGAAGCTGGCTGCTTTCTCCGGGAAGAAAGAAAATATTGAACAATGAAAAACAGATCCAGAAATACCTGGAAGACCAACTGTTTAAAAATATTATAGTATGAGAGAGACTGTCAAAAACCGGATCTTCAAACTGACGCTGTACCTGATCTTCCTGGTGCTGCCAACGGCTGCCATGGTAATCCCTGCGCTGCTGCGGATCGACGAGGCGCTGATGTTTGTGAACACCGATATTTACACGCAATCGCTTGTAACCCTTAGCGCCATGGCAGCGGCGTACGTTTGTTATTTCTTGCGCTTCCGTTTTATCATCACCTTTCCGATCGTATTGTTCCTTGTCTACTCCTACACACAAGGGCTGCGTTTCTTTTCCAACAATGAATTCGATTCTTATTTTCTTACCATCCGTTATCTTCATCTCTCCGTGCTGTTCATCGCCGGATGGCTGATGGGATATGGGCTGGCGAGATTTCGCTACTTTCCTCTCCTGCTTTCGGTACTAGTACTTACTACGGGGCTGATCAGTGCGGCGGGGTATAATAAAGACCTGCAACTGGAAACTACGGTCAACAGTCTTTTTGTGGTAGTTCTTTACGCTTTCTATACCTATTTCATCCGCGAATCGCTGGAGACTATAGAGGTAGTACATTGGAGACATGTGGCGAACCTCATAGGAAGAATGGGCATATTTGCCCTGCTGGTATTTTTATTATTTAAAGCATCCATCTTTTTCCTTCGCGGAGAATTCAAGGAAGCCGACCAGGCCATCGGCGCAGCAAAGCAACAGGATGAGCAGAAGCAAGATCCCAACGAAGAGAACATGCTTCACAAGGATCAGCAAAACCGGTTTGACCTGAATCAATATTCGCAACTAAAATCAAAATTCGGAACTTCAAAAGAATTATTGTTTGCCGCCTATGTAGACAATTTCTTCCCCAACAATCCGGAGATCCCAAACCCATTGTATTTTACTTCTTACCATCTTACAAAATACGATCTACAGCACGAGCGCTTCATCCGCGATCCGAAGATGCCCTCTAACGATGAGTTTACACCTGATCCAAGTCGTGTAGCGCGTTATTTCACTGTCACCGATTCCAGCGTAATTTCTAAAAGCAAAGGGGATCTTTACCACACTATTGTAGAAAGTGAGATCTATTTGGCTAAACTTTCCCCCAAGCTGTTTACCGCTCCCAGCACGGCTTTCAGCTGCCAGCCGATCAACGTGGACCCGGATTACAAAGAGCAATATACATTCGCTTATAAAACGAAATCCTATGTTTCGCTGCTCAACAGCGCCTACTTTATCTATAACGCCGCTGCTGCAAAAGATAAGACCATCATGAAATTCCAGGAGCAGCGCGTGACGGAATTGAAAAGAGTAAAGAACTATAATAAAGTAGACAAAGCGTTTTACAACTATTACACCGAAGTCCCAAAAGGCGCGGTGTTCGACTCTATCCGCAGCCTTGGAAAAAGAGTAACTGCAGGAGCCAAAACGCCGATCGAGAAAATTCTGAAAGTACGCGATTATTTTACATCGAAAGATGGCACGGGAAAACCTTTGTTTAAATACACTTTGTATCCTGGTTCTCCCAACGATCCGAATATTCCTACTGCGCCGATGCTTTCTACGTTTTTATTTAAAAACAGGAAAGGCTACTGTACCTATTTTGCCGCCTCTACACTCTTCATGCTGCGTGCGGTAGGCGTACCTGTGCGTATGACCACTGGTTTTATGATCGTAGACCGGAGCGATAAAAACAAAGGCTGGTACTTCATATACGGCGATCAGGCACACGCCTGGGTGCAAGTCTATTTCCCTGAATACGGCTGGTTAGATTTTGACACAACGATCGGAAACGAGGAAGCACAGGAATCACCTAAGCCCGACGGTACGCCGCCGATGAAACCACAAAAAGCCTGGTTTGCTACCGTAGGACGTGTAGTAGAATCTGATACTTCCTCCAAGATCCTGACGATGGATATTAAAATGGTGCAGCTGGGAGGCCAGGAATTACAAAGCGCAGAGCGCACCACGATCCAATTGGATCTCAAAGAAGCTACGATCACCAAAGGTAGTTTCAATAAAAAATTCAAAGACATCCGCCCTGGAGATTCGATCACTGCGGTGTCGTACGATGAAGCGTATAAGCGCATCAGGCCTTATCAAAAAGGAGAACTGTTTTCAAGTGTGCTAAAGCGCTTGCCGAATCCTGCTTCGGTAGACGAAGTAACGATCCAGGAAGAACCTGAAAAACCTAAAGAAAACAAAGAACAAGCACCAGTCAACCAGTCGCATTTGCCTTGGTGGGCGCTGATGCTGATCACTGCAGGTATTTTAGCATTCTTATTTTTATTGATAATGCTCTTCAGCGCAAGAATTATTTTCCGCTATTACTATGGAAAAGCCACCCACGCTACCGATCCGGAAGAGAAAGCCTACTGGATCTTCCGCGCATCGGAATTCCTATACACGCAATTCGGATTCTACCGCAACCAGCGTACACCACTGGAATATGCACAGCAGGTAATTGGTCCGCAGTTAGACATTCCATACGAAGCATTTGTAAAAGTATATCATAAAATAAAGTACGACCGCTTGCCAGCCGAGCCGCAGGATGTACAACTGATGGAAGAATATAATCGAAATTTTCCGCAGCAAGTATTTTCAAAATATACGTTCACACAAACGAATCTGAAATTTATGAACCTGGTATCTACTATTAAATTCTTTTTAAATTAAATCTTTATGATGGAAACAGAAGTAACCACCTCCGCCAAGAACGATAAGATCACGTTGCTGGTAGACAATATTGAAAAAGTAATTCGTGGCAAAAGAAAAGAGATCTCTTATGTAGTGGCCGCTTTTCTTGCAAAAGGACATGTATTGCTGGAAGACAATCCAGGTTCGGGTAAAACAATGCTGGCAAAATCGCTGGCGCTTTCTATTTCCAATTCTTCTGAACATCCGCTGGACGCCGGTAATCTTGGGTTTAAGCGTGTACAGTTTACTCCTGACCTATTGCCGATGGACTTGATAGGAAGCCATATTTTCGACGACACGAAAAAAGATTTCATCTTTAAGAAAGGCCCTCTGTTTACCAACATCCTACTCGCCGACGAGATCAACCGGGCTTCTCCGAAAGTTCAGTCGGCTTTGCTGGAATGTATGGCGGAACATCAGATCTCAGTGGGTGATAAAACTTACCAGCTCGAAAAATTATTTTTCACTATTGCTACACAGAACCCAATCGAAAGTGAAGGTACCTATCCCCTGCCCCACGCGCAGCTAGACCGTTTCTTTTTGAAGATGTCATTAGGATATGTTACCGAAGAGATCGAATTGGAAATTCTTAAAAATTATGTAACGATCAACAACGTACAGACTATTTCGCAAGTGCTCACTTACCAGGATATTCTTGATCTGCAAGCGCAAGCCGATCAGACGCATGTGCACGAGGAAATTTTAATAGGTATAAAAAACATTGTTTTCGGTACCCGTAATCACCCAATGGTTAATATTGGTGCCTCTACCCGAAGCGGGATCATTTTCTTGAAATGTTTGAAAGCATACGCGCTCGTGAAAGGCCGCAACTTCGTAACCGAACAAGACCTCGCCGACCTGGCGGAGCCAGTGTTGCACCACCGTTTAATCTTTAAAAACAAAGAAGCAAAACTAAACGCGCTCAAAGAGATCGTGACCAAAGAGACCGAGCGTTTGGCGAAATTAAAATTGTTTAGCTAATCACAGAGCATGAGAGTAGTTTTTTTAATTGTCCTGCATATTACATTTCTTTTGTCAGCTTACACAGGCTTGGCCCAGGTGCGCATGAAAATAGACGAAGAGCGCAAAGGAGTAGACTATTTAGACAAGCGCGGGTTGGAGCTTTCGGAGAAGTTTAAGAGAATGGACAAGAACTACTACATAGGGCATATGTACGAAGGCGCGTACAAATACAACCGCGCTACGGATTATCTTGGTTATAAAAATGCCATCAAGCCCCTGCTGGAAGCGAAGCGCCTGATCGAGAAAGATTATAATTATAAATTAAAAACGCGTACTTCCGATGTGATGACTTACCTGCAAGTATATCAATACCACCAGGACTATTCTAAAATTGCCGATCTGTTGTATGAATGTTATAGCAATATAGAACAGGCAGAGGATGCTATGAAGATCTTGCAGGAAGTAAAAGCGAAAAGAATGCAAGTAGATTTTTATTGCGCTCCCAATATTCAGATGTCCTGGTTGTATCACCGCAACCGTTATCATACTTCAAAAAAATATTCCTTTCTTAAAAATTCGATCGAAGAAAACGAGCAAATGGCGATCCGCTGTTTGGAAGACGAGGTGCGCAATATTCAGAAAAACTATCCGCTCAACAGTTCTATCTTCCCTTCCGGCTTTGACCAGCAGCAGATGTGGAGTGTATACTTCAACAAAACACTTATCTATAGCTATAATTTTGAAATGGATTCTGCGGAATATTATTATGATCTACTGAAAGGAACGCCTGCCTTTAATAGTAATAATTACGCGTATACCAAACTGATGAACGGAGAGTTTAAGGAAGCTATTCATTTTTTTGATATCGAAAAAAAGCACGAAGATTTTTCGAGAAAAAATACCAAAGAATTTTACTACATGCTTGCGCTGCTTAGTACCTACCGTGGCAAGCCGCAGGATGGCATTAAAGACCTGCAAGACATCATCGCCAGACTTGGCTCTACGCCTGGGTTTGGTTGGAACAACCTTGGATTGGCAAGAGGGTATTATTACAATGGACAATTATTCGAAAGTCAGAAACACCAGGAGAAATCAGCGAACTTTGAAGAGCTTCATATCGGTACTACCTGGGCGCCGGAACAATATGATTTCACGAATAATCTTTTTTCCTACTTAAATAAAGATCGAAAATTGCAAAGCATTCCTTTCGAGAATAAAAATTATTGGTACAATATTCCCACCCTTGCAAAAATGGGAGGATTTTTTGTAGACGAACAAACCGACAAATTCTTGCTCATCAACAAATTCGGCGCCAACCCGGAGCGTGATTATGTTTACTATCATATTTTCTCTCCTGAAAATCTGATCTCCTTCGACGAAACCTGGCAGATCATCGACGGTCTTGATGCGGATTTTTTTATCAAAAAATTTACCGAATACCTGAAAGACGATCCGCGTGATAATATGAAACGGTACTACCGTTACTTCATTGGGCGTTTGCTGATCAACAAAGGCGAATATGAGAAAGCCGAAACCATGCTAATAAACGTGGTCAACGATACAGAGCTGGATCACGACTATGAAAAACTCTTGCTGGCGCGCTGCCACGAAGCGCTGTGCGTGGTGTATGATCATTTGAACGTAACAGCAGAATATAATAATCACTTACTGGCTTTTTATTCATTGTACCCGCAGTTGGTTCCATTCAGCAAAAATACCATGACGTTCAACCTCGACGTGCAAGGTTCTGTAGACAGTCCGGATGTAAAGAAAATACTGGAGGAACTTTATTCCTGCAAGATCAATTTTCTTTCGGCAGAGAATCGTGACCCGCAATTTCCTGTTGCAGAAGTAAGGTTTACAAAAATCGACAGTCTCTGGCAGATCAATTGCCGCGTGACCGATAGAGAGGGTGAGGTAATTTCTTCGCTTGAAAGTTTTCGCGTAGACGAGATCAAAGGAAGCGGCAAACGTCTCTCCTATTATTTATTCAACATCCCGGCTACTACAATCCCTGATTACGGCGAAAACAACTATTGGTTGATCGCTGGCATCTTGCTTGCCATCGCTATTTTGTGGACGGCCAACAGGGTGAAAAGATCTATGAAATTTTAGACAGCTCAACAATACCTCCAAGATTTCTAAAATCCTGGAGGTATTATAATATTAACAACTTCGAACATTTAACTAAATGAAAAGAATCCTACTGCCTTTCTTATTCATATTCCTTGCTGCTATTACACATGCGCAGGACACTACAAGCACAGAGAAACTAATAATCTTATGGCCCACGGAATATAAATGGAAAGTAGCCAGCAGCCAACAAGACGGCAAGGTACAGTTGATTGAAATTATACCGGAAAAAGAGCGTCTGGATAAGTGGACGATCATGGGCACGATGATGTCGTTGAATGGCGTGAAGAATCTATCCGTCACGATGGTGATGAATGCCATGTACGACCAAGCCAAGCAGATCGCTCCGGAAGCTATGTTGACCTTGATCGAAAAAAATGAAGAGGTAAAAAATCCCTGGGTAATTTTTAAAATAGAAGCGCCTGCTTATACAGGCGATAAGAAACCAGAATCGCAGCTCTACTACGTGATACAAGGGAATGCTGCTTTGTATTCAAATTTTGTAGCCGTGAAAGAAAAAAAGCTTTCCGATTCTTTTGTGGAAAAATGGACGAAGATTTTTAAGTCTAGTATTCTTGAACCTTGATTCTCTGGATTAGAAGATTTACTTGATTTTTATTTACATGATTTATTTTCTTGGTCATTCATGAGAAAGCTATTTTAACACTAGCAATCCCGAAAATAAAACTCCTGTAAATCTTCTAATCCAGAGAATCAAGGTTCAGACTCAAGTTTCCTTCAGTTTTCATACCAATTCACTTCAGATTTGTTTTGTTACTTTGATCTAACAAATTCATCAAACGACTGATCATTATGAAAAAGCTCGTATTTGCCCTATTGGCGCTAGCCTGCGCTGTGATCAACGCTTATGCAGTTGACCTCTCTGCGAAAAAAGAGATTGCTAAAAAAATAACGCATCCGCACGTTCTCAAAAAACAACAACACCCGGCCTCTCACTAGCAATAATTTTATCTACTATATAGCCCTGAAAAGGGTCAGAGTATCTATCAATCAAAAAAAAAATCCCGTTGTGCCATTGGCCCGACGGGATTTTTTTTTGATTGTTCTGTTTTAATATTTTATAAATTTCGTTTTATAATTCGCCTCACCGGCAATGACCTCGATCATATAACATCCGCTATTTAGGTTGGCCACTGAGATTTGTAAAGGAGAAGAACCCGCAAGAGTAACCGGCACTGTATACTGCGTAGCTCCCATTGCATCAACAATGCGGAGTTGGCCTTGTACTATATTCTTTTCATCCAATGATATACTGATCACAGACTGCGCAGGATTCGGAGCGATAAATATTTTTTTGGAAACAACTGCTGATTGGGTTTCAGTTGTGGAAGCCACGCGAGATACAGACAATTGTACTATTTCTTTCGTAGAGGGATTACCATCGGAAGTCGCTGTAGTTATAGTACCTACCTGCACTCCTGGATAGTCGACCGATATTTTATACTGGCCTGCCGGCACATGTGAAAAAGAAAAATTTCCCTGATCGTCTGTACTGGTATAGCCTACATGATTGCCATTCATATCATTCAGGTAGACGATTGCATTGGCCAGAGGATTTGAACTTTGTCCGGCGATTCTTGCGCTTGGGTTGCTCAATACCAATTGGCCGCTGATCGTATCATTTCCAGTGAGCGTGGTAGTATAAGGAACCAGGGAGAAATTTATATTTGTGAGATTAGTATTAAGTTGTAATGACTGCGCATCTTCCCACGATGCAGTATTACCATAATAAGTAGGCAGATAGTGTTCAAATATTGCAGGATCTGTTGGAATGATCTGAGCCAGGTAGGTTCCTCCTGGTATTGTATCCACTATATAATTTCCGGTACCTGGATAAATATATTGTGCTTTCAGAAACCTGTAGCTACCATCAGCTTGCTTTTTATAAGCTACTGCATATCCCGTGCCGCAAGAGCCAGAACCCGCAGTAGCTACACCGTCGAAGAAATACTGGGTTCCTAAAAAAGCAGTTACCAAATCAGTAGCAGGAACACTACAAGCACCGTCAGTTGTAACAACATTGAAAATAACCTTACCGGCATCGAAATCATCAGCGGAAGGTGTATAGGTGGTGGTCAGCGAATGATCATCGGGAGAGAATGTTCCGGTACCTTCAGTATTCCATTTTACGGCGGAGGCTCCAGTTATGGTTGCGGTGAGTGTAAACGGTCCTGTTGCATTTTTATTTCCGCCACCATAAACGGTAGGCTGAGGAACATCTATATAAGTAACTGTCAACGTATCAGAAACTGGTGCACAAGAGCCGGCACTTGCTGTAAGTATTAACTGCACGCTTCCGGCAACTTTATCGGCGCCGCTAAGTGAATATCTTGCCGAAGGAACGTTGGCCGAAGGAAAAAATATTCCTGTTCCGGAACTGCTCCAAACGACTGAAGTAGCAATTGCGGAGACAGCACCGTTTAGGTATACAGAATCACTTCCGCATTTTGTAATGTCAGTTCCTGCATTTACCTGTATGCCAGATGCGAAAACAATACTCATCGTATCGTCTGAAGCAGGACAGCCCGCGCGGTTTGCAGTAAGAGTGAGGATCACGGATTGATGTTGAATATCGGCAGTACTGGCTGTGTAAACAGGTGTCAGGCTTGTATTGTTGTCAAAGGTTCCTGTACCACTTGTACTCCAGGTATACGATGTGCTTCCTATAGTACTTCCCATGAGGCTGGCTTGATTGTTACATATATATTGACCGGATCCTGCATCTGCATATAGATCGGGTTGAAAATTGATCGTGATCGTATCAATTACTATTACACAATTGGTAGCCGGACTTGTCCAAAACATAATCGTTACCTCTGTATCAGAAGCATCGGGAGTATACACAACAACGGTACTGTCATTGTTAGTATTTAACGATCCCAGACCGTTGGCGTCCCAGTTCAGGTGATCATAACCACCCGTCACATTTCCATGAATTGTGAATGGCCTATATCCGCAAACAGTGATGGTTCTTCCTTCTTCAATAGAAATATCCGGTTGAGCGGTTTTAACTAATACAAGAGAATCAACCGGCCTGCCACAAGCATTAGCGTTATTTGTCTCCAATTGTATATGTACTCTATCCGCATCGTTGGCAGCAAAAACATATTGGGCATTTAAATCGGTATCGTTGGGCACAAACGAACCTTGTCCTGAAGTGGTCCACCTCGTGGCGGTTGAACTTGCTCCGTTCAATTGAAAAGAGTATGTTCCTGAACAATAATATTCTGTAGTAGCAGGGCCTGCATCAACGGTATTGGCTACGTTTACCGTTACCATAAATGAATCCGCTTTTATGCCGCAGCTTGTTGATGCCTGCAGTTTGATCCAAAATGGACCCGACGTTTCATCTGCTGCTCCGAAGTAATAATAAGCATACATCGATGTATTATTCGTGAAATAGCCGCTTCCTGTGGTACTCCACGAATAGGATGAATACATAGTAGTAGCGGTGTCAAGCATAGGAGCTATATATCCTCCTTGCGTGAAACATACAGTTCTGTCAGCGCCAATATTTACAGGGCACTGCGCTTGTAATTGATGTACTAAACAATACATCAATCCAACTAGAAAGATGACTTTTTTCATAGGTTAAAAAGGTAAAAGCTAAGAGATTATTAAAAATTTATTCCTCTAAAGATAGAGAAATTGTTCTATTTACAAAAATTAAGAAATCGTTATGGAGTATTCAAGTTATATTGGGTCAGCAAGAGCAACAGCAAGAGTATTGAGAAGTCTGGGTATTTTTGCTGTTGCTCTGCTGATCTTACTGGCTCCACTCGGTAGGAGTACGATCCCAGCGATGTCCTTTCAATTCTTTAATCAAGTCAGGTGAAAGTTTTTTACCATCGGAAACAGAAAGGTTTGCCTGTGCATGATTGATCTTGCGCATTCCAGGGATGGTAGTGCTCACAGCAGGATGGTTCAAAATAAAACGCAATGCCATTTCAGGCATCTCCATGCCTGCGGGAATCAATGGTTTCAGAAGATCAGCGTGTTCTACACTTGAGTTCAGATTTTCGGGAACGAAATACGTGCTTCTCCAATCAGAAGCAGGGAACACGGTATCTTTGGTAAGTTTTCCGGTGAGTGTGCCTTCATCAAACGGTACGCGGGCAATGATTGCAATGTCTAGTTTTTGACACAAAGGAAATAATTTATCTTCCGGTGCCTGGTCAAAAATATTGTAGATCACTTGCACCGAATCGATCAATCCAGTTTTGAGCGTCTTCAGGCAGTTCTCTGGCTCCCAGCGATTGACGCTTATTCCGAAATGTGCTACCTTACCTTCTTTTTTCAGTTTTTCTACCGCCTTCTGCCATTCTTCCTGCTGCGCCCAAGCATCTTCCCACACATGGAATTGCTGAAGATCGATGCATTCCACCTGTAGATTTTTTAAACTTTTTTCGGTGTATTCAATAATGTGAGAAGCAGGAAAACACTCTTCCAGCTTATATTCGGGCCTGGAAGGCCATTTGAAATTTTTGGGAGGAATTTTAGTAGCAGCGTAAATTCTTTTCGCGTTATGCTTCTTCATCAGTTTTCCCAACACTTGTTCGGAAAACCCTTCGCCGTAGCCCCAGGCAGTGTCAAAAAAATTGCAGCCTTGCGCTACTGCATGATCGAGGGATTTATCGTATTCCTGTTCTTCCGAACCGCTCCAGCCGGCCAATCCCCACATGCCGTAGCCAATTTCACTTACCTGCCAGCCTGTACGGCCAAATCTTCTGTACTCCATTTTTTAAGTTATGAGTTATGAATGTTGAATGTTGAATGATCTTTATTTGATACAAGTGCAAGATACCAGATAAACTTAATACTTTTAGTCATATGTAGTTAAGTTTTATTAATGATAGTTTCGAAAAGAGCGCAGAGCGCATTGCTGGCGGGGACGCCAGCAATGATGAACGTCGGTAAAAAAGATTTATCGTTCACTTGTGGGCATCCATACTACTTATTAAGATGAAAGAAATATAAACTTATCGTTCTTCTTGTTTGCTGGTGTCCCCGCCAGCAAACAAGAAATAAGAAACTTGAATTTCAATAAAATTTAACTACGTATATCTAAATACTTTTTCTAATTCATAATTCATAACTCAACATTCATAACTTCTATCATGCTTTCACCAATTCGATCACCGTTATTTCCGGCAGGATCCCAACACGGCCCGGGAAGCCGATGAAACCATAGCCTCTGTTTACATACAAATGCTGATCTCCGTCTTTGTACAAGCCCGCCCACTGTTCGTACATATATTGTACCGGGCTCCATTTGATCACTTTCGTTTCGATACCAAACTGCATACCATGTGTATGACCGGAGAACATTACATCGATGTCTTTGTATTCTTTTCTCACCTGCGCATCCCAGTGGCTTGGGTCGTGTGAGAGCAGGAGTTTCACCGCAGCTTCGTCGGTATGCTGATGAGCTTTGTCGAGCTTTCCGTATTTTGGAAAATGTCCTTTGGCGCCCCAGTTTTCAATTCCAATGATGGCCAGTTTATCACCTCCGCTTTCGAGCATTCTATGTTCGTTCATCAAAAGGTCCCAGCCCATTTGTTTGTGAATGTTCATCAGGTTGCGAAGGTTTTCTCTTTTCGCTTCCATTGAAGACCAGTTCACATAATCACCGTAATCGTGGTTACCGAGCACTGAGTATACACCGAGTGGCGCTTTCAGTTTGTTAAACACTTCGATATAATTTTTCATTTCTACGGCTTCGTTGTTGACAAGGTCGCCTGTGAAAAAGATCAAGTCGGGTTTTTCATTCAGCGCCATTTCAATCCCGCCTTTTACAGCTGTTTTATTGTAAAAACTTCCAGAGTGAATATCGGAAAGCTGTACGATCTTTAAGCCGTTGAACTGAGAAGGTAAATTTTTTAGCGCAAGCTTTTGTCTGCGTACTCTATAATCATGCGCGCCGGAAACAATTCCCCAGGTCATTCCAACCAAAGGCACGGAGGCCGCTACCAGTCCGGCTTTCAGCAAAAATTCCGATCGTGGGATCGCATCGCTCGCGGGGGCAAGCGCATTTTCAGGAGCTGCTGGTACAGGACGAAACCATTCTGAAATTTTTTGTACTACCCAGCGAATGCCTCTTTGGATATCATCTACAAAAAGGAAGAGCATGAATACAAACTTGGTGAGAAAGCTTATAATCGCTACCGAGATCAGTATCGTACGGAAGATCTTATTCCATTTTTCAAAAGTGAAGAAAAATGTTCCTGCAAAAGATCCTACAACAATTGCGGTAAGCGACCAATATAGGATATACAATACTTTGCGTGTGGTAGGTGGAAAGGAAGAAGTGAGAGCTTTTACTCCCTGAAAAACATATACATCAACTGTAAGAAAGACCAGGAGAAGAACAGATACAAAAGTTAGACTGCGCATTTCGTTTTTTTATCGGATAGACGTAAAGGAATGATTTATATTTTAAAAGTAGAAAAATAATTGCGTAAAGAGATCCCGATACCTGATACCTGATAGTTGATTTAAAGCCACTCTGATCAATTACAACTTTATCCAGCACCTGGGATTTGGCATCTGGCATCCGCTATCTATACGTATAAATACTAGTGTTTTAACGTCAACAGGTATTTCAACAGATTCTCCGAAGTCCGAGCACACATTTGGTAGACTTCGTCAAAATCTTTCATTGAACCATAATAAGGATCCGGCACATTTCCTTTTCCTGCAGGATCAAAATCTCTGAACATGAATACTTTGGCATCACCATCCGACTTCTTTTGCAGGCTTAGGATGTCTTTGTAATTATTTTCGTCCATAGCCAGGATCACATCAAATTGATTGAAATCCTCTGGTTCCAATTTTCTTCCAAAATGATCCAATTCAATGCCATATAAACGTGCTATTTGTATAGATCTTGTATCCGGACAACTTCCTATATGATACCCAGCGGTTCCGGCAGAGTCACATAAAATATTGTTTTCCAGCCCTTTTTGGGATACATATTGTTTAAAAACGCCTTCTGCCAAAGGCGATCGGCAAATATTTCCCAAACAAACGAACAAAATTTTATACATTCTCGTAAAGGCTTAGTGTTGTGATAGTATATTTTCTCTTAGAATAATTCAACAAAATAATTTTTTATTAACAAAGGTTACTTTATTTCAAAAAAAAGTATTAATTTTAACATAAATAATGGTACAAATGGGGTTTGACAATACAGACAAAAGATTCGCCGTTAAGATTTCTTCTCTCTTTCTAGTTCTGGCGATTGCAATTATGGCGAACAAGGCACAACCTGTTTTGAAGAATACCAATCAGGATATAATCAAAACAGAGAATGATAAACCGTCTGTGATACAAACTATTAGTATTAAGAAGACTGATTCAAAGCAACTTTATAATAATCCGTTACGTTAATTTAGTTTAGTGTTTTAACAAATTTCCTAAATCTCCCCGACGTGTCTGGGAGATTTTTTTTTGCTCATCCTCGTCTGTCTATCCGTAAAAATACGGATAAAAAAAATATTTTACTATCCTGGTTACTTTTTAAACACCTTGGGTAATATATATTCAATAACACAATTTATTCATAACCTGTTTAATTTCTTACAAAAGCCTCTTCAGACGGAAGTGGCTTTTGTGTTTTATAGCCTTTCTTAAAAATTCAAAACCCAATAAAAAAAATCCGGAAAAGAGATTTGGAATTTTTATTGGGTTTTGAATTTTATACGAACTTGTAAGTAGACGGATACTTATCTAAACCTCCGGCTCTTGCTGGCTTAGGCAGTGGAAACTTCCCAGTCCCCAGATAATATCTGTGGAATCAAGTCCTATTACTTTTCTATCCGGGAAACAAGCAGTCAGAATATCCAATGCTTTGCGGTCGTTTTCTTTATCTCTGTAAACCGGCACTACTACTGCGGCATTTGAAATATAGAAATTGGCATACGAGGCAGGAAGTCTCATCCCTTCATATTCCACAGCCTTCGGCATCGGTAGCTCGATCACGTTAAGCTGTTTTCCATTTTCGAGACGCATTTGCTTCAGCAGTTTCAGATTTTCCTGGAGTGGTATATAGTTCTCATCTTCCTTATCGTTTTCCACTACAGTAACCACCGTATCTTCATTTACAAAACGAGTGATATCATCAATATGGCCGTCTGTATCGTCGCCTACAATGCCGTCGCCGAGCCATAGAATATTTGTGACTCCATAAAAATTTTCGAGGTACTCTTCAATTTGTTTTTGAGAAAGATGTGGGTTCCTGTTTGGATTTAGCAGGCAAGATGTAGTAGTTAATACAGTTCCTTTGCCGTTGAAATCTACCGATCCGCCTTCCATTACGATTCCAGGGTTGAATACCGGCAGGTCATAATATTTTCCAATGGAAGTAGGAATCACATCGTCCAGATCGAAAGGTGGATATTTATTTCCCCAGGCATTATAGCCCCAATCCACGATCAGTTTTTTGTAATGCGTAGCTTGCGGATTGATCAGGAAAGCCGGGCCATGGTCGCGGCACCAGGCGTCGTTGGTGGGATGAAAATGAAAACGAATATTGGTAAGCGAACAATGGACCTGCTGAAGCTGGTTGATCACCTGGTAGCGCATTGCTTCGTCTTTGACGTTAATATGTACAAGTTCTCCGGCAGCTACTTCTTTGATGAACTGAGCGTATACAGGATAGATCTGATCGATCTTACCAGGCCAGGAGGCTTTCTTATGAGGCCAGCTAAGCCAGGTAGCTGTATGACGGTGGAATTCTGAAGGAAAAGTATAACCTAATTTTTTCGGAAAATCATTCAAACCAAAATCAGGAGCGAAAGGAGAAAAAGACATAAGTGTTTTTATAGTTAGCTGCGCAAAGATAGGAATAGAAATTATGAATTATGAATTATGAATTATGAATTATGAATTTAGTGAGGAAGGCAAGAGACTAAAGGTCGGATAAAAACAATATAAAATTTATCTGGCATCCGGTATCCTGCATCTGGTATCCATTTTTTGCCAATACTGACTATATTTGCATTCCTAATAACAGATCGATTTAATCATGCAAAACAAAAATTTTAATCCATGGCACCATGTGTCTTATGGAGAAAACGTGCCGAAGGTAGTGAATGGGATTATTGAAATTCCAAAAGGAACGAGAGCAAAGTATGAGTTGGATAAAGAGAGTGGCTTGCTTTTGCTCGACAGAGTGCTTTATTCTTCTGTATATTATCCAGCCAACTATGGTTTTATTCCACAAACCTACTGCGACGATAAAGACCCGTTGGATATCTTAGTACTTTCCCAGATCGATGTAGTGCCGCTTTGCATCGTGCCTGCCAAAGTAATAGGCGTAATGCGTATGCTCGACGGCGGAGAAGCCGATGATAAGATCATTGCCGTGGCAGCCGGAGATCCTAGTGTAAATCATATCAACGATATCTCGGAGCTTCCTAAACATTTCATTTCTGAAATGAGAAACTTCTTTGAAGATTACAAAAAGCTTGAAAATAAAACGGTGAAAGTGGAGGAGTTTGAAAACGCTCAAATAGCTGAGGAAATCCTTCAACAGGCAATTTTGGATTATAGAAAAATGTTTAAATAATAATATCCGTCATTGCGAGGAATGAGCCGCCGATTGGCGGAGAATGACGAAGCAATCCGTTATTAACGAAGCCCGTTAATTTGCAACACTAGTTTCTAATTAACGGGCTCAGGCTTCGAGGCCAACAGATTGCTTCGCAGGCTCGCAATGACGGTTAAAAATTTTATAATTATTTAATCTATATAGCGCTTCAAAATAGGCTCATAAGAGTCGGTTCTTCTGTCGCGCAGGTATGGCCAGTGGGTGCGGTAGTATTCGGTTTTATTGAGATCGATCTCTTGTACGTGTACTTCTTCCTGGTCGTGCGAAGCTAAGTAAAGCAATTTTCCAAATGGATTGGAAACGAACGATCCTCCCCAGAACAGCATCTCTCCCTCTACTCCTACTCTATTCACCGACACCACGTGTACGCCATTGGCCACGGAGTGCGAGCGCTGGATGGTTTGCCACGCATTGTACTGCTCCTCGTTCACTTCTTTGTTCTGTGTTTTTGCCCAGCCAATTGCGGTAGGGAAAAATAAGATCTCAGCACCCATCAGAGACGTGATCCTTGCAGCTTCCGGGTACCATTGATCCCAGCAGATCAGCACACCGATCTTAGCATATTTGGTATCAAAGGTCATATAACCGGTATCTCCCGGAGTGAAATAGAATTTCTCATAATAACCCGGATCGTCGGGAATGTGCATCTTGCGGTATTTGCCAAGATACTTGCCGTCTGCGTCGATCACAGCAGTGGTATTGTGGTAAAGACCTGTAGCGCGTTTTTCAAAAAGAGAAGCGATGATCACGATATTGAGCTCTTTGGCAAGTGTCTCAAACGCCGCAGTGGTAGGGCCTGGAATGGCTTCGGCAAGATTGAAATTTTCGTACTCTTCTACATCGCAAAAATAGAGAGAGAGAAACAACTCCTGCAAACATACGATCTGCGCGCCCTTCTGAGCAGCTTCGCGGATCTTTTCGATATGCTTTTGTAGGTTTTCATTTTTATCCTTCGTACAGGATACCTGTACCAATCCAACTTTTACTTTTTTTTCTGCCACGTTTCTAATTGTTTTTGAGAGCCCAAAGATATTGTCTTCGCTGCTAAATACAAACTACCGTTTTGAACTGGTAAGAATGTTGTTTACACAGCGGCTATAAAAGCCTTTTTTATGTTTAAAAGTTCATACTATATAACTGCAAAATTGTCAGTATATTTGTCTGGCAATATTATTGAAACATAGCAAAATACAATACCAAGTCTACATTTTTATGACAACTGAAGAAAAAGACAAAGTAACTGATACCCAACAGGTAGAAAACGAAAACACGAACCCTGAGACAGAAAATCCAGAATCTGCCGAACAAGAAGGAACTTCCGGTTCGGATGCACTAAAGAATGAAGTGGCAGAGCTGAAAGATAAATACCTGAGATTATATTCAGAATTTGATAATTTTAGAAAAAGAACATCCAAGGAAAAGATCGACCTGGCCAAAACTGCCAGCGAAGATGTGATCAAATCCCTGCTTCCAATCCTAGATGATTTTGAACGCGCCATCAAAGCGATCGGCGATGATGAGGGTTCTAAATTTGCCAAAGAAGGTATAGAAATTATTTATCATAAACTTTTTAAAACCCTTGAATCCAAAGGGCTCAAAACAATGGTAGCTGTAGGACAGCCTTTCGATGTAGAGCTGCATGAGGCGATCACACAGATCCCTGCTCCTTCGGAGGATTTGAAAGGTAAAATAATTGACGAAGTGGAAAAAGGATATTATCTGAACGATAAAGTGATAAGATTTGCAAAAGTAGTAACAGGAGCGTAAAAGCATGGCAAAGAGAGATTATTATGAAGTGCTGGGTGTAGCCAAAAATGCCCCTGCAGACGAGATCAAAAAAGCTTACCGCAAAATGGCGATCAAATATCACCCGGACAAAAATCCAGGCAATGCCGAAGCGGAAGAAAAATTTAAGGAGGCGGCAGAAGCTTACGAGATATTAAGTAATCCTGAAAAGAAACAACGCTACGATCAGTTTGGCCATGCCGGTGTAGGCGGCGCCAGCAGCGGACAGGGCGGTATGAACATGGATGATATCTTCTCCAACTTCGGTGATATCTTTGGAGAAGACAGTCCTTTCGGCAGCTTCTTCGGAGGCAGTCGCAGCAGCGGTGGAAGAGCCAAAAGACGCGGTTCCAACCTTCGTATCAAACTTAAACTCGACCTGGGAGAGATTGCCAACGGTGCAGAGAAAAAGATCAAAGTGAAACGCCATGTGGCTTGCGATACCTGTCATGGAAACGGTTCTAAAAATGGTACAGCCGTAAAAGCTTGTCCTACCTGCCAGGGTACCGGGCAAACCAGAAAAATAGTAGACACCATGCTGGGCCGTATGGTATCCAGCGCTACCTGCGCTACTTGCCAGGGTACAGGAAGCATCATCAGCGAAAAATGTACTGTTTGCCACGGCGCAGGTACACAAGAAAAAGAAGAGATCATCACGATCAGAGTTCCGGCCGGTGTATCCGATGGAATGCAACTCTCAATGAGCGGTAAAGGAAATTACCCACAAGGTGGAGGAGTAGCCGGAGACTTGATCATCCTCATAGAAGAAGAAGAAAACGACCTGCTGAAAAGAGAAGGTAATAATGTTATCTATGACCTTTACATCAGCTTTACCGACGCCGTATTCGGAACTTCCATCGAAGTGCCTACAATCGACGGAAAAGTAAAGATCAAGATCGATGCAGGTACGCAAAGCGGAAAGATCCTACGCCTGAAAGGCAAAGGGATCCAGGACATCAACGGGTACGAAAAAGGCGATCAGCTAATCCACGTAAACGTATGGACACCGCAACATCTTTCCAAAGAGGAAAAAGAAATGCTCCAAAAATTCCAGGGATCAGAAAATTTCAAACCCAATCCCGGAAAACATGATAAGAGCTTCTTTGAGAAAATGAGAGAATTCTTTTAAAATTATGAATTATAAATTATGAGTTATGAATGAGGTTTTCACTCAACATTCATAACTCATAATTCATAACTTACCTCATCACCTGCAGCCATCCCTTATACACCTTGCTTCCACAGCCCGATTCCAGGCGATAGTAGTATACTCCATCCGATAAGTTAGGTGCATTCCAGGTATTTTTATAGCTGCTGTTTTCATATACACGATCGCCCCAGCGATTTAAAATTTCTAGCGAAGCGCCTGGTAAAATTTCCATTTCATTGGTATCGCGGATTTCAAGCACATCGTTATGATCGTCACCGTTTGGTGTGATCAGGTTCGGAATTACGAGTTCCTGGTTTGGCACCGCATACACCGTCACCTGACCGGAAGCAGTACAGCCTGTATTGATGTTGTCTTGTATTGTTAAATAATAAATAGTAGACACAGACACAGGTGTCACTGTAGCATTTGGCGAGGTATAGGTTTGGTTGAAACTGTTATCCGAACTAGTCCAGATATAGGTATAATCACCAGAGCCACTGCCTGCGGGCACTACCTGGATATTTTTCTGTGTGCCAAAACACATTGTATCGATATCTGTGTACAAAGCCAAAGAAAGATTCGAAGACACCACCCTGATCGCTACCTGGTCGCTAGAGGTATATCCGCAACGCCCGTTCACGGTCCACTCAAATTCATTCAACCCATTTGAAAGCCCCGATACTACTGCGTTGTAGGTAGTAGCATCTGGAGAGAACGTACCTGATCCACTCAGCACCGTCCATGTGCCTGCGCTTTGATTTGCATTAAGCGGCACAGTGGATGTACATACGTTTTTATCTTGTCCTGCTACAGCCATAGCTCCTGAAGGCGTTTGCAGCGTGACTGTCACCGATACTGTTTGAGCGCAGGAGAATGTTGACGTTTCCGTCACAGACAACGTACCGCCCGCAGAACCAGTATTGAGCGTGATTGCATTGGTAGACTGTCCGGAAGTAATTGTTCCGGAACCAGCAGTAGTAAAGGTCCAGCTAAAACCATTGCCCGTAGAAGGTGTAGAAAAATTTTGCAAACTATCCTGGCAAATAGATGTTCCACCTGTAATAGCAGGCGTAGGCAAAGGATGAACCGTGATTGTTGTTTGCACACAGTTAGACGCTGGGCAAGAGGCACTCTCCCATCTTGCAAAATAATTTGTAGTAGTAGAAGGCACCGATACTGAAAGTGGAGTACCGTTACCGATCGCAGTACCAGAGCCACAGGCAGCGCTGTACCATGTTAATTTTTCTCCTGATCCGCCACTTGCAGAGAGTGTTGCAGTACCTGTACTTCCTGCACAGTAATCAGCAGTAGATACGGAAGCGCTGGTAGGGTCTGTTGGCAAGGCATGTATGATCAAAGAATCTGCAAGGCAGCTGGAGTTCCCACAGGCATTGGTGGTGCGCACATAATATTTATAAACGCCCGCTGTTGGTGAAGCGAGCGGGACAGTGAGCGGATTGCCTGTATAAACCAAGGTACCGCCGCAGCTAGCAGTATACCATTCCACCTGGTCGCCGGCAGTGATGCTATTTGCAGTGAATGTAACATTTCCTGAGAAATTGGAACAAAGATCTCTTGAAGTACTGATCGTAATAGAACCGGGCGCTGTAGGAGGTGTACATCCGCAACTGTTGACATTTATATTAATACTGTCTTTCCATACTTTGTTGCATGTAGCATCGGTTACTTTTATTTTTACAAGGTAGCTGCCACCATTTGCGTAGGTATGCGAAGGCGTAGCGCCCAGACCTGCCTGGAAGCCGCTTCCATCGCCGAAATCCCATTGTTCAGAACTGGCGACAACTGTTACGTTACTTCCGAAATACGTTTTAAACTGGTAGGCAAAATCAATTGTCTTACAAGGTCCGGAATTACTGATAGAGAGCGTAGGATTAATCCATGCTTCGTTGGCAATACCACGGTAGATCGTAGGATTGCCGCTGCCGCTATTGAGCGTAAAGCCAGTACCGTTATAGTTGCAACCAGCACCAGATACGTTCGGATTATTTACTACTCCGATATAGGTAGCCGTAGCATTCCAGGCTACATTGTCTACATATATTTTATCATCGGGCCCTAGTTGTAAAGTTCCCATTTCACTGTAGCCATTGGAATTACTAGTGCTGATGGTTGTCACTACATTGTTTACCAGATCAAACTGGTAAAGGCTTGTACCGACCAGAGAAGTGAAGTAAAGCATATTTCCATCCGGAGAAAATTCACAGCCATAACCGAAATTGCTGCCGCTGTAGGTTCTGTAAAGACTTGTAACTTTACCGGAAGCCTGATCCCAGTTATACACTTCTACTTTTCCTCCATAAAAAATTGCGGCAAGCCTATTCTGACATTTATTGATCTTTATAGATCCTTGCCATACGTTATTACCAACGGTACCTGCCACACTGCTTACTTGTTTTGCTCCCACTCCGGAAGATGTAAAATTCCATGACCAGAACTGATTCCCGATAGCGCCACCACCCTGGTGTGCTACTACCCAATACCCTCCATTACCATCACTTCCGGCGCAGAGTTGTTCGGATACTTCGTTATTGGCCGCCAGCTGCGTAGGACCTGCTACTACAGCAATTGTACCCGGGCCCGTTTTTTGAATGCGATACCAATAGATACCATTTTTATTGGGTAAGGAGAAATGATCGCCTCCACCAGTAGAATCTTCGTTGGCGGTAATTAAATAAAAGTAATTCGTAGGATCGGCCGGATCAGGAAAACAAACACTTGAGTTGGTAGAAGAAGTACCGCCGTTAAGATATTGTACAAAATTATTATTGCCATCATACAAACGATAACTATCGGTATAAAAGATCACATTTCCGGAAGGATCACACATCGTAGAACTTTCCTCTTGCGCGGTACCACCCGTTTTTCCACCAGACAATACAGATGGTGCTCCCAAACTAGGAAAGCTAATCCCTCCTTTCATTCCGAAATACCATTTGGGAGAAATGGAATAAGGAGATTGCGCATAACTTTTTGTATACAGAAAAATTCCTGACTGGATCAACAAGAATAATACGACGAGTTTTTTCATTTTGTCCCCTCCTTCTTTTTGACTTATGTTTTGTGAGTATCTCGAAGTATGATAGAAAAAGAGACAAACTATTTTTTATAAAAACTGGAAATATTGCCCGAAAACGATTCGCTAAAAAGATCAAAAAGCAACGTGTTATATCGCTTTGAAAACTATGCAAAAAATTAAGGATCAGAATTTTGGAAACGAAAGGAGAAAGATGCTATCGCGCTTTTGAGAAGAGGTTTGTAATTTCTCTAAAAATATCTTTAATAATGAAGGATTGGACAAAAGTGATAGGGAATATAATTTTTATAAAATTAAAACCGTCATTCAGCCTACGGCGTCATTCCTCGCAATGACGGAATATTTTTATTCCTTTACTCTCCCATCCTCCAACACCAACATATGATCTACACAAGAAGGAATATCTTCTACATAATGTGATACATAGATCAATGTTTTATCCGAATACTTACAGAGTTCATCTACGATGTTTACAAAATGTTTGGTCTGTGCAGCATCCAGGCCCTGGCAGGGCTCGTCGAGAATAAGAAGTGGGGGATTCTTCACCAATGCGCGTGCCAGAAGCACCAGACGCTGCTGGCCTAGAGATAAACTTCCCAGCGGTTGTTTTTTAAAAGAAGAAATTTTTAGCAACTCCATCCATTCTTCTGCGTATCTATATTGAAGCGAAGCAAGCTCGTAAGACGAACCCACTTGCTCGTAAAAACCGGAACATACCACTTCAAAACAAGTCACCGATGAAGAGGAGGAGAAACTATTGTCGCTTCCACCACCGGCCATAGACAAGGCTTCTGTGTAGTTGGTATTGCGTTGGAAAAAGATATGCAACTCAGGCGAGATCTGGCCGATCTTTGCTTTAATATCCCAAATACTTTCACCGGAACCTCTTTTCCTGTCAAACAAATAGAGCTCATTGCTATAGGCTTTCGGATTATCTGCAAGAATAAGACTAAGCAGTGTAGACTTACCAGAACCATTGTGTCCGCGCAACGCCCATCGTTCTCCCCTTTTTACTTTCCAGTTGATCTTATCGAGAATTAATTTATCTCCATACTGCACCGTCACGTCTTTCATTTCTACCACTACTGAAAATTTTTCTTCCGAAGGTGGTGTTAACTTTTTCAATAATTCCAGGTCAAGTGAAACGGGGATTTCAGCTCTTATTTGAGCTTTGAAATTTTTTCGTTCGCAGATTTCTCTCACGGCTCCATTCTCCAATGAAAGCACATGCGTGATCGTGGAAGGAATTTCTTCTTCCGTAGTGATCAGGAAAACGATCTTGCCTACTTGCTGCAGTGTGTTGATAAGATCATGCAGAATTTTTCTTGTTTCCGGGTCAAGACCAACAAATGGATTGTCAAGCACTATGAGTTGCGGCTCCTGCAGCAGGGCTTGTGCCAGTTGTACTCGTTTGCCTTCTCCATTGGAAAGTTCGATCAGTCTCTTTTCCAATAATGGTGTGATCTTCAAAAGCACTGAAACATCCGCAAGCTTTCGCTGAAAGGCAGGATCGTCAACAGGGTGTTTTCTTTCAAGCGCTTCTCTTACAAGCGGAAAGTCGGTTCCGTAATTGCTGTCGAAGCGCTGCTGGTAATACGAACGGGCAGAAGATAAATAACGAAAATCGTGCTGCTGGCTTACGAAGATGCGTTTATAAAAATCGGGAAGAAAAAAATGAAGTTGTTCTGATGGCGCTGTATATTGACCGGCAATTAATTTCCCCAACACTGTCTTCCCGCTTCCCGAAGGGCCTGTAAGCGCCCAGGTTTCCCCTGCTTTAACTTCCCATGAAATATTTTTAAGCAACGCCCTTCCCTCCTGCCGGATTGATAAGTCTTGCAGTTGCATGACTGTTGTTCCTTTTTCCATATTTAATAATTGGATATCAAATGATCAAGTCGTCATTGCGAGCCTGCGAAGCAATCTGTTGACTACGCAGCCCGAGCCCGCTTGAAATGCACATCCGTGCTCCGTAGCCAACGGGTTGCTTCGTCAACGTTGCTTCGCAACATTCCTCGCAATGACGTTTCAATTTATCTTAGTCCTCTTTCTATTGGTGGCGCAAGCATTATACGTTTTTACTCTTCCTTCTCCTTCATCACCGAAGTGATCTCATCAAGTTTTTTTACTTTGTATTCAAAATCGCCTTTCAGTTTTTCCCTGATCTTCGTAAGATTATCCAGAACGGCGTCAATGCCTTCAGGTAGTATGGCTTCGAGCATTTCTCTCATGCGCTTCGCGAAAGTGGGAGATTTTCCATTGGTGGAAATTGCGATCTTAAGATCTCCTTTTTTTACTACCGAGCACATATAAAAATCACAGCTCTCGGGTGTATCGGCTACGTTGCAAAGGATCTTTCTTGCTTTTGCCTCCTGCTGTACTTGTGCATTTAAATCGTGCAGACTGGTAGCGGCAATGACAAGATCTTTGTTTTCGAGGTCGGATGTTTCATAGGTTTTTTGTTGCAATACAAGAGCTGGAAATTGCGCGGCCAGCGTTTTGATCTCTTCACGGATCTCAGGCGCTACAAGCGTTACACGCGCATTGCCGCTGTTTCGGAAAATAGCTTCTACCTTTTCCAGGCCTACCGCACCTCCGCCTACTATGAGTAGCTGCAGTTTGTCTAGCCTAAAAAAAACAGGGAATAATAAATTTCCTTCTGATCTTGTTTCGTTTTCCATTAGAGCTCTACCAGCGCCAGACTGGTTTTATCTTTTATATAAATAAGTTTTTTACCACAGATAAAAAAAGACGACATTCCGATTCCTTCACCTTCTGATAATTGTTCATTCAGAACCAATTCTCCTTCTTCATCAAGCGCCCACAAAATATTTTTCCATTTCTTTCCTTCCTGCACATAGAACGCAATCAGCACATAGGATTGATATTCGAGGTACTCAATAGGCCCGGAAGGCTTGACATCGTTTTGTTGCAGAAAACCAACGATGGTTTTATAATGCGCATTGTCTTCGTCGTATAACAATGGGAAGAGCATAGAAGTTTCTCTTGCACTGTCTACAGGAACTGACTCTTCAGCGATGGTTTTCATTTTTCCATTCTCAGGGTCCGCGCTATAAAAAACGGTTTTCCCATCCTCTATTGTTGTCAGTAATAGTGTATTTTCTGCGAAAGCATAAAATAATTTCTCCTCTTCTTTCCAGCAAAGTTTTCCGGTGTGCAAGTCTGAAACATAGACTCCCATTGGCTCCGGTGTTTGAAGCTCTTTATACCCTTGAAAAACAATCTTGCCTTGTCCAACTGCTTTCAATCCTATCCACCAAGACTTGGCAGCCGGAATTTCTTTCACCAGAAATTTTTCTTTCTCTAAAGAAAGCACTGAAAATAAAGTCTTTCTTTTCTCTCCATCACGCGATTCGATCACCAGGTATTGACAAGATTCATCCGGTAAAACTTTCCAGAGAATTCCCCCCGGCGTATGATAGGTGATGGCTGTTTTTTTCAAATTTTTTTTTGATGTATATTCGAACGTAAATTTAACAAAATTGCTTGTAGTCATTTGATTAAAATCCAAAAAACAACTGCCTGATTCCAAAGAATTCTATTTTGAATTTATTTTATCGGAATTTGGCAGTTAATGATCGCTAATTAAACTAATAAAAAATGAAAATACTTGGCATTATTCCAGCACGCTTCGCTTCCACCCGTTTTCCTGAAAAAGCATTGGTCGATATCGGCGGAAAATCAATGGTGCAGCGCGTGTACGAGCAGGCCTCCAAAGCTTCTGCACTTTCCAAAGTAGTAGTGGCTACCGATCATGATAAAATTTTTAACCATGTAAAAAGTTTCCAGGGAAATGTAGTAATGACTTCCGAACACCACCAAAGCGGCACCGATCGCTGTATGGAAGTACTTCAAAAAGAAGCAGGGCAGTATGATTTCATCCTCAACATCCAGGGCGACGAGCCTTTTATTCAACCAGAGCAGATCAATCTCCTGGCAAGTGTGCTGACAGCGGAAACCGAACTCGCTACTCTTGCAAAAAAAATAACCGACGAAGAAACACTTTTCAATCCGAATACTCCCAAACTGATTTGGAATGAAAAAAAAGAAGCCATTTATTTCAGTCGTCAAACGATTCCTTTCTTAAGAGGAATTCCAAAAGAAGAATGGCTTGCAAAACACAGTTTCTACAAGCATATCGGTATCTACGCTTATCGCCAGGATGTGCTGAAAAAGATCACACAACTAGAAATTTCTTCCCTCGAAAAAGCCGAAGCGCTTGAGCAACTGCGCTGGCTGGAAAACGGTTATAAGATCAAAGTAGCGGTAACAGAGTTGGAAACAGTAGGAATTGATACACCGGAGGATTTGAAGAAGATTGCGCATCTTTTGTAATATATAACTTCCTGGCTGGAATGCCGTCAAGGTGGAAGCAAGAAAGTTATACATACTGATTAAATGAATGACATAAATAAACTGTGCCATTCAGGAGGAACCTTGTGCAGATTCTGCACCATTTTTATAGTACACTTTTTTTATTTTTATGTCACACAATTATTTCGTTTACATTACTACCAATCCTTCCAAAACTACCCTCTATACAGGCGTCACTAACGATCTCTTTACAAGAATGTCTCAGCATAGGGAAAATAAAGGGAACCCAGAAACTTTTGCAGGAAAGTATCATTGTCATAAACTTGTTTACTATGAGCAGTTTTCTGATATCAATTATGCGATCGAACGCGAAAAAGAAATCAAAGATTATAGCAGAGAAAAAAAGGAAGCATTGATTAATTCAATCAACCCTCGTTGGAACCGGTTGGTTGTGTGAAATTATTGTTTATTAATACAGTAGTGCAGAATCTGCACAAGGTTCCTCCTGAATGACACAGTTTTCATGTTTTTTAGTCGATCAACGTCAATCACAGTTCTGACAGACTACTTATTCAGGTAATTCCGATACGTGATCTGCTGGATCGCTCTTCCTTGTTGAAGCATATCGTCACTAACGGAATCTTCCTGCGCGATTATTTTTTTAGAAATATTATCGTACAATAAATAACCCTGAGGTTTTACCAGGCCGAAACCATCGTTGAACGCATAATAGGCGGACTCCTTATAACGCGGAGAAAAAATATTTCTGCTAAATACAAAAGCACTGTCTTGCTTACCAAACTGTGCTTCCAGCGTGGCCGCCAGGTCGGTTTGGGAAGCGATAAAAGAAATAATGGTATCTTTTTTAGCCAATGCTCCTCCAAGCCAAAGCATAGGAATTTTAAACTCAGTGCGTGCGTGTGTAGCATAATCATTTCCCGGCAACACATGCCCATGATCGGCAATGACTACGATCAACGTATTGTTCCACCAGGAAGATCTTTTTGCTTCGCGAATAAAATCTCCCAGGCATTTGTCGGTGTAGTGAAGCGAGTTTAAAAATAAAATAGCTTTTTCATTTCCCTTAAACGTAGGAGCCATCGGGGTTTCAAATGGTTCATGACTGCTCAGTGTGAAGATCATGGAGAAGAATGGTTGCTTCATTGTATCTAGTTCCGTATTCAATCTGCGAAACACTACTTCGTCATGCGCGCCCCATTTGGAGTTCATGTCTTTTTTTTCAAAATCCAGAATACTTACCGTGCGAACAAATTTATTTTGAACCAGGTACGAATTCATATTCGCAAAAGCCAACTCGCCGCCATAATAGAAGGCACTATTGTATCCTTCTTTTGCAAAATCTTTTACCATTGAAGGAAGCTTCATGCTTTTATTCGGATTCATAATGATCGAATTGGCAGGCAAAGCCGGATAACCACTGAGAACCGCTACTATTCCTTTATCACTACGATCGCCACTGGCATATACGTTTTGAAAGAAGACACCTTCTTTTTTCAATTGCTGAAACTCGGGTGTCACCGAATCTATATCAGCCTTGGCGGTGAAGCTTTCCCAGAGAATGATCAGTACATTGTTTTTCTGATTTTTAAGTAATGAGACCGTTGTGTTTTTATCTTCCGGATATAGATCGTTGATCACATCTGCAGCATGGGTATAGTCGGTGTATTCGTAGGGATTAGTATCTACATACGATTTCTCCAGTAAAGAATGAATAAAGGTCCATGGTAAGTTGACCGCTGTTTGGTTGGACAAGTTACTCGAAGAAAAATAAACCGAACTCTCATTCATCGGGATCTGCTGCCAGCCGCCGCGAATGGGCAGGATCAATACGGCGATGATCAATACCGAGGTAGAAAAAGCGATCAGGGAAGAATATTTTCCCGAAGGCCTTGCTTCAATGGTTTCCTCGAAGCGAATAATTTTTTTATAAAAATAAATACTTCCTGCAATAAGTGCGATCAAGAGAGGAATCAAAAGATACCAGGGCGAAGAAAGCGAAGAGGCAAGCATTTCTCCCGGTGTATTGAGGTACTTCAGCGGAGTGCCATCCAGACGATAGCCCCAGAAGGAAAAGAGCTCCATGTCTACCACCGCCAGGAAAGACATAACAATGAGTAGCGTATAGGTATACCAGCGTATGATATAATCCAGCTTTTTGAAAGTGATCTTAAAAACAGAAAGCGAAATGACCAGAAAAGGCAAGACCGAAAAATAGGAAGCCATGGAAAGATCCATACGGAAGCCATATAGAAAGGTCAATAGAATATCGGTAAGTTTTTCGTCGGAAAAAGGACGGACGTGATAAACAATGAAAAGGAAACGGATGAGAATAAAATAACACAACCAGAAAACCAGGTAACGAAAAAAGAAATTACTATTTTTTTTCATCAGTATACGTAACGAACGTATACAAATGTAGAAAAATATCAGAATTTTTGAAAATTATGAATTATGAGTTATGAATGTTGAGTGAAAAGCTCATTCATAACTCATAATTCATAACTTATCTTAATTAATTTACAAACACAAACCCGTTTGGCCCCACGCCTACCTGCGTGGAGTCGATCAAGTTGCCATTGCTATTATAGCGGATCATATATTGGTTAGAGGAAAATCCGTAAGAGCCTACATAAACATTTCCTGATACCGGATCGACACCCAATCCGTAAAAATTTCTGTTGATAAGTGGAGTAGAAGATAAAGAGGTAGCAGTGATGCTTTGCTGATAAACGGCATTTTCATATCCATAATAAAGTGTATTTCCGCTACCATTGATCGCAAGCCTGAATGGAGAGCCGTTTACATCTGAAAAAGCCAGGGTATTTTCTACCGTACCGTTTGCAGGGTTAATTTTTACCAATGCACCAGGCGTGCTATTGGATGGAGTAACATAATCGGTATATCCAGCACAAAGTACCCAAAGTTTTCCGTTAGCATCTTTTACAATATTGCTTGGAGAAGACGTTACGGTAATTGAGCTTTCTACCAGATCGGTCGTAGTATTGATCACGGTCACTTTGTCTTCTCCCGAGATCGTTACATACATTTTGCCATCTACCAGTATCATTGCTTCCGGCAAGTAACCAAGAGGGATCGTGCTGGTGACGTTGTTATTGGTAAGATCGATTATAGAGATCCTTCCATTGCCTGCATAGCTCACGTATTCGGTCACATAAGCTTTATTGCTGTTAACTGCCACCATATAACGTGGCAGTGCAAGGTTGCTGATCGTACCTGTTGAAAGAAGTGGAAAAGTATTCGTGATCTCGATCTTATTACTATTGTTTACTACAAAGTAAGCTTTATCATTTACCAGACACATCGACTGCAATACGTCTCCGATCGGACGATTATTAGCACTTGAGAAAAGATCATTGTATACTTTATTAAAAGTTCGATCGTACAGACTTACGGAAGCATTACCTGAATTGAAGTTTCCTTCATTCAGGATATATACTTTTGATTTCAACGTCTGATCATCTACAACCGGAGTGGTATCTGTATCTTTCTTAGGTTTTTTACAGGCTTGCAGGCTGAGCATAGCCACCAGCAATACCAGTAATACATGGGTTGATCTTAACTTTTTCATAATCGAATTATTTATTTTATCTATTTACTTATTTGGTTATACTGAATACTCATTCCGATTTCAAAATTCCTTCCCGGCATCGCACGATAGGCGATCACCTGGTAAGGAGTGTTCCATATATTGTTGACTTTAAATAAAAAGTTTACACTCGCTCCTTTCCCGCCAAGGGCATAGGTTTTCGAACAAACAAAATTCCCAATCCAGTAAGGATCGATAAATGTTTTGTCGTCGGCCTGCGTAAAGACCCAACTAGTATAGTGCTGTGTGTAGGTAAACGAATATCCTTTGAACGCCAGCCCTGCAATGAACGAGGCTTTGTGCGGAGGCACGTAGATCAATTGTTGGTGCAGTTCGTTTTGATGACCGGGAGCTACCTTTTCACCCGTTGATAAGGTATAATCATAGCGCACGCCCAGCTTGAGCATTATAGGATTCAGGTTGAACTTTACGTCTGCTGAATTTTCAATACCTCTCGACCATACTTTCATAATATTGGTTGGCGACCAATAATTACCTATCGGAATCCACATGATCCAGTTGTCAATGTTGCGGTTGAAAACGGTAGAAGAAAAATTCACAGCCGCCAGTTTGCTTGCATTGGCCGCGCATTGATCGCCGGTACATTCTTTGATCTGGTGAATAAAATTCAAACCCAGTTCTTCCGACCATCCTTGTTCGGGTTTAAGATTCGGATTGCCTCCCGGGTTCCAGTACAGATCGTTGAAAGTAGGCACACGATAGTTTCTGCTTGCATTGGTTTTTAGCATCAATTTTTTGGTGAACCAAAGGTCGGCTCCTGCAAAAGGCATGATGGGTACTTCAAATAATTTCGAATAGCGCGAGCCGGAGATCACCTCTTTCCTTGCGCCTGCATTGATCTTCCAGTTTTCCTTTTTTCCCGAATATTTGAACGAGGCAAACAGCGCGCTGCGGTTTTGAAAAGGCACTCCCTGGTAAGCATCTACCTTTGCAGTAGTGTAGGTATTGTTTATACCAACATTTAAAAGTCCACGTCCGAATAGCATGCGCTTGGTTTCTGCTTCGGTGATCTGGCAGATCGAATGACTGAGTGAATTAGTAGCGATAGCCTTTTCTTTGTATAAAAGATATTCATCAAAATAAGCTGCTCGCACATTGTAGGTGGCTTTCCTGCTGTTATGCTGCCATTCGGAGGAAAGACGTACGAACCAGTCTTTCTGCACAGCATCCGAAAGATCGCCCAGCATCGTAGGTGGGATCTGACGACTGCTGTATTGCTGCCACATGCGAAGGCTCAGCTGGTCGCGGCGACTGATCTTAAAATAATGATCCATCATATACCCATACTGCTGAAGCGCCGCATTGGTCTGACGTTGGTGAGGTTCGCCGTATTGTGCGGTGTTGGTATAAGGGAAATTATTTTTTGCATTGTTTAAAAATCCTTTTACCGAAACGATCCATTTTTTTTTGCTATAAGAAACTGCGGCAATATGCGAGAGGTTTTGAAAGCTTCCATAGTTCACGCCATAGCGGAGTGAAAGGCCTTTGTTGTAATACGGTTTTTGATCCAGATGGATGGAACCCGACACCGAGCCGCTCCCCCAAAGTGCACCGCAACCACCAAACTGCACTTTGACCTGATCGACTAACGATACAGGAACAAGCGCCAGGTCAAGCGTACCATTCATTGGACTTTGAATATTAAACCCGTTCCACAACACTGAAGTCTGCGAAGCGCTGGCACCCCGAAACGCAGTGGTAGAAAGGCTTCCAATGCCATACGATTTGATGTAGATATTCGTGTTCTCTTCTAAAAAACTGGTGAGGTTATTATTGCGAAAGCGTTCTTTGGCAGCAGAGTCGGTGGTGAGTACTTTTACTCCGGCATCGAATTCCTGGAGCCTGTTGCCGTACACTGTCACTTCCGGGCCGGAGACAATGCTATCACTTTTGGCTTGCGCCAGCAGTTTTCCCGAAGAGACCAGGAGCAGCAGTACTGCGATGTGAGAAAAGAAATGTTTTACCAAGTTTAACGAACCGATTAAATATACACCGTATTTAATCACTTCATTCGGCGAGAGAAAAACATAGGAGATCAGGCAGTGATGTAAAATCACCAAAGGACTTGATCCCATTCTGCTTTTATTCCCGAAAGCGCTGAATGAAAATGAGTAGGTTCTGGCAGGTCTCCTGACTTTCTTCTTTTGTGCCTGGCCTTCCCATACGCCTGCTGGCGCACAGTGGCAAAAGAGTGAACACAAAATACTGAAGATTACAGTTGCGGGTACAGTTCCGGTATCACACCGGATTCCCTTTTAATTTCGGTCGTATACCGAAAACCAAATCCGAAGGCAAAAGTAGGGGGAAAATGTTAGGAATGCAAATGATGCAGAGGGCTTAATCAATTTTAAATTTTGAATTTTAAATTTTAAATTGATTGGATCTTTCTATAGATGAGTTTTAATAATTGATATAAATAATTCAAAATTTAAAATTTAAAATTCAAAATTGACTATATTGTACATTGGAAACGTAAAAATTAATAACCTTATGAAACGAAGCTTAAAACTATTATCTGCCTTGTTATTGTTGGTCAATATCTCTTTTGCCCAGGATCTTCCAATCGATCAGAATACCGGAAAGATCACTTATCTGGAAGTGGTGGATGCCTCAGGACTTAGTGCGAAAGACATCTATGCGGTAGCAAAAAAATGGGCCACTGATAAAAAATTCACTATTAAAGAAGATAAAGAAAACGAGACACTGGTATACACCGGAACTTCTCCTGTAGAGTATCCAAACGTAGCTGGCAATGCTACCGACAAAGGAAAGATCACCTTTAGCTTTTCTATTTTTGCTAAAGATGGTAAATACCGCTACATCGTTACCGACATTGTACACACTGCGGAAGGGAAAGTAGCCGGTTCAGACGGAGGTAAACTGGAAAATGTTTCTCCTGATTGCGGCAAAACAAAAATGTCTGCCAAAGGTTGGGTAACGATCAAAACCAAAGCAGATGCCAACCTGAAAGCTTTAACCTCCGATCTGAAAAGAGTGATCAAAGAAGCGCAAAACGATCCTGCTAAAAAGAGCGACTGGTAGAAGGTCAGTAATGAGCAAGAGTATTGAGTAGTGAGAAAAATGTTTTATTATTATAAAAGAAGAAAGCCTGTGTAAATACAGGCTTTCTTCTTTTATTTTCAATTATGCTGCTATTCTCAAATCCTGATCCTGATTCCTTTTTCTTTCAAGTAGGTTTTTAATTCCGGGATTCCTATTTCTTTGAAGTGGAAGATGCTTGCGGCCAGTGCGGCATCGGCTTTGCCGGATTTGAAGACATCGGTAAAATGCTCCATCTTGCCTGCTCCCCCAGATGCGATCACGGGGATATTTGCTTGTTCTGAAATTTTGGAAGTGATCTCATTCGCAAAACCATTTTTAGTACCGTCGTGATCCATTGAAGTCAACAGGATCTCTCCCGCTCCTCTTTGTTCAGCTTCATGCGCCCATTCAAAGGTATCGATGGAAGTTGGTTTTGTACCTCCGTGTGTGTGTACGCGCGACTTGCCTTCGTATAGGCGCGTATCAATCGCCACTACTACACACTGGCTTCCAAATTCGAGCGCCAGACGATCGATCAGTGCAGGGTCTTTGACCGCGGAAGAATTGATCGAGATCTTATCGGCACCTGCATTGAGCAGCGCGGAAACATCTTCTACCGAAGAAATCCCTCCTCCTACTGTAAATGGAATATTGATCCGGCTGGCAACGCGACGTACAAGGTCTACCATTGTTTTTCTTTTCTCCAGCGTAGCGGAAATATCCAGGAATACCAGTTCATCGGCACCCTGCGCTGCATAGAGCGCTCCAAGTTCTACGGGATCACCGGCGTCGCGGAGGTTTTCGAAATTTACTCCTTTCACTGTTTTCCCATCTTTCACATCCAGACAGGGAATGATGCGTTTTGTTAACATGCTTCGGAAAATTAAAACAGGATTTATTTTATTCCTGCTTTGCCATAATTCGTTTCTTTAAAATCTTTCGGGACATGGAAAGTAACCGGATTGATTTTTTCTTTCTTAAGCTCGACTGCTGTAAAGGTGACTTTTAGTTCGGTAGTAAGTACTACTTTCAACGGCACTCCTTTAAGCTTGCTATAGTCAATTCCGGTAGCACTTCTGGCAATATTGAGCTCAGAAAAAACTTTGCTGTTGAATGATTTCAATTTTGTAGTGGTCCAAATTTCCTGTGTTACTTTTTTGCCTTCCAGTACTACTTCTATAAGATATTTCTTACAATCGTAATTCATGATCTTCTGCTTTTCTTTGGTAAGGGTGATCTTCGCTTTGGGAGCTGCAGTATCGGGCGTTACAGGGTATTCTGAATAGATCTTTTCATTTACATTCACTAAATAACGTTTGCCTGTACTATCGCGCAACACGTCGCCGATCATTGGAGAAATGCCGCCCTCGGTCTTCACGTAATACATGCTGTCTTTCATCTGCATGTTCATTTCCTTAGGCATCACAATCAGCATCGGATCTTCTTCCGGGTGTTGCTGAATCGTTTTGATCATACGAATGGTTTGCTCCAGTTGTTCTTTCAATCCCGGGTTCTCTTCCATATATTTAAGAAAACGCGGATCGCTCATCTGCTGCTCCATTTGATTGAGCTTTTGAATTCCTTCGGTTGTATTGAATTGAGAAAGCGTTTTTTTTATCTCTTTCGCTTGTGCAGAATCTATATAACCACCTTGTATGATCCAAACCATTCTGCCTTCAAACTTACTCTGTGCTTGAAGTGTAAATCCAAATAGCAGAAGGAAAATTACGCTTGTTAATTTTTTCATATGATTAATTATTTTAAAATCCGTCAACTAAAGAAATGCCGGATATCAATTGCCCGGCTTTATCTGGTATCCTGTATACGGCATCTAATATCTTTTTATAAAAACCTCTTCAACTCTTCCAGTTTAATCTTTCCTTCGTAAAAAGCTTTTCCGATAATAGCTCCGTAGATGCCCATATCGTTTAGTTTTTCGATGTCGTCCACACTCGTTACGCCACCGCTAGCGACCAGTTTCAGAGAAGGAAAGCGCGTCATGATCTCCTGGTACAACTCAAAGGAAGGGCCTTGCAGAAGACCGTCTTTGGCCACATCGGTGCAAATGCAGTATTGAATTCCTTTTTTCATATATTCTTCGATCAGCTTAAATACGGAGATCGCTGTAGTTTCCTGCCAGCCGCTGATCGCAATCATTCCGCTTTTGCAATCTGCTCCAAGAATTATTTTTTCCGTACCAAATTTCGTGATCCAATTGCTGAACAAAGATTCATTTTTCACCGCAATGCTACCGCCCGTGATCTGCTTGGCCCCTGCGTTGAAAGCAATGGTAAGATCTTCGTCTGATTGCAACCCTCCGCCGAAATCTACATGAAGAGAAGTATTGGATGAAATTGTTTCCAGTACTTTATGGTTCACAATTTTTTTCTGTTTAGCTCCATCCAGATCTACTAAGTGCAAACGTTTAATTCCTGCACCTTCTATTTGTTTGGCAACTTCCAACGGATTCTCGTTGTAAATTGTTTTCTGTCCATAATCGCCTTGTGTGAGGCGTACACACTTTCCGTCAATAAGGTCTATGGCGGGAATTATTTCAATCATCTTTTTTCGATTCAAGATGCCAGATACCGGATACCGGATACCGGATAATAGTTTTATCTGGTATCCGGTATCCGGTATCTGGTATCAAATTAGTTCAATAAAATTTTTCAAAATCTTTTCTCCAACAGCACTACTTTTTTCTGCGTGGAATTGTACGGCGTAAAAATTATCTTTTTTAATCGCAGAGCTGTAATCCAAAATATAATTGGTTTGGGCAATGGTATAATCTTGATGCAGCTCAGCATAGTAGCTATGTACGAAATAGACAAAATCATTTTCCTTCACCCCTTTGAATAAATCGCTTTTCAGATTATTGATCGAATTCCAGCCCATTTGCGGAACTTTGTCTTGAGCCGGAAAACGTTTTACCTGCATCGGAAAAATATTCAGGCAGTCTGCATTGTTTTCTTCCGAATGTTTGCACATTAGCTGCAATCCAAGACAGATACCGAGTACGGGTTGTTTTAAGGAGGGAATTAATTGATCAAGTTTTGTTCCCCTTAGGTATTGCATGGCTGTGCTGGCCTCTCCTACTCCGGGAAAAATAATCTTGTCGCAAGACTGCAATACTTCTGCATTATCAGTCACAATAGGTTCCACGCCCAATCGATTGAGGGCATAGATCACTGACTGTGTGTTTCCTGCGTTATATCGTATGATGGCTAATTTCATTTCTTTAAATTATGAGTTATGACTATTGAATGATGAGTTAGCTTCATTCATAACTCATCATTCAACATTCATAATTATTAATTACAAAACACCCTTCGTGCTAGGCAGTACCTGCGCGTTGGCGGCGTCTACACGTACGGCCATTTTGATGGCTTTGGCGAGACCTTTGAAGATGGCTTCAATCTTATGATGCTCGTTGGTCCCTTCAGCTTTGATGTTCAGATTGCATTTTGCAGCATCTGAAAAAGATTTAAAGAAATGGTAAAACATTTCCGTAGGCATTTCTCCTATTTTTTCTCTTTTAAATTCTGCATCCCATACCAGCCAAGGTCTGCCGGAGAAATCGATTGCTACTTGCGCCAGGCAATCGTCCATCGGCAATAACCAGCCATAACGTTCGATCCCTTTTTTATCGCCGAGCGCTTTCAGGTAGGCCTCGCCCAATGCAAGCGCGGTATCCTCGATAGTATGGTGTTCGTCAATATGCAGATCTCCTTTTACGGTGATCGTGAGATCAGCCAGCGAATGTTTGCCAAGCTGGTCCAGCATATGATCAAAGAATGCAATGCCTGTGTTGATGGAAGTTTTTCCTGTACCGTCAAGATCCAGCTCGATGAAAATATCGGTTTCTTTGGTAGTACGCTGCACAGTAGCTTTGCGCACAGGCTTGCTCAGGAAGCGATAGATCTCCTCCCAATCTGTTGTGATCAGTACGCAGGCCGGAGAGTCTGTCATTGCTTTATTGTTGGAAAGCAGGATCGCTTTGCAGCCCAGATTTTCGGCCATCTTCACATCGGTAAGACGATCACCGATTACATAAGAATTAGCGATGTCGTAGTCTCCGTTCAGGTAGCCTGTAAGCATTCCGATGCCCGGTTTCCGGGTGGGAGTATTTTGATGTTCAAAGTGCGGATCGATGTGCATACCATCCCAGCTAATGCCTTCGCCTTCGAGGGTTTTAAGCATTTTATTATGAGCAGGCCAGAAAGTATGTTCAGGGAAAGAAGGTGTACCAAGGCCGTCCTGGTTGGTAACCATCACAAGTTTATAATTTTTATCTGTCGCTAATTTAGCGAGAGCAGTGATGGCTTTGGGAACAAATTCCAGTTTCTCCAGCGAATCCACCTGTTTGTCTGTAACGGGCTCCACTACAATGGTACCATCGCGGTCAATAAATAAAATTTTGGGTTTCATTTGCTTGTAATTCGAAGGGGTAAATATAGTAAAAAAAAGGTTCGGATGTTTGCAGTATTGAGTCCTTAGTCTTGAGTATGGAGTTTTTTATTGCTCAAAGCTGAGACCACAATACTAATGAACTACAGCAACAGCAATATTTTTAGGTCCTTCACTACGCTATTCAAATTATGCAGCACTTCCTTCTCCTCCACTCTCCATACCTTCAGCCCCAGGCTTTCCAATCGCTCCTTGCGCTCTGCATGATAAACATAGGCATCTGTATTTTCTTGCTGTCCTGCATCAATTTCGATCACAAGCTTTTTTTGCGGCAATAAAA
>Ga0310813_10000086_pt1 | contig 68814 bp, 52 predicted proteins | sample YN3metagenome_FD_203086 | JGI IMG/M metagenome (GOLD analysis project Ga0310813, IMG submission 203086) | Soil microbial communities from experimental microcosm in Duke University, North Carolina, United States - YN3 | ecosystem: Engineered > Artificial ecosystem > Soil microcosm > Unclassified... | reverse complement strand
CAACAGGGTCTGCGCGTCGCCGGCTCCTTCGCCCCGCGCGGTCATGCTGAGCAGGCAGGCGGGCACGTCGCTGCCGAGCGTCGGCGCGATCCGCTGGGCATGCGCGGGGTCGATGCCCCACAGGCCGGTCAGCAGCCGCAACGCCGCCGCCGCATCGGCCGACCCGCCGCCGATCCCGCTCGCCACCGGCAGGCGCTTGTCGAGGGTCAGGCGAACGCCCTTCCCTACCCGCGCTTCGGCCGCCAGCGCCGCCGCGGCGCGGTGAACCAGATTGTCGGCGCCGTCGTCCAGCATGGCGGCGAATGGTCCGGTCACCGTCAGGGACAGGTCGTCGGCAAGCTCGGCCGTCAACCGGTCGCCATCGGTGCAAAAGGCGAAGATCGTCTCTAGATCGTGGCGCCCGTCCGGCCTCTTGCCGCGGACATGCAGCGCGAGATTGATCTTGGCGGCGGCAATCTCGGCCGCGGGCGGGCTGCTCACGGCGCGGCGGTCGCCGGGGACAGCCCGCCGGCGATCTTGGCCGTGATCCGCGTTGCGATATCCTCTTCGGCGGTGACAAGCGCTGCATTCCAGGCGAAACGCGCCTCATATTTGCGCCCGGCGGCGTACAGCGCGTCGCCGAGATGCTCGTTGATCTCGGCCTGCGCGGGATCGGCCGCCGCGGCACGTTGCAGCGTCAGGATCGCTTGGCTCAGCTTGCCCCGCTTATATTGCGCCCAGCCGAGCGAGTCGGTGATCGAGGCATCGTCGGGCGCCCGGCGGCTCGCCTCGGCGATGAGTGCTTCAGCTTCGTCGAGCTTCTGCCCGCGCTCCAATCGCGCATAGCCGAGATAGTTGAGCACCGTCGGGTTCTCGGGCGCCAGCCGATACGCCAGCTCAAGTGCGCTTTCGGCCTGGGGCCACATCCCGGCTTGCTCGAGCGCGGCCCCGCGCAGCAGGTGCACCGACCAGAGCTCCGGCCCCGCTCCACTCGCCTGCACTGCCGACACCGCGCTGCCATAGGCCACCGCGGCCTCGGCGTGACGATCCATCGCGTCCAGCGCATCGCCAAGCCGCAGCCAATCGCCCGCCTGTGCCTCACCCGATGCGACAAAGGCGCGCGCACGTGCGAGTGCTTCTTCCTGCCGGTCGGCGCCCAGCAGCACCCGCATCTCGGCATCGCGCATTTCGCCCGCGAACGGTGAGCTGTCGGGAATGCTCCGCAGGATGGACAAGGCGTCGGCGCCGCGCCCGCTGCGGTCGAGCAGCAACGCCGTCAGCAGCGCGGCCTGCTCGTTACGGGGGTCGGCGTAGCGCGCCACTTGGGCCAGGCTGAGCGCGAGGCTGCGGCCTTCGTCCCCGTCGAGGCTGACGGCAAGCGCGGTCAAGAGTTCGGAATAGCCCTGCGTAGCCGTGGCGATCAGCGGCCGCGGCCTGCGCTCGGCGGCAAGGGCCGTAGCGGCCGCTCGCAGGGTGGAGTCACGGCCGGTGAGAAGAGCAAGTCCGGCCTCGCGCTCGCCGGCCGCGGCAAGACCGGTGGCGAAGGCGATGCGAAGGCGATCCGCGCGGCCACGCGCGGCGGCCAGCGCCGGCTGGATCAATGGCTGCGCTTCCGAAGCACGGCCGGCGGCAAGCAGAACCAGCGCCTTTTGCTCGGGCACCAGCTCGGCCAGCGGCGCGTCGGCGGCGACGCCGTTCAGCAGTTGCACGGCCTCTTTCCAGCGGCCTCGCTCGGCGAGGGTCCAGGCCCCGACGAACGGCGCCATGAACGCGATCTGCTGCGGATACTCCGCCTTGGCCGACGAGCGGGTCTGCAAGGACTGGCCGATCCGCAGCAACTGCGCGTCGACCGGCAGGCCGGCGCCGGATTGCTGACCGATCAGACGCATGGCGAGCGGCATGTCGCCGCCGACGATCGCCTGGCTCAGCGCGCGCCGGGCCATGCTTGGGTCGCTGGGATCGGCCGCGGCAAGGCTGGCATAGAGCATGGCCGCCCGGCGGGCGTCGCCCGCATCGGCGGCCGCCCGCGCCGCGACAAAGGTCGCAGCACCCGATCGCAGGAAATCAACCTGCTCTCGCCCCGGAGCCGCTCCGGCCGGAGCCGCCGTCAGCGCGAGGGCAATCGTCAGGCTACATGTTCGGATAATTGGGCCCACCGCCGCCCTCCGGGGTCACCCAGTTGATGTTCTGGCACGGATCCTTGATGTCGCACGTCTTGCAGTGGACGCAGTTCTGCGCGTTGATCTGCAGCTTGGGCGCGCCGCCTTCCAGGACATATTCATAGACCCCGGCCGGGCAATAACGCTGCTCTGGCCCGTCATATTCGGGCAGGTTGACCCGCGTCGGGATGGTCGGGTCCTTGAGCTGCAAGTGAACCGGCTGGTCTTCCTCGTGATTGGTGTTCGACAGGAAGACACTCGACAATTTGTCGAAGCTGATCACCCCGTCGGGCCGCGGATAGTTAATCGGCGGCGCGATGTCGCGGCGCCAGAGAGTCTCGTGATCGGGATGATGCTTCATCTCGAACGGCAGGCGCAGGCCCAGGTGCCGCAGCCACATGTCGGTGCCGGCGACCAGCGTGCCGATGGTGGCCCCGAGCTTGGCGACCGCCGGCTCGGCATTCTTCACCTTGCGTAATTCCTCGCCAATCCAGCCATTTCGGACCGACGGCTCATAATCGGCGAGAACATCGCTGCGGCGATCGGCGGCGATCGCGGCAAAGGCGGCGTCGGCGGCCAGCATGCCCGATTTCATCGCGGTATGCGTACCCTTGATCCGCGGCACGTTCACGAATCCGGCCGAGCAGCCGATCAGCGCGCCGCCGGGGAAAGCGAGCTTGGGAATGCTCTGCCACCCGCCCTCGTTGATCGCCCGCGCGCCATAGGAGACGCGGCGCCCACCTTCGAGCAAGTGCCGGATCGCCGGATGCTGCTTGTAGCGCTGCATTTCGTCGAACGGCGACAGGTGCGGGTTCTTGTAATTGAGCGCGACGACGAAGCCGATCGACACCTGATGATTGTCCTGGTGGTAGATCCACCCCCCGCCCCACGCATCGTCGAGCGGCCAGCCCTGGGTGTGGATCACGGTCCCGGGCTTGTGCTTGGCGGGATCCACGTCCCACAATTCCTTGATCCCGATGCCATAAACCTGCGGCTGGCACTCGGCTTCGAGATCGAACTGCTTCTTCAATTGCTTGGTCAGGCTGCCGCGCGCACCTTCGGCGAAGAAGGTGTAGCGGGCGTGCAGCTCCATGCCCGGCTGATAATCGCCCTTGTGGCTGCCATCGCGAGCAATCCCCATCGCACCCGTCGCGACGCCCTTGACCGAGCCGTCGTCGTTGTACAGCACCTCGGCGGCCGGGAAGCCCGGGAAAATCTCGACCCCCAATTCCTCGGCCTTGCCGGCGAGCCAACGGCAGAGGTTGGCAAGGCTGCCGGTGAAGGTGCCCTTGTTGTCGAGAAAGCTCGGCATCATCAGATGCGGCAGGTTGAATTTCTTGGTCTTGGTCAGGACCCAGTGATGATTGCTGGTGACCGGCACGCGGCCGAGCAGACAGCTGTCGTCCTCGCGCCAGTCGGGCAGCAGTTCGTCGAGGCTGCGCGGATCGATCACCGCGCCCGACAGGATGTGGGCGCCGACTTCCGATCCTTTTTCGAGGATGCAGACGCTGAGCTCCCGCCCGGCCTCGCTCGCCAACTGCTTCAGCCGGATCGCCGCGCTCAGGCCAGCCGGCCCGGCGCCCACGATCACGACATCATATTCCATCGACTCCCGGTCGCTCATCGCTTCGCTCAAGCCCTTCTTTTCGTTGCCAGCGGACTTGGCCTCCGCCGCTACTTCCGTCAATGGCCGCAAGGTCTATGGTGAACGCGATGAGCGAGCGACTGGAGCCGAGCGATCTGACCCGGGCGGAGGCGATGAGCCTGCTCGCGTGGTGGGTCGAGGCGGGCGTCGATGTCGCCGTGCAGGACGAGCCTCGCGACTGGCGGGTACGCGCCGCGCCGCCGCCGCCCGCGCTTCCACCCGAGCCGACCGACGTTCCAGCCTCCCAGCCTCCACGCCCGACCAGCGGCGGGACGCTGCCGACCACGCTCGACGCCTTTCACGCGCATCTGGCCGAAAGCGCCGATCTTCCCCTCTTCCGTGCCGGTGCCGCGCGAGCGCTGCCGCACGGCCCGGCCGGCGCCGAATTGATGCTGCTGACCGGTATTCCCGGCCCCGAAGACGTCGCGGAAGGCAAGCCGCTCGGCGGTCCTGCGGGCAAGCTCGCCGAGCGGATGCTGCGCGCCGTGGGCCTGGCGCCGGACGCGGCCTATGTCGCGGCGCTGACCTGCTTTTCGGGCACGGGCACGCGCTTCACCGATGCCGACAGCGCCGCCTGCCGCGACACGGTGCTGGCGCAGATCGCGCTGGCCGCGCCCAAACGCCTGCTGCTCCTCGGCGACCAGCCCGCAAAGCTGCTGCTCGGTCAGCCGATGACGACCGCACGCGGCAAACTGCACCGCATCGGGGGTGTGCCGACCGTGGTCACCTTCCCACCGCGCCACTTGCTCGCCAACAATGGTCACAAGGCACTCGCCTGGGCCGACCTCCAGCTGATCATGGGTGAATGATCTTGTTCTTGTCCGCTTTCGCGTCCGTGTTGCTCCTATCCTCGGCTCAGCCGACCACCCCGCCCGATGATCCGCTCGCGCCGATCGAGGAACCGCACGAAACGCAGCCGACGCCTCCCACGCCGGTGACGCCCGCTGCGCCGGTAGTCCCGGTACTGGTCGTGCCCAAGGACTGGCCCGGGGTCTTCGCCGCCATCCGTTCCAGCCAATGGGCCTCCGCCGCAGCCGGGATCGATGCCCTGCCTCCGTCGCCGCTGAAGCCGCTGGCGCGCGCGCAGCTGTACACCGCCAAGGGTTCACCCCCGGTGACCGCGCAGCAGGTCCTCGACCTCCTCGCCGAAGCCCCGGAATTGCCGCAGGCCGAGCAGCTCCAGCGCCTCGCGATCGCGCGCGGCGCGTTGACGACTCCGCCGCTCCCCCGCCGCGCCGCGCTGGTCCCGATCGGTTCCGCGCCGCGGCGTGGCCGAGCGAGCCCGGTCACCGGCGAACCCGCGGTCGATCGGCTGCGCAAAGCGATGGAGCCGCTGGTCAAGGTCGACGATGCGGCCGGCGCGGAAGCCCTGCTCACCGCCTCCTTGCCGTTGATCAGCGCCGAAGCCCGCGCAGAGCTCGGCCAGCGAGTAGCGTGGATCTATTACGTCCGCGGACAGGATGCCGAGGCTCGGCGCTTGGCGGAGCTGGCCCGCAGCCCCTACACGCCGCCACCGCCACCGCCAGCGCCGGTCGTGATCCTGCCGCCCGCAGGCGACCCCCTCGCCCCCGGCCAGGTGACGGCGCCGGCCCCGGCCCCGCTCCCGCTCACGCCACCTCCGCCGCCGAGTATCTCGGTCACGCGGGCGCCGACCGGCCCGTGGGCGCAGCAGGCCGAATGGGTCAGCGGGCTCGCCAGCTGGCGGATGAACGATTGCAACTCCGCGTCGCGTGCGTTTCGCGAAGTCGGCGACCGCTCGCGGGAGCCGAGCCTCGCCGCGGCCGGCTATTATTGGGCGGCCCGCGCGGAAATGGCCTGCCGCCGTCCCGCCGCGGTCCAGCCCCTGCTGCGCCTCGCTGCCCGCGACGGCGAAAATTTCTACGGCTTGCTGGCGCGCCGGACCCTGGGCCAGGAAACCCGGCTCAGCCCGCTCGACCTCGGCCCCGCGGCCACTATCGTCCGCTTGCCCAACGTAGCGCGCGCAAACGAATTGGTCCGCATCGGGGAGCGCGATCTCGCGGGCGAACTGCTCCGTCATCAGGCGAGGATCGGCACGCCCGCCGAACAAGCCGCGCTGGTCGCCACCGCCGCCCGGCTCGAGCTTGCCGCCACTCAGCATTTCCTCGGCCACTTCGGGCAGCCGGGCGCACGCGTTCAGGCATCGGCGCGCTATCCCGCCCCGCGCTGGGCGCCGCGCGAAGGCTGGCGCATCGATCCGGCGCTGGCGCTGGCCCACTCGCTACAGGAATCCTCCTTCCGCGCCGAAGCCGTCAGCCAGGCCGGTGCGGTCGGCCTGATGCAGGTGCTTCCGTCCACTCGCGATCTCATCGTTCGCGCGCGCGGCCTGCAGCCCGGCGACCTGCGCGATCCGGCGGTGAACATGGGTTTCGGCCAAGCCTGGATCGAATGGATGCGCAGCCATCCCGCGACGGGCGGCCATCTTCCCAAGGTCATCGCCAGCTACAATGCCGGCCCGCTTCCCGTCGGGCGCTGGCAGGTCAACGATCGCGGCGACCCGTTGCTGTGGATCGAATCCATGCCGTTCTGGGAAACGCGTTTCTACGTCCCCGCGGTGATGCGTAACCTGTGGGTCTATGAAGGGTTCTCAGGCCAACCGACGACGACGCTCACCGAACTGGCGCAGCATCGCTGGCCGACCTTCCCGGTCCGGCGCTGATCAGTTCCGGAACAGAAAGCCGGGCCAGCGCATCTGCGTTCCCCGCTTTATGCGCCGCTGATCGTCCTCGAACGCAAGCCGTTGTTCTTCGGCCATGCTCGGGCGGACCGCAGGCCCTCGCGGTTGCTCGTTCTGGGAAAAGTCTTTCTTCTCCATGGCATGGCGGTAGCGTCGGACGATGACGGCTTGCCGGCACTAATGTTGCGGCTTGAAGTCGGTGTTCTTGCTTCGTTCTCGGCAGTGCGTAAGATTGCGGCATGGCTGTCGAGTCGATCCAGGGGCGCGGGGCCACCCGCAATGCCGTGCCGACGCGCTTCAACCTGCCCGAGCGGCTGGTCGAAGGCGACTGGCTCGATGAGGTGGAAGCGCTCGATGGCGTGACCCAGCGCCGCACCACCATCACGGTGGAGCGGCCAAAGTCGATCCTTACCCGCAACAGCTCGCCCGACATCGGCTTCGATCGCTCGGTCAATCCGTATCGCGGGTGCGAGCATGGCTGCATCTATTGCTTCGCGCGGCCGACCCACGCCTACCACGACCTCTCGCCCGGCGTTGATTTCGAAAGCCGGCTGTTCATCAAACCCGACGCCGCCAAGCTGCTTCACGCCGCCTTGTCGCGGCCGGGGTATGAGGTGGCGCCGATCGCGCTCGGCACCAATACCGATCCCTATCAGCCGATCGAAAGGCGGTTCCGGATCACCCGCTCGATCATCGAACTGCTGACCGAGACCGGTCACCCCTTCACCATCACCACCAAGTCTGACCGGGTGCTGCGCGATCTCGACCTCATCGCCCCGGCCGCCCATCGCGGGCTGGCGGCGGTCGCGCTGTCGGTGACCTCGCTCGACCCTGCGATCAGCCGCACGCTCGAACCCCGCGCGCCCGCCGGGCGAAAGCGGATCGCCGCGATCCAGCGCCTCCAGGAAGCCGGGGTGCCAACCCTGCTCGCCGTCGCGCCGATAGTGCCGCAGATCACCGATCACGAGCTCGAACGCATCGTCGCGGCTGGGGCGGCAGCCGGCGCCCGCGCGGCCTTCTACCTCCCCGTCCGCCTGCCGCATGAGGTCGCGCCCTTGTTTCGCGCCTGGCTCGACGATCATTATCCCGACCGCGCGGCGAAGGTCATGGCGACCATTCAGTCGATGCGCGGGGGCAAGGACAATGATCCCAATTTCTTTACCCGGATGCAGGGTCAGGGCCCGTGGGCCGATCTCCTTCGCACCCGTTTTGCCGCGGCGACCCGCAAGGCGGGGCTGGGAACCGGTCGGCTGACGCTACGCCGCGATTTGTTCCGTGCGCCCGAAGGACGGCAGATGCGGCTGCTCTGATCCTTGCAATGTAGGACGGCGGCTGATCTATCTTAAGCGGTGATCGCCCCTCCGCCGCGCCGTCGCTGCACGAGAGCAACCGTCCCACCCTGGGACGAAGTGGACGAAGTGGACTCAATGGCAAATTTCCTGTTCGGCGGGCGTCTGCGAACTTGCTCCCACCGCCGACCGGCCTACAGCAACGCCATGCGTATCCTTCTTGCCGGCCTTCTCGCCGCGACCGCCCTTCCCGTCACCGCTCAGCCGACGCAGGACCCCGATGCCCGCATCGCCGCCCTGCGCACCGACGCGCTGAACGACGAGACGGCATGGCGGATCACCGAGGACCTCACCACCGAAGTCGGCCAGCGGCTCGCCGGAACCGAAGCCGAGGCGCGCGCTCGCGCCTGGGCCGTCCGCCGGCTGACCGCCATGGGCTTTGCCAAGGTCCGGATCGAAGACTTCCCCATGCCGGTCTGGCAACGCGGCCGCGAAAGTGCCGAGCTTCTCGGTCCCTATCCGCAAAAGCTGGTCGTCGCCGCGCTCGGCAACAGCGCCGCCACCCCCGCCGGCGGGATCACCGCCGAGGTCGTCAGCTTTGCCGATGTCGAAGCGCTGCGCGCCGCGCCGGCCGAGCAGGTGCGCGGCAAGATCGTCTATATCGGGCACGCCATGCCGCGGACCGAGGACGGCAGCGGCTACGGCGTCTTCGGCGCCCCGCGCCGGCAGGGCCCGACGGTCGCCTCGCAAAAAGGCGCAGTGGGGATCGTCATCCGCTCGATCGGCACCGACCGCGAACATCGCAATCCGCACACCGGCGTCATGAACTTTGCCGATGGCGCGACTCCGATTCCCGCCGGCGCGCTTTCCAATCCCGATGCCGATCAGCTCGAACGCATCCTGGCTCGCGGCCAGCGCCCGACCCTTCGGCTAACGCTGCAATCAACCGTGACCCAGGGCCGCTCGGGCAATGTCATCGCCGAAGTGCCCGGCCGCGATCCCAATGCCGCGCCCGTGCTCGTCTCCTGCCACCTCGACAGCTGGGATCTCGGCACCGGCGCCCTGGATGACGCTGCCGGCTGCGGGATCGTCACCGCCGCGGCCAAGCGCATCATGGATGCCGGCATGCCCGCCCGCTCGATCCGCATCGTCTGGTTCGGCGCCGAAGAAGTCGGCCTGTTCGGCGGGCTCGATTACCGCGCGAAATATGGCAAGCAGCCGCACCATGCGATCATGGAAAGCGATTTCGGCGCCGACCGCATCTGGAAGGTCGACAGCCGCCTCGGCAAAGAGCGCGAAGCCGAGGCCAGGCGTCTCCAGCGCATGCTCCAGCCGCTCGGCATCGTCCCCGGCAGCCTGACCGAAACCGAAGGCTCCGACATCGGCCCGATGGTCGCCGACGGCCTCCCCGGCGCGGCGCTGGCGCAGGATGGTACCCGCTACTTCGATATTCACCACTCGCCCGACGACACCATGGCAATGGTCGACAAGAAGCAGATGCAGCAGAATGTCGCGGCCTGGACGACGGCAGTCGCGGTCCTCGCCGGACCGGTCGAAGCCCGCCCGCAGCCGACCCGTCGACGCGCCCGCTGATGCGGTTGCGATTGTCAGCGCTGCTAGCCCTCGCCGCGCTGACGGCTGCCTGCTCGCCCGGCACCAACAACGACGATGTCCAGCCGCTTCCCGAACAATCGGCCGACAGCGCGAACGCCCTGATGGCGGAAGCTGAGCGGGCATCGGCCAATGCCGCGGCGCGAGCGGAAACCGAGCGGCCTCCTGCTCGTTCTGCAAGCGAAACCGTCAACGAGGAAACGCCATGATCCGCAAAGCTGCCCTGATTGCCCTGCCCTTGGCGCTTGCCGCCTGCAACGTCGAACGCGATCCCGGCAACGACACGACCTCGATCACCGTCAACGATCAGAAGATCGAAGGCGCGGTCGATGGTGTCGGCAATGCCCTTGAGGACGCCGGCCGCGAGGTCAGGGACGCGGCGGACCGGGCCGCGCCGGCGGTCAAGGATGCGGCGCGCGATGTCGGCAATGCCGCCGATCGTGCCGGCGACAAGATCGAAGCCGGTGCCGACGGGGCTGCTCGCGGCATTCGCGAGGAGAACCGCCGCGACGACGCGGCTCCCGCCAACAAACAGTAAGTGGTGGGCCCGGAGGGATTCGAACCCCCAACCTGGCCGTTATGAGCGGCTGGCTCTACCGTTGAGCTACAGGCCCCGCGCCGCCTCTAGACAAGTGCGGCGCGGCGGCCAAGCACCGCAGCAAGGTGTGGCGTCCGCGCAAACCCTCTGCTAGGCGGCCTCCCAAGTCGGGGAGTGGCGCAGCCTGGTAGCGCGTCTGCTTTGGGAGCAGAGGGTCGCAGGTTCGAATCCTGTCTCCCCGACCACCTTATTGTCGGTCAGTCCGCGAGCGGGAGCAGCAGCACCAATCGGTCGGCGGCGATGTCCAGCCGCCCGCCGGTCATCGCCGCGAGCCCCTGCACCAACCGCAATGCGAAGCGCATGCCGTCACGGCCGCGATCGCCGAGGAGTTCCTGCTCGGACAGGCCCTGCAGCGCCGCCGCCCGGTCTACTCCGATCGCGAGGCTGGAATCGAGGCGAAGGATCACGATCCCGATCTGCTCCCCCGTCACCGCCGGTTCGATCATCGAGGTTATGAAGTCGCGCACCAGCCGTTCGACCAGCAGCGGCGGAAGCGCGATGCGGACGCTGCCGGCGCGATCCTCGACCGATACCAGCAATCCTCGTTCCTGCGCGCCGGTCCGAATACCCGCGAGAAGGTCGCGCAGGCCGCCAAGATCGCTGGTCGCGTCGCCCTGCACCCGCCCCGAGCGAAGCCGGGCGGCAAGGTCGAGATTGTCGATCGTGTTCGACAAATTGCGCGCCTGCTTGACGATTTCGGCCGCGCGTTCGCGATAGGAACGATGCGCCGGGCCCAGATACTGCCCTTCGATGATCTCGCTGAAGCCGATGATAGCGTTGAGCGGGGTGCGAAGCTCGTGCATGAGTTCGCGCAGACCGTCGTCCTCGGCTGGGAGGAAGCTGGCTGTACTCCCTGTGGTCGGCTGCGGCTCAGCGCCTTCCCGCCGGGCGATCCCGCGGTACCCCGCGAAACGACCCGTGTCGGCGAAGAACGCCGGGGCACCGCTCCACCGCCATTCGCCCGCCAGCGCGCCGTCTTCGGCCAGCACCAGCGGCTCGTCGGCGAAGGGCAGTCGGGCGGCGAAGGGATCGGCAAAGCTGTCGGCAACGCTGCGACCGACAAGCGCCGCGCGCGAAATGCCTTCGACCCAATCGATCTCGCCGGTGGGGCCGGTCTCCCAACGGAACAGGCCATTCGCCAAGGGCGCGTCGATCCTCTGCTCTTGCTGCGCGGGTTTGGTGATGCGTGGACGAACGGGTGCCGGCGGGGTGATTTGGGGAGCGGTACGGGTCGCGGTCGTCGCGGCGCCGGCCTCGCGGCGGGGCAATTGCTCCCGTTCTCCATGCCCGAGAGCCTGAAGCAGCGGCCGGACATCCTCGGCTGCTACCGCTCGGACCGCATTCCAACCGGTTGGGCTGAGCTGCGCCGCAGCGAGCAGCGCTGCCGACGCATTGGCGTCGCGGGCGGCGAACAAGGCGACCAGTTCGGCGGGGACGTCACGACCGGCAATGGCCCGCGCCGTCGCCGACAGAAGGTCGACGGATACGTCACTCATCAGCTGGGCAATTCGGGCAAGCGCGCGCTCGGCAAGGTCGGCGCTGACCTCGTCCCCCCGGGCGAGCAGTTCGACGAGCTGACGCCACTGCACCGCCCGCCCCCGCGCATCCGCGGCGGGCTGGCCAAGAACAGTTGCCAGGCGGTCGTCATAACGCAAGTCGGCAGGGCTTTCGCGCGTGGTGATGGGAGAGGAGAAATGGACCGCTGTTAACGCAGAGAAAAGACCCATGACGTTAAGCATCCCATAACGGGACTTGGTATCGCAAACCGGTGTGCCTGGCCGATATCCATGGAACCGCGCGCGCCCCTACGCACCGCGACGGCGCTGTGCTAACCGGCCCCCCATGTTCATTTCCTTCGTCGAGGCGCTTCGCAGGGGCGGCATTCCCGCCAGCCTCAAGGAGCATCTTCTGCTGTTGGAAGCGCTCGATGCGGGCGTGATCGCGCCCTCTCCCGAAGAATTCTATTATCTGGCCCGCTCGGTGTTCGTGCACGACGAGACCAAGCTCGACCGCTTCGATCGCATCTTCGGCGAGATCTTCAAGGGATTGGTCGGGGCTCCGGAGGACACCGTCGCCATTCCCGAAGAATGGCTGCGCCTCGTCGCCGAAAAGTATCTCACTCCCGAAGAGATGGAAAAGGTGAAGTCGCTCGGCTCGTGGGACGAGATCATGGAAACGCTGAAAAAGCGGCTCGAAGAGCAGCAAGGGCGGCACCAGGGCGGCAACAAGTGGATCGGCACCGGCGGCACATCGCCGTACGGACACGGGGGTTATAATCCCGAAGGCGTCCGCATCGGCGGGCCGGGCAAGCACGGCCGGGCGATCAAGGTGTGGGAAAAGCGCGAATTTCAGGATCTCGATGACCGCCGTGAGATCGGCACACGCGCGATCAAAGTCGCACTGCGCCGGCTACGCCGTTTCGCTCGGGAAGGCGCCGCGGACGAGCTCGATCTCGAAGGCACGATTGACGGCACGGCGCGCCGCGGCTGGCTCGACGTCCGGATGCGGCCCGAGCGGCATAATGCGGTGAAGCTGCTGCTGTTTCTTGACATCGGCGGGTCGATGGACGGGCACGTGCGGCTGGTGGAGGAATTGTTCAGCGCCTGCCGGACCGAATTTAAGCATCTCGAACACTATTACTTCCACAACTGCATCTACGAAGGCGTGTGGAAGGAAAATCGGCGGCGGTGGACCGAGCGGATCAATACGTTCGACATCATCCATCGCTTCGGCGCCGATCATAAGCTGGTGATCGTCGGCGACGCGGCGATGAGCCCGTACGAGGTGACGCACCCGGGTGGCAGCATCGAGCATATGAACGAGGAAGCCGGCGCCGTGTGGCTCAAACGGCTGACCGATACCTATGCCAGCGCGGCCTGGATCAATCCGACGCCCGAACCCTATTGGGGCCATTCCGCGTCGACGGCGATCCTCCGCAAGCTGATGGACGACCGGATGTTTCCGCTTAGCCTGCAGGGACTTGAAGCGGCGATGCGGACACTCAGTCGCAAGAAATGAGGGTCAGTACAGGCGCAGCGGTCGCGTTTCTTCTTCCCACGCCTGCTCGTCGGGCCGGGTCCGCACATCGAGGTCGTCCGCGGTCGCCGCGTGATCGTCGACCCACGCGCGTAGAGCCGGACCGCCGTTGATGACGTCGATCGCCAGCTTGTCGAACTCATATTCGTACGGGAAGTCGCGCCATAGGTCGTAGTCGGGCACGAGATTGCGGATCGCCTTGAAACCCAGCGCCTGAAGTCGCCACGGCCGAAAGGCTTGGTGATCGTAGGCTGGACCTTCGGCATGGATGAACAGGCCCGAACAGAGCTGCCCGGCATGCTTGTGGAAGGTCGGCTCGACGAAGATTTCGCGCAGCGCGCAGCCGTGTAGCCAGTGCGGCGCGATCCGCTCCATCTCCGCATGGATCGCACGGGCGTCGAGGCCGGGCGCCGCGAACAGCTCGAGCGCTCGGGTCGTTCCCCTGCCCTCGCTCAGCGTCGTTCCTTCCAGCATCACCGTGCCGGCATAGGCGCGCGCCATGTTGAGGGTGGCGGCATTGGGGCTTGGGTTGATCCAGATGCGCTCGGCCGGCCAGCCGAAGCCGGGTGCCGCCTCGGGCTGCCAGCCTTCCATGGTGATGACACGGTAGGCGACGTCGAGCTTGAAGTGATCGATGAACCACTGGCCCATTTCGCCCATGGTCAGGCCATGACGCATCGGCATCGGCCCCGCGCCGACGAAGCTTTCCCAACCGGGCTCGAGAATGGTGCCTTCGACCGGGCGTCCCGCGGGGTTGGGACGGTCGAGAACCCACACTTCCTTGCCCGCCTCCGCCGCGGCTTCGAGCAGGTAGAGAAGCGTGGTGACAAAGGTGTAGATGCGGCAGCCAAGGTCCTGCAGGTCGAACAGGAAGACGTCGGCGGCACTCATCATCTGGCTGGAAGGCCGGCGGACCTCGCCGTAGAGGCTGAAGACGGGGATGCCGAGGCGGGCATCGGTCTCGTCCGCGGTCTCGACCATATTGTCCTGCTTGTCGCCCTTCAGCCCATGCTGCGGCCCGAAGGCGGCGGTGACATTGAGTCCTGCGGCGATCAGCGCATCGATGCTGTGAGTCAGATCGGCGGTGACCGAAGCGGGATGGCCGACCAGGGCGACGCGGCGGCCCTCCAGCGGGCGGCGCAGCTCGGGGTCGGCGAGAAGGCGGTCGATACCAAACAGGGTCATGGCGCCCGTCCTACGCCAGTCGCGCGGTGAAGCAATCCGGATGGTGGAAGTCGGGCTGAGCCGACGGGTGGTGAAGCGCGAAGAAATGGCGCTGACCGCTCCGTTCTTCGAGCACCGCGCTGAGCGCAATACGGCCATGCGCGTCCGCCGGAATGGAGAGTGTCGCGCCAAGCCCCCACCAAGTGAGATTATCCTCCGTCCGAAGGTAGGGCGGTTCGTCGACCTCAGCCGGTTCCATGCCCTCGCGCTGGGACTCGAAATCATAGGCGGCCCAGTCACCCGACGGCGCAAAATTCCATTCCTGATAAGCCTCTTCGCCGTCACCTTTCAGAAAACATTCGAAGCAGGTCGACTGCCACAGATTGTCGCGCCGGGCGGGTGTCGGCGACGGCGGCGGAACCACGAAGCGGGTCATCGGCGCGCTGACTCCGAACCACAGGTTGAGGGTCGCGGTCTCGCCAAACGCGGCAGAGCGCTCGGCCGAAGCCCAGACGGTGAAGGGCGGGTTGGGAACCGACGTCGGGTGCGGAGCGAGTTCGAAGCGCATGGCCCATCTTACGTCATCGGGCCGCGTAAGCTAAGCGCCCTTCGCATGACGACGACCTATTCTTCCGACCTGCTCAAGCTGCTGTCCGAGCGCGGCTACATTCACCAGACGACCGACGCCGACGGGCTGGACGCGCTGGCCGGCAAGGAGACCGTCACCGGCTATATCGGCTTCGACGCCACCGCGCCGAGCCTCCACGTCGGCAGCCTCGTGCAGATCATGATGCTGCGGCGGATGCAACAGGCCGGGCACAAGCCGATCGTGCTGATGGGTGGGGGCACGACCAAGGTCGGCGATCCGAGCTTCAAGGCGGAAGAGCGCAAGCTGCTCGACGAGGAAGCGATCGCGGCCAACATCGCCGGCATCCGCAAGGTGTTCGAGCGTTTCCTGACCTTCGGCGACGGCCCGACCGACGCGGTGCTGGTCGACAATGCCGATTGGCTCGACCGCCTCGAATACCTCCCCTTCCTGCGCGAGGTCGGGCGGCATTTCTCGGTCAACCGGATGCTGACCTTCGACAGCGTCCAGCTCCGGCTCGAGCGCGAGCAGTCGCTGTCCTTCCTCGAATTCAACTATATGATCATGCAGGCTTACGACTTCCTCGAACTGTCGCGGCGGCAGGGCTGCCGGCTGCAGATGGGCGGGTCGGACCAGTGGGGCAACATCATCAACGGCGTGGAATTGTGCCGCCGCGCCGACGGGATCGAGGTGTTCGCGGTGACGACCCCGCTGATCACCACCGCCGACGGCGCCAAGATGGGCAAGACGGCGCAGGGCGCGGTGTGGCTGAATGCCGACGGGCCGGACGGCTATCGCCTGAGCGCCTACGATTACTGGCAATTCTGGCGGAACACCGCCGATGCCGACGTGGCTCGGTTCGCAAGGCTGTTTACCGACCTTCCGCTGGGCGAAATCGCCCGGTTGGAAGCGCTGCAGGGCGCCGACATCAATCAGGCCAAGATCGTGCTGGCGACTGAGGCGACGGCACTGCTGCATGGTCGCGAGGCGGCGGACGCCGCGGCGGCAACGGCGGCGGCGACGTTTGCTGGCGGCGGTTCGGGCGAGGCGCTGCCGAGTGTCGAGACCGGGGGCGAGATCGGTCTGCTGGCAGCGCTGGTCGGCCTCGGCTTCTGTACGTCGAATGGCGAGGCCAAGCGCAAGGTTGCCGAAGGGGCGGTGAAGCTCGATGGCGAGCCGGTCAACGATATTGCCGCAATGATTTCAGTCTCTTCGGAGCGCAAGCTCAGCCTCGGCAAGAAGAAGCACGGGCTGCTGCTGCCCTAGCCCGACCGGAGCAGGTCGACCGCCTGATCGCGTTCAAAAAGGTATAGACATAGCCGCGCCGCCTCGCCGCGATCGCCGTGCAGTCCGCCGTCGCGCTCGAGCAGCAGGCGCGCGTCCTGGGTCGCCATCGGAGCCAGTTCCTGCACTTGCTCGGGTGAGGCGAGGCGGAATTGTGCCTCGCCGCTCTGCCGCACACCGAGGATCTCGCCCGGCCCGCGCAGGCGCAGATCTTCTTCGGCGATCCGGAAGCCATCGTTGGTCTCGCGCATCAGCGCCAACCGCGCGCGGCCCGTTTCGCTAAGCATATTCCCACGCAGCAGCAGGCAGGTCGATTTGGCCGATCCGCGCCCGACCCGGCCCCGCAACTGGTGCAATTGGGCGAGGCCGAAGCGCTCGGCGCCCTCGATGATCATCAGCGCTGCATTGGGCACATCGACCCCCACCTCGATCACGGTGGTGGCGACGAGGATCGCGAGGCGGCCGGCCGAGAATTCCGCCATGACGGCGTCCTTTTCCGGCCCTTTCATCCGGCCATGAACCAGCCCTACTTGGCCGGGAAACCGGAGCGCGAGCGCGGCCGCTCGCTCTTCGGCCGCCGCGGCATCGCTGGTCTCGCTCTCCGCCACCAAGGGGCAGACCCAATAGGCCTGCCCGCCCGCGGCGACATGGCGGGCCAGCCCGTCGACCACGTCGCCGATCCGTTCTTCGGCGATCACCCGCGTTTCGATCGGTGTGCGGCCGGGCGGCATCTCGTCGATGCGGCTGACGTCCATTTCGCCATATTGGGTGAGGGTCAGCGTGCGCGGGATGGGCGTGGCGGTCATCGCCAGCAGATGCGGCGTGCTTGCTCCCTTGGCGGTGAGCAGCAGCCGTTCGGACACGCCGAAGCGATGCTGCTCGTCGATCACCACGAGGCCGAGGCGGCGATAGGCCACCTTGTCCTGGAAGATCGCATGAGTGCCGACAAGGATGTCGATCGACCCGTCAGCCAGCCCCATCAGCGTCGAATCGCGCGCCCTGCCCTTTTCCCGGCCGGTCAGGATCGCGACCCTAACTCCGAGCGAATCCAGTTGCTTGAGCAGGGTTGCATGATGTTGCCTGGCAAGAATTTCGGTCGGCGCCAGCATCGCCGCCTGCGCGCCAGCCTCGACCGCTTCGAGCATGGCGAGAAGCGCGACCAGGGTCTTGCCCGAGCCGACGTCGCCCTGGAGCAGGCGCAGCATCGGCGATTCCTGGCCCATGTCGTCGCGAATTTCCTGCACCACGCGGCGCTGCGCCCCGGTCAGGGCGTAGGGCAGGTTGAGCGCGTCGGTGAGGCGACCGTCACCGCGCAGGGGCACGCCGCGCCGACGACGGCTGACCTGACGGAGCAGGGCGAGCGCGAGCTGGTTGGCGAAGATTTCGTCATAAGCGAGCCGCTTGCGTGCTGCGCCGTCCGCCGGCTCGGCATGGACGATGGCAAGGCTGGTTCGCCAGTCGCGCCATGCTTCGCGGGAGAGCACCGACGGCTCGATCCACTCAGGCAGCACCGGCGCCCGCTCCAGCGCAGCCGACACCAGCTCGCGGACGCGCCGAGACGTCAAACCTTCAGTCAGCGGATAGACGGTTTCCTTGAGCGCCGGCTCGGTCTTGCCGGGCTCGGTCACGTCCGGATGCACCATTTGCCATTCGTCGCCATAGGCTTCGAGCTTGCCGGTAACCGTGCGCGTTTCGCCGAGCGGCAGCTGCTTGGCCGCCCAGCCTCCGTTGTTGAAAAAGGCGAGGGTCAGCATGTTGCCCTCCCCGTCCACCGCATGGATGCGGGTCGGCCCGCGCCCACGGCTTTGCCGTATCTCGCGCACCGTAACGTCGAGGATCACTTGCCGGCCGAGCAGCACCGGCGATGCGGCCGGTGCCCGCACCCGCTCGATCGCGCCGCTGGGCAAGTGAAACAGCAGATCGACGGCCCGCGTGATGCCGAGCTTGCCAAGCTGCTTAGCAACCTGCGGCCCGACGCCTTTCAGCGTTTCCACTTCGGCGAACAGCGGATTGAGCAGGTCGGGGCGCATGACGGCGACAGCGTTAGCAGCAGAACAAGACGCAGCAATCCCGGCTATGCAGCGCCCGCGCCCGCATCTATCGGCGGCAGGATTTTTGAGCTGGGGGATGCAAGGTGTGTTATCGGACATGGGCCGCGGGAGTGCTGCTGGGCACGGCGAGCATGGCGCAGGCGCAGACGCCGACCTTCGAAGCCAAATTGCTCGCTTCCCGCTCGCCGATCCGGCTCGAAGGTGGCCGGCTGACGGGCGCCGGGGCTCAATTGCTCGCGCAGGAGATTGCGCAAAGCCGTTTCGTCATGATCGGCGAGGATCATGGTACGCGGGAGATCCCGGCGTTTGTCACTGCTGTCTGCCAAATGGTCGGCCCCGATCGTTTGTCGGGATACGCCGTCGAATCGGGGGCGGTGGCCGTCGCCCTGCTGACCCCGCATCTGAAAGCCGCGGATCGCGCGGCGCGCATGGGCGAATTCGCTCAGAAATACCCCAACGCTGTCGCCTTTCTTGACATTGCCGAGGATAATGAAGCCGCGGCGACCTGCATGAAGGCGAGCCGGCGCCGCGACTTCCGCCTTATCGGGGCGGACCAGGAATTCATCGGCTCGGGCCTGCTGCTGCTCGACCGCATCCTCGCCACCAAGCTTTCGGAAGAGGCGCGCCGGACGGTCGCCGCCGCCCGGGCGCGCGAAGCGAATGCGGCCGGTGCCGCGCGGGTGTCGGGTGATCCGTCGAAGCTGCTGATGGTCGCGGCAAGCGACGGGGAACTCGACCTGATCAAAGGCGCCTTGGCTCGCGGCGGCAATCCGGAAGCGCGCCGCATCTTCGCTGCCTTGCGCAAGAGCCGCACCATCTATGGCACGCCCGACAATCGCTCCAACACGCTGCGGGCAAGCCTGCTCAAGCAGAACTTCGCCGCGGCGATGCCGGCGGCCGGGACGGTGGTCGGCCGGTTCGGCGCACTCCACGCATACAAGGGCTTCAACCCGCTCGACAATCTCGATCTCGGCAATTTTCTGGCCGAGCAGGCCGAGCGCGAAGGGGCGCGGTCGTTGCACGTGATGATCATCGGCGCGCGCGGGAAGCATGCGACCTTCGCCGGCTTCGGTAAGTCCTTCCCATCAAGCGATTATGTCACCGCCGACGCCAAGCCGTTCCGCTGGTTCGCCGATGCCGCCAACCGCCAGCTTCCCGGCGGGTGGACCCTCTTCGACCTGCGCACTCTCCGTCACGCGCGGATCGGCGGGATCGAGCCCGATTGGCAGCGGACGATCAACGGCATCGACCTTCTCATCGTGATCCCCGAGACCACAGCGGCCAAGTCAGTCGCCGACCGCTGAAAACCGCCTTCGGACTGCCTTCCGTTTGAGGGTGGCAGCGCCTACATGGCCCCCATGCTCGAAGACCCGACCCCCAAGCGTCTGCGCTGGCGCGCGCATCATCGTGGGACCAAGGAGGCCGACCGGATGATCGGCGGGTTCTTCGACCGCTATCATCAGGAATGGGGGCCTGAAGAAATGGCGCTGTTCGAATTGCTGCTCGAAGAGCAGGACGTCGACATCATGGCGTGGGCCATCGGAACCCAGACGGTGCCGGAGCGCTTCCAAGGCGCGATGATGACCGCGATGCAGCGCCTCGACTATCTGCCCATCGACCGGTGAGCGACCTCCAGCGTATCTTGAAGGCGTCGGAGCCGCTGACGCTGGCGTCGGTGCCGGCTGGCTTTCTGCCATGGCTGACCGCCGATCTGGCCCGCGCCGTCAAAGGCCGGGCGGTGGTGATCGCGTCGGACGAAACCGCGATGCGCGCCCTGGCCGACAATGCGCCGGCTTTCGCGCCAGAGATCGAGGTACTGACCTTTCCGGCTTGGGACTGTTTGCCGTACGACCGCGCTTCCCCTGCCCTGCGGGTCATGGCCGAGCGGCTGGCGACGCTGAACCGGTTGCAGGAAAAGGCCGACAAGCCGCAGCTTCTGGTCACCACCGCCAATGCCGCGACCCAGCGCACGCTGACGCCGTTCCGCATCCGCCAACTGACCCGCCGCCTGGCGCCGGGCGAACGGATCGAGCGGGACAAGCTCATCACCCTGCTCACCGCCAATGGCTATCACCGCACCGACAGCGTGTCAGACGCGGGCGAATTTGCGGTACGCGGCGGCCTGCTCGACCTTTATCCGTCCGGCCTGCCGCACGCGATCCGGCTCGATTTCTTCGGCGACGAGATCGAGACCATGCGGGCCTTCGATCCCGGCGATCAGCGCACCATCGGCGCGGCCGAGCCCTTTACGCTGATGCCGGCGAGCGAAGCGTTGCTCGACGAAGAAAGCATCAAGCGCTTTCGCGCGCGCTATCGCGAGCAGTTCGGCGCCAACGCCACCGGCGATCCGCTGTATCAGGCGGTCAGCGACGGGCGTCGCCTCGCCGGCATGGAGCATTGGCTGCCGCTATTCGAAGAGCGGCTGGAGACGTTGTTCGATCATCTTGCTGATGACGACATCGTCCTTCGCGACGGCGGCGTCGACGGCGCAATCGCGTCGCGGCGCGAGGCGGTCCAGGATTACTTCTCCAATCGCGAGCGGGCGATGGTGGCCGAGCCCGGCAGCTACCGCCCCCTGGCGCCGAGCGCGCTCTACCTGTCGACCAAGGAATGGGACGGTCTCGTCGCCGACCGCCCGATCCACCTCGCCACTGCTTTTCCCGAGCCTGATTCGGAGCGGGTGATCGACTTCGGCGTCAGCGGCGCGCGCGACTTCGCGCCCGAGCGGGCGCAGAACGAGAACATCTACGAAGCCGTCGTCGCTCACGTCGACAAGCTTCGGAGAAAGGGGCAAAAAGTCATTCTCGCGAGCTATACGACCGGCGCTCGCGAGCGGCTGGCCGGACTGCTCAAGGATCACGGCCTGACCGGCCAGAAACTGGTCGGCGACTGGCAGGAAGCGCTCGGTGCGCAGAATGTCACCGCGCTGCTGGTGCTGCCGCTCGATCATGGGTTCACGACGCCCGAGGTCGCGGTGCTGACCGAACAGGACATGCTCGGCGACCGGCTGGTGCGGCGTCGCAAGCGCAAGAAGAGCGCGGACGCCTTTCTGTCTGAACTGGCGACCCTGACCCCCGGCGACCTCGTCGTCCATGCCGAGCATGGCATTGGCCGTTACGAAGGGCTGACCCAGGTCCAGGTCGGCCGCGCGCCGCACGATTGCGTCGCGCTGGAATATGCCGGCGGCAACAAGCTTTACGTGCCGGTCGAGAATATCGACGTCCTGTCGCGCTACGGCAGCGGTGAGGAAGGCGTCGCGCTCGATCGCCTCGGCGGCGAAGCCTGGCAGCGGCGCAAGGCGCGGATGAAGGAGCGCATCCGCGAGATCGCGGGTGAGCTCATCAAGACCGCCGCCATGCGGGCGATGCGTCAGGGCGTGGTGGCCGAGCCCGACAGCGCCTATCCGGCGATGGTCGACCGCTTTCCGTACGAAGAAACCGACGACCAGAACCGCGCCATCGGCGACGTGCTGGAAGATCTCGGCGCCGGGCGGCCGATGGACCGGCTGGTCTGCGGCGACGTCGGCTTCGGCAAGACCGAAGTCGCCCTCCGCGCCGCCTTTGTCGCGGCGATGGCGGGTTATCAGGTGGCGGTGGTCTGCCCCACGACCCTTCTCGCCCGGCAGCATTATTCGAACTTCGTCGACCGCTTGAAAGGTTTCCCGATCGAGATCGGGCGCCTGTCGCGGCTGGTCAGCTCCACCGAAGCCAAGCGGACCAAGGAACTGCTCGAGGAAGGGCAGATCGACATCGTCGTCGGCACCCACGCGATCCTCGCAAAGGGTGTGAAGTTCAAGAAGCTTGGCCTTGTCATCGTTGACGAAGAACAGCGTTTCGGTGTGACGCATAAAGAGCGGCTGAAGAGCCTGAAGGCCGACGTTCACGTCCTGACGCTCACCGCCACCCCGATCCCGCGCACGCTTCAGATGGCGATGAGCGGACTTCGCGAGCTCAGTGTGATCCAGACGCCGCCCGTCGATCGTTTGGCGGTCAGGACCTATGTCACCCCGTGGGACCCGGTCGTCATCCGCGAGGCGCTGCTTCGCGAGCATTATCGCGGCGGACAGAGCTATTTCGTGGTGCCGCGTATTTCCGACCTTCCCGACATCGAGGAATGGTTGCGCGAGGAAGTGCCCGAGGTGAAGCCGATCGTCGCCCACGGTCAGCTTGCCCCGACCGAGGTCGAGGAGCGGATGAGCGCGTTCTACGACCGCAAATATGACGTGCTGCTGTCGACCACGATCGTCGAAAGCGGGCTCGACATTCCGAGTGCCAACACTTTGATCGTCCACCGCGCCGAACGCTTCGGCCTGGCACAGCTTTACCAGCTCCGCGGGCGTGTCGGACGGTCGAAGACCCGTGCCTACGCCTACATGACGACCCCGCCCGACCGTCAGATCACCGAAACCGCCGAAAAGCGCCTGACGGTGCTCGCCAATCTCGATAGCCTCGGGGCAGGATTCCAGTTGGCCAGCCACGACCTCGACATCCGCGGCGCGGGCAATCTCCTTGGCGACGAACAGTCAGGACACATCAAGGAAGTCGGGTTCGAGCTTTACCAGTCGATGCTGGAAGACGCGATTCTCGACATGAAGGCGGGCGGCCACCGCGAGGACAAGCCGGACGAGTTCAGCCCGCAGATCAACGTCGAAGCGCCGATCATGATCTCGGACGATTATGTCCCCGATCTCGACCTTCGCATGGGCCTGTACCGCCGTCTGGGCGAGCTGGAGAGCCCGCGCGATGTCGAAGAATTCGCCGCCGAGATGATCGACCGCTTCGGCAAGCTGCCCGAGGAGACGAGCAACCTGCTTCATGTCGTGGAAACCAAGATCCACTGCCGCGCCGCCGGGATCGCCAAGCTCGACGCGGGTCTGCGCGGGGCGGTGGTGACGTTCGCGCCGTCGGGCTTCCCCGACGTCAAAGGTCTGTTCGATTATATCGCCCGGCTGAAGGGCACGGCGAAGCTTCGGCCCGATCAGAAGCTGGTCGTCAGCCGCGATTGGGCGAGCCCGGCGCAGCGCTTGAACGGCGCGCTCCAGCTAAGCCGTGGGCTTGCGCGAGTGGTCGCGGCGAGCAAGCGGGAGAAGGTTGCGGCCTGAAGCCTAGGCGAGGAACGCGGCAAGCTCGTCTTCGGCCATCGCCTTGGCGCCGAGAAAGCCTTGGTAGTAATCGCAATTCCAGGCTTTGAGCAGCGCAAGCTGGTCAGGGTCCTCGACCCCTTCGACCAGCACCTGCAATTCGAGCTCGCGCGCCAGGGCGATCAGCGCCTTGACCACGATCTGCGCCCGGCGCCCGCCGACGAGGTCGGTGATGAGGCCGCGATCGATCTTGATCATGTCGAGCGGCAGGGTCGTCAGCCATGCAAGGCTGGCATAGCCGGTACCGAAATCGTCCACCGCGATTCGCACGCCCGCGGCGCGCAGGCAGGCGAGCCGCGCCGCCGCGGCGACCGGATCGGCGATCAGGCTCGATTCGGTGATTTCGGCGGTGACCTGCTCGGGCTTCAGGCCGGCGGCGGAGATTTCGTCGAGCAGCCAGCGTTCGTACCCGGGGCGCGCCAGGTCTTCGGGCAGCAGGTTGAGCGACAGTCGCAGGCGACTGAGCGGGCCCGTCCACTTGCCCATCGCCTGCAAGGCCTTGCGCTGCACCGCGCGCGACAGACGCTCGCCAAGCGCGGCGGCGGCGGCCCGGGCGAACATCGTGTCTGGCGTCATGCCGCCAGGGTCGCGGGCGAGCGCCTCGACCCCCACCACTTCGCCCGTGGCGACGCTGATTTGAGGCTGAAACGCCAGCGTCACCTTGTCTTCCGCAAGCAGTGCTTCGAGCGCGAGATCGGTTCGTTCTCGTGGCGGAGCCAGCGGCTGATCGCTCGCGCGGCGGGCGGGAAAGGCGACGGGGGCGGCAACAGGCGGGACCATGGCGGCGCTCCTAATGCATGGCGTGGGCCAGCGCATGGCCCTCGCCTGGTGCTGCATCATAATGGAACGGTGGCGGCGACGCACCTCCCCCGCTATGCTTTGCGCCATTGCGGTGCGGAAAAGCAGGGATGCAGAGAGTTGAGCGCTGATCGTCCGCAGAGCCAGCCGGTCCGTCAGGATCTGACCGAGGCCGGAATAGCCCTCGTCGCCAGCCGCGGCGAGGCCGCCCAGGCCGCCGCCGCCATGCTCCGCCGCCGCTATCAGTTCGCCCCGGAGAACGACGCCAGGATCCTGGTGGCGCTGGGCGGCGACGGCTTCATGCTGCACACCTTGCACCAGATGCTCGACGGCGGCGAAGCGCGACCGGTATTCGGGATGAACCGCGGTACCGTCGGCTTTCTGATGAACGAATGGCGGCTCGATTGCCTTGCCGAGCGCGTGGACAACGCTAAGGCAGTCCGTATCGCCCCGCTCACCATGCGTGCCCGCACCGTTCACGGGGACGAATGGACCCACGCCGCGATCAACGAGGTGTCCTTGCTGCGCGAAACGCGCCAAGCGGCGAAGATCGAGGTCGTGGTGAACGGCCGGGTCGTTCTCCCCGAACTGGTTGCCGACGGCGTGCTGGTGGCCACGCCGGCCGGATCCACCGCCTATAATTTCTCCGCCCGCGGACCCATTCTGCCGCTGTCGGCGCCGCTTCTCGCGCTGACCCCCATCGCGCCCTTCCGTCCGCGCCGCTGGTCCGGCGCGCTGCTGCCTGACGAAACTCGCATCTCCTTTCGCGTGATGGAGCCCACCGATCGGCTGGTTTCCGCGGTTGCCGACCAGTTCGAAGTGCGCGACGTCGAGGAAGTCGAGATCGAACTCGACCACGACCGCTCGCTCACCTTGCTGTTCGATCCCGATCAGGCGCTCGACGAACGCATCGCCGCCGAACAATTTGCCACGTGAAGTGACATTCTTGAGGCTTGCCAAGCCCCGTCACCTGCGCCATAGGCCCGCTCGCCCAAGCATCGTTCCCCGATAGCTCAGCGGTAGAGTAGGTGACTGTTAATCACTTGGTCGTTGGTTCGAATCCAACTCGGGGAGCCATTTCACAGCGCTGACAGTTCTTCCGCGACCGGCACCATGTTAGGTGCGGGTTGTCGTTCGACGGAGTCGCGGCTTATGGGCACGAGTGACAAGCACCCGGGATCGAGCGTCGGCCACGGCACGACCGACCTTGAACAGCTTGCCCGCGGGTTCAAGAAGAACATGCAAGCGCTGGTATCCCGCCTGGTTCATCGCCCGGATGAATTGGAGCGTGAGATGGCGAAGCTGATCGCCGCCTACGAACAGGCTCTGCTCGAAGTCAGAATGGCCGTAGAGCGCAGGTTTAACGCCCGCTTCAATTCTCGCCCAACTCGTCCGAAGCGCCCTTATGTCGAGCGCGTCCGGCCTGCGCGTCCCAAGAACCGGGGTGGGAAGCAACCGAGCGCTGGTGGAGTACTGGTCAAGCCGGACAAGCCCAACAATCTGTCAGGGGGTGCCGCCGCGGCCCTGGAGTTCGACTAAGGGTCTGCGTGCCTGCCCCGACGTGAACCGCTTGTTGTTTTCAGTTCACGCAACCTCGTCAGATGCTGACGGGTTTTTCTCTCATCCAGTCGGCGATGCTGACGTTGTTGGAGAGAGTAGATGAAGCCCCTTCTTCTTGCCGCCGGTGCGGTCGCGCTGACCAGCCCGCTGACCCTCGCGGCGCCGGCCGAGGCCCAGAACCGCAACTACAATCAGCAGGTGCGCGAATGTAATCGCGACCTTCGCCGGGCCGACAGCCGCGCGGAATATCGCCGCGAACTGCGTCAGTGTCAGCGCGACCTACAGCGCGCCCAGCGCCAGGATGCCCGCGACTGGCGCCGCTACAGTGCCTACGACTACAACCGCTTCGAGCCGGGCTATAATCGCTATTACGCCGACCGTTATTACCGCGACGGCCGCTACTACAGCCAGCGCCGTCTCGGCTATAACGACCGCATCTATCGCGGTCAGAACGGCAATTATTATTGCCGCCGCAATGACGGCACGACCGGCCTGATCGTCGGCGCGGGCATCGGCCCCCTGCTGGGCAATCAGATCAACATCGGTGGCTCGTCGACGCTTCGGACCATCGCCGGCGGCGCGATCGGCGCGGCGCTGGGCCAGGCCATCACCCGCGGCGACGTCCGCTGTAACTAAGGCCTGATGGCTCGCAACGGAGGGCCGGTGTTCGCACCGGCCCTTTTTGCGTGTCTGCCTTGCGTCGGGAGGCCTTCGCCCGCATTTCCGGTTGTAAAGGAGACGATCCATGCGAGCGCACGTCGAGCGGCATCTGGTGCAACGGATCGGCTGGCTTCGCGCCGCGGTGCTCGGCGCCAACGACGGCATCGTCTCGACCGCCAGCCTGATCGTCGGCGTCGCGGCAGCGGCGTCGAGCAAAGCGGAGATCATGCTGGCTGGTGCCGCCGGCCTCGTCGCGGGCGCGATGTCGATGGCCGCGGGCGAATATGTCTCGGTAAGCTCGCAATCCGATACCGAACGCGCCGACCTTGCCCGCGAGCGCGCCGAGCTAGAGCAATCGCCCGAGTTGGAGCATCAGGAATTGTCGCGCCTCTATCAGGAGCGCGGCGTATCGGCCGCCACCGCCGACGAGGTGGCGCGGCAATTGATGGCCAAGGACGCCCTCGGCACCCATGCCCGCGAAGAGCTTGGCATCAGCCATGTCAGCACTGCGCGTCCGGTGCAGGCCGCGTTGACCTCGGCCGCGACCTTTACCGCGGGCGCCGCCATGCCGTTGCTGGTCGCGTTCCTGGCCCCGGTCGGTCAGACCATGATCGTCGCAGTGACGGTCGCCTCCCTGCTGTTCCTCGCGTTGCTCGGCGCGATCGGCGCCAAGAGCGGCGGTGCGCCGGTCGGCAAGGCCACCTTTCGGGTGTTCTTCTGGGGCGCGCTGGCGATGGCGATCACCGCCGGCATCGGCAAACTGGTCGGAACCGCCGTCTAGTCGATCGCCGCCATCAGCGTCGCATTGCCGCCTGCCGCAGTGGTGTCGATGCAGGTCACCCGCTCGGTCGCGAAGCGCGCGACGTAATGCGGCCCGCCGGCCTTGGGGCCGGTCCCCGATAGCCCCTCGCCACCGAAAGGCTGACTTTCGACCACCGCCCCAATCTGGTTGCGGTTGATGTAGAGATTGCCGACCCGTGCCTTGGCGGCGACCTGCTCGGCCACCGTGTCGATGCGGCTTTGGAGGCCCAGCGTCAGACCAAAGCCCGTGGCGTTGATCTGGTCGATCACCTGATCGAGCTCGCCCGACTTCCAGCGAATGACGTGCAGCACCGGGCCGAAATGCTCGTCCTTGAGACTGGCGAGGCTCGGCAATTCGGCGATCACCGGGGCGACGAAGCTGCCGTTGTTGGCTGGTAGCGGCAATTCGGCCACCACCCGCCCCGCGGCGCGAAGCTCGGCGACATGGGCGTCGAGCGAGGCCTTGGCGTCCTGGTCGATGACCGGACCGACATCGGTGGTCGGCAGCCGCGGATCGCCGATCGAGAGCGCTTCCATCGCGCCGCGAATCATCGTCAGCATGGTGTCGGCCACGTCTTCCTGCACGAACAGTACGCGCAGCGCGGAGCAGCGCTGGCCGGCCGACTGGAAGGCCGAGGCGACCACATCGCGGGTCACTTGCTCGGGCAGCGCCGAGCTGTCGACGATCATCGCATTCTGGCCGCCCGTCTCGGCAATCAGCGGCACGATCGGGCCGTCACGCTCAGCCAGGCTCCGATTGATCGCTTTGGCGACGGCCGTCGAACCGGTAAAGGCGACGCCCAAGGTCAGGCGGTGCGACACCAGGGCCGCGCCGATCTTGCCGTCGCCGATCGCGATCTGGACGACGTCGGCGGGAATGCCGGCGTCGTGCATCAGGCGAACCGCCAGCGCCCCGATCAGCGGAGTCTGCTCGGCCGGCTTGGCGATGGCGCTGTTGCCTGCCGCAAGCGCGGCGGCGACCGGGCCGGTGAATATGGCGAGCGGGAAATTCCACGGGCTGATGCAGGTCCAGGTGCCTCGGCCGTGGTGGCGTAATTCGTTGAGCTCGCCGGTCGGTCCGGGGAGGTGCACCGGCATCGCCAGGCGGCGCGCTTCGGCGGCGTAATAACGGAGAAAATCGACCGCTTCGCGCACTTCCAGCACCGCGTCGGGCAAGGTCTTGCCCGCCTCGCGAATGCACAGTGAATAAAAGTCCTCGCGATGCTCTTCGAACAGGTCTGCGGCCCGGTCGAGCAGCCGCGCCCGCGCGTCCCCGCCGATCGCATCCCACGCCCCTTGCGCCGCCGCCGCGCGGGACAGCATGGCGTCGAGGTCGGCGGGGCTCGTCTCGGTCACCTCTCCCACGACCAGCGCATGATCGAACGGCGACTGGATCTCGGTGCGCGGGCCACTGCCCTCCCCGCCCGTCCAGCGCTTGCTCTCTAGCTCCGCGAGGCGGCGCAGCAGGGGTTCGCGAACCGCAACGTCGGTAAGATCGCAGCCGGCGCTGTTGTGGCGCGCGGTACCGAACATCTCGCCGGGAAGCGGGATGGCCGGATTGCGGCGCGGCGTCATCGCTTCGAGTTGCGACACCGGATCGCGGATCAGTTCGTCGACCCCGACCTCGGCATCGGCGATTCGGTTCACGAACGAGCTGTTGGCGCCGTTCTCGAGAAGACGGCGGACCAGGTAGGCCAGCAGTTCCTTGTGACTGCCGACCGGCGCGTAAATGCGAACCGGGGTCTGCGGCTGGCCGAGCTCGCGCTCAAGCTTGGCCAAGCCCTCGAACAGTTCCTCGCCCATACCGTGCAGGCGCTGGAACTCGAACGGTGTCGTGCCCGCCAGCGCCTTGATCGCACCGATTGTGGTGGCGTTGTGCGTCGCGAAGGCGGGATAGATGCAGTCGGGCGCGCCCAGCAGCACCTTGGCGCAGGCGAGATACGAGACGTCGGTCGCGACCTTGCGGGTGAAGACCGGATAATCGTCATAGCCGCCGACCTGCGCGACCTTGATTTCGCTGTCCCAGTAAGCGCCCTTAACCAGACGGATCATCAGCTTGCGCCGGTGCGAGCGGGCCAATTCGACCACCCATTCGGCGACCGGCCGGGCACGCTTGGCATAAGCCTGAAGCGCCATGCCTAGACCGGTCCAGCCGTTCGCGAACAGCGCGTCGTCGGCGACCAGGGCTTCGAGGCAGTCCATCTGCAGCTCGAGCCGGTCCGACTCTTCCGCGTCGATGGTCAGGTGGACGTTGGCGGCGCTGGCGGCGGCGGCCAGGTCGCGCAGCACCGGCATGATGTAGGCCTTTGCCTCGTCGGCGTGGAGCGCCTCGTAGCGTGGATGCAGCGCCGACAGCTTGACCGAGATGCCCGGCGAGCGAACCACGCCCTCCCCTGCTTCGCGCGCGATGCGGCGGATGGCGCCACGATAGGCGTCGGCATAGCGGTCGGCGTCGGCCAGCGTGCGGGCGGCTTCGCCCAGCATGTCGAAGCTGTGGCTAAGGCCCTTCTTGCGTTCGGGCGCGGCGCGTTCCAGCGCTTCGTCGATGGTGCGGCCGAACACGAATTGCCCGCCGAGAATCTTCATCGCCTGCCCGACCGCGGTGCGGATTACCGGTTCGCCGAGGCGACCGACGGCGCGGCCCAGCGCGGCGCTCCAGGTGCCGCGATTGTCATGGCCGGCGTCGAGGACCTTGCCGGTCAGCAGCAGCGAAAAGGTCGCGGCGTTGACAAAGGGCGAGTGGCTGTCGCCGAGCTTTTCCTTCCAGTCGGGGCCGGACAATTTGTCGCGGATCAGCTCGTCGGCGGTGCGCGCGTCGGGGATGCGGAGCAGCGCCTCGGCGAGGCACATCAGCGCCACACCTTCTTCCGAGCCGAGGTCGTAGGCGTGGAGGAACGCGTCGAGCCCGGCGGGCTTCGCGCCGCGGACATGGCCGACGAGATTGCGGGCGATCGCGTCGGCTTCGCGCGCCTGCGCGGGATCGAGCCGGGCCTGGGCGAGGCGATCGGCGACGACCTGTTCCTCGTCCCGGCGAATGTCCCGGCGCACGGCGCTGCGGTCGAGGATGGCGGCGACGGGCGGATTATACGCGTTCATCAAAGGCACTCGTCATTGCGAGCGCAGCGAAGCAATCCATCGCCGCGCCCTGGATTGCTACGTCGCTACGCTCCTCGCCATGACGAGGAAAGGGCTACCTTCGCTATTACGCGAGCTGCCCGTGGCAATGCTTGAACTTCTTGCCCGAACCGCACGGGCACGGCGCATTGCGGCTGATCGGCTCAGCCATGGCACCCTCGGGAAGCTCCGGCTGCGGAATGTTGGTGCCGGGACCGAAGCCGCTCACCAGTCCGCGCGCCGCTGCGTCGAGATCGGCGGTATCGTCGAGGCCCGACAGCGGGTCGAGATGCTGGGTCAGGAAGGCCGGCAGCTCGGGCAGCGGCGGCGGCTCCATCGCGATCTGCGCGCGCATCAGCGTCTTGGTGACATCCTCGCGGATCGCGACCAGCAGCCGCTCGAACAGGGCAAAGGCTTCCGACTTATATTCGTCGATCGGCTTCTTCTGCGCGTAGGAGCGCAGGTGGATGACCTGCCGCAGCGCGTCGAGGGTCGCCAGATGTTCCTTCCAGTGATGGTCGAGCGTCTGGATGAGGACGGTCTTCTCGACCTCCTGCCAGCGGTCGGGCTCGACCTCGCTGGTCTTGGTCACCATCACTTCATCGGCAAGCCCGCCGATGCGCTCGATCAGCAGGTCCTGGTCGACGCCGTCTTCCTTGAACCAGTCGTCAATCGGCGGCTGCAGGCCGAGGACTTCGTCGAGGCTCTCCTTGAGCCCGTCGAGGTCCCACTGCTCAGGGTAGGTGCCCGGCGGGCAGTGCGCGTTGACCAGCGAGGCGACGGTGTCGGCGCGCATGTCGGTAACCACGTCCGAGACATGCTCGGCATCCATGATCTCGGCGCGCTGCTCGTAGATGACCTTGCGCTGGTCGTTCATCACGTCGTCGAATTCGACGACCTGCTTGCGGATGTCGTAGTTGCGGGCTTCGACCTTTTTCTGCGCGGTCTCGATCGCCTTGGAGATCCACGGAGAGACGATCGCTTCGCCGTCCTCGAGGTTCTTTTCCATCAGCCGGGCAAACGCGGTCTGCGGGCCGAAGATGCGCAGCAGATCGTCATCGAGGCTGAGATAGAAGCGCGACAGACCCGGATCGCCCTGACGGCCCGAGCGGCCGCGGAGCTGATTGTCGATGCGGCGGCTTTCGTGGCGTTCGGTACCGAGTACGAACAGGCCGCCGCGCTGACGGACTTCCTCGCGCTCGGCGGCAATCTCCTCGCGGATCCTCGCGATCGCGGCCTCGCGCTCCGGGCCTTCCGGCATGTCCTTAAGCTCGTCCTCGACCCGGAACTCGACGTTGCCGCCAAGCTGAATGTCCGTGCCGCGACCGGCCATGTTGGTGGCGATGGTAACGCGGCCGAGGCGGCCCGCCTGCGCGACGATATGCGCTTCGCTCTCGTGGAAGCGGGCATTGAGAACGGCGTGCTCGACGCCTTCCTTGTGCAGATATTCGCTGAGCAGCTCGGACTTTTCGATCGACACGGTGCCGACCAGAACCGGCTGACCGAGCTGCTGCTTCTCCTTCAACGACTTGGCAATCGCCGCGAACTTGTCGTTGATATTCTTGTAGAATTCATCGTCTTCATCGACTCGGCTGATTTCCTTGTGGGTCGGAATGGTGACGACGTTCATCTTGTAAATGTCGAAGAATTCCGGCGCTTCGGTCAGCGCCGTACCGGTCATGCCCGACAGCTTCGGGTACATGCGGAAATAGTTCTGGAAGGTGATCGAGGCGAGAGTCTGGTTCTCGGGCTCGATGTTGACCCCTTCCTTGGCCTCCACCGCCTGGTGAAGACCGTCCGACCAGCGCCGACCGTCCATCATGCGGCCGGTGAATTCGTCGATGATGACGACCTTGCCGTCCTTGACGATGTAATCGATGTCGCGGCGGAACATGGTGTTCGCCTTGAGCGCCTGGTTGAGGTGGTGAACCACTTGCGTGTTGGCAATGTCGTAGAGGTTGGCGCCCTCGATCAGGCCGGCTTCCTCGAGCAGGCGCTCGGCCTTTTCGGTGCCTTCTTCGGTGAGGACGACGCTGCGCTGCTTTTCGTCCTTTTCGTAATCGCCCTCGCCGAGCTGCTTCACCAGCGCGTCGACCGAAATGTAGAGCTCGCTCTTGTCGTCGGTCGGCCCCGAGATGATCAGCGGCGTGCGCGCTTCGTCGATCAGGATCGAGTCCACCTCGTCGACGATGGCATGGTTGAACGGCCGCTGGACCATCTGGTCGCGGCTGAACTTCATGTTGTCGCGCAGGTAATCGAAGCCGAGCTCGTTGTTGGTCGCGTAGGTGATGTCGGCGTCATAGGCCGCGCGGCGCTCGTCCTCGTTGAGGTTGGGGACGATCACGCCCACCGTCAGGCCGAGAAAATTGTGGACCTGGCCCATCCATTCCGCGTCGCGGCGGGCGAGGTAATCGTTGACGGTGACGACATGCACCCCCTTGCCCGGAAGCGCATTCAGGTAGGTCGCCAGCGTCGCGACCAGCGTCTTGCCTTCGCCGGTGCGCATTTCGGCGATCTCGCCGCGGTGCAGCGCGATGCCGCCGATCATCTGCACGTCGTAATGCCGCTGGCCGAGCGTCCGCTTGGCCGCCTCGCGCACCGTGGCGAAGGCTTCCGGCAGCAGGTCGTCGAGGCTCGCGCCATTGTCGAGCCGCTGGCGGAAGATCGCCGTCTGGTTCTTGAGCTCGTCGTCGGTCAGCGCCGAGATGGTCGGCTCATGCGCATTGATCGCCTCCACGATGCGGCGGAGCTTGGCGACATAACGGTCGTTGCTCGAGCCGAAGAGCGACTTGGCGAACGATTGCAGCATGGAACATCCTTAAGGGCGCAGGGCAACAACAAACGCGCCCGCGCACGAGCGTTTTCTAGTGCCGGGCGATGTAGGTTCGGGGTGCGGCCTAGTCAATCGACCGGCGGCCGCACCGCCGTCAGGGAACGCGCTTAAAGAACGCCTTCCAGCCATGCCGCGAGCTGGCTCTTGGGCAGCGCGCCGACCTTCTGCGCCACCGGCTCGCCGTTCTTGAACAGCAGCATGGTGGGGATACCGCGCACGCCGTACTTGCCCGGCGTGTCCGGGTTCTCGTCGATATTCAGCTTGGCGATGGTGACCTTGTCGCCCATCGTCTGGCTCAGTTCCTCGAGGGCGGGGGCGATCATCTTGCACGGACCGCACCACTCCGCCCAGAAATCCACCAGCACGGGCTTGTCGGCGCCGAGGACATCGGTGGCAAAGCTCTGGTCGGTGATGGTCTGGGTCATATCGGAAGACTCTCCTGATTCGGGTTTCCGTCCATATGGGTCGCTGCATCGGCGTCCTCAAGCGGCACGGCGAGGAGAAGCGGCGCGTCGGTGTAGAGCAATGCCAGTTCGATGCGGTGGCGGGGAAAGATCACCCGCAAGGCGCGGCCATAAGCCTGCATCTGGCGGCGATGGCTCTGCGGAATGGTGCTCTCGCTGCGCGGCCGCTGCCGACCGGTCTTGAAGTCGACCACGCGAACGGCGTCCTCGGTCACCAGCAGCCGGTCGACCGTTCCGGCGACCACCGTTCCATCGGGCAACGTGGCGGCGATCGGCGCTTCGGCCAGCGCGTCCGGCGAGAACAAGGCGGCGTGCTCGGGCGCCTCGATGATCGCAAGCGCCGTGTCGACGAGGCTCGTGCGCAGCGCCGCATCGGCGACGCCGGCCGAGCGCTGAAGCCAGGCGAAGGCGGCCTGCCGGCGATCACCCGGCGGAGTGGCAGGCAGCCGTTCGAACAAGGCGTGGAGCAGGCGTCCACGCTCGGCGGCGGCGGCGAGCGCGGGGGTCGGCGGCGGGCGGCTGTCGGTATCCGCGGCGACCTGCGAGGGAGCGAGCGGCCGCGGCGGCCGTGCCTCCGCCGGGGCTGGCACCGTCGCCCAGGCCGGGACGGGTGAGCGCGGAGCCGCGATCTCGGGCGCTTCGGCCACCGCAAGCGGCGCGCTGCCCGACGCGAAGCGGAGCACGCCATTGGCGTCGGCTTCGACCCCGCCAGCCGTCATCGCTTCGGACACGATACTGTGCCAACTGTCGTCCGACTGCTTCCGCGACGGCTTGAGCCCGGCCAGGATCAGCCGCTCCCCGGCCCGCGTCAGCGCAACGTATAGCAGGCGAAAATGCTCTTCGAGATCACGCTCTTTTTCGATGGCCAGGATCTGGTCGAACGGCGGCGCGATCTCGTCCTTGCGCGGGCGGATGATCGGAAACCGGCCAGCCTCGCTCGGCACGTCGAGGATCGCGCTGACCCCGCCCAATTGCGCCGGATCGGCCGTGGTGTCGGCAAGGATCACCACCGGTGCCTCGAGGCCCTTGGCGCCGTGCACCGTCATGATCCGCACCGCGTCGCCGCGCCCTTCGGGATCGCGCTTCACCTGCATCTCGCCGTGCGACAGCCAGGCGAGGAACTGCTGCAGGGTGACCGGCTCGCCGCCCTCGAACTGGATGGCGGCGGCGACCAGCTCGTTGATCGGATCGCGCGCCTGGCGGCCGAGGCGGGTGAGAAGCTTACGGCGCCCATCCATCGGTCCCGACAGGATCCGCTCGAGAAAGGCGTGCGGGCCGGAATAATCGGCCATCCCGAGCAAGCCGTTCAGCGCATCGCGCGCAGCGCGGAAGTCGGCGCGTTCGTCGGCGCGGTGGCCGAGCTCTTCCCACAGGCTGCGCCGCCGGTCGGGTCCGGCCAGCGCATAGAGCTGGTCCTGGTCCCAGCCGATGAGCGGCGAAACCAGCAGATTGGCGAGGGTCAGGTCGTCGAGCGGCTGCACCGCGAAACGGACGGCGGCGAGCAGGTCCTGCACCGCCAGCGGTTCGGACAGGATCAGCCGGTCGAGCCCGGCAGTCCGGACCTTGCGTTCGAACAAACGCGCGACCAGCAACGGCGCGAGATTGGCGCGGCTGCGCACCAGCACGAGGATGTCGCCGGGCCCCAGCGGCCGGCCGGTCGAGGCGAGCACCGGCGCGCGCTCGATCTCGGCCGCGATCCAGTCGGCAAGCTCGCTCGCATAACGGCGGCGGGCCTCGTCCTCCCACTTGTCCTCGCCGTCCTCCTCGTCGCTTGGATCTTCGTGTGCGAAGGGCGGCCAAACCTCGACGCTGCCGCTTCGCCCACCGTGGAAGCTGACGTGCGGTGGGGCGGCTTCGGGAAGACCGATCCGCTCGTGACCGAGGCTGGCCAGCACCATATCGACGACGTCGAGCACCGCCTGCGCCGAGCGGAAGCTGCGGCTGATGGACAGCGAGCGGAACGGCATCGGCCCACCGTCGGCGGCGGCCCGAAAGTGCGCGCGCGCTCGCTCGAACTCGGCCGGATCGGTGCCCTGAAAGCCGTAGATCGCCTGCTTGAAATCACCGACCATGAACAAGGTGCGATGTTCCGGCCCCGCCCCCGCCCCCGCGAAATATTCTTCGGTCATCGCCTTCACGATCGCCCACTGGCTTTCGTTCGAATCCTGCGCTTCGTCGACCAGCAGGTGATCGGTCCGCCGGTCGAGCTTGAAGCGGATCCATTCGGCGATCCCGTCCTGCGCCAACAGCGCGCGGGACCAGCGGATGAGGTCGTCGAAATCGGCTACCCCCTCGGCCCGCTTGGCCGCCGCATAGGCATCGGCAAAGCGCTTGCCGGCGCGCAGTCCCGCGGCGAGCAGGCGAACCAGCGCATCGCCGCGTTTGAGCATGAGGAGGGATGCAATCTGGTCCCCAAGCGCAATGCAATCGGAGTCATCGTCTCCAAGCTGCCTGTAGACGCCTTTAATGTCCTTGCGCGGCTGCCCTTCTGCCGTGAAGACCAAGCGAAGAACGCGCGGCAGAAGTTGGCAGCGAGCGTTCGGAGTAGACGACAGGAACTCGTCCAAGAGGTCAGCGCCCGGAATACCCGTCTTCTCCGTACCCCAACCGCGAAAGGCGGTCGCAATTCGCTGTACCAGGTCGCAGTCGAACCGTTCGTTATCGCACTGTTCGACGAGATGAACCTCTAGATCGCCTTCCGGCAGGCTCATCATCTTGCGAAGAATGCTTTCGACGTCCTCAAAGCGTTCGAAGCGCGCCATGCCCTCGACCGCGCCGGCGCAGCGGCGAAGGTAGGTGCGGACGTCGCCTTCGCCGAGCCGCCCGGCGAGCACTTCGAGATCGGCGAGAAACGCGCCGTCGCCCGCCGCCGACTGTTCGGCGAGCGAGGCGAGCGTACGCTCGACCAGGGCTTCTTCCTCGCGGCCTTCGATGGGGCGGAAGCCGGGCGTGATCCCCGCCTCGGCCGGAAAGGCGGAGAGCAGGGTTTGGCAGAAGCTATGAATGGTCTGGATGCGCAGGCCGCCCGGGCAATCGAGCACCGTCGCGAATAGCCGCCGCGCGCGATCCCGCATCGCTTCTTCAGGCGTCACGCCTAGAGCGAGCAATTCGGCGCTTAACGCCTCATCGTCTAGCCCGATCCAACAAGCCAGCCGTCCGCCGACCCGCTCGGCCATTTCCGCCGCCGCCGCCTTGGTAAAGGTCAGGCACAGGATGCTTTCGGGCGACGCGTCCTCGAGCAGCAGGCGCAGCACCCGCGCGGTCAGCACCTGCGTCTTGCCGGTTCCGGCGCTGGCCGACAGCGAGGCGTGGATGAACGGATCGGCGGCCGCGGCCTGATCGGGGTCGAGCGGCTTCAGGGCGGTAGGACGCGACATGGGCCTGACGTCATAACGCTTCCGCTCGGCCACGCCATGCGTTTATGGGCGACGATACAACCTCAGGAGGAGCGACACGTGGCGGACGACGGCAAGAAGACGGGCATCAGCGGCAAGGATGGCGACAACCGCAATTTCAAGGCGGGGATCGCGGTCGGCGTCGGCTCGGCCGCGATCGTTGCCGCCTTGCTCTATGCCCGCACGGGCAAAGCCAAGAAGAAGTAAGCCGGCGTCGGGGCGGGGCTCAGCTCCGTCCCAGCCATTCTTCCAGCCGCATCAGCTGGTCGTAGTCGCCATAGCGCGCGAACCGCGGCTGGAGCTTGGCGGTGAATGGCGAATCCCCGGTCAGCCACCGCGCCGCCGCTTCGCTGAAGTGATGCCGCGCTTCGGCGAGGATATGCTCGGCCGGACCGATCGCCTCGACAAAGCCGCGCCGGTCCTTGCGGTCCTGCTTCGCCAGCGACCAATATTCGAGCAGCGCGGGCGCCGACGCGATATCCTTGAAGCCGCCGGCCTCCGCGATCATCCCGAGCAGCCCTAGCTGAAGCGCAAAGCCGGCCTCGACCTGGTTCTTGGCCGGCGGCTTGCCGGTCTTGAAGTCGAGGATCGCGAGTTCACCGTTCGCAAGCCGATCGATCCGATCTGCGCGGCCGATCAGGCGCACGCCCGCGATGTCGGCTTCGCCCTTGGCTTCGGCGGCGAACGGTCGTCGGCCAGCGGCCTGATTGGCTTCTTCCGTCTCGGCTAGCGTGGCGATGGCCTCAAGCAGGCGCGGGCCCCACAAGGCACGCATCAGCGGATGGATGTCGTCGCCCGCCAGCAACTCGCGCGCTCGCGGCAGCAGGCGGTGGGTCGCGCATTGATCCTCCTCGAACCATTGCTCGAACAACGCGTGGACGATGGTCCCGCGCCAAGCGGCATCCTGCTCGGCGCCGAGGTCGTCCAGCGGGTGCAGCCCGAGCATCGTCTTGGCGTAAAAGGAGAAGGGGTCGGCCTTGAGGCGATCGAGGTCGGTCACGCGAATGCGGCGGGGTCGTTCGCTGGCGGTGGGCGCGGGCGCCGGGCGGATCGCCGGTTGTTCGCGCTCCGGCTCGTCTAGCGCGATCGCCAGCGCTTCCAGCGTCTCGTCCCGCGGCAGCCCGCCGGTCAGCGCTTCGAGCCGCAGCAGCAGGCGCGAGGTCACGGTGGGCGAGCGGCCATCGCGCCGCGCGCGGGTCAGCAGCACTTCCTCGGCGCACAACAATCCGGCAAAATCATGCGCGGAAAGGCCGATACGCAGCTCCGGCCCCGGCAGTCCCAGCTGGCGACGGACGCTGACGGCAAGCCACGGATCGGGGCTCGGCGGGGCCGGCCAGACGCCTTCGTTGAGGCCGGCAAGGATCATCAGGTCGGTCTTGACCAGCCGCGCCTCGATCAGGCCGAGAATGCGAACGCGCGGATGCTGCCCGTAAGGCGGACGGATCGCGACGCCGTCGAGCAATGAGCGCAGCAAGGGCACGGCGTCTTCGGCGGTGACGATCAGCGCGGCGGTCGCCGGCGAGGCTTCGAGCGCGGCCAGCAGGTCCGCCGCAGCGCGCCCGGCCGAGCCGCTCCAGGCCACATCCCCGGCCAGCCTCTGCACGATGTCACGCAAGGCGGCGGCAAGGCCAGCAAGGCTGGTGACGGGCTGAAGGATGGGCTCGACCGCGGCGATGAACGGCTTCAATCGTTCCCACCGCGGCTGGAGATGAGCGTTGCGCCTGGCGTCATCGGCGAGTTTCTGGTCGATCAGTCGCTGAAGCCCGTCTACCCCCGGCAAGGGTCGCGGCCCGCGCAGCGCGAGATCGAGTGCGCGGACATCGTCCAGCCACGCCCGCCTGCCCTCGCCCGCCTGCACCAACGGATGGCCGAGCAGCGCCAGCAGCGGCACGGGCGCAAGGCGGTCGGCGGCAGCGGCCGCCAGCGCTAAGAGCAGGCTTCCGGTCGGCAGCAGCGACAAGGGCGTGCCGGCGCTGTCGTCGGCTTCGATACCCCAACGCCGCAGGTGCGCCCCGACCCGCCGCGCAAGCTGGCGATCGGGCGTCACCAGCGCGGCCGTGCGGCCTTCGGTTTCGAGCGCCCCTCGAAGCGCTAGCGCAATCGCCTGCGCCTCGGCGGCAGGGTCCGGCAGTACGGCAAGCCGCACACCTCCCAGCGATTTCTCCTCGGCGGGAAGCCGGCTCCAGCCTTGGCTGAAAGAGGCCGCGGTTAGCGCGTGAGCGGCGGACCGGCTGCGCTGCGGGCCGTCGGGGGCGGCACTTGCGGATGGCCATGGCCGAACCGAAGCGCGATCCACCCGCATTCGGCCGAGCAGCAGCTTCAGGTGATATTGCGGGTGAGTCGGCTCGGGCCGCCCCTCCTCCTCACCCTCGCCGCCGAGCGCCTGCCATTGTTCTTCGCTGAGCAACGCTTCGTCGGCGAGCGCGGGAAGGACGACGCTGCCTTGCGCCATGAAGGCGATCACCCGCAGCAGCTCCGCCACCGCCGGGGCCGCGGTGGTGATCCCGGCGGCGATCGTGAACCCGGCGGGAGGCGCCGCCTGCCAGCGCCGCGCCGTTGCCCGCAGCAACAGGTTGCGGCGCTCGACAAGGTCGATCCGCCCCATCGCCGCCTGCCGTTCGGGCCACCGCTTCAGCAGCACCGACAGGGTTTCGAGCGCGCGCTCCTGATGGATCGCCAGTTCGGCCTGCTCGCCCAGCCGGCCGAGCAAGGCGGCCGGCGTGATGCCTTCGATCAGCAATTGGTCGAGCGTTCCGGCAAGATCGCCGGCGAGCCGCCATGCTTCGGCGGTGCCCAGCCCGCGCGCCTGCTGCAGCAGGCCGGCGAGCTCGGCCTGGCGGGTCAGCGGATCGACGGCCGGCGGAATGGCCTCTCCCTCAAGCGCTTCGAACGCGCCGCCTATCCGCTCGTCGAGCGCGGGGTCGCCGATCGGAATGAGGCGCGGGAGCAGCAACCCCTTCCCGCTTGCCCGCACAAAGGCTTCGGTGACGGTGCGCACCGCGCGGGCGTTGGGAAGCAGGATGCGCCCACGGGCCAGCGCCAGCGGATCGTCGCGGTAGCGTCGGATCAGTTCCTGCGCGAGGGCGTCGGCGAAGCTCGCTTCGGCCGGGATCGACCACAGGCTAGGGCCCGCACGCAGGTCAGCCTCGGGCAAGCGCTTCCTCGGTCGCGGGGATGGCGGCCGGGGTGCCGACATCGAACCACAGCCCCTGGTGGACGACGCCGAAGCAACGCCCTTCCTCGATCGCGCGGTCCCACAGGATGTTGGTCGAGAAGGGTCCTTCGGGCGCTCCGTCGAGCAGGCGCTTCGCAACCATCTGGATCCCGGTATAGACGAACGGCGCGACCCGCCCGGCGGCTCGGCGGCGCAGGCGCCCGGCGGCATCCATGTGGAAATCGCCGCTACCGCCATGATTGCCGGCCCGCGCCTGCGGGACGAGAAGCAGCAGCGCATCCATCCGCTCGGCATTCCAATGGCTGGCGAGCAGCTTCAGCGTATCGGTCGGGCCATCGACCCAGAAATTGTCGCTGTTAACCGCCAGAAAGGGATCGCAATCAATCAGTGGCCGTGCCCGCACCATTCCGCCGCCGGTCTCCAGCAGCAAGTCTCGCTCGTCACTGATCGCGACTTCGAGATCCTTGCAGCGCGCCTTGAGATGCGCCTCGAGATTGTCGGCAAGATAGTGGACGTTGACCACCACCCGCTCGACCCCGGCGGCACGAAGCCGGTCGAGCACATGGTCGAGCAGCGGCTTGCCCGCTACCTCAACCAGCGGCTTGGGCCTAGTCGCGGTCAGCGGCCGCATTCGTTTGCCGAGTCCCGCCGCCATCACCATCGCGCAGCGCGGAACCTCGGCACTGATCTCGGGCCGGATGCGCAGCGTGCGATGGGTGATGCTCATTGCGCGTCCTTCCAAGCGTCGGCGCGGGCGGATGCCGGCACGTTTTCGTCGAACCAGCGCTTCACCGGCGCCAGATGCGGCGCGGCAAGATCGCGCTCGAGCAGCCCCCACATGCGCGGCTGAAAGCGGCGATAACCGGGCTTTCCGTCTCGCTTCCACAGCCGGCAGAACACCCCGAGAATGCGCGTATTGCGCTGTGCGGCGAGCGCCCAATAGGCCTGTCGAAACGCCTCGTCGTCGCCTCGTGCGGCGATGTAGCGATCCAGCATCGCCTGTTCGATCGCTGGCGTCACGTCGCGCCTCGCGTCTTCGAGGATGGAGGCAAGGTCATAGGCCGGGTGCCCGGCTAGCGCGTCCTGGAAGTCGAGGAGGCCGAGATGGGCATGGCCTTCGCGCCCGCTGACCAGCATGATGTTCTCGGCATGGAAGTCGCGCAGCACGGTGACCGGGCCCAGCCCGTCGGCGGCGACCGGCGCCAGCACCTCTTCCCACGCTTGCGCGTAGGAGGCGCGGTCGACCTCGATGTCGACGGCAGGCGCATACCAGTCGAGGAACAGCTCCAGTTCGGTCAGCCACTCCGACAGGCCATGCGGCGGCAGGCCCGGCATCGGCGGGCTGCGGTGAAGGTCGGCCAGCAAGTCGGTGGCAAGGCCATAGAGCGCTTCCTCGCGCTCCGGTGCTTCGTCCAGCGTCTCGCGCAGGCGTACGTCGCCGAAGTCGGCCAGCAGCAGCAGGCCCTCGTCGAGGTCACGGGCAAGGATGTCGGGCGCGCTGAACCCGCGTCCGACCAGCCATTCGGCGACCGCGATGAACGGCCGCGGATCCTCGTGAGGCGGCGGCGCGTCCATCAGTACCGCCGCGCCGTGCGCCGGATGATGGACCCGGAAATAGCGGCGGAAGCTGGCGTCGCCGGCCAGCGGCTCGACCCGCGCGCCTTGCCATCCGGCCTCGGTCAGGAATCGGTCGCAGGACGCAGGCGGAATCATGTGGTGTGGTGCGGCGGTGGCCATCGCCCTTCCCATGACTTCGGCACCTCCCAAGTCAAGGCGCGTCGGCCATCGGGACGCGGTTGCAGGCTGAGCCGAAGCGCCTGTGGCCACGCCGCCTCACCCGCGCGCTCGGGCCACTCGACCAGAATGGCTCCGTCGATAAGCTGATCGTCGAGCCCCAATTCCTCCAGCTCCGCCGGGTTCTCCAGCCGATAGAGATCGGCGTGGGAGACCGGCAGGCTGGTCGACTCATAAGGCTGGACGATGGCAAAGGTCGGCGACGGCACCTCGCCCCCGTGCCCCAATGCCGCCAGCACCCCGCGCACCAATGTCGTCTTGCCTGCGCCCAGCGGGCCGTCGAGCGCCACCACGTCGCCCGGTCGAAGCATAGCCGCGAGCGCCGCGCCCGCTCGCGCCATCGCCGGCTCGTCCAGCACCCACATCTCAGCGCCGTCCGCTGCGCGGCAAAGTGATGAGGAGGCTGGTTCCCTTGCCGACGACACTGCTCAGTTGCACCGTGCCGCCATGCGCCTCGATGAACTGTCGGGTAAGCGGAAGGCCGAGGCCCAGCGCAGCCTCGCCCCGGCGCTCGCTGAAGCGCGTGAAGCGCTCGAACACCCGCGTCTGATGCTCCTGCGCGAGTCCGCGGCCCGTATCGGCGATCAGGATTTCGACCTTGTCGGCGTCCCCGCGCGTGATCAGCCGGACCTCGCCCTTGTCGGTGTAGGCCACGGCATTGCGCAGCACATGCTCGAGGCTTTCGCGAAGGCGGCGGTGGTCACCCGAGATGCTTCCCGTCCCCTCCCCGATCGCCACCTTGAAGCGCAGGCCCTTGGCTTTGGCTGCCGGCTCCATCTGCACGGTGACGGTGCGGATCAGGCCGGCGAGATCGACCCGCTCGCGTTCCAGCGCGACCTCGCCCTTGGCCCCCTGCGTCAGGTCGAGCACGTCGTCGATCAGCCGCGACAGCCGCGACACGCTTTCCAGGATGGCGGCGACATATTCCTTGGCCGCTTCAGACAGCGTGCCCGCATAGCCTTCGCGAAGCATCTCGGCGAAGCCGCCGATCGACGTCAGCGGCGTTCGCAATTCGTAGCTCATGTTGGCGACGAAGTCGGTGCGGACCCGGTCGGCCTGCTCCAGCGCCGTCGCCCGTTCGCGCAAAGCCGCTTCGATCCGGCTCGAATCGGTGACGTCGATCATGGTGAAAAGCGCATTGCCGTCGGGCAGCGGCACCGCCGCGAAGGCGAAATGGCGTCCGTCGGCAAGGTTCAGGCGTCCCTGCTCTGCCCGCCGTTCGCCGGTGGCAGCGCGGACCAGTTCGCGCAGGGTCGCGGCGGCGGTCGGATTGACCAGGCGGCCGGCAAAGGCGGGCACGAGCTCGTCGACCCGCGGGTGCTCGGCGAGCCAGCTTTCGTCGAGGCTCCAGAAGTCGCCGAACCGCCGGTTCCACAAGGTCAGCCGCCCGTCGGACGCGAACACCGCTACCCCTTCGAACAGATTGTCGAAGGTCGCGGTGCGGACCCTGAGCAACGTATCGCGGGCGCTTGCCAGCCGGACCTGCTCGGTCCGATCCTCGAAGATGATGCGCAGGCCGCCGTCCGGAAGCGGTTGGCCGACCACCCGCAGGTGATCGCCATTGGCGAGGATCCATTCCTCTTCGTGCACCTCTTCGGCCGAGATAAACCAATCTCGCCGCTCGGACTTCCACTCCGGAAAGTCGCGCACTTCGGGCAAGCGATGGTTCTCGCGCATCCGCTCCAGCAGGCGGTCGAACTCGGGCCGTTCGTCGAGCCATTCGGGCTCGATCCCGGACAGCACGGCAAACGGTCGGTTGTAGAAAGAAAGCGTGCGATCGGGATCGAACTGGATAGCGCCGGCGGTCATCCGGTCCGACAGCTCGCGCTGGCTCAGCGCATGGCGTTCAAGCTCGGACCGGGCGTCCTCCAGTTCCTGAATGTCGAAGGCGTAACCGGCCACGGTGCCGCCCGGCAACGGCACGTCGACCAGGCGCAGCATCCGGCGCTCGCCGCCGATGGTGGCGGGCCGCACCCGCGCGATCGGGCGGCCGTCCCTGAGCGCCTGCTCGGCTCCGGCCCGGGCCCCCGCTTCGCCGCCGCCTTCGACCAGTTCGATGCCGCGCTCGACAACCTCGTTGGCGTTCGCTGCCTCGACCGCGGTGACGAAAGCATCGTTGACGAGCGCCAGCCGACTTTCGCCGTCACGCACCCACATCGGAAAAGGCGCCGCTTCGATCAATTGGGTCAGCGCGCCCAACGCTTGTTCGGTCCCGGCAAGGCGAGCCGCCATTTCGCCCCGCTCGGCCGCCGCATTGCTGCTGTCGGAAATCCACAGCAGCGCGGTTCCGACCCCAAAGCTGTGCGGCGCCGCGCCCCCCCGAACGTCGACCAGCCGCGCCGATCCCTTGACCCGCAGCGCAAGATCGATCCGCTCGCCCGTAAGGATCGCGGGCCGCAGCATCGCGGCGAGGCGCTCTGCATCGTCCGCTTCGATCCCGTCCGGTGCCTCGCCCAGCGCGTGGAGCGACGGCAGGTGCACCGCCACGCCGAAGTCGCGAGCAAGGGCTTCGTCGAGTTCGACGCTTCCGTCGGGCTGCACCAGCATCGCTCGCGCCGGGCCGGCTTCCAAAAGCTCGCGCAAGAATCGGGCCGATCCCATCGCCTTACGGGCCGTGGCGATCTGGCGAAGCGCCGCGATGCTGAGCGCGATCCCGATCAGCAGGCACAGTCCGGCCAGCGCCGCGGCCAACACGCCCTGCTCGTTAATGGTCCCCAGCCCACCCATGCCGGGGTTCATATCAGCGTCGCCGCGAAACAGAAGCGAAAGCGCGGAATTCGGGAGGAAAAGCGGTTTGGGCAGCCGAGTGTGCCGCTTCGGCCATCACCCCCGCCGGAGCGTGTGACAATCTTGCGACAGCTGCAAAAACTTTTAATCGGAGATGAACAGAAGATTGCCTTCGCGGGGACAGACCGCTTGAAGGCTCTCGATCTTGCCCCACGCGAAGGAAAGTCTCTCATGAACAACAAGATGCTGTTGAGTGCCACGGCGCTCCGCACGCTGGCAGCCGGCATTGCCTTTACCATGAGCGGCGTTGCCATGGCCCAGGCGACCCCGCCGGCCACCCCGGCGCCCGCCGCCGATGGCACCGTCTGCAATTCGGACAATCCCGCTTACAATCCGAACACCGGCGTTTGCGACAAGCCGGCCGACGTGGTCGACGCCAACGACCCCGGCCAGCTTCAGCGCCGCGGCGCGGACGGCAACACCGCGGGTGCCGGCCAGGAAGTGGTCGTCACCGGTTCGCGTATCCGTATCCCGAACCTCGAATCGATCGAGCCGACCACGACCGTCGATTTCCGCCAGGTCCGTGAGCGCAACTTCACCAACGTCGCCGACGCGCTGAACGAGCTGCCGAACATCCGCGGCTCGGTCACCCCGGCCGGCGCGCAGGGTTCGTTCGGTCAGGGCACCAACTTCGTCAACACCTACGGGCTCGGTTCGAACCGCACCCTGACGCTGATCAACGGCCGCCGCTTCGTTACCTCGAACCCGGCGACCAACTTCGGCAATGCTGCGGCCGGTACCCAGACCGACCTCAACATCGTTCCGGACATCCTGCTCGACCGCATCGATCTCGTCAGCATCGGCGGCGCGCCGGTCTACGGTTCGGACGCGATCGCGGGCGTGGTCAACGTCATCCTGCGTTCCAAGTATCGCGGGATCGAAGTGTCGGGCGTCTCGGGCATCACCGAAGAAGGCGACAACTTCCGCTACAACGTGTCGGGCCTGGTCGGCGGCGACCTGTTCGACGGCCGCCTCAACCTGACCGCGGCGGTCAGCTACGACAACGTCACGGGCCTGGTCTACAACTCGCGCGATTACCTGCGCCAGAACATCGGCGGCCTGACCAACCCGAGCTCGGCCACTGCCGCTGGCGCGTCGCGTCTGCCGGGCGTCGGCATCACGCAGGACGGCCGTGTCAATCCGAACATCGGCTTCAACAACTCCACCACCGACACCTTCCCGGGTGGCGTTCTCGGCCGCAATGTCGGTATTCCGTACCTGACCAGCGGCGGCCTCATCACCACCACCAACATCCCCTGCACGGTCGCCAACCGCGCCACCAACCCGGCCTCCTGCTTCGGCGTGGCCTCGCCGGCCGCGCTGTACTTCGACAGCACGGGCAACCTGCGGCCGTTCAATCAGGGCGTCCTGTTCGGCAGCAGCACTTCGGCCGCACTGGTCGGTGGTGACGGCAGCGGCGTGTTCCAGTTCAACAACTTCAGCCAGATCACCAGCGATCTCGAGCGCAAGATCGGCTACGGCTTCGTGACCTTCAACGTCACCGACAACATCGAGCTGTTCGCCGAAGGTACGCTGTTCGAATCGAAGGCCAACGAGCTGGTCCAGCAGCCGACCTTCAACTCGAGCCTGTTCTCGGGCGCGAGCGGTGAGCTGTTCTTCAACACCAACTCGCCGTTCCTCACCACCGATGCGCGCAACACGCTGACCAGCCGCGGCGTCACCACCTTCGGTATCTCGCGTGCATCGACCGACATCGCCGATCTCACCGGCTCCAACCGCACCCGCATCCATCGCGGCGTGATCGGCACCCGCGGTGACTTCAGCCTGCTCGGCCGCGACATGAACTTCGAAGCCTATTTCAACTACGGCAAGACGAAGACCAACGAGTATAACCAGGACATCAACGCCCAGAACTTCGTGAACGCGGTCAACGTGACCACGAACGCTGCTGGCCAGATCGTCTGCACCACGGCGCCGACCCGTACCGGCGGCAACGGCTTTGCTGCCGGCGGCCTGACGCCGATCGCCGACGCCAACTGCGTCCCCTTCAACCCGCTCGGTTTCGGCCGCGCGTCTGACGCCGCGCGCGACTACATCATCGAAGACTTCGTCACCAAGACGATGCAGCGCCAGTGGGTCGGCAACATCAACTTCGGCGGTTCGTTCTTCGACCTGCCGGGCGGTGCCCTTGGCTTCAACGTCGGTTACGAACATCGTGACGAAAAGGCCGTGTTCGACCCCAGCGCCTTCCAGCGCGCGGGCCGTGGCCGCTCGGTCGCGATCGTCGGCATCGAAGGCCAGTACAACCTCGACGAAGTGTTCGGCGAAATCTTCGCGCCGATCATCGGGCCGGACAACAACATCCCGGCGGTCTACGGCCTCCAGGCGTTCGGTCGTATTCGTAAGGTCGACAACACCGTCAACGGCAGCTTCACCTCGTGGGCGGCCGGTGGCAGCTACGCGCCGATCAAGGACATCGAGATCCGGGGTAACTACACCCGCTCGTTCCGTGCGCCGGCGATCACCGAGCTGTTCCTTCCGATCGTGAACGCGTTCAGCACCGTTCCCGATCTTTGCCAGCCGTCGCAAATCAACGCGGGCGCCGCTCCGGCCATTCGCGCCGCGAACTGCGCCGCGTTCCTGACCCGTTACACCGGCCCGACCCCGGATCCGGCGTCGACGGCGACCGTGTCGATTCAGACCGGCGGTAACCCGACCCTTGGCAACGAAACGGCGAATGCCTGGACGGTTGGTGTTATCCTTCGTCCGAGCTTCATCCCGCGGTTCAGCGCGACGATTGATTACATCAACATCGACCTGCTCAGCCCTATTTCGAGCCTGACGGTTGCCCAGGTCGCTTCGGGCTGCTTCGACAACCCGAACTTTAACACGGCCGATCCGTTCAATGGCAACTCGTTCTGCTCGTTGATCCGTCGCAATGCCAACGGCACCGTCGTCAACGACGGCACCCCCGCGGTCCGCGTCGGCTACGTCAACGGCCAGCGCATCCTGTATCGCGGCTGGCAGGGCACGGCGAACTACAGCGTTCCGCTGAGCGGCCTGAACATTCCGGGCACCTTCTCGATCGGCTCGGACTTCCTGCTGACCAAGTATCGCCTCAGCGACATCACCGGCGTCGCTCCGGCGCGCAGCGATGGTGTGATCGGTGATCCGGCGTTCGCCGGCCAGGTCCGCCTGCGCTATGCCAACAAGTTCTGGGGCGTGAACACCACCGTCAACTATGTGGGTGAGCAGCTGTTCAGCCGTCTCAACCGTGAAGTCGGCGTTCCGGGCTCGGGTCCGGACGCTCGAGAACTCGACAAGCTCAAGGCTTATGCGCTGGTCAGCGGCGGTCTGTTCTTCGATCCGACCGACAAGTTCCGCTTCACGTTCGCGGTGACCAACGTCTTCAACAAGAAGGGCCAGGAATATTTCGGGATCATCCACCCGTCGAGCTACGTCGACCTGCTTGGTCGCCGCTTCTCGGTCAGCGCCCGGGTCCGTTACTAATCGCCTCAATGACCGGCCGAGCCTGGGGGCTCGGCCGGTATCGACAACAAGGGCTTACACTATGAAGAATGCTCTGAAGATTGCCGCGTTCGCGCTTTTCGCCGGCGTGGCCCTGCCCGCCCAGGCGCAGGACGCGCCGGCCTACACCGGTCCGCGCGTCGAATTGCGTGCGACCTACGACTTCGTCGGTGCCGGCTTCCGCAACACCACCGACTTCCAGGGTCGCGGCACCTTTGGTGACGACACCTCGAACGAGGGCACCAACCTCGGCGGCGAAGTCGGCTTCGACATTGCCGCCGGTCCGGCGGTGGTCGGCGTCTATGCCGGCGCCGAATTCGGCGAAACGCAGATCCTGGCGCTGGCCCGTCCGTATCGCTTCGACACCGGCAACAACTACACCGTCGGTGCCCGCGCCGGTCTCCAGACCCGCGGCGTCCTGGTGTATGCCAAGGCCGGCTATTCGAACGGGGAGCTGAAGGCGAACGTCCTTAGCGGCGGCAGCACGACGCTCTTCAACGGCTATGACGAGAACCGCGACGGCTTCCATGTCGGCGGCGGTGCCGAATTCGCGCTCCGCGGCCGTCTCTACGGCAAGCTCGAATACACTCACCATCGCTATGACCGCGCGACCATCAGCACGTCGGAAGAAGTTCGCTTCAGCCGCAACAACCTGACTGCCGCCATCGGTCTGCGCTTCTAAGCGCACAATCAATGATTCAGGAAGGGCTGCTCCCCCGGGGGCGGCCCTTTTTGCTTTCATTGCGGGGAGCGCTGCGCCGCCCCCGCCCTTCCCACATCGAGCCGTCTCGGCTAGGGGGCTCGCCAGATCGGCCTTCCGTTCGTCGCGGATGTGGCCACCCCAAGGAGATGATGAACGTGTCGACCGAAACCCTTACCCGCGCCACGCAGACCGGCGATTACCTGGTGAAGGACATCTCGCTTGCCGACTTCGGCCGCAAGGAAATCGCGATTGCCGAGACCGAGATGCCCGGCCTGATGGCGCTGCGCGAGGAATTCGGTGCGTCGAAGCCACTCGCCGGCGCGAGGATCACCGGCTCACTCCACATGACCATCCAGACCGCCGTCCTGATCGAGACGCTGACCGCGCTCGGCGCCAAGGTCCGCTGGGCGAGCTGCAACATCTTCTCGACCCAGGACCATGCCGCCGCCGCGATCGCCGCGACCGGCGTGCCGGTGTTTGCCGTCAAGGGCGAGACGCTGGAAGAATATTGGGACTATGTGGTCCGCATCTTCGACTGGGGTCAGGACGAAACCTGCAACCTGATCCTCGACGACGGCGGCGACGCCACCATGTTCGCGCTGTGGGGCGCGCGGGTCGAAGCGGGTGAAACGCTGTTCACCCCAACCAACGAGGAAGAAGAAGTCTTCGTCGCCACCCTGAACCGCTTCCTCAAGGAACGGCCGGGCTACCTCACCAAGACCGTCCAGACGATCAAGGGCGTCAGCGAAGAGACCACCACCGGCGTTCACCGCCTGTATGAGCTCGCCAAGCAGGGCAAGCTCCCCTTCCCCGCGATCAACGTCAACGACAGCGTCACCAAGTCGAAGTTCGACAACCTCTACGGCTGCAAGGAGTCGCTGGTCGACGCTATCCGCCGTGGCACCGACGTGATGCTGGCCGGCAAGGTCGCCGTGGTCGCCGGCTTCGGCGATGTCGGCAAGGGCTCGGCCGCTTCGCTCCGCAACGGCGGCGCGCGCGTACTGGTGACCGAAGTCGATCCGATCTGCGCGCTTCAGGCCGCGATGGAAGGCTATGAAGTCGTGACCATGGAAGAGGCCGCCCCGCGTGCCGACATCTTCGTCACCGCCACCGGCAACATGGACATCATCACCGTCGACCACATGCGGGCGATGAAGAACATGGCGATCGTCTGCAACATCGGTCACTTCGACAGCGAGATCCAGATCGGCGCGCTGAACAACATGAAGTGGACCGAGATCAAGCCGCAGGTCGACGAAGTCGAATTCGCCGACGGCAAGAAGATCATCGTCCTGTCGAAGGGCCGCCTGGTGAACCTCGGCAACGCCACCGGCCATCCGAGCTTTGTGATGAGCGCCAGCTTCACCAACCAGACGCTGGCCCAGATCGAGCTGTGGACCAAGAGCGAGCAGTACAAGAACGACGTCTACGTGCTGCCCAAGCATCTCGACGAAAAGGTCGCCGCGCTTCACCTCGAGAAGTTGGGCGTCAAGCTGACCCAGCTCAACGACAAGCAGGCCGCCTACATCGGCGTGAAGCCGCAGGGCCCGTTCAAGCCCGAGCATTACCGCTACTGATCGAAAGGGGCGGGTCCGGACGCCGGGCCCGCCCTTCCCTATTCGGGCGCCAGATCGCCGAGCGCCTGCTCCATCTTAACCAGCCACGGGCGGTAATGCCGCCACAACTCGCCGCTGCGTTTGTTGAGCGGCTGCCGCACCTGAGACGCGCTGGCAGTACGCACCGGCCGGGCATTTTCGTGGAAGCGCAGACAGGCCGGATCGAACGGAAGACCGATCGCGTCCAGTACCCGCCGCAATTCGCCCTCGGGATCGGCGACCAGCCGCTCATGCTCCACCCGCACGATGCGGCCCGGCAGCACCTCCTCGAAGTGCGCCACTAGTCGCACATAATCGCGGTAATAATGGGCGATGTCACTCTGGTCGTAGGCGAAGTCGCGGCCGCGGGCGAAATGCTGTTTGAAGTTGGCGAAGGAGCAGGCCATCGCCTCGCGCCGTGCATCGATGATGATCGCGTTGGGCAGGATAGTCTGGATCAAGCCGATGTGCGGCCAATTGTCGTTGAGCTTGTCGATGAAGAACGGCCGATCGGTTCGACGGTGAATGCCCGCGCGAGCGAGATATTCCGTGCCAAGGCGCTCAGCAGCAGCCTTGTCGAGGCGCGACAGGATTTCGGGATAGGGAAGCGGCGCGTCGGTCCACCGCTCGGCTATCAATTCATGCGCGATTTGCGGGATATAGGGTAGTTCGGCAGTGCCCTCGATCGCCGGATGGCTGGCGAGCATTTGCTCGAGCAGGGTCGATCCGGCGCGCGGCATGCCGAGCACGAAGATGGGTGCACGCGTGGGCTCACCCCACCCTCGCGTCCGTTCGAAATAGGCCTTGTCGAAGAAGGCGATCGAACGGTCCACGAAATCCTCATTCGCCTTGGCGTCGTAGGGCCGCACCCGGCGGGTCAGCCGATTGGCTTGATCGTAGTCCCGGAACGACGCTTCGTAATTGCCCGCATCCTCCTGCGCCTTACCGAGCGCGAAGCTAAGGTGAAGCGCCTGATTGATGTCGAGACGGCCGCTGCCAAGCAACCTTTCGAGTGTCGCGATGTCGTTCGCGCCGAGCGCTCCCGACTTGAGATCGGCAAGCCCCCACCAGGCTTCGCCGAGCGCCGGCGATCGATCTAGGGTAGAGCGATAAAGCGCGGCGCTTTCCTCGGCCCGGCCCAACGTGCGTAACAAATGCGCATAGCCGAGCGGCAGGCGCGGATCGGCCGGATGGCTCGCCATCAGCGCCTGGAAACTCCGTTCCGCGTCCTCATAGCGGCCGATCTGCGTCAGCAGGCTGAGGCGGATGGTCGCGGCGCGCATGTCGTCCGGCCATTCGGCGACCAGCTTGTCCAGCAGGGCGAGCGCTTGTTCGAACGCGCATTGCCGAACCAGCAGTTCCGCAAGCTTGGTCAGCGTCTCGCGATGCCCCGGCAGCAAAGCTGAAGCCTTGGTCAGCAGCGCTACCGCTTCCCCCGGCAGACCTGCGACCGTGGCGATTTCCGCGAGCAAGAGCATCGCCGCGGGATCGTCGGGGTCGCTTGCCAGAATAGCCCGCGCCCCAGCCTCGGCTTCGGGCAGCTGTCCGGCCATGAACGCCTGCGCCGCGCGGACGAATTCGGGCCGTCTGCTCGCCTGATCGAGAATGCGCTCGGGACTATCGGATTGGGTCATCGGCTGGCCTGAAACGAGAAGGGAGCCGAAAGCTGACGCCTCCGACTCCCCGCTCTTAGATCAACGAGATACGATCAGAACTTGGCGATCGCACCGGCATAGAAGAAGCGGCCGGTGTTGTTGTAGATTGCGCTACCGCCACCCGCACCGGTCAGGCCGTAAGGCGGCTTCTCGTTGGCGACGTTGTCGACGCCGACGTAGAAGTTGAACTTACGGGTCGCTTCGAAGTCGAGGCGAACGTCGTTGTACCAACGCTCCGGATAGAAGACGATCGGGAACGCGTCCGCATTCTGCGGCGGGCGGCCCTGCTTGCTGAACGTGTTCTCGTATGCGCCCGGGGTCATCTTGCCGATGTAGCGCAGCTTGTGACCAAGGGTCACTGCGCCGACCTTCAGCGAGCTGTTGACGTTGAACGCATCGCGAGGATCGCCCAGCTCGAACAGCGCCTGGTCGGCACGGCCCGGATCGGTCGGCGAGAGGAACGAGTCGTTCTGCAGCACGCGGGTGTAGATCGCCCGGGTGTTGAACGTGCCGAACCCGAAGCGCTTGGTGTAGGCGGCTTCGAAGTCGATGCCGCGGACCTTCAACTTCGCGTAGTTGAGCGGCACCACCGTCAGGTTGTTCTCGAGGATCTGCCCCGGAATTTCCCCGCGCGGACCGCCACCGGCACCAGCGCGTGCGAACAGGTCGCAGAACTGGTTGTTGAGGTCGGCCGCATCGTAGCAGGCATTGATGATGCCCTGCGCCGACGGCGAACTGATCACGTCGTTCACGGTGATGTCGTAATAATCGACCGACAGCGAGAAACCCGGAATGAAGCGCGGCTGGAACACGCCGCCGACGGTGTAGGAGTCGGACTTCTCCGCCTTCAGATTCTCGTTACCGCCGGACAGGAAGCCCAGCGACTGACGATACACGAAGTCGTAGCCGGCCGGCACGCCGTCCGCGGCGCAATTGGCGGCGCGGGTGGCCGAGCCGGTGCCGATGTTACGCGCCGAGCAGGGATCGCCGACGCTGGCGAAGTTCTGGCCCGGAACCGTGAACAGCTCGGTCAGGTTCGGCGCACGCACGGCGCGCGAATAGTTGCCGCGCAGGCGAAGGTCGCGAACGGGGGCGAAGTCGATGCCCGCGTTGTACGAATAAACCGTTCCGGTCGCCCCCTTGTAGTCGGCGACACGGCCGGCGGCGCTGAGCGACAGTTCGTGAATGAACGATTCGCGGATCAGCGGCGCACGGAGTTCGGCGTAGGCTTCCTTCACCTCGAACGAAGGCGGATCGAACGGCGGGATGGCGTTGTAGAACGTCAGCCCCGCAGCAGTGGCCTCGTCCTGCACGTAGTTGGTGGTTTCCCGGCGATATTCGGCACCGACCGCAAAGCCGACCGGACCGCCCGGAAGCTCGAACAGCTGGCTCGAATCGCCGGCGACGAAGCCGCTGGCGACGAACTGGGTGATCTTGCCGCTCGCGAGCGAGTCCTGGAGCAGGTAGTTGCGCGCGGTTGGCGTGATGTTGCCTTCGCCGAACAGGTTGATCGGAACGCAGGCCGCGACGTCGGCCGCCAGCTGCGAAGCCGCATAGGCCGCGTTGCCGGCCGCTTCGAACGCGATACGCGCCGACGGATCGACCTGCGCACGGCAGACGATGTTGCCGTTGGCCGCGCCACCCGCGGCGACGCCGGCGTCGACAGCGTCGATCGCCAGCAGGAAGCGCTGCAGGTTCACGTTGCCGAGGATCCGGGTCTTTTCCTTGAACTCGCCATAGTTGGCGCTGAGTTCGTAGTTCCAGTCGTCGTTGAAGCGACCCTTGATGCCGCCAACCGCACGATAGGTTTCGCGCTTGGCCTTTTCGTCGCGGTTGCTGAGCTCGACCACGTTACGAATGAAGGTGAAGGTACCTTCCTCGTTCGGCGCATAGCCGTAATAGTCGTTGATGACGCCACGCGCCTGGGCGCTCAGATACGGGTTGGTGGTGTAGAAGAATTCACGCGGGCTGCCGGTGGTGCCGCCCGAGAAGAAGAACGGGCCGCTCTGGCTGCCGATCGAATCCGTGCGAACATACTTCGCCTCGATGAACGGAACCAGCGCCGGGCTGATCTCGAACTTGGCGACCAGGTTGGCGCTGTAGCGGTCGAGCGCCGGCGACAGGGCGAGCTGCTTGCCTTCGCGGAAGCTGCTGCCGTTACCGCCGATGTAGCTCGGCAGCGGCGGGAGGCCGACCGGGGTGCCGGTCTGCAAAATCAGCTGGCCCGATGGGGTGAACAGGTACGGGGTGTAGCTGTCACCGCCGAGGTACGACAGGAAGGTGCCGCCGTTGCTGTAGATGCCGCTGCGGATGTCGTTGACGAAGCGGGTGTCGAAGACGCCGTCGCTGCCGTTGACCGCCGAAGCCGGGTCGGTGTCGACCGTGACGAAGCCATTGGCGTTGCGCAGGTTCGGACGACCCGACGCGTAGAAGTCGTTCTGACGCGAATATTCGAGGTTCAGCGCGACGTTGCCGCGACCGTCCGCGAAGTTCCTGCCGCCCAGCGCGCTGACGTAGTAGGAGCCGGCATCGCCGTACATCGACACGCCGCCCTGACCGCGGATCTGCAGGCCGTCGAAATTATCCTTGAGAATGAAGTTGACGACGCCCGCGATGGCGTCCGACCCGTAAACGGCCGAATTGCCGCCGGTGACGGTATCGACGCGCTCGATGAGGTCGGTCGGGATGGTATTGACGTCGGGCGAGACGGCATTGTTCAGAATGTCGCCCGCGACGTGGCGGCGGCCGTTGACCAGCACCAGAGTACGCTGCGAGCCGAGGCCGCGCAGATCGAGCAGGCTGAGGCCGGCGGTGCCGAGGAAGCGGGTCGAGTTCGACTGGCTGAAGGTGCTGCGCAGCGCAGGCAGTTCGTTCAGCGTGTCACCGACCGAGGTACGGCCGGTCTGGAAGAATTCCTCGCCGTTGATCGAGGTAATCGGAACGGTGCTCTCGAGATTGGGGCGGCGGATACGCGAGCCGGTGACGACGATCTCGTCGCCGGTGGCTTGCGTGTTCGACTCAAGCTCCTGCTCGGTCGTCGCATCGGCGGCCGGCGCCGAATTCTGCACGGCCGTATCGGTGGCGTCCTGCGCAAAGGCCGGCGTGGCGCTGGCCGCAAACAAGGTGGCGACGGCGACGCTGCGCAACGCCGTTGCGTTCAAAAACTCGAACTTTTTCATGAGACGGTGTTTTCCCCAAACTCGGAACCCAACTGCAAACACCCGCCGCTTGCGAGAAGATGCAACATTTGTTGGTGATCGTGGAACTTATTAATTATGTTGCCTGGCGGACACAGTCAGGCGGCACCCGTTTCGCTTGCAAGCAGCCGCGGGTCAATGCCTTCCTGCTTGAAGGCTGCTGCCCAGCGTTCGTCGGTGGGCGTGTCGAAGAGGATGTCGGACGTTCCTGACGCCGCGAACCAGCCGTGGCGGGTCATCTCGTCCTCGAGCTGACCCGGCCCCCAACCGGCATAGCCGAGCGCGACCAGCCAGCGCGCCGGCCCCCGTCCTTCGGCAATGGCGCGCAGCACGTCGATGGTGCCGGTCATCGCCCACAGCTTGCCGCCCGGCCCGACGACCTGCAGCGTGTCTTCACCGCCCCAGTCTTCCGAATGAAGCACGAAGCCGCGACCGGGCTCGACCGGGCCGCCATGATGGATCGCCGAATCCGGTGCTTCACCGGGATCGAGCTCGAGCTGCTTCAACAGTCCACGCAGCCGGATCCCGGCGCGCTTGTGGCTGATGCCGATGCCGACCGCGCCATTCTCGTCGTGAACGCACAAGGCGGTGACGCTGCGTTCGAAGCGGGGATCGGCCATGCCCGGCATCGCGAGCAACAGCTTTCCGGCGAGAAACGGCGTGTCGGGCATCCCTTAAGCATGCCATTTGCCTGTCGCCGCACAAGCCTTGTTGGCGAAACGTTCGCCCGATAGAGCGCCCTGTCAGACCAACCAAGGAGCCCCCACCCCGTGACCATCCAGACCGGCGACCGTATTCCCGACATGCCCCTTACCATCGCCACCAGCGAAGGGCCCAAGCCGACCACCACCGGCGATTATTTCGGCGGCCGCCGCGTCGCGCTGTTCGCGGTTCCGGGTGCCTACACCCCGACCTGCTCGGCCAAGCACCTGCCGTCTTATGTCGAAAAGGCCGGCGACCTGCGCGCCAAGGGCGTCGACGAAATCGCCTGCACCAGCGTCAACGATGCGTTCGTGATGGCCGCCTGGAACAAGGACCAGGGCAGCCAGGACATCACCATGATTGCCGACGGCAATGGTCAGCTGGCGCAGGCCCTCGGCCTGACCATGGACGGTTCGAATTTCGGCATGGGCGCGGTCCGCTCGCAACGTTACTCGATGATCGTGAACGACGGCGTGGTCGAGCAGCTGAACGTCGAGGCTCCCGGCGAATATCGCGCGTCGAGCGCCGAGACCCTGCTCGAGCAACTCTAATTTCTCTGAGCGCCGGGCGAGCCGTCTATCCCTCGCCCGGCACTCCCCATCCAATGGCCGTCGCAACAAGCCGCGTGCCCGCTCGTTTGCTGCCCGACACCTTTGCGTCAGAAAAGGATCAGGGCATGGCCAAGAACGACAACTCCCACAGCACTTCCCACGCGCGCCGCCGCACCGCGAGTGAGCGCGAACGCCGCCGCGACAAGGTGGTGAACACGGTCAAGGAACGGCCCTACACCGCCGCCGCGCTCGCCACCGTCGCGGCCGGTGCCGCCGCCTTCTTCCTCACCCGCGGCAAGAGCGACAAGCCGCTGATGAAGTGGGGACAGGAGCCGCAAGCCGATACTGGCGCGACCGGCAGCAGTCCGTCGGCGGCGCAGGCCGCAAGCCTTGCTGCCTCCGACACCAGCACCAATGCCGCCGCGACCGGCGGCACCGGCGCTTCGTTCAGCCCGGCTGCGGCAATGCGGGCCACGTCGGCCTCGCCCGACAAGACCTCCGACGCCGCTCTCGACCAGAGCGCCAAGACCGAGACCAAGGTCGGCGCCATCGCTTACGGAGCCTAACGGGTCCTGAAGGATTGATAAGGGGTGTCGGGCATCGCTCGGCACCCTTTGTCATATCTGGAGAATCTACCCATGGCCGTGCCGCTCAAGCCTCTTTCGGATCAGGTCATGGTGATCGTGGGAGCATCGAGCGGGATCGGCCTTGCCACCGCCAGGCGGGCCGCGGCTGCGGGTGCCAGGGTGGTGCTCGCCGCCCGCAACGCCGAAGCGCTCGACGAAGCGGTGGTGGCGATCCGCAACAAGGGCGGGCAGGCCAGCGCGCTCGACCTCGACATCGCGGAGGAAGGCGCCGCCCAGCGCCTGCTGACCCACGCGCTCGACACCTTCGAACGGGTCGATACCTGGGTCAACGACGCCGCCGCGGCCATGTACGCCCGCCTCAAGGACGTCAGCCGGGAAGAGCATCGCCGCATCTTCGACGTCGGCTATTTCGGGCTGGTCGACGCCAGCCTCGTGGCGGCCAAGCATCTCAAGGCCGAGGGCGGCGCGATCATCAATATCGGCTCGGTCCTCTCCAACCGCGCCATCCCCCTGCAAGGCCCCTATTGCGCGATGAAGGCCGCAGTGATGCAGTTCACCGATGCGTTGCGGATGGAGCTGGAGCAGGAAGGCGCACCGATCAGCGTCACGCTGATCAAGCCCGCCGCGATCGACACCATGTACCCCGAGCATGCCCGCAACAAGCTCGACCAGCCCGCCCGCCTGCCTCAGCCGCTCTACGATGCCGAACTGGTCGCCAAGGCGATCTGCTTCGCCGCACAAAAGCCGCGCCGCTCGCTGATCGTCGGGGGCGGCGGATTGGGTCTTTCCGCATTTGCGCCGCTCATGCCACGGATCGCCGACAAGGGCATGGAGCTGATCGGCGGCGAAGAGACGCAGACCACCGACGTCCCGCCTGCGCCCGGCACCAATGACAACCTGTTCGAACCGCGCCGCGACGGCCGAGTCGAGGGCAATCAGGAACCGTTTAAGCGCAAGACGTCGCTGTTCCTTGAAGCGCAGATGCACCCGCTCGCCACCGCCGCCGTACTCGGCTCGGTCGCCGCGGGCGCATTGTTCCTGTGGGCCAAGGAAGAAAATCGCGACATCGGCACGGCCGAAGCCGAGCGGCGGATCAAGGCCGCCGGGATGAGCTGACGGAAACGGCCGTCACGGGAACAAGTCCCGTGACGTCGATCCGGTCGCTGGGCGCCGGTCGGCCGGCCTTGCGCGGCTCTTGACCGGGCCAAGCCCGGCCGCGGCGCTTCAGGCTTGCCAGCCGCAGGTCTTGCCCTTGTTCTGCTCTTCCAGCCAGCGCTGCAGCGGCGCGAAATATTCCAGCATCGGCTTGCCGCTCATCTCACGGGTGCCGGTAAAGGCTTCCAGCGCATCGGGCCACGGCTTGCTCGCGCCCATCTCAAGCATCGCGTTCAGCCGCTGGCCGACCTGCTTGTTGCCGTAGAACGAGCAGCGATGCAGCGGCCCCTTCCACCCGGCCATGTCGCAGGCCGCCTTGTAGAACTGGAACTGCAGGATGCGGGCGAGAAAATAGCGCGCATAAGGCGTGCTCGCTGGGATGTGATACTTGGCGCCCGGATCGAAGTCCGCCTCGGTGCGCTGGGTCGGCGGGGTGATGCCCTGATATTGCAGGCGAAGCCGGTTCCACCCGGCCTCATATTGCTGCGGGCTGATCGAGCCGTCGAACACGCCCCAGCGCCATTTGTCGACCATCAGGCCGAACGGCAGGAACGCGACCTTGTCCATCGCCTGACGCAGCAGCAGCCCGGTATCCTTGCTGGCGTCCGGCACCTTGGAACGGTCGAGCAGGCCGATCTGCACCAGATATTCAGGCGTCACCGACAGCGCGATGAAATCGCCGATCGCCTCGTGGAAGCCGTCGTTGGCGCCGTTCAGATAGAGATACGGCTGCTTGTTGTAGGCGCGCTGATAGTAATTGTGGCCAAGCTCGTGGTGGATGGTGACGAAGTCGTCGCCATTGACCTTGGTGCACATCTTGATGCGCAGGTCGTCCTTGTTGTCGAGGTCCCAGGCCGACGCGTGGCAGATCACTTCGCGGCCTTCCGGACGAACGATCTGGCTGCGCTGCCAGAAGGTCTCGGGCAAGGGCGCAAGGCCGAGCGAGGTGTAGAAGCCCTCGCCGATCTTCACCATGTCGGTTGGGGTCTTCTTCTTGGCCTTGAGCAGCTCGGTCACATCATAGCCGACATCACCCGCGCCCTTAGGGGCCACCACGTCGTAGATATTGCCCCATTCCTGCGCCCACATGTTGCCAAGCAGGTCGGCGCGGATCGGTCCGGTCTTGGGCTGCACCTTGTCGCCATACTTCGCGTTCAGCCGGTCGCGGGTGTAGCAGTGAAGCTGGTTGTAGAGCGGCGTCAGCTCGCTCCACAGCCGGTCGTACATGGCCGAGAATTCCTCCGGGCTCATGTCATATTGCGACCGCCACATCGCGCCGCTGTCGGCATAGCCGAGCTCCTTCGCGCCCTGGTTCGCGATCTCGACCATGCGGGTATAGTCCTGCCGCATCGGGCGGCCGACATTGTTGTGCCAGCTGGTCCACACCTCGGCGGTCTTGGCCGGGTTGCGCAGCTCGCCCATCGCTTCCTCGGCGACGTCGCCGGTGATGGTCTTGCCGTCGAGCGTCGCGCGGCCCTTGCCGTAGGTCGAAGACAGGCGAGTCGAAATGGTGTTGAGCTCGGCCGCCGCGCCTTCGGTCGAAGGCGCCGCCAGCACCAGCGCGCCGCGCAGGATGTTGAGCTTGCGTTGCGTGTCGGGATCGAGTCCCTGCACCTTCGAGAACTCGGCCGCTTCCTTGGCGTAGGCGACGCCCTTTTCGGTGCCGATGGTGCCGAAATAAGCGGCGAGCGCGTCGGTATCCTCGGTGATGTAGGTGGCGTTCACCCACTGCGCGCGCGAGGCGATGGTGGAATAGTCGAACAGATCCTTTTCGACCGCGGCGATGAACTGGCGCGCGCCTTCGGGGGTACGGGCGGTCGTCGGCGCGGCGTCCGACGCCATCGGCGCGGCCGACGCGGTCTGGACCGGCTCGGCGGGAGTCGCGGCGCAGGCGCCAAGGGCAAGGGCGAGAACGGAAACCGAAGCGGCCAATTTCATGGATCTGACGCCTTCAACTAGGAACGAAACCGCCAAAGCCCTGCGCCTGCCTTACTCCTCCGTCAAGAAGGTGGCGATTGCCTCGCCCAGCGACTTTTGCGTGACCGAGGTCGTGTGGGTTCCGGGGATTTCGACATAAGTGGCATTCGGCAGCGCGTCGGCCAGCGCCGGGGCCGAGCCATTGTCGTGATCGTCGGCCCCGCACAGCACCAACGTCGGCATGGTGAAGCGCGCCAGCATGGCCTCGTCGACGCCCGAATTGCTTTCCAGCAGCAGGCGGGTGGCGACGCGGTCGACCTTCTGGCTTTTCATGAACTGGATCGCAAACCAGTGGCGATCGCCGCGCACCGCCGCATCGAATTTCTCGAACGCCTCGATGAAAAAGGCATGGCGCTTTTCCCAGCCCATCAGCCCTTCGAGCCCCATGCCCGACAGGATCGCGCGGCGGGGCTTAAGCCCCTGCCCGACTCCCTGCACCACTGTCCGCGAACCGAGCGAGAAACCGCCGAGATCATAGTCGCTGAGCCCGAGATGCGCGACCAGCTCGACCAGATCGCGGCCGAGCACGCCCTTGGGGTAGCTCGCCGGATCGTGCGGCTTGCCGCTGCCCCCATGCGCACGAAGGTCGGGCATGATCACCCGGAAGCCCGCTTCCGCCAGCCGCGCCGCATGGCCGAACTTGATCCAGTTCATCTGCGCGTCGGAAAACAGGCCGTGGACCAGGATCAGCGGGCGGCCGGCACCGGTCTCGTGCCAGACGAGATCGACGCCGTCGGACGCGGCCCAGTGATGCGTGATAATATCGCTCATGCCGCCGCCCTAGCCCAATTAGTCGGCCATGGCATGCGCCGCCGGGCCGCCCTGCGGCGCGCCCGCCTTGCGCAGCAGCAGCACCAGCGGAAGCGCCGCCAGCGTGACCCACATCATTAGCCAGAAATCGTCGAGATAAGCGATGAACACCGCCTGCCGCGTGACCTCGGCATTTATCACCGCCAGCGCGATGTCGCCTTGTTGCCCGATCCGTTCGAGCAGCCCGGGATCGAGCGTCGGGATGGTGGAGGCCGTGACGTTGCTGGCGATATCGGCATGCGCGACCTGCGTCATCCGCACGAGCTGCGATCCCACCACCGCAATTCCGATCGACCCGCCGATGTTGCGGGCGAGATTGAGCAGCGACGCGGCGGAGGTGCGCAGCATCGGCTTCAGCGTCGCAAAGGCGAGGCTTTGCATGACCACGAAGATAAGGCCGATGCCGAGCCCCTGGATCACGCCCGACCAGATCACCGGACCCGCCGGCTGGTCGAGCGCGAAGCCGGTCATCATCCACAGGCTGGTTGCCATCAGGCTGATCCCCGCGACCACCAGCAGGCGGCTGTCGAGCTTGCCGACAAGCCGCCCGGCTACCAGCATCGAAATCAGCGTCCCCACCCCGCGCGGAGCAGTCAATATGCCCGACTGAAGCACGCTATAGCCGTAGACGTGCTGCAACAGCGGCGGCAGCAGCGCCAGGCCGGCCAGCAGCAGGACGCCGGTCACCGCCATGAACAACAGGCCGGTCGCGAAATTGCGGTCGGCGAACATCCCGCGCTCGAAAATCGGGGCCTTGGCGGTCAGCGTGTGGACCGCGAACATCCACATGAAGCCGATCGCGAGCCCGAGTTCGATGATGATCTCCCAGCTTTCGAACCAATCCTGGCTTTCGCCGCGATCAAGGAACATCTGCAACGAGCCGAGCGCCAGCGCGAGCAATGCGAAGCCGAGGAGGTCGAACGGCCGTCGGCTGGTCTGGCTTTCCGGCATCGTCCGCCACAGCATGACGGCGGCCAGCACGCCCACCGGCAGGTTGACGATGAACACCCAGCGCCAGTCGAAGCTGTCGGTCAGCCACCCGCCCAGCACCGGACCCATGATCGGCCCGATCATGATCCCCCCGCCGAACAGGGCCATCGCCTGCGCATGCTTCTCCGGCGGATTGATGTCGAACATCGTCGCCTGCGCCAGCGGAACCAGGAAGGCGCCGGTGATGCCCTGCACGATGCGAAACGCGACCATCTCGGGCAGCGAAGTAGCGATGGCGCAGAGCATGGAGGCGGCGGTGAAGCCGACCACCGCCATGATCATCAGCCGCCGCCGCCCGATCCTCTCGGACAGCCAGCCGGCAATGGGGATCGCGATGGCCGAGGCGACGATATAGCTCGTCAGCACCCAGTTCACACTTTCCTGCGTCGCGCCAAGGCTCGCCTGCATGTGCGGCAGGGCGACGTTGGCGATGGTGGTGTCGAGCACCTGCATCAGCACCGCCAGCATCACCGCGATGGTGAGCAGGAAGTGCTGCGTGCGGTCGAGCGGTTGCGATGCGGCGTTCATGGTTCAAGCACCCCGGCGACCAGGACGCGCTTACTCCACATCCACCGTGACCGTGGCGCTGAGGCCCGCGATCATCGGCCGCGCCGGCTTGCCGTCGAAGCGGATGCGGACGGGCACGCGCTGCGTCACCTTGACCCAGTTGCCGTTGGCATTCTGCGCCGGAAGAATGGCGAATTCGCTGCCGGTCCCGGCGCCGATGCTGGCGACGCGGCCGACGATCTCGAGGCCGGGATAGGCGTCGATCTCGATCCGCGCGCGCTGGCCGGGTGCCATGCGGGCCAGGTCCTTTTCCTTGAAATTGGCTTCGACCCAGCTGTCCTGCGAACCGACCAGCGAGAGAAGGCCGATCCCCGGCACCGCCTGCTGGCCCGGCAGCAGCCGATCGGTGTTGGACACGATGCCCGACGTCGGCGCGCGCACTTCGGTGCGCGACAGGTCGAGCCGGGCCTTGGCGATGGCGGCACGCGCGGCGGCTTCGCCCGGCTGCTCACCGCCCGGCGCGATCGCTGCGCCGGCATTGGCGGCCCGCGAACGGGCATCGGCCAGCGCGGTGCGCGAGGCGGTGACGTCAGCCAGCGCCTCGTCATAACGGACGCGGGTGGTGAAGCCCTGCCGCAGCAGCTCGGCTTGACGCGCCAGCGCACGCTCGTTGATAGTCAATTGCGCCTGCGCACCGGCGATATCCGCGCTCGTCCCGGCGGCGGCGGTCACCACCTGGCTCTTCGCCAGCCGCGCCTGCGCCAATTGCGCTTCGGCCGACAGCAGCGCGACGCGATAAGGCTCGGGATCGATTCGGAACAGCACCTGGCCCGCGCGGACCTGCTGGCCTTCCTTGACCAGCACCTCCGAAATCGGCCCGCTGATCTGCGCGCCGACCGAAGTGATGTCCTGCTTCACCTGGGCATTGTCGGTCTCGACCTTGCCCTGCCCCGACCACCACATCCAGCCGCCGCCGAGAAGCAGCAGCAGGGGCACGATCATGAACAGCAGCAGCCGCTTCTTCTTGCCGGGCGTCTTGGCCGCGGGCTCGTCCGCGCTTTCGACGGCAACTGCCTCCGGTTCGTCCCCGAGCGGGGTGCCGGTGATCTTGGTTTCCTGGTTCATGCCGATGCCTTCGTGACCGGCGTCAGGCCGGTGATATTGTTCCTGATGGTGGCGAGCAGCGCCCGGGTCCGTTCGACGTCTCGCGGATCGAGCGAGCCGAAGATCTCGGCCGAAAAACTGTCGGCCAACGCGTGAAGTTTGGTCACCAGCGGCGCGGCGCTGTCGCTGAGGTACAGCTGCCACGCGCGCCGATCGCCGGGATCGCGCCGCCGCTCGACAAGGTTCGCTTCCTCGAGCTTGTCGACGATCCGGCAAAGCGTGATCGGCTCGATATCCATCCGCTCGGCCAGATCGACCTGCCGCTGCCCCGGCTGGATGTCGAGCCGCGCCAGCACGCGCCATTGCGCACGGGTGATGCCGAGCTCTGCCGCCCGCCGATCGAACGCGCGGCGTAGCGCGTGAGAAGTTTCACCGATGTCCCAAGCCAGTTGTTCCATACGCGCCATATAGTAAGGTTGCTTACTAAATCAACGCCGTTGAACCTCCCCCGTTCCCGCCCGTTCGGACGAGCAAAAGGAGACGTGAACGATGGAAGACGAGCGCATCTGGGCGATGGAAGAGAAGCTCTGGCATGGCGGCGACGAGGTGTACGAGACCTTGGTCGACGAAAATGTGGTGATGAGCCTGCCCGCCGAACCCTTCATCTTCACCCGCGACCAGGCCAAGGAAGCGGTCAAGAACACCCCGCGCTGGGAGACAGTGAGCTTCTCCGACACCAAGGTGAACCGGCCCCACGAAGGCCTGATCGTGATCGGCTATCAGGTCGAGGCGACCCGCGGCGAGGAAACCTATCGCTGCTACGCCAGCTCGACCATGATGCGCCGCGGGCACGAGGACTGGACCGTGGTTCATCACAGCCAGGTCGTGCCGCCCAAAGCGATGGTCGACGCCTGAGGCCCGACTACCCCGTCACCCCGGACGGCCGCTACTTCGTGGTGCGCGGCCGTTTGTGGCGAACCAGCAATCCCGCACTCGATCCCGACCGCCGGCAGGAACTGGTGGTCGAACTGATGGACGCCCGCCGCAAGCGCGACCGGGCGCGGGTCGATGCGGCCAAGCGCGCACTCGGCGAGCGTGGGCCGGTGTGGTGGGACGACGGTGCTCCCGACTGGAACCGCCACCTCGCCAAGAACACGCCTTATGCCGACTGGTGGGCCTCTCAGACCCCGCCCATCACCACCGAATAGCCGGCGCTCTCCATGCTCGCCTGAAGGAGGTCGGCAACCGCCTGCGCATCATCTTGGCTCTCCGAACGCACCACGAAATTGGCTCCGACTCGGCCTTCGCGGAAGAATGGATAGGATCCGATCGCAATGCCCTCGTGCGCGCGTTCGGTCTCACGCAGCAGGTCGGCAACTTCGCTCTCGGGCACCATGCCGCCCAGCGTCACGCTCACGACAGGCCGTCCGCCCTCGAGCGTGCCGGTCAGCGCGTCGAGCATGCCGGCGGCGATATGCGGGACGCCGGCAAGGATGAAGATATTGCCGTGGCGAATGCCGGGTGCGCCCGACACCTTGTTGACGATGAGTTCGGCCCCGTCCGGCACCCGCGCCATCCTGAGGCGGGCCTCGGTCACTCCGCCGCGTGTTTCGTAATACCGCTCGAGGATCGCGCGGGCATCGGGATGCACCACCACCTCCACGCCCAGCGCGGCAGCGATCGCGTCGACGGTGATGTCGTCATGGGTCGGGCCGATCCCACCGGTGGTGAAGAGATAGTCGTTCTCGGCTCGCAGGGCATTGGCGGCGGCGGCGATCTTGTCGAGCACGTCGGGCACTACGCGCACCTCGGCCAGACGGATCCCCTGCACGTTGAGCCAGGTCGCCAGCTGCGCAACATTCTTGTCCTGGGTCCGGCCCGACAGGATCTCGTCCCCGATGACGAGGAGAGCGGCGGTCCAGGTCTTTGCGCTTGCCATGACGGTGCAGCTAGGCCCCTGCCCCCCAACCCGCAACCTCACCCTCGGGAGAGGTCGCTCGCTGCACGCTCCAGCACGAGATCGCGCCCCGCCGCGATATCGGCGATCGTCGGGGCGACCAGCACATCGGGCTGAAGCCCCGCATCAGGCTGGCAGCCTTCCGGATAATAGCCCACCAGCGGCAGATCGAACTCGAGCCCGCTCGCCGGCAGCCGGACGAAGAAGAAGCAGCCGCCGTTGATCCCGCGCAGATTGCCGCCGGTCGGCCGCCCATAGAGCTTGCCCCCGCCGATTCCCCGCATGTTCAGCGCGAACTGGAAGGTGGCCGAGCTGTTGACCGGCCCGGTCAGCACCGCAACCGGAACTGGCAGCCGCTTGCCCGCCGGCGCGATCGACAGCGCATCCTCACCCGCCGGCCGCAGGAAGAACCCGTCGGACAAGGGCGTCGCTTTCTCGCCCAACGTGCGGAAGCTCTGGTCCCAGGTATCGAGATACGGATCGAGCGCCGCAGGCGTCCGGCGAAAGCGCAGGCGCTGCTGCAAGGCTGGCGGAGTCCATGTGCGGTTGATCAACCGCGCCAAAATCGGATCACCGCAATCGGCCCCGCCCTCATTGTCGCGGAGATCGACGACCAGCCCCTTCGCCCCACTCAGGCTGTCGAGCCGCTCGGTCAGCCACCCCTTCCAGTCCCATTTGCTGTCCCATATCGCCCAGCCCGGCATCCTCAGCACCGCCACCCCGTCAGGCCGCATCGCCCACTGCCAGAGCGGCGCATCGCCCTTGACCTCGGTCCCGGTCATCATCGCCTGTCGCGCCTTGAGCCCGATGGCAGGAAGTGCGAACTCGCGGCGGCGTCCACCAGGCTCGATCACGCGCAGCCGATGCACACCCCCTGAAGGCGGCGCGACCAGCCCCTGGAACACGTCAAAGGTCTCGATGCTGTCGTCGCCCCGCACCTCTAGCAACGAGATGCGCTTGGCGTCATTGTGCCCATCGCTGCGGATCAGGCCGAGCAGCCGGTCGCGCAGCATCGCGGGATCCTCGCCATTGAGGCGCACCACCCGCGTCCCGCGCGGCAGGGCGCCCGATGGATCACCCGTCACGACCATCGCACGGTCGACCCACACGAAATAAAACGGCAGCCGGGTCGGCCGGTCGAACAGCGCGGCGGCCACCGCCTTCTTCTGGTTGAAGAAATTGCCGTAGCTGTGCCCGCAGCGGATCGCTGCCGTCAGCTTCGCCAGCGCGAGATAGCGGCCGGCCAGATCAGGCGCCTGCCCGAACTCCCCCGCGAAACGTTGCAACCGCCCATCGAACGCCGCCGGCGACTGATAGCGGTACAGGCCCGGATGCAGCGCCATCGCCTGCCTCAGGATCGCGACGTCGCCGGCGAGGTCCGCTCTGGTCGGGAGATCCACCGCCCAGCTCCGCGCCGAAAGCCCGCCCAGCAGCGCCGCGCCGCCAGTCTGGAGAAACGTCCTGCGCTTCACTCCCGCCCCTCCTTCGACTTTTCGCGGCCGAACCCCTAGATAGCAGAAATGACGCAGTACATCACCGTAGCCGCCGAAGACCGCAGCGAAGCGCGCAGCGGCTTGATCAAGCTCCATGACGAAGCCGGGTTCGCCGGCATGCGCGCCGCCGGACGTCTCGCGGCCGAGATCCTCGACGCGATGGTCCCGCTGGTGGCGCCGGGCGTCACCACCGCCGAACTCGACGCCACCGTGTATCGCCTGATGCGCGAAGCCGGCGCGACGCCCGCGACGCTTGGCTACCGCGGCTATACCCACAGCAGCTGCATTTCGATCAACCACGTCGTCTGCCACGGCATTCCGAGCGACAAGCCGCTTAAGGACGGCGACATCGTCAACATCGACGTCACTCCCATCCTCGACGGCTGGCATGGCGACAGCAGCCGCATGTATCTGGTCGGCGACGTGGGCGTGAAAGCGCGCCGCCTGGTCGACATCACTTACGAATGCCTGATGCTCGGCCTCGAACAGGCCAAGCCCGGCAACCGCCTCGGCGACATCAGCGCAGCAATCCAGCGCCATGCCGAAAGGAACCGTTATTCGGTCGTCCGCGATTTCTGCGGCCATGGCCTTGGCCGGCTGTTCCACGACAGCCCCGAAGTGGTCCATGCCGGCCGCGCGGGAACCGGACCGGAGCTCAAGCCCGGCATGTTCTTCACCGTCGAACCGATGATCAACATCGGCCGGGCGGACTGCAAGATGCTCGACGACGGCTGGACCGCGGTCACTCGCGATCGCTCCTTGTCGGCGCAGTTCGAGCATTCGATCGGCATCACCGAGGACGGGTGCGAGATCTTTACCACCAGCCCCAAGGGCCTGCACCAACCGCCCTACTGAGCGGGAACGCCTACCAGCCGGCGACCATCGCTTCGGCGCGCTCGACGTCTTCGGGGAAATCGACCTCGCCCCATTCCTCGCCGGCGATGTCGAGCGTCCACACCTCGCCTTCCTGGGCGAGGTGATGGATGACGCGCAGATACCAGATCTGCGTGCCCTCGGGGCTGCGCATCGCCTCTTCGATCGCGGCGCGGAACCGCTCAGCCCCGTCGCCGCGAAAGGCGAGCAGGCCGATCGATTCGGCATTCACCCCGTCCTCGTCGCTCAGCCTTTTGCCGATCGCGCGGAGGCGGCCGCCTTCTTCGACCACCTTCATGTCGTCGGCGTCATAGCCCTCGGCCTTGCGGTCGATGGTGACGCAGATGCCGCTGCGCCCGCTGTTGGCGACGACCTTTTCCATCAGCGATGGGCTGACCATCGTGTCGCCGTTCCAGACCAAAGTGTCGCCCGCCAGCGCCTCGCGCGCCATGAACAGCGAGCCGGTATTGTCCGCGACCTTGTAGAAGGGATTGAAGACGGTGCGCACCGCCGGCCCCTCCCCCGCCGCCCGGCGGCGTTCCAGCGCATCCTCGATCGCATGGTCGCGAAAGCCGGTGACCACGACGACCTGGCTCACTCCGCACGCCGCGGCGACATCGAGCTGGCGGTCGAGCAGGCTCCGTCCGCCGAATTCGATCAGGCACTTGGGCCGGTCGGTGGTAAGATGGCCGAGGCGGGATCCCTGTCCCGCCGACAGGATGATCGCCTGACGCATGGTCAGCGCCGTTGCCGGGGAATTGCGGCAAAGCCAAGACGCTGTCTAAGGTAGCCTGCGCCGCCCCCGGGAGAGAATGGACGTGAAAAAGGTCGAAGCGATCATCAAGCCGTTC